>OJBY01000234.1_pt1 | contig 34548 bp, 32 predicted proteins | sample 1591731 | NCBI WGS metagenome assembly OJBY01 (sample SAMN05416837, study PRJEB24817) | seawater metagenome | isolation source: Sea water | place: Canada:Atlantic | collected 2013-07
GTATAAGAGACAGAATCAGGACGGGGCCGATTTCACCCGTGGCACCGCCACCCATGGCCGCTTCGCCCTGCGCGATCCGGTCACCGGCAAGGCTCAGCCCGGCCCCATTCTCACCCGGTATGGTTTCAACGGAATCGACACCCTGCCGCTACCGGCATCACTGAAAGCCTTCCTGCGCAGGAACGCCCTGCTGGTCGGGATGGGCGCCGACCTGGCCGATGGCGTGGTCACCTGGCAACGGGGGCGGCTGCGGATTCGCTATCTGGCCGAGAACAGCCCGGTGCTGACCAGGATCCAGCGATTATTTTCCGAAGTCGGTCGGCGCAGCCAGCGCCCCGTGCGCACACTGCCCGGCATGGCCTTTACCGTCCACCCTCTGGGTGGTGCCCGGCTCGCTGCAAGCGAACAGAACGGCGTCGTGAATGGCAGCGGCCAGGTGTTCGGCCACCCGAACCTGTACGTGGCTGATGCCGCCGCACTCCCCGCAGCGCCTGGCACCCCACCTTCCATGACCATTGCAGCATGGTCTCGGCATGTGGCAACAGGATTGATCCGCACAGGGCACAACAGGAAGAGCACAGGGAAACGCGCCCGGAGAACCATCAATACCGCCAAACCCACTGAAGCAAACACTGAACAAAGGACACCCGCATGATACAGCTTGTCTCATCCCTGCTGGCTTCCACGGCACGACAATGGCGCGGCACCTCTGCCTTGATCCGCGACGAACAGCCCCACGCCATGCTCACCCTCTACGACATGGAAGGCTGCCCCTACTGCCGCCCGGTTCGCGAAGCGCTCACCGAACTGGATCTGGATGTGCTGATCAAACCCTGCCCCAAGGGACAGGCCGGTTACTGGGACGAGCTGGAACAGCTCAGCGGTACGCGCCGTGTTCCCTTTTTGGTCGACCCAAACAACGGCCACCAGGTTACCGACAGCAAAGCCATCATCGCCTACCTGCATACACAATACGGCAAAGGCCAACTGCCCCGCAGCAGAGAATCCCTGAAACTCAGCCAGCTGGCCAGCGCACTCCGTTTGGCAAAAGGAACACGTGGCCGCCCCTCCTGGGCGCCCCAAACGCCCCTCGAACTGTACAGTTTCGAATCCAGTCCTTTCTCACGGCTGGTCCGTGAACGGCTCACCGAGCTGGGGCTGGCTTATGTGTTGCGCAATTGCGGCAAGCAGCAGCTCAGTGATGCAGGTCTGCCCTGGCTAAGGCCGGGCAAGGGGCCCTACCGTCCTGTTCCCGGCACCAACCGGGCCAGGCTCATGGAACAAACCGGCAAGGTGCAGCTGCCTTACCTTTATGACCCCAATACCCACACTGGTCTGTTCGAAAGCAGCGACATCATCCGCTACCTGCAGCAACAATACGGTGATACCTCGACACAACAGGGAACGGCGCAATGAGCCCATGGCGCGACTGGCTGCCCTTTGGCAAGGTGCCGGAACTCTCGGCGGAACAACTGGCAGAGCGATTGAACGAGGTACAGCTACTTGATGTGCGAACCCGGCGGGAATTTCTCGCCGGACACATCTCCGGCGCCCGACACCTGGCCATTACCGCACTCAACCACGGCACTGTCGCGGCATTGCAACTGGACCAACGCCGCCCGGTGGTTGCCATTTGCCGTTCGGCCCACCGCAGCATTCCTGCCACCCGACAACTGATACACATGGGGTTTGAGGCCTACCAACTTGCCGGCGGCATGAAGGAATGGTGGGGAAAAAATCTGCCCACCGATGAAGAGGGATACCGCCAGTGAAGAATCGCCGGTAATGGCAAACCGGGCTAATGCCCGGCAACATCAGCCAGCTTCCAGTTCACCCAGCGAAGCCTCTAAATAGTCCAGGAACCGCTGAATGTGCGGCAAGGTAACGCGGCAACCAATCACGCCGAATTCCAGGCTGTCCTTGTAACTCACCACCGTGATATTCAACGCATAGCCATGCAGTACCAGCGACACCGGGTAAGACGCCAGCAATTCAGCGCCGTTGAAATACAAGGTCTCTTTGGGCCCCGGCACATTGGAGATCACCAGATTGAACATGGGGCTGACCCGACCGGACAAACCGGTCACCTGCCCCAACGAAAGCGGCATATTGGTCATCACGGTATAGGCGTCGATGTCCGATTTCGGCATCTCGCCAAGACGGGTTTTCACCGCCTGCATGGATTCCTGAATGGCGACAAGCCGCCCCAGCGGGCTGGCAATGTGGGTGGCCAGACTCACCTGTACCGTGGTGATGGCATTGCCACCGCCTTCCGCCTGGTCCGCACTGCGCAGGGACACCGGCACCTGGGCCACCAGCGGTTCGGCAGGGAGAGCATCCAGTGATTCCAGGTAACGGCGCAAGGCGCCCCCGCACATGGCCAGGAAAATATCGTTGACGGTGCCGTTGTGCTGTTTCGCCGCTGCCTTGATCCTCGGCAAGGACCAGGACTGGGCGGCAAACCGGCGAGCGCCGGTGACCCGACAGTTAAGCTGGGTCTTGGGGGCCCGATAGATGGTTTTCACGTTGCTTTCTTTGGGCAGGCGCAGAAGATCCACCAGCTGACCGGCACCGCGGCGCACGCTTCCCACGCCATCCAGCACCCCCGACTTGGCGGCCACGGCCACGTTTTTCTTGCGCGGCTTTTTACGGCTGTCCCACTCTCCTGACCAGGGCGCAGGCAGACGCTCATCGGCGCTGCTCGCCATTCGCGACTGCATCAGATGCATGCCTGCCATACCGTCCACCATGGAATGGTGCATCTTGGTATAAAGGGCAAAGCGATTACCCTCCAGCCCTTCGATCAGATAGCTCTCCCACAGGGGTCTGCCCGGATCCAGACGCTGGGCATGCAGGCGAGATACCAGCGCCAGCAACTCCCGCACCCGCCCCGGACGCGGCAGCGCCGAATGGCGTACGTGGTAATCAATATCAAAATTCTTGTCATCCACCCAGGCCGCATCCAGCCGGCCCGGCAGGCGGGACTGGATCTTCTGGCTGAAGGGCCGGCATACCCCATCCACCTCCACCATGTAGCGGTAAACGCTTTCCATGTAGTCGCTGGGGGCATCTTCCGGCACCCCGAACAGGGCCAACCCGCCAACGTGCATGGGGGTTTCCCGGGTTTCCATCATCAACCAGCCGGAATCCATAATGGATAATTTTCGTGCCATCCCGATCTCCTTATTGTTATGGGCCACGGACGATGTTGGCCCCGAGGCTGTCATCTGCCAATAACCAAATCATCCATATTCATGGCGAAACAGCATTATGAGATTCGTTGCGTTTGGTTATTGCTGGCCAAATCTGGCCCTGCCCCTCAGGACAAGGCATCAGGCATATCGCTGGCTTCCAGGCTCGATAGGTTTTACATATCGAAACGATATAAGCATATATCTTGATGGAATATATCAATACCCATAGTCTGGTTATGAATTTCACAACCCTGGAACCTACGGAGATTGCCATGGATATGAACAACCAGACTCAAAGCGGCCTGCCACGGATCAACGAACCCGCTCCGGATTTCACTGCGCTGACCACAGACGGAGAGAAGTCATTGTCAGATTACCGCGGTAAATGGCTGGTACTGTTTTCCCACCCCGCTGACTTTACGCCGGTTTGTACAACCGAATTTATGGCTTTTGCCAAGGCAGCTCCAGAGTTTGCAAAGCGCAACTGTGAACTGCTGGGTCTGTCCATCGACAGCATCCATTCACACATCGCCTGGATGCGTAACATCAAACAGAATTTCGGCGTGGAGATTCCCTTTCCGATTATCGAAGATCTGAAAATGAATGTTGCTAACGCCTACGGGATGATTCATCCGGGCGCAGCGGATACTTCTGCGGTAAGAGCCACCTTCATCATCGACCCCAATGGCGTACTCAGAGCCATGGTCTACTACCCGATGAGCAACGGTCGCTCAATCCCGGAGTTCCTGCGATTGCTCGAAGCACTCCAGACCAGCGATGAAAATGGTGTTGCAACCCCCGAAGGCTGGCAACCGGGAGACAAGGTAATCGTCCCCCCCGCGAAAACAGCCGAGGCGGCCAATCAACGGGTGGAATCTGGCGAATACGAGTGCACGGATTTCTATTTCTGCACCAAGTCCCTCTAATGCAATGCTACCCGCGCGGCCTGAGCGCCGCGCGGGGTTTCAAGTTGCAAGCAAAGGAGCACAGCAATGAAGAACGCCCATCAGATGGTCGAGGAAGCCAAACGTATCATCCACGAGATTTCTCCGGATAAAGCTGAAGAAGCACTTCCCAGCGCCGATTTGTTACTGGACGTCCGCGAACCCGACGAATTTCGTGATGGACATATTCCCGGAGCCATCAATATTCCAAGGGGACTCCTCGAATTCAAACTCAGCTCCGACCCGGAATTGGAGAATCGCGACCAGAAAGTAGTGGTTTACTGCAAAACCAGCGGGCGCGCAGCTCTTGCCGCAAGGGCACTTAAAGAGATGGGCTATTTACATATTTTTTCTATAGAAGGCGGGTTTGATGCATGGCAACAAGCCGAAAAGCCTGTAATAAAGCCCACTATGCCCGATTTCGACTAAGCCTTGCCCATGTTCGAGGGCAAGGCCTGCCTTGGCTTTCCTGTCAGGAACCCGGAGGAACTGCACGCTTCAGCGTAAAGGCGCCGCGCAACTCGCCCAGGGTATAGCCCCTGGCCTGATCCCCCGGATACAAAGCATCCAGTTGCTGACTGACGGCGGGCGCCAAATCGGTTCCATGGCAAGCCATACAGGGAGCCTGAACCGGTATCGCTTTCATGAAATGCTGAATGGTCTTGCCATTCTCTTCTCGCTCATCCATCCACTCGATAGTGCCGACGGGCTCCCCTGCCTGCAGGCGCTGCTCAAACCGGGCGAGAACGTCCCGCTCCACCTCATCCGCCGCATTGTCCAGGTTGCGCACTTTCAGGCTGGTCCGCCCGACTTGCCAACCGCTACTCTCACTAATCTGGCGAGTGAGCGGAATAGCCTGAATATGGCACACATCAATAGCCGCCACTGGCCCACCTGATTGCATGGCTGCCACCAACGCCTGCTTCAAGGCACCCGCCAGGGCCATGCTGTGCTGGCGGGGCTCCGACATGGGATCGATTGCCGCTTCAGGCGGTGCCTGCGAAGATTGAGATTGTGGTATTTCGGCATAGAGTGGTGCAACCATCGCCAACAGCAAACCACCAACATGAACCGCTTTCATGGGACTCTCCTTGATTGCTCCGGTAACACCGGCAGCTCAGAACCGGTAGCTGGCGCTGATCCAGGCATTGCGGCCTGGTTCTGTCAGCGTATCAGTGAAACTGTCCTCGCCGATATTCAGCGGATCACTGGCGGCCCGATTACGATTGATGAAATTCACGTAGCGCTTGTCGAAAAGATTATCCACCCCAAGAGCGATCTCGGCATTCTGACTCACCATCCACATGAGCCCCAGATCGACCACGGTATATCCCGCACTGGCCTGCTCTCCCGCATCCTCATTGAGACGATCATTGGCAGCGGCCAGGCGCAAAGTTATTGAAGCATCCCATTTGCCCGGCCGCCAGTGCTGGGAAAGTTGCCCCTGATAAGGGGAAACTTGCGCCAGGGTGCCGCCATCGCTGCGGTTGTCACCTCGCATGATCAGTGCCTGGGCGCGAGTCTCCCAGTGGGAGGCATAGCGTACCCCACCTTCCCACTCCAGCCCGTACAGACTCGCCCGAATATTCCGGTAGCGATCACGCTTAATCGTACCAATCTGTACCTGTTCTCGATAAATATAGTCTTCCACATCATCCGCAAACAGGGTTAGTTGACTGTCCCAGCGGCTCGCTTGCGAGCGCAAGCCAATATCCAGCTGCCGATGTGCTTCCGGAGCCAAATCGGGATTACCAATCCACTGCTGGTTACCCATGGCAGCGTTGCGGGCAATATACAGTTCTGAGGCGTCGCCCAACCGCTCACTGTAGCTGGCACTGGCAAACCAGTGGTGGCCCTGCTGGTCCAGTTCAAATCGCAGGAAGGCGGCGGGCAACCATTCCCGCACCTCAAGATCACCCCTGACCCCGTAGGCCTGCTCATAGAGCTGTGCTGCACTACGCACCCAGGGCGGGCCGGCGGGGCGCTCGTTACTGTCCCTGGGGCGGGCCACAGCATGGTCAATTCTCACTCCACCGGACAAACGCTGCTGATCGGAAAAGTGCTGCGTCACTTCCGCAAAGCCGCCCAGATGTCGAATCATCACGTCCGGCCATAGTCGCGCCAGCTCAAGCACGGGGGAGCTTGAGACATTTCGCAACACCGCATCACGCCGATTGCGTTGGGCATTGAGGCCAAAAGCAATTTCTGTAGGGCCTGATACGGATTCCGCCATCAACTTTGCGGTCAGGGTTTCAGACTCGGAAGGCACCTCAACCTTCATGGCTGAGCCCATCTGTATGGGCGCCGGGCGAAGGCTGAAGTTATCCATGAGATGATCAACCTGGTTCCAGCTCACATTGCCCGACAGAGTCCAACGGGAACTCATCCGGTGGCGGCCTTTCAAGGCCACCGTGGTACTGTCACTGCGTGGGCTGTCCATGCCGGCTCCGGCAAACTGCACGTCCCTCTCCCGGGTTTGCTCGTATTGCACCGACCATTCACTGTCAGCATTCGGCGTCCACCCGAGGATCACCCCCCCCTGACGAATCTCATAACCGCTGGCAATTTCCCGGCCATCACCATCCTCATAATTGTTTGCCTTGCCGTACTGACCAAAGGTCCGCAGGTAGCCGTCTTCATTGCCGACAATCAGATTTGTCCATGCTTCACGACTGTCGCCATTGCTGCCGTAACGCCCCCCAAAATCACCCCGCACCGGGGCATCGTTTTCCAGGAAAACAGGCGTAACGCGACGAAACAGCACCGTACCGCCGGAGCCTCCCGGCCCATCCTGCAGGGAAGTGATTCCCTTGCGAATCTCGACCTCATCGTAAGAGTGCAGCGGGGCGTAGGCGGTTGGTGGATCCATACGATTAGGGCAACCGCCATACACAAAGCTGTCATCAAGGAGGATATTCAGACGATTCTGGCTTTGGCCGCGTATCACCGGATCAATGCCATGTCCTCCCATTCGGACACCATCCACGCCGGGCTGTTGACGTAACCAGTCACCACTATCGGCGGCAGAATGCAGCACATCCGGTGAGAGCTCAGAAGAAACAGCAGCGCCCACCCTTACCGTGGCAAGCTCATTTGCCGAGGCACACGCCGAGTAGACAACAAAAAAGATAACCGCACACCAAAACCGCATTTCCTGCCCCCCTTATTGACTGGGGCAATCTACAAAGGGACCAGGAAAAAGGAAATGCGGTGTTTTGCCACAGACAGGTTCCCCCCTGTCTGGACGGCCTTACCCGTTACGCCGCCAGATCATCAGCCGGGCCAAAGAACTCGAAATGGATATCCGCTTCGTCCACGCCCCGCGCTTTCAGCAACTGCCAGGCATGTTTAAACATCGGCGCCGGGCCACACAGATAGAAGTCGGCGTGGCGCTCGCCCAGCAGCTCATCGAGCAGTGCCGCATCCAGAAAACCTTCACTATCATAGTCTCCCTGATGACGATCACTCTCTGACGGTTCACTCAAACGCAGATGAGTGCACAGGTTTGTGTAATCCCGTTGCAACGCCGCCAGCTCTTCAGCAAAAGGCCGGACCGCACTGTTAAGCGCGCACTGGATGAAGATCACCTCACGGCCCGGCTGGGCTTCCAGTGCCGCATACAACATGGACAACAATGGCGTAATGCCAACACCGCCGGCCATCAACACCAGAGGGCGTTGCGTTTCATCACGGGTTTGCAGAGTGAATTCGCCACAGGGCGGCGCCAGCTCCAGCACATCCCCTTCCTGAATCCGGTCGTGCAGATGGTTGGAGCAGACCCCGTTAGGAGCGCCATCCACCACCGCCAGCTCCCGTTTGACACTGATCCGGAAGTAATCCGCTCCCGGACGATTGGACAGACTGTAGTTGCGCATCACCGGCTCACCATCCTGCGGAGTCAATCGCACGGTAATGTATTGGCCCGGTTGGTGGGCCTGGAGCGGCTGACCATCCTCCGGCGCCAGGTACAGTGACACGATATTGTCGCTGGCTGCCTCCCGTTTTTTCACCACAAAGCGCTTGAAGCCGGTCCAGCCGAAGTCCGTCTTCTGGTCCTGGTAAATCTGCTGCTCCCGGTCGATGAAGATAGTCGCCAGCACCCCATAAGCCGCCGCCCAGGCATCAATAATCTCCGGGCTGACCGCCTCCCCCAGCACTTCCTGAATAGATGCCAGCAGGTTCTCACCCACGACGGGGTAATGCTCCGCCTGAATCCCCAGGGAGGCATGTTTCTGGGCAATCAGCTCCACCGCGTCGGCCAGTGCTGCCGGATTTTCAATATGCTGAGCATAGGCACAGATAGCCCCTGCCAACGCCCGCTGCTGAGTACCCGCTTTCTGATGGGCCGGGTTGAAGAACGTCAACACTTCCGGGTTTTCCCGAAACATGCGCTCGTAGAAGTGCCGGGTCAGCACCTCACCATTTTCCTGCAGGACGGGAACGGTTTGCTTGATCACTGCCACCTGATTCGCTGTCAGCATGACTGCCTCCTAAAAGTGGTATTTTACATGCCTGTTTATAAAAGGCATATTAGATACCTCTTTTGAGCGGGTCAAGCCATGCAACTCTCTACCCATACCGACTATTCCCTGCGCACCCTCATTCATCTGGCACTGAAAGAGGGAGGGCGCCCGGTGACCGTGCAGGAAATTGCCCGGGACTACGGTATTTCTGCCAACCATGTGGCCAAGGTGGCCCAGACTCTGTCGCAGCTGGGCTATGTGAAAAGTCTGCGTGGTCGTGGTGGCGGTCTGGTGCTGGCGCAAACGCCTGCCGCCATCAAGGTCGGGAAACTGGTGCGGGAAACCGAAAACCTGAAATTGCTGGAATGCTTCGGGTCGGACTCAACCTGTCCCATCGACCCGGGCTGCAAACTGAAGAATGCACTGAAGAAAGCACAGAAGGCTTTTCTGGCGGTGCTGGACGAATACAGCCTTGAAGACATGGTGAAAAATGACAGGGAGCTGGAGAAACTGCTGTTCCGGGGCAAACCGGCCTGAAGAGACCGCTGGACAAACCGGGCGGCTCTGCTAATCTCAAGCCATGAACCCGATTCGCACCACCATTGCCGCCACCGACGGTCTGATCTCTTGCCGCACTGCCAGCGCTTTCGCCCTGGTTACGAGTACCCCTGCCTTTCTCTCCTGACGCCGAACACCCGACGGAAACCGGGGGTTCGGCGCCCCCGGCAAACACTCATCACACCGTCAGGAGAACATCATGAATACGCTACCCCCAATTACCGTTAGCACCACTGATCGCGACCGTCTTTTTGCCCTACTGGACAACTTCAAAGGGGAGTCGGACCAGATCGATTATCTTTACGATGAGTTGGCCCGTGCCCATATTGTTGAAGCTGATGCCATGCCGGACGATGTTGTGACGCTGGGTAGCCGCATGCGTTTTCGCAATGAGTCCACCGGCAAGGAACACGAACGAGCACTGACTCTTCCCCATGAAGCACAGTCAGTCAGCGACGCCATATCCATTCTCACCCCTGCCGGAGCGGCGCTGCTGGGCCTGAAGGTGGGGAACGACATTCAATGGCCTCTTCAGGGGCATTTTCTGCGCTTGCGTTTGCTGGCTGTAAGCCGAACATAACCCCGGATAAGCCTTCAACAGTTTGATACTCTCTGGAAACTGACTCACTCATACAACAACACAAGGACTGCTCATGAAGATGGAAACCCTTGCCGTGCGTGCCGGCTTTCAGGTGGACCCCACGACCAAGGCGGTTGTGACACCGATCTACCAGACCACGTCCTATGCCTTCGACAACACCCAGCATGGGGCGGATCTGTTTGATCTGAAGGTGCCCGGAAATATTTATACCCGCATCATGAACCCCACCAATGCGGTTCTCGAAGAACGGGTCGCTGCCATGGAAGGAGGCGTCGGCGCCCTGGCCGTCGCCTCCGGCATGGCCGCCATCGAGTATGCGCTGGAAACCATCACCGAAGTGGGCGATAACATCGTCACTACCAGCAAACTCTACGGTGGCACCTACAACTTCTTTGCCCACAGTCTGCCGCGCCGGGGCATCGAGGCACGCTTTGTCAGCCATGATGATTTTGATGCGCTTGCCGCATCCATCGATGACAACACCAAGGCCGTCTTTTGTGAATCCGTGGGCAACCCCGCCGGCAATATTGTCGACATCGAACGCCTGGCCGAGGTAGCCCATCAGGCCGGCGTACCGCTTATCGTCGACAATACCGTCGCCACACCTTACCTGTGGCGGCCCATCGAGCATGGCGCCGATATCGTCGTGCACTCGCTGACAAAGTACATGGGTGGGCACGGTAACTCCGTGGCCGGGATTATTGTGGATTCCGGGAAATTCCCCTGGACCAAGCACAAGGAGCGTTTCCGGGTACTCAACGAACCCGATCCGTCCTACCACGGCGTGGTCTACACCGAAGCCCTGGGCGAAGCCGCCTTCATTGGTCGCGCACGAGTGGCCCCGCTTCGCAACACCGGCGCCGCGCTGAGCCCGTTCAATACCTTTTTGATTCTGCAGGGCATTGAAACCCTGCCGCTGCGCATGGATCGCCATTGTGAAAATGCACAGAAGGTGGCCGAGTTCCTGCGCGATCACCCCCAGGTGAACTGGGTGAACTACGCAGGGCTGCCGGAAAGCCCGGACAATGCACTGGCGCAGAAATAAATGGATGGCCGCGCGTCCGGTATTCTCAGCTTCGGCATTGAGGGCGGTCAGGAAGCCGGTGCCCGTTTCATTGACGCCCTGCAATTGATCCTGCGGTTGGTGAACATTGGCGATGCCCGCTCACTGGCCTGCCACCCCGCTTCCACCACCCACCGTCAGCTGGATGACAAGGAATTGGCCAACGCCGGCGTCAGCCGCGAGATGGTGCGCCTGTCCATCGGTATAGAGCATGTGGACGATATCCTGGCAGACATCAGCCAGGCTCTGGACGCCGCACGCTAGAACGTGGCCTACAGCAGGACCGGCCCGAACGGCAGGTAAATTCACTGAAGCATCGTTGTGTCAGCACCCGTTGGAGCTTTGCGAGCAAAGCTCCAACGGTACTCGCTACATCTTGTAGTCAGCGCCATTCTGCCCTGCCCCAGCTCACCGACCGCGACCTCGACACAATGCCTGCGCAAGCAAGGCGCAATCCCTATAACAGAAGATCATCGCCGATCGGGTGGTATACCGAGGCGCTATCAATCAGGGAACGGGCTGTCAGTGATTCCACTCCATAGACCTCCGTTCGAACACCGGGGTCAACGTTGATCCGCTCCAGCAACACATCAAAGTCACCATCACCAGATAGCAACACCACCGTATCCACCTGCGACGCCAGGGTCATCACATCCACGGCGATACCCACATCCCAGTCCCCTTTGCTGGAACCATCGCTGCGCTGGATATAGGGCTTCAATTTTACCGTGAACCCAATGTGCTTCAGGGCATCCTGAAATTTCGTCTGGCCATCATCGCCACGATGGGTGGCGTAGGCCATGGCGTGCACAATCTCACCTCGCTCAGAAAGGTGCTGCCACAGGGCACGATAATTGAACTGCCGCCCAAACGCCTGGCGGGTGGTGTAATAGATATTCTGAACGTCGGCGAAGACCGCGATGCGGGGCATAAGATCATTCCGGATTGCCGTAGGGGCGAATTGGATGGTGCACTCTGTTTTGCCGTTGACTCTGCTTCGGCGAGGACTCTAATCACGTCCGTCACCTTAGCACTTTATAGAAACGCTCTGCTGAATGCTGGGCATCCAGACCATACCCATGACTCATCCACCCATTCCAATACCATGCATTCTTCATATGAGTCACTGACTCTTAAGAAAGCATGACTGCGGACCCGAGCCAACACCCGCCTATTATGCGTGAGTGTGTTTGAATTAATGTAATCAGACCAAAATTGATAAATAAAAATTTCTCTTCAAAAAACTATAATTTTCACAGGATGACAACGGACTTAAATGAACGTCTCTGGGCGAACCAGGCCTACCTGCGCTGTGTCAAATAACAGTAATGACTGTGGGATACATTTACAGATATTGGCAGAACAAAAGCCGGATAATGATCCTGGTTGCTGTTCCATGACAAAAAACCATTCAGTCAGATCGCCGGATTGCTGGGCTACTCGGAGTAATCTGCCTTTAACCGCGCCTGTCGAGGCAGGCTTGGCAAGACTTCCAGACAATCTCACCAAGAACATAACAACGATTAAAGGCTCGCCACCCGGAATCATTCCTCATCAAAGGACTCGTAGAACTCGACCAGACTGTCAATCAACGTTCTCACGGCAGGCAGAACACCACGCCGGGACGGGAACACCACATGAATGATATCCCGATGCAGCGCCCAGTGGGGCAGGATCTTTACCAGCTCGCCGCGTTCCAATTGTCTTTGCACCGTCAGCACGGGCAGCTGCACCACCCCTACTCCGGCCATGGCGGCCCGGCGCAGGGCAATCATGTCAGTGGTCACGAAACGGGGCTGATGAAACACGCTGATCTGGCTGCCATCCTCGCCCCGTAACTCCCAACGAAAATCCGGCCGCGGTGATCCCAATCCAAGACTCGGCCACAGCTCCAGCTCTCTTGGATGACACGGCATACCGAACTGTGTGATCAGCTCAGGGCTCGCAACCAGGGCGAGCCCTCTGTCGGATAACACCCGCAGCCGCAGGTCGCTGTCCTGTAACGGTGGAGGCCGTACCCTAATGGCCACATCCACCCCTTCATTGATCAAATCCACCCGGCGGTTGGTGGCTTCCAGATGGATCGTGATCTGCGGGTACTGACGCATAAAGTCGGCCAGGAAGGGCCCGATATGGACATGCAGCAGGGTAATTGGGCAGGTTACGCGAATCACACCACGAGGTTCGGCCCGAACGGTATCAATGGCCTCCTGGGCAGATTCGGCTTCAATAAGCATGGCATTGCAATGCTCATAGTACTGACCACCAATTTCGGTCACCGAAAATTGGCGGCTTGAGCGGTTTAGTAGCCGCACGCCCAAGCGGTCTTCCAGCGACGCCACCCGCCGACTGAGCTTGGACTTGGGGATACCAATTGCCCGTTCCGCCGGGGCAAAACCGCCGTATTCGACCACTTTCGCGAAGTAATACAGGTCGTTAAGGTCTTCCATTTATCGTTCCATTAATGCAACGCTGCATCGCAATATTGCCACTTATCAGCCCAATCGTTCCATCCTTATCATTCATAGCAGATTGATAAGGAGACCGTCGATGAAAAAAATCCTGGGTGTATATTCCGCGCCTCAACCCCACTGGGTGGGTAACGGTTTTCCGGTTCGCTCCCTGTTTTCTTATGAAAGCCACGGCAAGCAGCTGAGCCCATTTCTGTTGCTGGACTATGCCGGCCCGGCCCGCTTTCCACCGGCGACCAAGCCACGCGGCGTGGGCGAACATCCCCATCGCGGTTTTGAAACCGTAACGATTGTCTATCAGGGCGAAGTCGCGCACCGGGATTCCACCGGTGAGGGTGGGGTAATCGGTCCCGGGGATGTGCAGTGGATGACTGCCGGTGCCGGGATTCTCCATGAGGAGTTTCATTCTCCGGCATTCACCTACCAGGGCGGACACCTGGAAATGATCCAGCTGTGGGTCAATCTGCCCGCAGCCGACAAGATGGCCCCTCCCTCCTATCAGGCGATTACCGGGGAACAGATTCCCGTGGTGCCACTGGCCGCCGCCAACGGCGAAATCCGGGTTATTGCTGGTGAGTTTCAAGGGCATGCAGGCCCGGCCAAGACCTTTTCACCCATGCTGGTCTGGGACGTGACCTTGCAGGATCACGCCAACGTGCTGCTTGACGCACCCGATGGCTGGAATACGGCAGTAATCGCCAGGAGTGGCAGCAGCCTGATCAATGAACATGCCCGTGCCGCCGTCGGCCAGATGGTTGTGCTCAGTTCACAGGGTAATCAGGTGCAAATTCAGACGGAGGCAGAAAGCCAGCTACTGCTGATCTCAGGCGAGCCCCTGAACGAACCGATCGAAGGCTACGGTCCCTTTGTCATGAATACCAAGGAGGAAATCCGTCAGGCAATCCGGGATTTCCAGCAGGGTGATTTCGGGAAAATGTCATCGTGATTTTTTCAATCGAGGGTAGCGAAATCGTTACCCGTTACCACCAGGAGAAAGACTATGGGTAAACAATATACTCGTCTCGACAAAGACAATGCTGCAGTGTTGCTGGTCGACCATCAGGCCGGCCTGCTGTCTCTGGTTCGTGATATTGATCCGGACAAGTTCAAGAACAACGTGTTGGCCCTGGCCGATCTGGCGAAATACTTCAACCTGCCGACCATTCTTACCACCAGTTTTGAAACCGGCCCCAACGGTCCGCTGGTCCCCGAGCTAAAAGAAATGTTCCCGGATGCGCCCTACATCGCCCGTCCGGGCCAGATCAATGCTTGGGATAACGAGGACTTCGTAAAGGCTGTTAAAGCCACCGGCAAGAAACAGCTGATTATTGCTGGCGTGGTCACCGAGGTGTGCGTGGCCTTCCCGGCGCTGTCGGCCCTGGAGGAAGATTTCGAGGTTTTCATCGTCACTGATGCCTCCGGCACCTTTAATGCCATGACCCGGGATGCGGCCTGGGATCGTATGACTTCCGCCGGCGCCCAACTGATGACCTGGTTCGGTACCGCCTGCGAACTGCATCGTGACTGGCGCAACGACATTGAAGGTTTGGGTGCTCTTTTCTCCAACCACATCCCGGATTACCGTAACCTGATTACCAGTTACAGCACCCTTACCGAAGGGAAATAATCCATCCGGCCCCGCTTGGCGGGGCCATCCCAACCATGCCGAGTATCCGCCAGGAGAAACCATAGTAAAGAAGGGACACGCATAAATCCGACCAATCAAATCTCACGTTACCCACCTCCACACCCTTAACCTCGCCCCTTCTACCATCCCACAACCCCCATACCTCCTTACCCCATGATTCCCGCCCCCATTCCCTATATCATGCCTCCTTTCATCTGAGTCACTGATACCCCCCGGAGGAAGCGTGAGCGCGGACCTGAGCCAACATACGCCGATGATGCACAGGTGTGTTTGAGCTGATTTTATTGGGCTGCGCCATCCTTTTACCCTCTTGCTACACCAGAACTTACACTTGTGGTCTGGATTTAGGCGGATGTAGATGGACTGATATACATATAAGAAAAGGCCATCGCATAAAGTGGCAGATGCAGTGCTAACTAAGGAGTAAAATTCCGCGATACCGGAGCATGGCAAGCGCCAGCCATGATCAGCCTTTTTCTTTCAAGCGTGCCGCTGCCGATAAGCCTGAGGTGTCATACCTGTCCAACGGATGAAGCTACGGGTAAACGCACTATGCTCGGAGTAGCCCAGCAGCAAGGCGATATCCACCAGCCCCAGGCGGGTTTCTCGCAGATAGCGTTCAGCAATCTCCTGGCGTACTGCAGCCACCTCCTTGAGAAAGCTGGTGCCCGCAGCCGTCAATTGACGTTGCAGGGTACGAACAGACAAATCCATACCTTGCGCAACCGAAGAAATCTCCGGATTCTTATCAGGCAACAAGCGCCCAATGCGGCGACGCACCTCATCAATCAACGGGGACTGCGTAGGGAGGCATGCTAGAAGAGAGTCTGCCTGCTCTTCCAATATGGACAGCATGGCCGGATCTGCCGTATGGAGAGGTTCCATCAAGGTCACAGCATCCATGCATATCACCGTATCTGCTTGCTCAAATTCGACTAGGCAGCCGAAAAAGTCTCTGTACTCGCTGATGGCGGCTGGGGTTGGATTAATAAAAGAAACATAGGACGGAGACAAATCCGGGCGTGTCAGACTCCGACACAGATGCACCAACGTCGTGATAGCAGTTTCATCCACCAAAGGGCCCGGCCGGCCATGCTCCGCATCCCATACAAGCTCTACGGCAGTGCCGCTTACTCGTACTTCCAAAGGAGTCACGTCGTAAACCAACCGCTGATATCGGTGCAAACGACTCAAGGCTTCCCCCAGATCCCGAGAGGCCATAACTACATAACCCAGCACACCAATGTGGCGCAGGCTCAGTGTTTGTCCCAGATGAAGCCCAAGCAGGGGATCATTAAGGTGGCCGGCTGCACACTCCAGAAGCCTGCACCAGTCATCAATCGGCAAATCTGCATTCAAGGCAATATCTGCCGGTGGTCGTGATATTGGCAGCAAGCTATCACTATCCAGCCCTCTTACGTCCAGATACTCATACAACGCAAGCGCGAAGCTGGCCGGTATACGGCGCCGATGAGGAACAGTCATGAGCATCTCGCTATTGGACAACCCTGTTGGCGTAAAGTGTTAAATTCATGGCAGCCCCTGTCAAGCAAACCGCCCCCCATTCAGCCAAACTAACCTGACTATAAATGGATTCCCAGGGTCGAAACATGCAGCTATTGGTTACCGGCGCAGCCAACGGTATCGGCGCCAGCCTTACTGAACTGGCCATGAAAAAAGGTCACCGGGTCATCGCCACAGATGCAGACATCAAGGCGCTGAACCAACGCTGGGAACACCAGCCATCGGTACGCTGCGAACCTCTGGATGTCCGCGACGAAGCCCAATGGAAACGCCTGATCAGCAAGCTTGAAGACGAAGAGCAGACCATCGACATGCTGGCGAATGTGGCCGGTGTATTGCGCAGCGGACGCACCGGTAACCTCAATAGTGCCGACATTCGCCTGATGCTTGACGTGAATGTACTGGGCGCTATTTTAGGTACCAACGCCCTTGCCGCCCACATGATCAGCCGCTGCTCGACCGACTGGAAGTTGACGCTGAGACTACTGCTCCCTGCGCTACGCGGTGCATGGCTGAATGGCCCGGTGCGCAGAGCGTTGGTGGCTGGGGTATCCCAATCGCCTTGGCTTCGGCGGTATCCTGCTCCAGAATGGCCGTAATATCGCGCCCAGTGATCTGCTCACGGGCCCTCTTAACATCCAGCCCCGTCGCTTTGGCTGCTTGCCAATCGCCGTGCCAGCAAGGCTGAACGGCAAAGACCGTCTCCTGCACCGGTAGATAAACTCCTTGTTTACGCGATCCGCGCTGCTTCTTCCGAACTCCGGTGAAAGAGGACGTAACGGAGGACCAGTCGCACATCATCCGGGTATTCAGCCATGAGTTCCTTGACGATGTGATAAAGCGCCCAGCAATCCTCACAAGCGGGATCAAAGAATTCTACGATCCTCACCGGCGCGTTGGCGGGGTCGATGACCGGCAAGTGCGAGGGCATCAGCTCACCCCCCCCCCTCCTGCGCCACGGCTTTATCGCGCTGTCCCGTAGAGAATTGGTTTAAAGCAGACCTGCTGTGGCGACGCCTAGCGCGATAAAAAGAGCGGCGGTGATGGTTGCGCGTTTATTCATGATCTGTAGCTTCAGTTGAGAATCGATAGAATGAAATTGCACGCAAGTGCGACGCAGGGCCTCAAGCTGCACTGAGGCTCCCTAGGTCACTGATTGCGCTAGGAACAGTTCATGGAAGAGGCACCATAATGCTCAGAACGCACCTTTATCAGATGCCCGGCGGCTTGACCGACAACATCCCTTAAAGAACATTCGATCAGCCAATGACCGCCAGCCGAATCCAGACATTTTTTACGCGCCTACCCTAACCTCGAGTAATAAAAATGCCGCTCAAAACAGATTCAGACAGATCATCCTAACTTTTTAGCGAATATCCCCTCCAAAGATAATATACAACGGGCAACACCAGCAGTGTCAGAACCATCGCGCTCAACATGCCGCCTACCATCGGAGCCGCAATTCGGCTAACAACTTCTGCACCTGTGCCAGAGCTAAACATAATGGGCAGCAAGCCAGCAATAGTGGAAACCCCCGTCATCATCACTGGTCTGACACGTAGCCCGGCTCCGTGTGTCACGGCTTGAAATAGTTCCTCTCGCCGGAATGGCGCTCCTTTCTCTTTGCAATCACTTACGAATTGACTGTACGACTGATTGAGATAGGTCAGCATAATGACGCCAATTTCTACCGCGACACCCGCGAGAGCGATAAACCCAACCGCCACAGCTACAGAAAAGTTGAAATTCAAGAGGAACATTAACCAGATGGAACCGATTACAGCAAGCGGCAAGGTTCCTAGAATTATGGCTACTTCAGCGAAGCTCCTGAAGTTCATGTACAGCAGTATGATGATAATAGCCAAAGTCAGCGGTATTACATAGGTCATCTTCTCCTTGGCGCGCTGCATATATTCATACTGGCCGGACCAGGTTACCGAATAGCCCGCCGGCAAATCCAGTTGTTCCTGAACGGTCACCATGGCCTGCTCAACGTAAGTGCCTACATCCACGCCTTCGATATCCACAAAAGTCCAGCCGTTGAGCCGTGCATTTTCACTCTTGATTGCCGGGGGGCCTTCCTCTACATATACCTTTGCGACATCGCCAAGTGCAATACGCTCTCCGGCCGGCGTAACAATGGGTAGCAATGCCAATTGTTCCGGCGAGTCCCGGTAATGCTGCGGGTAACGCAAATTGATCGGATAGCGTTCAAGCCCCTCAATCGTCTGCGACACATTCATTCCCCCAATGGCGGTAGCCACCACCTGCTGCACATCGGCAATATTCAGGCCATAGCGTGCCGCCTGTTCCCGCTGAATATCCACCTTGATATAGCGACCACCGGCCACCCGCTCAGAGTAAACCGAGGCGGTTCCGGGCACATCTTTGAGGACCTGTTCCAACTGCTGGCCAATGGCCTGGATTTCTTTCAAGTCCTCGCCCGCCACTTTAATACCTACCGGCGTTTTGATGCCGGTCGCCAGCATGTCAATTCGGGTTTTTATGGGCATCACCCAGGCGTTGGTCAGGCCGGGGAATCGTACTAGAGCATCCATCTCCTTTTTGAGTTTCTCTGTGGTCATGCCCTCGCGCCACTGGTCTTTGGGTTTGAGCTGTATGAAGGTTTCAATCATAGTCAGTGGCGCTGGGTCAGTCGCCGTGTCGGCACGACCGATCTTGCCGAACACGGTATTGACTTCCGGCACCGTAGCAATCAACTTATCGGTTTGTTGCAGTAACTCCCTGGCTTTTCCGATGGACAGCCCCGGATAAGTGGTGGGCATATACATCAGGTCGCCCTCATCTAAGTCAGGAATAAACTCACTGCCGATTTGATTGACTGGCCAGATCCCAATCAAAAGTATCACAACAGCCATTGCAAGCGTGGTTTTAGGGAACCGCAAGACGCCTTTGAGCAATGGCATATAGCCAGCAATCAGTATCCTGTTTACCGGGTTATTGCTTTCGGCGACCACCTTTCCTCGAATGAAATACCCCATCAAAACCGGAACCACTGTAACAGCGAGCGCCGCACTGGCCGCCATGGCATAGGTTTTAGTAAATGCCAGCGGACTGAACATCCGTCCCTCCTGGGCCTCCAGGGTAAACACCGGAATAAAGCTGACGGTGATAATCAGCAGACTGAAAAACAATGCGGGGCCCACCTCCGAAGCCGATTTCGCCACTACTTGCCAACGGTTTTCCGGCGTCAAAGGCGTCCGCTCCATGTGCTTGTGCATGTTCTCGATCATAACGATGGCACCGTCAATCATCGCGCCTATTGCAATCGCGATACCGCCCAGCGACATAATGTTGGCGTTCAGACCTTGAAGATGCATCACGATAAAAGCCGTCAAAATGCCCAACGGAAGGCTGATGACAGCAACCAGTGATGACCTGACATGAAAGAGGAAAATGACACAGATCAGCGCCACAATGGCGAGTTCTTCGAGCAGACTTTTCCATAAACTGTCAACGGCCCGGGAGATTAATCCGGAACGATCATAAACGGTGACAATCTCTACCCCTTCGGGCAAACCGCTTTTGAGCTTTTCCAGCTTTTCTTTGACGCCGTCAATGGTTTTTTGAGCATTTTCTCCCGAGCGCATCACCACGATACCGCCCACAGTTTCACCTTCACCATTGAGCTCAGCTATGCCACGGCGCATCTGTGGCCCCACTTCGATTTCAGCTACGTTTTTCAGTAACAGCGGAGCGCCGTTAGCGTTCACACCCAAGGGAATGTTACCGAGATCCTCCACGCCTTGGATGTAACCCGTGGCGCGCACCATATACTCTGCTTCCGCCATTTCCACCACTGAGGCACCGACTTCCTGGTTACCACGCTGAATGGTGTTTTGAATGTGCGACAGAGGAATATCAAAAGCACGTAGCTTTTCTGGACTGACCTTTACCTGGTACTGCTTGACCATGCCGCCAAGGGCCGATACCTCAGAAACGCCGCTCACCGTTTGCAGCTCGTATTTCAGGAACCAATCCTGCAGGCTGCGCAGCTGGCTCAAGTCATGCTTGCCACTGCGATCCACCAACGCGTAGAGGTAGACCCAGCCAACCCCGGTTGCGTCCGGCCCAAGTTGTGGCCGAGCGCTTGGTGGCAGTGTGGGAGCCACTTGGGACAGATACTCCAGCACCCTCGAACGGGCCCAGTAGGCATCAGTATCATCATCAAAAATGACATAGACATAGGAATCGCCAAAAAAAGAATAGCCCCGCACGGTTTCCGCGCCCGGCACCGATAGCATGGCCGTGGTCAGTGGATAGGTGACTTGGTCCTCCACCACCTGCGGCGCCTGCCCGGGGTAGTTGGTCTTAATGATGACTTGTACGTCGGATAGATCCGGGATCGCGTCTACGGGGGTATTCTTCACGGAATAGAGGCCCACACCCACCAGCATCAAGGTGCCCAGCAGCACGAAAAATCGATTGCTGATGGACCAACGAATGATGGACTCAATCATGACGATGCTCCTCCTTGTCGTGATGATCGTGCTCCATGGCGTCCTGGCTCATGCTGTCGTGGTCCGGCATAGACATCTCATCGTGGCCCTTCTCGCTCTGTTCCGGCATCGAGCCCTGGCCTCCCCCTTCATGCTGGCTGTGGTCCATTTCAGAAGATTCGGTATCGCCTGTAGATCCTTCACCGGGGATGTGAACTTGGCTCAAGCGGTAGTCACCGCCGCTATCCTTTACTATCTGTACATGCAGGCGCATCCCCGGCTCGAGATCCTCCATGCTGACGCCTTCCTCGACCATGAAATCCATGGTCATGGCGGGCCAATCCCAATCTGGTATCGGCTCGTGCTCGAGAGTGGCCATACGGTGATCGGGCATCAGGCTGAGAACACGAGCGGAAACCCAAGTCGACGAGGGTTCAATGTCTTCTTCAACAGAGGCTTGTTCGCTCTGGTCGGGACGTGGCGTCATGCGTTCTAAATCTGCGGTTTTGCTGGACTCCGAGTCGATCAGGAATTGTGCGGAGGTGACGAGACGCTCCCCTTCATTTAAGCCAGCCAGAATTTCCACTTGCCGCTCTCCGACGCGCCCCACTTCAACGACTACGGATCTAAACCTGCCCTCTCCTAGTGCCAATACCACGCGTGCTTGACTGCCGGTACGAATCAAGGCTTCACGTGGAATCAACAGGGTTTCCGCTCCCGCCTCGGTTTCAATGACCATCTGCGCGAACATGCCTGGTTTCAAGAACCCATCGGGGTTGTGGAAGTGCACCCGGACCTGGGCTGTACGGGTTTCGGCATTGAGTGACGGATAGAGGTAATCTACCTGCCCCAACCACTCTCGACCGGGTAGATAGTCCAAGCGCATACGCACAGGATCGCCCTCACTGACCAGGTTCGCCTGGCGCTCAAACACCTCTCCGATCACCCAGATGTGCTCCAGCTGACCTATGCTCATCATATTAGTGCCGGGTTTGATGAACATGCCTTCACGCACCGAGAGATTCTCCAATACACCGGACTGAGGGGCCGCGAAAGTGATGTGTTGATTAATCCTTCGGGTTTCACGCACCCGGTCGATTTCATTTTGAGGTAAGTTCAACGCCAACAGCTGGTCCACCGCGGCACCTACAGCCACTGAATTGTCGCGCTTTAGCGCCATTAGCAGCTCTTCTTGGGCGTTGACCAGCGTGGGCGAATAGAGCGTGTACAAAGGTTCGCCTTTTTTGACCGGATCGCCAACTGCTTCAACGTAGAGCTTCTCAATCCAGCCCTCAACTCGCGGGTTGACATGCACCAAGCGATTCTCACTGTATTGCACATACCCGACGGTTCTAACCTCCGGCTGAAGTCTGCCGGAGTCAACCCTAGCGGTACGCACCCCGAGATTATTGACCACCACGGGGGAAATTTTGACGGTCCCAGGCTCATCCTTACCACTGCCCTCCTCATAAACCGGAACAAGGTCCATGCCCATGGGCGATTTGCCGGGTTTGTCACGCCGATATTCGGCATCCATGGGTGCCACCCAGTACAGCGGTTGCCGTTCGCCTTCAGTGGCTGTAGTCCCATTTTCGTTGACGTCACTCAACAACCAGAATCCCGATACACCGAGCAACGCACCCACGGTTGAACCAAGCAGTACTTTAGTTAATGTATTCATTGTTGACCTTCCTAAAACGGTTCGATTGCCCGTGCATCGTCCGACGAGGGCTCGGCGAGCAGGTAATTGATTTGGGCCATTATTTTCTGACGCTCCACCGCGATCACAAGTGCTTCGACTTTGGCATTCAGTTCGGCAATGCGCGCCCGGACGGCCTCGGCGAAGTCTCCGCTATCGTTGCCATAGGCCGCCAACGAAGCCTCTGCCTGGTCGGCCATTTGCGGTAGCAGCTGCTCGGTGTACAGCGCCAAGCGCTCATCGAGCCGCGTCAGCTGAACGCTCGCCGTTTCCAGTTCTGCCATCAGTTGGCGACGAAGCAAGTGCCTTTCGGTTTTGATGGCTTCGGCTCGATTCACGGCGGCGCTAACCTCCCTGTCCTGGCGGTTGCCTGTGAAAATAGGAAGATCGAACGTCACACCAATTGAGAACAGATCAGACCGCTCCCGCCCCATGGGATCGCTGGCGCGAGAGCCGTATTGGGCGGTCAGGCCCCACTCGGGTTTGTATTTCTGTTCTGCCAAATCGACGCCGGTTTGGGTCGCGTCAATGCGCTGCTCCAGCGCCATCAGAGCTGGGTGATGGCGGATCAACTGGTAGCGTGCGTGTTCGTCAGCGGCCTCGATAGTCGGTATAGTAAGCGGCCTGGCGAGTGATGGCGTCGGCAGTATCGGCGCTAAGGGGACTCTTGCAGCAGCCCCGATCCATTCAGACAGGCGGCGCTGTGCGGCCTCTTTCTGCTGCTTTAGCGTTGTCAAGCGATCATCCAGACGGGTTAGCTCCAACTGCGCGCGAATGACATCCTGCTGACGGACCTGACCCAACCCCGACGAATAATGGGCCTCGGCAGATTCCACCAGTTGCTCGAACAACCCCCGATTCCGCTCGATCAATCGAATACTTTCCTGTGCCCTGTAGGCCTCTAGCCATAACTGACTGGCCGTTGCTTCCACCTTGGCGCGGCGATCTATCCTCAGCAGAGGGTGCTGTCCAGCAAGCTGCTGTTTTTGCCGTTTGGCAAGCGCCAGACTGTCACCACGTGGGAACATTTGCGTGACACCCACCGACAACTGAGTCATAGCCTCCTGGTTGATGTCGAAGCTATCTACGGGGAAATTGCCCGCCATCAGACTCACGCGGGGATCCGGCAAGCTCGCTGCGGCAGTCGCCTCATCATTGAGCGCCTGCTGGGTGTGCTTGCTGCCAGCAAGCCAAGGATCTGCTTCGACGGCGAGGGCTACCGCTTCTTCCAGGGTCAGCGATTCCGAAACCGGCTGAGCAAGGGCTGTAGCACTGCCCAAACCAAGTGACATAACGGATAGCATTATGACTAGTACTCTCATAACTGAACTTCCTGTTGATCACCCGGCTGATATTGCTGGGCGGGGTTCTCTACACTGACAAACACTTCGGTGTTGCCATCTTTTTTCATCAGCAGGACCTGATAAGCCCTAAACCGATCTTCAGCCTCCATCCCCGGACTGCCAAGGGGCATGGCGGGTACAGTCAGACCCACAGCATCAGACGGAGGGTTGGCCAGAAACTGTTGGATGTAGCGCGCCGGGATATGCCCTTCGAAGACGTAGCCTTGTGACGATACGGAGGTATGACAGGAGCGGAGATTGGGTGCGATCCGATACCGATCTTTTATGAGTTTCAGGCTTGATGGGTGTTGGACATCTGTTTCAAAGCCCTCGACATCTATATGGTCAATCCACTTTTTGCAGCAGCCGCAACTTCGACTTTTGTAGACGGTGAGCACCTCAGCGCCACCAATGGCCCGATCAGGATTAACGAATCTCTCCTCCACTTTCCCACAAGCAACTAGCAAGGGCAGCGTGAGCAACCCCAGCATCAGAATTTTAAGGCGTGATGAATTCATATTTGCCTCCCATGACAAATCGCCACTTCGTGTTCAGGTTTCAATTAAAAGGCAGCGCCGCTTCGCCTCCCTTTGGGACGGCACATTACCTTTAGTACTTGGTTAGCACGGATTAATTGAGTGAAATCAGGCGATTGGAGGTCTTAGAAAAGGGAAAATCGGTGCCAGAGGAAGGGCAAGGTAGCGCAAACCTGAAGCCTCAGAACGAGTCCCCAATGACTCCGGGGTAGTCACGGAAGAAGTCAACATCTGAATTGACAAGGCACATCCCACCACCGCACAGCCAACCCCCGATTTATCGGTCTCGCAGCACGCCCCCTCTGCAGACTGCACGCTCTCGACAGGGCCCATTGCTTGGTGATCAGTGTGTTCGGCAACACCTTTTAAGTTCGTGGATAGCTCGTTCGCTCCATCATCCATAGTGCAATAGCGGGGCATACCCATGGCAGAGGCCTCCCACAAGAACGGCATTGTTAGTAGAACTACAACAACTGTTATCCGGTTCACCCAGTCACGCCTTTGTCTGTGCCGAATCGGCGACAATCTCTATAATCTATAATGTCTCTATTACCCGAACGATCTATATTTCCTGTGCGTCGGTGCAATAGTTCTACCCTACCGGTCTATCGCGTCACCCCTGCTCAAAAAGGCGGTCGCCCAAGCGTAAGATCTTTCAGCTACCATGATAAGAAGAAAAAACCAACAGAAAGATGACGTCAAGATTACAAATTTGTAATCTATTCGTCACGTCCTGGAAATGGGCTAACCTTCAGACTCTAGTTTTAAGTTGACCTGTGACCAGGACACAGGTCTACCATACCGATATTGATAGTTGAACCTATGTCTTTAACGCAGGACCTTGACGTGGATCAATATGAGAGCTAACACCCAAGGTCACCCTGTTTACATTGCTGACGAAAGGGATGTGACCCTATGCGTGTTAACCAACTGGCTAATGAGACTGGGGTAAGTGTAGATACTGTTCGCTACTACACCCGTATTGGATTTCTGAAACCAACGAAGAACCCGTCCAATGGCTACAAGGAGTACTGTGCCAAGGAAAAGCGTCGAATGAGGTTTATCCTCAGCGCCAGACAACTCGGCTTTTCGGTGAGCGATATCGCCGAAATCCTGGAAACCGCTGATCAAGGTGAATCCCCCTGTCCTCTCGCTAGGGGGCTTATACAGAAGCGTCTGGAGGAGAACGAGAAAGGCTTCCAAGATAGTCAGCGACTACGGCAACGTATGTACTCCGCAGTCAGGGATTGGGAAACAAAACCGGACCGGGCGCCAACAGGCAACATGATCTGTCATCTGATCGAGGAGTTCAGTGAGAGCGGGGAGGATAAACGTTCAGTGTGACACAATCATTGAATATCTAAAGCTTATTGACACAAACAGAGGCACAAGCGCATGCATGTAGGAACCTGAGGTCTGGCAATTATCGTCACGGTTGTTGTCTCATGGCTGATGTACCGATATCTAGCTCCGGCCAGCTGGAAAGAATGGACACGCGCTGGCGTGCTGCAGGCCTTTATTATCGCCTTTTACGCTGAAATGTACGGGTTTCCTTTAACGATCTACTTTCTAACTCGATTCTTCGGCCTCGATCTGGCATGGAACGAAGGCGGCAACCTCTGGGCGCAATTGTTCGGCACTCCTACCGCGCACGTCATAGCCATGCTGCTCGGCTATAGCCTGGTATTCGTAGGAGCAACTCTGGTCGCGGAGGGCTGGCGCCGGATACATCAAGCACGGCGCCGTGAGACTCTAATGACCGATGGCATTTACGCGATTGTTCGCCACCCCCAACACACTGGCCTCTTTCTCATCGTGTTCGGTGAAGGGGTTGTGCACTGGCCGACGATTGTCTCGCTGATCGCCTTCCCAGTAATTGTCCTAGCCTACACGCTACTGGCTCTGAAAGAAGAGCGGCAGATGCTGGAACAGTTTGGTGATGAATATCGGGCTTATCGACAGCACGTCCCGATGTTCATTCCCCGCCTCAATAAGTTGCAGCAGCAGGAGTTTTGAATGAGCTTAGAATTCACAACCATTATTAGTGGCATTGTTCTTCTGGTGGTTTTTGCGCTGGTGGGCTGGAACCTACGAAGAAAGCGTTCGCAATCTGAAAAAACAGGGGAAAAGAATGAACATTGACTCAAAACATTCGAGCGCCGTGGCTAAGCTGACTGTGCCGGGCATGGGGTCGGACCACTGTGCGGGTATTGTAAAGACCTCGCTACAGCGTCTTGACAGCGTCGGCGACATTACAACCAATATCGCTAGCCACCGCGTAGAAGTCACCTACGACCCCTCGACGGTGGACCTGGACGATCTCCGCAAAGCTGTGGAAAACGCCGGCTACGACGTCGCCGCCGCCAACACTTCGGGGGCGGGAAAGAAGGCCCAGCTTATCGTGCCGGGCATGGGCTCCGACCACTGCGCGGGCATTGTGCGTGAATCGCTCCAGCGGCTAGAGGGCATTGAGAGTATCAAAACCAATATCGCCAGCCACAAGGTTCACGTCGTAATGACCGACGCTGGACCCAGTGTTGAACAGCTTAAACAGGCGGTTGAAAAAGCCGGCTACGATGTCGCTCAAGCCTCCTCCGAAGCAGCGGAAGATGAAGCGGAAAAGGATGCCGATATCGAAGACGCCTACTTGAATCAGGCTTTGAAACGCCTTTGGATCGCCGGGATACCGACAACACTGATCATGGTGTTGATGATCCCGCACATGTTCTGGAAACCGATCCCCGATTATCTTTTGATTGTGGCCCTGTTGGCGTTTCCGGTGGTTTTTCTATATGGCGGCGCAGCCACTCACAAGTCCACCTGGCGCTCGCTCACCAACCGCACCTTCAACATGGATGTACTGATTTCCATGGGCAGCGTTCCGCCCTACCTGATCGGCCTGGCAGGCTTTTTCGTCACCATGACGTCATTCATTGAAATGGCCGCCACCATCATGACCTTTCACCTATTGGGGCGCTATCTTGAGGCCAAAGCCAAGGGCCGTGCATCTCAGGCGATCCGAAAATTATTAACCTTGGGCGCCAAGACCGCACGGGTCGAACGCGATGGCCAGGAGCAGGAAGTTCCCGTCAAGGAACTGCAACCGGGCGACATCATGGTGATCCGCCCCGGTGACAAGGTGCCGACGGATGGCGAAGTGGTAGAAGGCGAGAGCCATCTGGATGAATCGATTGCCACCGGCGAGTCGGTTCCAGTGTATAAATCTCCGGGCGATACCGTCATTGGCGCGACCATCAATAAAGAGGGACGTTTACGGGTCAAGGCCACCAAGGTGGGCGGCGATACCTTTTTGTCCCAGGTGATCAAACTGGTAGAACAGGCCCAAGGCTCGCGAGTGCCCATTCAGGAATTCGCCGACCGCATGACGGGGCGTTTTGTGCCCATCGTCATTCTGATTGCCCTGGCAAGCTTTGCGGTGTGGTTTGTTGCCGCCGACAGCCTGCGCCCCATACTTGCATGGGGCGCGGATTTTCTGCCCTGGGTTGATCAAACGGCGACCACCCCAGTACTGGCTATTCTCGCCGCCATTGCGGTTCTGGTTATCGCCTGCCCCTGCGCTTTGGGCTTGGCAACGCCTACCGCGCTGATGGTGGGCTCGGGTATTGGGGCCGAGCGAGGCATTCTGATTCGCTCCGGCGAGGCTATTCAAACCTTCAAAGACGTCAAGGTGATGGTGCTTGATAAAACCGGCACTATCACACGGGGCGAGCCCAAACTGACTGAAGTGGTTACGGCCAACAATGTCACAGAACAACAACTGCTGCAGTGGGCCGCGACGGTGGAAAATGCCTCTGAGCACCCCATTGCCCGCGCCATTGTCGAAGGCGCCCGCGAGCGTCAGGTGAGCCCGGGGGAGGTCAAAGAATTTCGTTCCACTGGCGCGCGCGGCGTTTCCGGCAGAGTCGATGGTGCGATGGTACTGATTGGCAACCGCAAACTGCTGAACGAAGAAGGAATAAGCGGTCTAGAGGCCTTGGACCAAGAATTGGACAATCTGGAGGGACGCGGGCGCACCGCCGTACTGGTCGCGGTTGATGGGCAAGCGTGTGGCATTGTCGCGGTGGCGGATACCATCAAGGGGGAGTCGGTAGCCGCGATTCGCGGCATGCATGACTTGGGCTTGCATGTGGTGATGATCACCGGCGACAACGAACGTGCGGCGCGCGCTGTTGCCGAGGAGGTGGGTATCGACGAAGTGCAGGCCGGGGTACTTCCGGAAGGCAAGGTGGATGCAATTCGTCAGCTGCAGAAAAAGCATGGCAATCATGTCGCCATGGTCGGCGATGGCATCAATGATGCGCCAGCGCTGAAACAGGCAAACGTGGGTATTGCCATAGGTGCCGGCGCTGATGTGGCCATTGAGGCGGCCGATGTGACTCTGGTTCGCGGTGAGCTGACCGGTGTAGTGGAAGCCATGCACCTCTCCCGAGCCACCTTTGGGAAAATTGTTCAGAACCTGATTTGGGCGAGTGCCTACAATGTGGCCGCCATACCCATCGCCGCCATCGGATTGCTACACCCCATGATCGGCGTGATCGCCATGACCGTGAGCTCGTTATCAGTCATCGGCAATTCAATTCTTCTTAAGCGTGTAAAGCTGAGTGTCGATAAATGATTCGATTTCACACCGATAGAGGCCGCTACCTCGGCACTGGAGAAACCTAATGGCTAACAAACCCGGTTACTGGAACAGTCTTCACGGATTTGCGACGATCTTGTTGGTTGGCGCAGCGCTTTACTTTCTATTTGTAGAGCACGGAGCGCACGTCTTTCCGTTTCTCCCCTACCTGATCATTCTCCTCTGTCCGTTAATGCACCTTTTTATGCATAAGGGGCACGGTCACGGAGAAAGCGGGCATGGCGAACACAACCACCAGGACACGGAGCAAGCTTACCGCCGCGGCCTGGAAGAAGGCCGAAAGGAGGCTGACAGAAAATGAAGCATAAAGAGCATCGCCTGGGAGTTTCGGAAGTTAACTTGGTGACCCGTCACCTCGGGCTTAAGCGACCCATCAATACCGAGAAACTGACCGAAGCCATTGCGGAAATCGATCAGCTCTATGGCTTGGATGATATCGCCTTTGTCGAGACATCCGACCGGCTCGATTTCTCCTATGACGCATCGCGGCTATGCCTCCAGTGTGTGGAGGACATCCTTATCAAGTTCGGCATTCCAATCAAGCAGGATTGGTGGACGCGCTTCAAAGAGGAGTATTACCTGTTCGTCGACCAAAACGTTAAAGACAACGCCCAACATGAACCCTGGAGTTGCCACCGAGTACCTCCGCACAATCGAAAATAGAGACGCCATTAAAAGGGCCCTTGATGACCGAAGAGCATTACCTACTGAAACCGCGCCGACTGGGTATCGATAGCCATCAAGAGCTGGTGGTCTATATGCGCAATGATTGCCACGTCTGCCACTCGGAAGGATTCAATGCTCAAAGCCGAGTACAAGTCAACATTGGCGAGCGAAGCGTTTTGGCTAGTCTCAACGTCATACATGGAGACTGGCTTGCACCGGATGAATTCGGGCTGTCGGAATCCGCTTGGCACACCCTTGCCCCCCAGCCTGGCGAACTCGCCGGTTTCGTTCACCCGCCCACGGTAGAATCCATGAGCTCGGTGCGTGCCAAGATCTATGGAAAGCCACTGGAGGACATACAGTTTGACGCCATCATCTCGGACATCTGCAAAGGGTTTTATACCGACGTGGAGCTGGCCACCTTCCTGACCGCGTGCGCCAGTCGTGGATTAAACCGAACCGAGACCGCCAGCTTAACTCGGGCCATGATAAACGCGGGGGAGCGCCTTGACTGGCATCGCGATGTGGTCGTAGACAAGCACTGCGTTGGTGGCCTGCCCGGCAACAGAACCACGCCTCTTGTGGTAGCTATGGTGGCTGCAGAGGGTTTGATCATGCCAAAGACCTCCTCGCGGGCGATCACCTCTCCGGCAGGCACCGCCGACACAATGGAAACCTTGGCGCCGGTCGCCCTTTCCATTGACGACATGCAGCGCGTCGTGGAGCAGGAAGGCGGCTGCATCGCCTGGGGCGGTGCAGTCTCCCTGAGCCCTGCCGATGACGTTCTGATTCGTATCGAACGGGCAATCGATCTCGACAGCGAGGGACAACTAGTGGCATCGGTGCTGTCTAAAAAAGCCGCCGCTGGTGCCACCCATGTCGTGCTCGACCTTCCGGTCGGTCCCACAGCCAAGGTTCGCAGTGAAGAGGACGCCCAGTGTTTAGCAAGGCTGCTGCGCGAGACCGCTGAAGTGATCGGGCTGACTGTTCGGACGGTCATCACCGACGGTCGGCAGCCAGTCGGACGAGGCATAGGTCCCACCCTGGAGGCCCGAGATGTTCTGGCTGTGCTCCAAAACAAGGAAGACGCATCTGCGGACCTCAGGGATCGGTCTATCCAACTGGCCGGTGCGATTTTCGAGCTTGCCGGGCTTGTCGAAGAAGGCAGCGGCGTCAATTTGGCCGCGCAATCCCTAGCCAGTGGTCGGGCCTGGCAAAAATTTCGAGCTATTTGCGAAGCCCAGGGCGGCATGCGCTCACTGCCGGTGGCGGCTCAGACTCAGCCGGTGCCAGCAAGTCGTCATGGCTTCGTCACCGCTATCGACAACCGTCTACTGGCGCGCATAGCCAAGCTTGCCGGCGCGCCAGCGACACCAGCCTCGGGACTCGACTTACATGTACGCCTCGGCGACTGGGTCGAAGCCGGCCAACCTCTGTTTACCTTGCATGCCGAGTCCGCAGGAGTGCTTGCCTACGCGCTGGAGTACTTACACAGTCGTCTTGACGTTATTTCCATCTCTGAATATCCGTCATAAGGCCTTCTCAATTCGCGTCCAATACCGCTCATTGACTTTAAAAAAGGACCAGGCATGACAATCCGTTGGAATGTGCTATTCAACCTCCACAGTGACAAAGAACTTGCTCTAACCCTTTGCGGGTCGCTGGATCTTCGCGAGGGTCAGTTCGACATGCGCCACTTCCCCGATGGCGAAAGCTATGTGCGGGTGCTGGATGAGGTTAAAGACCTCAATGTGGTGGTGCTGGCGGACCTTTATCAGCCTGATCACCGCATCCTGCCTCTACTCCTGCTGGTCGAAACACTCAGGGACCTCGGTGCCAAGGAGATATTGTTGGTGGCGCCCTACCTCCCTTATATGCGCCAGGACAAGCGCTTTCACGGCGGGGAGGGTGTGACATCGCGTTACTTCGCGCAATTGTTGTCCAGCTACTTTTCAGCGCTGGTCACCGTTGATCCTCACCTGCACCGCTACCATAATTTGTCGGAAATCTACGGTATTCCCACCCAGGTCGCTCACGCAGCGCCAGTAATTGCGGAGTGGATCGCCACCATCGTCGACAATCCGGTGTTGATCGGCCCCGACAGCGAGAGCGAGCAATGGGTCACTGCGGTGGCAAAGCAGGCAGGTGTGCCCTTTACCGTATTGAGTAAAACCCGACGTGGCGACCGTGAGGTCGAGATCAGTGTGCCTCACCTTGAGCAATGGCTGAATCACACTCCGGTACTGGTCGATGACATTATCTCCAGCGGCCATACCATGCTGGAAACCATGGCTCACCTTAATCGCCTTGGGCTGCCGAAAGTGGTCTGCATCGGCGTTCACGGAATCTTTGCGGAAGGAGCCGATATGGAGCTAATTGAAAAATCAGCTCGACTGGTCACTTGTAATACGATCTCACATCCCAGCAACGCCATCAATATCGGAGGCCTTCTGGCCACCAGTATCCGCGAGTTGGCTTGATTCGCTATGAAGACTCAATCAAAAGCCGCGAACGTTGCTTGGATGGTGGTAGTTGTACTGCTCTGGGCCATCTGTTTTCCTTTCATCGTGACGGGGCTGCCGGACGCTCCCCCCTTGCTGTTTGCTGCCTTGCGCGCTTTTCTTGCGGGAGGGCTGCTCTTCGCGGTTCACTTGGTTCAGCGGCGGCGCGAGCCTTACCCTTTTAGCCCCCGAGACCTGGGGCTGTTGAGCTTAATCGGATTGTCCTATACAGCGATGGGATTTGGCGGAATGTTTCTAGCAGCAGGACACCTATCACCGGGACTGGCAACTGTCCTGGCAAGTACTCAGCCCCTGATTGCCGCAGCGATCGCCGCCGCTTGGCTCGGAGAAACGTTGAAGACCAAGGGCATAGCCGGACTTGTCATAGGTTTTTTGGGCGTCACCTTGCTTTCTTGGTCCGGATTCGACAATAACAATGCCGGTTATCTATGGGGAATTACCTGGGTTCTTGTGGGCGCCATCGGAATAGCCATCGGCAACATTTTATTAAAGAAGCGTGCCGGGGGATCAGTTGCCGCACCCATGGCCGTCCAGTTATTAATAGGCGGCGGAATACTCTTGCTTGCATCCGCGGTGGGTGGCGAACAGTGGGAAATTCGGTGGACATTTCGGTTCACCGGTTCCCTGCTCATTCTATCCGCTCTGGCGACAGCCGCCATGATGTATTTATGGTTCGCCCTGCTGGCCCGCGCACCCTTAAACCGATTGAACGTCTTCAGCTTTCTAACCCCGGCACTTGGGTTGCTAATTGGATTTATATTCTTTGAAGAGCGACTCCAACCCGTCCAAATTCTTGGAATAATTGTTGTCATTGTCGGTATAGCCATGATGCAAGGGAGAGGTGCCGTGGCAGTGGCAGCCGCCGACGAGAGCGCAACACCGCCTTAGTCGCTAGAGTCCTGCCTCCTTACTATACAGATGGAGTGGAAAACCCCGTAACAGGAGTAAAATGTGATAGAACGAATGCGCCAAGAAGCACCCACCAGCCGATTATCCGTAGTCTTGCCGGAACTCCCCCTGGCGGGATTTGGTTTTTTGACAAACTTTTTATGGGAGATGCTTCAAGTACCCTGGTTCATGGGTATGGCGAATTCGTCTCACGGCTCAGTGGTTTGGCTGTGTATACAGGCTACCGGCGGCGATGTGCTGATTCTACTGGCCAGCTTCTGGTTTTCCTCAATAGTCTTTGGACACCGTCGATGGCTCCTCGAGGGAAAACGAAAGCCTGCTATCACCCTTCTGGTTGCGGCACTTCTCGTGACCATCGTCATGGAATGGCTGGCGACTGGCCCGCTAGAGCGGTGGACATACGCAGACTCCATGCCGATCATACCGCTGTTAGGCGTGGGGCTAGCTCCACTTCTGCAGTGGATTATTCTCCCGCCACTAATAATGTGGCTGTCGCACAGACATATGCTTGGCTGCATCGCAATTCGATCCAGTCGTGCGGTTTAGCTGCATAAGAGCACTGGCTCTTTGCGCCGGCACAAGCGCTTACGCCAGTCAAAAACTGAGCAGACAAAATCGCCGACAAAAGCTTGTTTAAGGCAAAGAATTCAGAATTTCTGTAACGAGAAGAGGAAACGAGCCATGAACCAATCTACCGCAGTGAATACCAGTTTGCGGACTATTCCGCTAGGCAACACCCTGTCAGTTCTGTTAGTAATCAGCTATCTGCTGTGCGTAGGCTTTGGCCTGCTCGCCCCGGCGCAGATGCGTATGTACGAAGCTTGGGCGCCTTTATTGCCCGGCTTCGAATGGCTTACCTGGTCGGGATTTTTAATTGGATTAGTTGAAGCCTATTTGTACGGTTGGTACATCGCGGCTCTGTTTGTGTCTTTGTATCGCTGGTTCTCAAAAGAGAGGCAATGACTATTTTTAATGGATCCTAGGTCGAAACGGGTAGAAACGTGAGAACTGTCTGGTGAGCTATTTATGAACCGATTAACAACTTTCCTGAAGAGACACCTCGGTGATGTCGGGGTGGTTTTCTACACCTCACTACTCATTATTACCGCCTTTGTCGTCACCTCTGCCCTTCAGCCGGAAACTGTTGAAGCAATCGCCCAGAAAGTCCTCGATGCAACCGCCAAAAATGTTGGTTGGATGTACTTGATGGCAACCACCGGCTTTGTACTATTTATCTTCCTGTCTCTTATACACATCTCCGAGCCCACGAGACTAGGCATGATCTCG
>OJBY01000236.1_pt1 | contig 34512 bp, 30 predicted proteins | sample 1591731 | NCBI WGS metagenome assembly OJBY01 (sample SAMN05416837, study PRJEB24817) | seawater metagenome | isolation source: Sea water | place: Canada:Atlantic | collected 2013-07
GAGATCATGCCTAGTCTCGTGGGCTCGGAGATGTGTATAAGAGACAGATCATGGAGCAGGCGCTCAAACAAGCGCACGCTGGCCGGATTCACATCTTGGCTGCCATGAACGAAGTGCTGCCAAAAGCCCGCACCGAGATCAACGCGAACGCACCAAACTACGCCACCGTGCAGATCAAAGCTGACAAGATCCGCGACGTGATCGGTAAAGGCGGCGCGACGATTCGTGCGCTGACCGAAGAAACTGGCGCAGTGATCGACATCGATGACGACGGCACGATTCGTATCTTTGGTGAAAACAAAGCCTCAACTCGCGCGGCGATGCTCAGGATCGAACAGATCACAGCTGAAGTTGAGCCGGGCACTATCTATGCCGGTAAAGTGACTCGTATCGTCGATTTTGGTGCGTTTGTTGAGATCATGCCGGGCACTGAGGGCTTGCTGCATATCTCGCAGATCTCAAACGAGCGTGTCGAGAAAGTCACTGACTACTTAACCGAAGGCCAGCAAATCAAGGTTTTGGCCGCTGAAGTGGACAACCGTGGCCGCATCAAGCTGGTGTTAAAAGACATCGCTCAAGACTAATCTGCCCACCATCACAGAAACTTGGCCCGATCGTAGCCCGAGTTTCTGTTTATGGCGAAGCTGGATAGGCTGGCATTTGACTGGTTTTAGTGCCGCTTAAAAATGACCTTGAGGTGAAAACCTCGAGGTTTTTTGCCTTTAAATCGATCAGCTTGTCAATAACAACTTTTAACACTTCTAAAAGCATGCTAATTTAACCTCCAAAGGAAGATTCGATCACAAGGAATGTATCATGGGCTTTCAACCCAACTCTCAATCTGTCTCTGTTTTGAAAACCGCACTGATCAGCACGGTCGTTGCTGTGTCTTTGGGTGCGTGTTCTCAGTTGAACCGCATCGGCGCTAACGTCGGCTTAAGTTATGTGGAGCATCACTTAGCTGCGCCGATCTTGACGGTCAGCGACGCTACTATGGCGTGTGAGTCCTCTACAGCACTGGCTCCGCTAATTGTTGCAGCTGAATCTTTTGGCTCAAATGTCGGTAAAGTTGGCGCCTTGATTTATACCAGCTCAGCCGTTTGTGCGGACAGCAAATCGGTCGATCACGAGCTTCGCTACTTACGCGCCGCTGAAGCTGGAAACGTAGCAGAGGCGCAGGATGCGCGTATTGCTCAAAAAGACTGGGCAGCTTTAGCAGCTGGACGCCAGTATCAGGCTTATCAGTTATATGTTCAGGAAATCGAAACCAGACAGCGCATGCGTGTTGGTGAAGATTGCCCCAAATTGCGCACCGACATGGAAAAAACCATCTACATGCTGGCGATGCTGTCCGGCTTGCAGGCGATCCCAAGTGACGTCAACTCAGGTAACCAAGTAGGTGTCCCTAAAGACGTTGCTGCGAAAGTGGAACGTGCGATGACCTGCTTGGATAACACTCAGTTTTGGGGCGCACCGCTGGCAGTTCGTGCGGCGATCTGGGATTTGTTGCCCGGTATGAAAGAAGGCAAGCCTGATCCGTTTGTGGTCATGAAAGAACAAACCAAACTGGGTGAAGCGCAGGGCGTTCGTCTCCCGCACGCGATTTACGCGATTGCTGCGGTTTCAACTGGTGATGATGCGCTGATCCGTGATTCGATCAGAACTTATGGTGCGACCGTGGGCAAAACTCAGGTCAACGAGAAGTTCCGCTTGATCGACACCATCGCCGGTCAAATCGTGACCAACGTGGCTGATGCTTACTGGTCCAAAAACACCGGACACCGTGCTCCAGTTGAAGATGGCTTGACGATCTTCTGGGATGAGGCAGCGGGTGCCAGTGAGTCGGATCTTGATATTGATCTGGGCGACATCTTATAAGCTTGCTACCCAACACCACCGCCAAGTGCGGTGGTTTTTTTTGCCCTGAATCTGCTGCCAAGACAGGGTGGATAGACGCTGCCCTGGTTGTTTTGATCACAGCAATACTGCAGTTTGGCGGCGAAACCTTCTATCTTGATATCAACCAACAAGGCGTGAGCTACGCCTTGGGTTGGTTGACCGGCCACTGGGTGCACCTCAATTGGAATCACTACGTGCTGGATGTCGGCACGCTGATCATGCTCATGTATCTGCTCAGACCGCGCCGTACTGAGTTTTGGTTGATATCTATCGTGTTGAGTATTGGAGTGAGCGCTACTTTGATTGAGCTTGATCAGCTGGAGTCTTTATCTATTACCCGCTATGCCGGGCTCTCGGGTGTACTGCATGGATTGTGCGTGTTTTTTGCGGCATCCAGACTGTTAGATGCTCATCTGGTGAGCTTTGATCGCATGACGGCATGGCTACTGTTGGTAGGCGCGGTGATTAAAGTCGCTTTAGAGCAAATAGGTGTTGGGGTATCGGTTGAAACCGAGCAGCTGATTGGCGCCGTGGTGGTCACCCAAGCGCATCTGGATGGAGTCGTCATTGCAGGCTGCTTGTTTTTGCTGTATCGGTTGCTCGCTGGTCGTAAAAAAGCAGGATAAAGTCAGCTTGGTTGGAAGCGATTGATCGGATAAAATGCGGAAGGCGCGAATTTGACGCTAAAAAAACGGGCATTTTTTAGCCTATGCTATCCAGGTTGCCCTAATTAAGGCATCATAACCGGCAATTGCCATGGATTGGTCCTATTGACTCGGGCTATGGCCCGCACAGTTAACCTAATAAGGATTTTATGAACGCATCCAACCCCAAAGAGAGCCCGATCGAGCGCACGTGGAAATACTTGTCCACGATTGTGATATTTGGCTTATTGATGCTGACGTTGATCATCGGTTCCGGTGAGATGCTTCAAGGCCAGCTGCTAAAAATTGGTGAGCAGCTCTTTGGGGATAAGGCAAATGGAGTCCAGTACTCTTATTTGCGCGCCGATATGCCCGCTCCTACTTGTAACCCAAATCCAGATGTCGAGGCATTGGTCGACAAGCAAATGATCGCCTCACAAGCCGATGAGTTTGCTGCCCTGTTTGGCGGACCCAATCGAGATGAGCTCAGACAATCGGTGATGGCAGCCCAGCAAGTTTGTGTCGAAAAAGTCGAGCTTTACACCAAGGTTCAAGATTACATCACCCCAGGGGTTAAGGCTTACCGCGCAATTGAGACCGGTCTGTTGTGGATTACCCGTCTTGGGGTGAACTGGCAACAAGTTTTGCTGTTGTCGATCCTGTTTATTTCAGCGATCACAACCACGATCAAGACCCACCACATTGGCTTGAGACCTGCTCATACCACACGTGACTTTATCGTTTACAACTCTGCCATGTCGATTGCCAATACGCTCTTGGCGATTTCAAACGGTATCTATTTCTTCAATTTGTATAACAGTAACCTGTCAACCGAGCTCTCCAAACTGCTGTTCCATGGTTTGTGGGCGCTCATGTTTACCGTGCTTGCGGTCATCAGTTTGTATAAGTTTGCTTTCCAGAAGCGATCAGAAGAGCAAGGCACTTGGGGCATGGCGATGCTCAGCATCCCGCTTTACGCCACCTTGGGTATCATCTGTACGCTGATCTTTATGTTCGGGATGGACTACGCGTCTGGCGTGGGTATCTGGTTGGGTCAGATCGAAGAGTTCTCTAGTATCTTCTTGAAGTTGGCTCTGTTTATCTGGATCGGTATGTTGCTTAAGCAAACGGCTGTGGTCGATTACTTCATGGACATGCTCAGGCCCTTCAATCTGTCGCCTGAAACCCTGTCGGTCATCTTGATGATTGCAGGCGCCGTCATGACTGCGTATACCGGTGCATCGGGTGTATTTGTTATCGCCGCCGGTGCCATCATCTACCGCGAAGTTTATGGATCAGGTGCTCGTCGCCAATATGCGCTCGCCATGACAGCGATGTCGGGTTCACTCGGTGTGGTACTCAGACCTTGTTTGGTGATCGTGGTCATCGCCGCGCTGAACAATCAGGTCACCACCGATGAGCTCTACTCTAAAGGTCTCTTGGTGTTTGCAGTATCGGGTGGTTTGCTGTTCCTAACCAGCTTGATGCTGGCTGATCGTAAGTTTGAAGTGCGTAATCCTGCAGACGCTCTGCCTGAGATTGCCTACGCGCTGCGTTACGTCGCTCCTTACATCATTGTTGCGTTTGCTATCATCTTGTTCTTTGATAAAGCATTGGGCTCAAAACTCAACGAATTCACCGCCTCTACCATTTTGCCGTTTGTGCTGCTCGTCGTGCTGTTCTATGACAAGTATGTTCGCGGTCTGAGCTTCAAAGAAAACATAGAGAAGATCACTCCTTACATCGCGATGCCAATCTTGGTTAGTGGGCTGTATGGCGTGTTCATGAAGATCTTTGGGTTGGTGTCTCCGCTGGCTTGGAATCTGGATCTTGGGTTCGTTGATTTCACTTTCGATCTGGTCTACGTGGTGCTGGCGATCTTTGGTATCGCTCTATATCAGTTCGCGATCAACACCTACCATGACCGAGATGATCTGGTGGTCACTCACGAGAGTCACGCCAGCGACGTGGTGAGCGGCGAGCCAGTGCGTAGTGGGTTTGTTGCTTCAACTGCTGTAGCAACTCACGAGACGATTGGTCATATCGGTGCCTTGGTGGTGCTCATGGCGCTCTCCATCGTCACCGGCGGATTGATTGAGCGCTCTGAGATCATGCTCAATATGCCAACCGAGTTCAGCTCAACGCTGGTCGCTCTGATGGTGTTTACCTTTGTCTTGGTGTTGATCGGCATGATCATGGAGCCCTTTGGTGCGGCGATCTTGGTTAACGCCACCATCGCGCCGATTGCCTATGCAAACGGTATCCACCCGGTTCACTTCTGGATGGTCGTACTGACTGCGTTTGAGCTGGGTTATCTGACGCCTCCAGTTGCCCTTAACCAGCTGCTGGCTCGTCAGGTAGTGGGTGAGGATGAGATGCGTGAAGCTGATGCTGAAGTGGCTCATAAGTCTTTCTACTGGCGCTACGAGCGTTGGATCTTGCCCTTCATGATCATGTTCACCACTCTGGTTATTGTGTCTTTTGCTCCTTACCTGCTGCAGATGTTTGGCTGGTACTAAATGATCAGTACCGCTTAGTTAGATCAAACCGCTCACATGAGCAGTTTTTTTATGAGTCAAATGTCTGCTTCGTCACAGCTTAAGTTATCAGGCGCGCCGCAGTTTGCGGCTGTCAGTTGGGCGAGTTGGCTCACCTAGAGGTATAGCTTGAGGCTTAGATGGTGAATTGAAGTATTAGCAACCATGCGGTCGCTTACTTTGCTCAAAGTAGTTCGCATACAAAGTGATGAAGCCTAGTTGATAAAGTGGGCGGATCAGCCGCGATCCTCTGAAGCGCGATGCCTAAGTCTGATGGATACAGTGGTTTAGCTAGCCTGCCTGATTTAACCTCACAGCTAAGAAGCAATAAAGGTTCATGACTTTACTCAGACACATAGTTGGACAATAAAAAACCGGCACCAAAGGTGCCGGTTTTTTGATAGCAAAGTGATAATCAACAGATCAACAACTCAAGCGAGTTGTGGGCCTAGCTGACATTTGACCCTGATTTGGGTGGCTCTAAGCTTAGCGTTTCTTGCCGCCTCGACCAGATCGTTTGGGCTTGCCGCTCGTGGCCTTGGTTGAGCTGGCGGGGTTAGACACGCTTTTACTCTGCGGGACAAAGTCGATTTGGCGGGAGTCCATGTTGACGCCAGCGATCCTGACTGCAAAGGGGTCGCCCATGCGAATCCGCTTGCCGGTTTTCTGGCCAACCAGCGCACGATCAGCCGGATCCACTTCAAAGTAGTCGTCACCGATCTCTGAGATATGCACCAGGCCGTCGATCATCAGCCCCTCTAGGCTCACAAACAGACCAAAGTTAGTGATACCCGTCACGGTCCCGCCAAACTCCTCGCCTAAATGCTGGCGCATATAGTCGCACTTGAGCCAGGCCATGACGTCACGCGTGGCTTCGTCTGCCCGTCTTTCAACTTGAGACAAGTGCAGACCGGCATCCGCGATACTGACCGCAGCGACTGGCGCATCGGTTTTGTTGATGTGGTTTTTGATCGCACGGTGCATGATCAGATCAGGATAGCGGCGAATCGGCGAGGTAAAGTGACCATACTGCTCATACGCCAAGCCAAAGTGACCCTGGTTTTCCGGCCCGTAGTTTGCCTGCATCATCGAGCGCAGCAGCATGGTCTGGATCGCGTCCGCATCGGGTCGATCTTCGATTTGCTTGAGCACGCGCTGGTAGTCGCTGTGCGTCGGTTTTTCGCTTGGGAAGTCGATACCAAATCCGCTTAAGTAGTCTTTTAAGCGCTGTGACTTCTCACCCTCAGGTGGCAAATGGTTACGGAAAAGGGCATCTGAGTCGCCTTTAAGTGCGTACTCAGCTGCGCAGATGTTGGCCGCTAGCATGCACTCCTCGATGATCCGGTGTGAGCGACCACGGCTGCGCGGTAAGATCTGATCGATCAATCCTGACTCCTCAAAGGTCATGTAAACCTCTGGTGAGTCAAAGTCCATCGCACCGCGCTCAGCACGAAGTAGGGTTAACTTGCCATACAACTCGCTCAGCGCCCTAATTGAGTCCAGTACTGGCGTTTGTTTGTCGCTTGGGAGCTTGGCGATGTTGGGCGGTAAGTCGCCGCCCTCTAAGTGGATATTGACCTGATCGTAGGTCAGGCGTGCGTGCGAGCGCATGATGCCGGTATAAAACTCAAAGTGCTGTACTTCACCCTTTAAGTTGAACTCGATTTGGCAAACCAGTGCGTAGCGGTCGACTTCTGGGTTGAGCGAGCACAGTCCGTTTGAGAGTACTTCGGGCAACATCGGAATCACTTGCTGAGGATAGTAAACCGAAGTACCACGCTCATACGCCTCAAGATCCAGCGCGCTCTCGGTTTTCACATAGTGCGACACATCCGCGATGCCGACTTGCAGGCGATAACCTTTGTCGGTTTTACATGCATAAACCGCATCGTCAAAGTCTTTGGAGTCCGCCCCATCGATGGTAACTAAGGCGACATCACGCAGATCACGGCGGCTTGCGTCGCTCGGGTCTGGGAAAATCGGCTCCTTGTGCGCTTCAGCTTGGCTGGCAGCTTTGGCTGAGAACTCGTGCGGGATTTCATAGTCTAGAAGTGAACGTGCGACGATCTGTTCGCGCTCGTTTAAATCTTCAAGTGATCCCAGGATCTTACCGCTTGCGATCTCATATGCCGTAGGCCAGCTCAAAACACCCAAACGCACGGTCGCGCCCAGATTTAAGCCTAATTGACTGGCTTGACTGGCTGACACCGCCACGCTCTGGTGGGCATTTGGTTGATCTAGCTGAACCACCAAACCGTCTTGGTCTTGCAGGGTGCCGATGAACTCGTTTTGGCGGCGCTCGAGGATCTCGTAGATCACCGCTTGTTTTTTGCCGCGCGCATCTTGCGGGCTCTCGGTCACACGGATCTTATCGCCGTTGAAGACCTGAGCCAGCGTTTTGGCAGAGATAAAGAAGTCCTCGGAGTCCTCAATCACGGCAAAACCAAACCCCTTGGGGTGAGTTTGCACCATCGCCTCAAATAGGGCGTTGGGGTCTTGCGGCTCAAGCGCACTCAGATCGCCGGATCGATCAACCAGTTGGCCATCGCGCAGCATCGCCTTGATACGGTGCTTGAGCGCGTCGCTCTGCGCCACTTTTTCAAGCTCGAAGTGGGCAACCAGCGCATCATAGCTGCTGACCCCACCCTCGATGGTCTCAGCAATCAGCTTGCGGCTTGGGATCGGGTTTTCATACCGGCTTTTTTCCTGCTCAGACTCAGGGTCTTGCCAGGTTTTTTCATTGGATTTAGTCATTTGCGCATAGTATCACAGCCGCCGCAAACCAACGATTGCGTGCCGTTGAAAATTGTGTGTTTTTGCTCACGGCGCAAGCTTCGATCAGTCTGTGGTATCTGCTTCCTGTTTGGGAGTTTGGCTTTAGTTAATTGGGTTTATCACAATTAGACCTAAGTAAAATGCCCACTCTGGTTAACCCCGTCCAAGAGGTAGGGTATAATTTGCCCCAGACAATTGGCACATGAGCACTTAAGCTTTGCGATTGCGCACCCTCAGGCAACTGATATTTGCCTGCTTTATCTCCTTGATTACGGCCCAAGTCTTCGCAGGCTTCCACGGGGCATCGTACGGCTTTGCTGATCACCAGCACAGCGGTCATAGCTGTGTGGTGCTTCACTACGCAAACTGCGACAAGGCGTTAGATGCTGCAGGTTTTACCCTGCCTGTCCCAGAGTCGCAGCTGCTCGTGCTTGCGCCTGTCGCTCCTGCAGCTCCTGAGCTGCCAATCAACCGACTCTTCAACCCCCGCGCTCCCCCCGTTTTTTCCTGACGCTAACCCTTAGCGACACATGATTGATCAAGCCAGCTTTGGCTTGGCACGCTTGCACGTGGCTTTTTTCAAAGCCCCTGCTAGCCACTTTGTTTAGGTGATTTGGTTGTGCTGTTGGCTCACTTATATCTTGAGCCAGCTTGCCTAGCCGCTTCACCTGAAAAATCATCAAATTCTTCAGGAAAAAACTCATGAGAACGAACACTAAACCAGTTATCAAATCCGCAGCTAAAACTCAGCTAACTTTTTTGGCTGCCTCCTTGGCGCTACTGATGAGCAGCAGTGCTTTCGCCGATTCTGCTGTGAGCAGCAGTGCTAACACTTCAAGTACTCAGGCCAATAATCAGGCGCTGCTTGAGCGTATCGAGGAGCTTGAGCGCAAACTGCTGCTGCTGAGCAGTAACCAAAGCGCTATCCAAAGCTCGGTCGCGGCAGCACCTGTCGTTGCGCAAGCCCCAAGCACATCGTTAGCTGAATCTCAGGCAGGTTCGGCAGTTGCCGCTCAAACCGCAACCAACGAGAGAGCCCAGCCTGCGGTAGCCCCCGGATCGACTGGCATTTTTGGATCGGGCGCGAGTCGCTTCAATCCCGAGATTGGCGTGATATTAAATGGCCGCTTTGCCAGCTACTCACAGGACGAAAGTGAGCCCAGCGGCTATGCGATCGGACACGAGGGTGAGCGCAGCAAAGAAGGTTTCTCGGTTGATCACACTGAACTTAGGCTCTCAAGCAACATCGATAACAACTTCTACGGAAATGTCACCGTGGCTTTGGCTGAGCACGAAGGGGAGATCGAGGTGGAGCTTGAAGAGGCCTACCTTGAGACCTTGCCAGATTTGGGACTGCCAAGCGGACTGAGTCTGAAAGCGGGACGAGCGCTTTGGCAATTGGGGTATTTGAACGCTCAGCATTCGCATACCGATGACTTTGCTGATCGTCCGCTGCCCTATCGCTTGATGCTAGATGGCGCCTATAACGACGACGGCGTGCAGGCCTCCTACTTGCTGCCGACCAGTCAGTATGTTGAGGTTGGCGGCGGAGCATTTGCCGGCAACGACTTTCCCTTTAGCGAGGCAGATACGAGCAGTCCAGCTTGGCTTGCCTTTGTGCGCACTGGAGCGGATTTGAGCTCCTCAACCAGTTTTACGGCTGGCGCATCTTATTTGTCGGGTGAGGCAAACGGACGCGAGTCTAACGATGATGAGCTGAGCTTCACCGGAGACAGTGATTTGGCGGTGGTCGATGCCAAGCTGACATTTTCCCCCAGTCAAAACCTGCGCTACCAGCAGTTAACCTTGCAGGGGGAGTACTTTCATCAGGTGGAAGATGGCGAGTTTGCAAGCGAAACCGATGCAACCGACTTAAACCGTAAAACAGACGGTTGGTATGCCCAGTCGATTTATCGGTTTCACCCTGAGTACCGCGTGGGTTTGCGCTATGCCGACATGAATCCAGATGGAGCGCTGCTGGGAGCCGAGGCGGACGATTACAGCAGCTGGTCAGTGATGGGCGACTGGAGCTCGAGTGAGTTTAGCCGCGTGCGCTTGCAACTCAACCGCGAGGATATCGGGCAAGAAACCGATAACCAAGTGGTGCTGCAGTACATCATGAGTCTGGGTGCCCACAGCGCTCATAACTACTAAGAGGACCTTTGGGATGAAACATTTAATCAAGTTGATGGGATTGGTGGCTCTGAGCTTATCTGCGACCTTAAGTGCTCAGGCCAAGGCGGTTGATGTGTTCGCCTGCGAACCTGAGTGGGCAGCGCTGAGCCAAGAAATCGGCGGTGAACGCTTGAAAGTCTACACGGCCACCACGGCTTTTGAGGACCCGCACCACGTGCGAGCACGCCCTAGTCACTTGGCCGCGATGCGCCGGGCGGATCTGGTTTTTTGCTCAGGAGCAGGGCTTGAGGATGCTTGGCTGCCTTTACTCATCAAAAAAGGTGCCTCCAAGATCCAACCAGGATCGATGGGCAACCTGATGGCTTCGGACTGGGTGGCCAAGATCGAGGTGCCTAAAGTCGTCGATCGCAGTCTGGGTGATATCCATGCCGCCGGTAATCCCCACGTGCACTTAGATCCGCGCAACCTGCTACCGATCTCACGGCAACTGACTAAGCGGCTCTCCTTGATCGATCCTCAAGGTTCTGCGATCTATGCTGAGCGCCAGAAGCGTTTTGAGCGAGACTGGAGCGCCCAGATCATCAAGTGGCAGTCACAAGCGGCCAAGCTTGAGAACAAAGGGGTCGTTGCGCATCACCGATCTTTTTCCTATCTGTTCAATTGGTTAGGGATCAATACGGCGGCCACGCTTGAGCCGAAACCGGGTGTGTCTCCAAGTGGCTCTGATTTGGCTAAAGCAGCCGCAGCACTCAAAGACAAGCGAGTGGTGGCGGTGGTTCGCGCGCCTTATGAGCCCAAAAAACCTGCTGATTGGGCAGCCAAGTCTTCAGGCAAACCAGCTCTGGTCTTGCCTTATACCGTCGGCGGCGATCCTAAGGCAGCTGATCTGAGGAGTCTGTTCGATCTGACGATCACACGCTTGCTAGAGGCCAATCGTTGAGCTTGTTTAACTGGGCTGAGCTGATCGGACCGGCGCTGGTTGCCGGTTTGATGATCCTCATCATCCATGTGCCTTTGGGTTTTGAGGTGCTGAAGCGGCGGATCGTGTTCATGGATCTGGCGGTTGCACAGTTGGCGGGTGTGGGACTGATGTTGGGCAGCAGCCTGATCAGTGACCACAATTCACTGTGGCTGCAGTTTTGCGCTTTTGCTCTAGCCTTTGGCGGCGGATTGTTTTTCCTGTGGATTGAGCGAGTCATGCCCGATCAGCAAGAAGCGGTCATCGGTTGCAGTTATGTCCTCGCCGCCTCGGTCATGGCGGTCATGGTTGCCAGACTGCCTGAGGGAGCTGAGCTGGCTCAGCAACTGCTCTCAGGCCAACTTTTGTTTGTTGCTTGGCAGGATTTATTGCATCACTTGCCCGTGTATCTGCTCGTGGGGGTGCTCTGGTTTAGCGTGCCCAAGGTACGATCTGGTCTCTGGTTTTACCTGCTGTTCGCACTTGCGATCACCTCCTCGGTGCAGTTGGCTGGCGTCTATGTGGTTTTCGCCACCTTGATCCTGCCCGCACTTGGGGCTCTGCGCGCGAGTCGTCCGTACCTTGTGGCCTACCTGCTTGGGATTTGCAGTGTGCTGGGTGGGCTGCTTGTGTCGCTGTTGAGTGATTGGCCGACCGGTCCGGTTTTGGTGATCAGTTTTTGCGCGGTGAGTTTTGCTGCGGCATCGCTGTATGGGCTCAAAGCTCGCCAAGTTTCTTAACCCAGCGTTTTTCTATTGGCAAAATGCCCACCTTTTTAGGCCACTCACGAGAGGTCTGATCGGTGGGCATATTGGTTTTTAGGGTGAAATCCGTGCTGGCACGAGGAACATTCAATCATGGCATTTTGCTTAAACCCAGCCTCAAATCGCTGACTTTGAGAGTTTTGAAGTTTTGCTTGTTTGGGGCAGGGGTTTTTTGTACTATAGCCAGCTCAAAAGAGCGCAATACTCTTTGATTCGGTGAAGTGGGTGAGTGGCTGAAACCAGTTCCCTGCTAAGGAACCATACGTTCTGCGTATCGAGGGTTCGAATCCCTCCTTCACCGCCATTTTTTTGTGTACCTATCCCTGCCTAAAGCCCTATAGCAAATACCGATCACGGTGTTTGTTCGTCACTGATTTTGACTTTTCGTCACCTGCGCTGCGTCTGTGTTTCGCCGTGTGCTAAGATTTTGAATCTGACAGGCTCGTCAGTTTTTTGAACCACGGACGGATAGTAGATGAAAGCGATAGGATCTCTGGTATTGGGTGCTGCCTTGCTGTTGACGGGTGGTTGTGACGATGGTCAGGACATAAATGACCTAGATTTTTTTGATCCGATCACGCTTAACCGCATCGATACTGCCTTGCCTGATGGTGTTTACCGTGTTGATAACTCTCTCGTCTCAACGCAGTGCGAGGGTCCGAACGCTGCAGCGATCCAAGCTGAGCAATCCGCGTTTATGCCTGACTACATCGATGTTGACGCTTCTAATTTTAACTTCAGGTTTGACTATGAGCCTTTGGATCTGACGACGTCAGATGCTCAAAACTATCGTCTGCGATCAGAGTTTGAGTTTGAGTTCACTGAAGTGGTTGACGGCGAGATCACCACCAATCAGATCGAATCCATCGACGACGACGGTTTTTTAATCAGCACCCGGTTTGATGATGGGCTGGGCACCAAGTGCACCGGCAGTGTCAGGGCAGCTTGGGTGTTGGTCGCCCAAAGCGCCTCCGAGCTTCGATCTTCTGTTTTTGGCAACACTCAGACTGTGACTCTAAACAGCGACTTTACGGTAGCTGCGCGCTCAGATCAGTTTTACAGAATCAGCCTGGTGAATCTCGTCGATCAACTCGACGTAGAGTTTAGCGGCAACACGTCACCTAGCACCCAACTTAGAACCCGTATCTACGGCTCTAACCTCAGGCTGATCGCGGACGGCGATCTATCGCCCCAAGATACCTCTTTGGTGACTGACACGGATATCACTGGCCCTAACACTTACTACTTTCGTATCACCAACAACTCACTCCAAGACGCACGCTTAGTGTTCTTTAGGACTGAGTCAGGGCGTTAAGCGGGCTCAAACCCCTGCAGGGTGTACGATCCATAGAGCATGTGACCGGATTCAAAGAGCCTTAAGTACCCGCGCATGCGGGTGATCTGCTCATCGACCAACTGCTCGCACCTCGCTTGAGCCTGCGCAAAAGACAGTGATTGGCCAGCAGCCCCTTTTTGATTGAAGATCTGGGAGTGATCTGGGTACAGCAGCTTGAGCAGGTGCAGTGTGCGGCAGATACCCAGGTTAGGCACATGATTGACCGGAACCACTTCAAATCTTGGCAGTCCCGCATGAGCGAGCTCTCTATCTACGCACTCAAAAAACTGATGCGTGATGCTTTTGTGGGCGACGTGTTCTGAGTTAAAAAAGGCGTGACGGTAGCGGCAAGCAAGATCAAGGGTATGCTTAAAACCCGCCAGTGCTTTAACTTGGCTGGATCGAAGCTTGGCAGGTTTGATGCCAAAACGCTCAAAGTGATTTAACGGCTCAATCGAGTTCACAGGCAGCTCCGCTTGAAGGTCTCTCTATTTAATCTACGCCCCCAAGCGCTCTGTGACAATATGCCGCAGGCCAGCGGTTGGCTAGTTTTGTTTGAGTTGGATAACCCTATGAGACGGGTTCGTTTAAACCATGAGATTTGGTTGACAAGTCAAAACATCGAAACTAAACTACGCACCACAATTAAGGACTAATTAGTCTTGATTGTCGATGCGCCCATAGCTCAGCTGGATAGAGCACTTGGCTACGAACTAAGGGGTCGGGAGTTCGAATCTCTCTGGGCGCACCATCTAATTGCTAAAAAAACCAAGCCGATTGCTTGGTTTTTTTTCGCCTGCTATATGGCAAATGCCCACCTTAGCCAAAACCTACCCTAAATTACGCTACTGGATCTTATGAGGGTCAGCCTCCGTGTATCCCAGCATGAGTTGAAGCTTATGAGTATCGAAGGGTGGTCCGACCGAGTGGCGCTTTGAGGTCAGCTGCTGAGTTCTGAGTGCACTTAGGCTAAAAGTAAACGTGAGCTTTTAACCCAACCAGTGAATGAGTTTGATTTAGCTCATAGCGGATTTAGGGGTTCAGGTTTTAAGTAATCGGTGAGTTTGATGGCGGGGGCATTTTGCTGGTTCTTACTCACGCACAAGACGCCTCAAGCCGGTTTGCGATAAGATAAGCCCACACTTTTAAACCTCTATACCGCTATGAGTGCAGATTCGAAGCGAAAATTGGGCAAATCAGCCAAGCGATCTCAAAACCACATCGACCGAGTCGGCAAACCGCTGGGCGCGCAGAGCGGCGCGGGGGTCAAAGTGGCCCAAGGGTACTCCATGGCGGGCGTGTGGCTGCGCCTAGCCGCGCTCTTGTATGATTTTTTGTTGGTGGCGGCCGTGGTGCTGGTGGTCTCGGTGATCTTGATCGCGATTGGGGGTGTACTGTTTTCGATCAGTGGGCAGAGCCCCAGCGAGGCGCAGACGCTACCGCTTTGGTATCGCTACTGGATCATGGCGCCTGCGATATTTGCTTCGGTGTATGGGTTTTATGCGCTGCTTTGGACGAAAAGCGGGCAGACACTGGGCATGCAGACTTGGCGGATCATGGTGGTGGCACGCACTGGTAAGTACCTGACTTATCGGCAAAGCTTACAGCGCTGCGGGGCTGCGCTGATCCTACCGGTCGTGCTTTACCTAGTGACGCGGATCGGTTTGGACGACGCTCAGCACGCGCTCAAAGCGCTGTTTATCGGTTTTTTGTTTAACTACGTGTTTGCTGCGCTGCACCCACAAAAGCGCTCGCCTCAAGACCTGCTCAGCAGCAGTTTGGTTTTGAAAGTGGCTAAGCGCCAAGGCGGTTTGATCAGTGATATCCGCGGTCGCTTTAGAAAGTCTTGAGCGGAGGTTTGGGCCTTGATTGGTCCAGTGTTGAAACTTAAAGAAGTTCGCTGAGTGGTAAAAGCTTGTTTAAGAATGCTGAGCGTTTAGGGCTAGACCCATCATGCAGCCACTGTGTTCTAGGCCAAAATTCAAAATCCAAAGCGTCGATTCTGGCGCCGTGATTAAATTCAGACCCAGCAAAGTCATTTAGTCTGCTTCTGCGCTGTTCTCACCTTCAGCTTGGTCACCCAGCTCACGTAGTAACGTCTGCGCTTTATCGTTAGTGAGGTAAAAGGCGTTGAAGTCTGTGTCCTTTAGATAGCGCTTGAGAATCTGTTCACTCAGCTCACTGGAGCTCGCAATATCCATCGACCAGCGATTCCAGTTCAACTGCTCGATCTCTGAGAACTCAATCACTTCCATATCTTGGTGGCGCTGATCGTTCAGCAGGCGCTTAAGTAGCTGGTTGATCTTGTCGCGGGGCCCCTCGATGGTCTGCAGGAAGTACTGCTGATAAAGGCACAACATGCCATAGATACCCTGCTCCAGATTGTTTTTACTGGACTGTTCCATGATTTCATCTAACTGTTCCTGACCCAGTTTGCCCACTGCGCGGCTCACATAGGTTAATCGGCTTAGGTAGTGACCTTTATCGTTCCAGTTCATCGCTTGGCCCTTAGCCCGTTAGGACGGGTGCTTCTTGTAAGTTCTATGCCATGTATTGTATGAAATGCCGTGGGATCTGAGCTGTTAGGTTTTTGTGAGGTCTGGGGGCTTAAGGTGATTTTTGTTGTGGAAATGTCAGCTGAGGAGAGTTGGTTTTATGGGCGAGTATGGTCGCCAGTTTCGGGTTAATCATGGGGCGCTGTGGTCATAGCATGTTTTTATATAATAGATGGTCTATAAATCGACGGCTTGGCTCACATAACACTCAAAGTGAGAATATCGTTTGAGATTGAATAGTTGTTGGGTTCTGAGCACTCACATAAGTATTAAAGATATAAAATTAAACTAGATACTAAAATCATCGAAAAAAATTAAGCGACACTCTGAGTCGTTTGTAGCTTTTTATATTTTGACCCCACCAGATACCTAGCGTAAGTTCTAAGAGCAACGTAAGCCATAAAAGATCGATCACTTAAGTTGCCTTAATGTGAATCAAAAATTAACAATCTAAAAACTGTTGATTAAGACCAATTTTATAGAAAAAAACGGGAAGGCTTAAAACCCCGATTGGACTCCATTAAGCGCTGTTGGAACTTATGAGAAATAAAAAATCATATTAGAGGTAAGTTATGAGAGGCCGTAAATCAAACCCAGTGGAAAGTATGCATGGTGTGGTCAAATTTGAAGACTGTCCTGCCAAGACTTACCTCAGAGCAGATGGTCGTATTGTTGTAGGCCGATCAGTGTTCAATCATTGCCAGATAGTAGGGCGAGTTGCTAATGAGTTGATCTGCAGACTGCCGCAGTGGCTGCAGATTCAGTTGTATCCTGAAGGAACTATGCTGGTAGCAAGTAGTCATGATATAGGCAAAGTCACTCCTACGTTTTACGAGAAAATTCTCTCAGCTTGTTGCCGAGAAATCCTACATCTAAAGCTCTTGGGTTTACAAGATTTTACAGTTGAAAAAAATTGGGGCGGCCACGCTGGTGTTAGTCAGCTAACCGCCGAAGCGATTGGTGCTCCAAATCGGGTTCCGAAGATCCTGGGTCAACACCACGGTTTCTCACCTACGCATCAGTTGGGTTTGAGCCGGTCTTTGGACAAAAAATTTGGCGGAAAAGAGTGGCATGAAGAGAGGGTCAGGTTGATTGAGGCGCTCAAAGAGGATCTGAATTGCGACTGGCCCGATATAACAGATGCATATCAAGCACGTGTTATCGCCGGATTGACGACTGTAGCTGACTGGATCGGATCGGGCGAGTTTTTCGAAAACCCTAGTGACCCATGGAGAGAAAACATATCAAAAGCTGTCGATAAAGCGGGCTTCTTACCAATTAATTTAAAGAAAAACTTAAGTTTTGAGCAGATTTTTGGATTTGAAGCCAGGGAGTCTCAGCAGGTTCTTATTGATGCTGTAAGCGCGCCCGGCCTCTACATTCTTGAAGCGCCTATGGGGATCGGTAAAACTGAGGCTGCTCTTTATGCTGCATATAAACTGCTGAATCTAAATCTTTCTACCGGCATTTACTTCGCTTTACCGACGCAGCTGACCTCAAACATGATTTATGAACGGTTTAAGCTGTTTCTAGATCAAGTGCTTGAAGAAAACTCGCCCCACCGAAGTTTATTGCTGCACTCAGCAGCTTGGCTTGTACAAACCGACATGGGCGAAGATGCCAAGCCGGGTGGCGACTGGTTTTCTCAATCAAAGCGTGGATTGCTGGCACCCTTCGCTGTTGGCACTGTCGATCAAGCACTTATGTCCGCAATGAGCATCAAGCATGGCGCTGTCAGAACCTTTGGTTTATCTGGAAAGGTGGTGATTCTTGATGAGATACACACGTATGACAGCTACACAGGCACGATATTAAATCAGCTGATTGAGCAATTGAGCAATATTGGCGCCACGGTTATCGTGCTGACGGCCACGCTAAGCCACGCTAAGCGCCAAGAATTATTTAAGGGAGATTTATCCTCAAGTTGCTATCCCTTGATTACCGCGCAATCTGCAGATGGGGAGTTAAAAGAGCACGCGCTAAAGCCGGATTCTGAGTCTAACTACCGTGTTGTTTTGCAAAATGACCTCAATGGTGCCATCGAGCAAGCGCTTGAGCGCGCTGCAAATGGTGAGCATGTACTTTGGATCGAAAACACAGTTGGTGAGGCGCAGGAGCGCTATCTAGATATAGCTGCCAATGCAGGTAACTTAGGCGTCGACTGTGGTCTTTTGCATTCGCGGTTTACTCTACATGATCGACAGCAGATTGAGCGCCAATGGGTCGGTCGTTTTGGTAAATCGGGCTGGTCTGAGCGGCTTGCTAAAGGCAGGATTTTGATTGGTACGCAGGTTTTAGAGCAAAGTTTAGATATCGACGCCGACTTTCTGGTGAGTCGTATCGCGCCCAGTGACATGCTGATTCAGCGGATAGGCAGGCTTTGGCGACACAAGCAAACTCCTAGGCCTGCCAGCGCTAAAAAAGAGGTTTTGATTTTAACACCTGACTTAGATTCAGCACTTACGAACGCCGAGTCAGCTTTTGGCGGCACAGCTTATGTTTATAGTCCATATGTACTGCTACGCACATTAGAGGTTTGGTGTTCATTGGACTCTCTGGTTCTACCGACAGACATTAGACCGCTGATAGAGAAGACGTACTCTAAGCGTCAAGAGATGGGTGCGCTCAGTGACTGGTTACATCGACTTGAGGAGGGGGATAGAGTTAGAACTGGGGAGCACACTTTAAAACAGAAAGCGAAGTTGAGTTTTGCTCATGACGGTCAAGAGCTCTGTGATAACAACCCGCCAACACGTTATATCGAGACGCCAAGTCGCAACGCTTTATTGATTCGATCTTTAAATTTGGATACCAAGGGTGGCCTCAGTCAGCTTGAGTTACTCAACGGCGAGAAGGTGACTCTGCCTCTTTTTAAAAACAGACTGAGTAAAGAGGACTGGAGGCGCTTATCAGCCAAGCTTTCAGCGCATATCGTGGCGGTGCCACTGAGCTATAAGTTGCCAATATCAAGCATAAGCTCGCTGAAGCAACATGGGTTCGGGAATTGTTTTTATATCGGCGCTCCAGACGGCTCAAAAGCCGCTATGGACGTATGTGTGACTAAGGTACATAATATTTTAAATAATATAGATAATAAAGGTGACACCGAGGTAAAACTTGTTTATAACGATCAGACAGGTTTGAGAAAAATCAAATAAAAGGGAGTTGCGCTAGTGAAAAATGCTTTTAACTTAATAGATGAGCCTTGGATTGAAGTGTCGGAGTATGGCTTAGTAAGCCTGCGCCAGATTTTTGAAAACAAACGATACTTAGCGCTTGGCGGTTCACCTCAACTTAAAATTTGTTTATTGAAGTTTCTAACTGCCATAGCTATGGCAGCCTGCAAGCTTAAGACGGAAGAAGAGCTGATGTCTTTATCGTCTGCCGACATGTCAAAAAAGTGTTTGAATTATTTAACCCTGCGCCATGACCAGTTTTATCTCTATGGAGAAAGGCCTTTTTTACAGATGCCTCAAATCTCAGGAGCTAAGGAGCAGCCCCTTGGTGCTCTCCAGCCAGAAGTTGCCGCTGGCAACACCACGGTTTTGACGCAAACTCAGCTCGAGCACCACCCCACTGATGCCCTAAAGGCTCAGCTTGTATTGCTACTTCAGTCAAGTGCTCTTGGTGGAAAGAAAGCTGACAACAAGGTGGTGCTGTCTCCTAGCTATATGGGTAAGACCAAACCTAACGGTAAGCCAACTTCTGCCAGTCCAGGTCCCGCAGTCAGTTACCTGGGCCTCACGCACACCTTTTTAATGGGTAAAACTTTAATTGAAACTGTTTGGCTTAACCTGTTCAGCGAAGAAGCTATAGAAGGTCTTAATTTATTTTCAGAGGGAATTGGAGTTCCGCCGTGGGAGTCCATGCCAGAGGGTGAGGATGATGACACGGCCAAGCGACTTAAGAGCTCCCTCATGGGTCGATTGGTTCCCGTATCGCGCTTTTGCTTATTGAGTGCAAACGGCGGCATGCACATTACTGAAGGTTTAGCACATCTAAACTATGCTGATGGCATCTATGACTTGAGCATTTCCGTAGACAACAGTCTTAAAAAAACAAGGGTTTTGTGGGTCAACCCTAATAAAAGGCCATGGCGAGAATTGCCAGCGCTGCTAAGTTTTATTGGAGCAAATTCAGGAGGATTTCGTTGTTATCAGTTGCAGGTAAACCTTAAGAGGGCGCGATCGTCAACCGAACGCTTTGGTATCTGGTCAGGTGGACTAAAAGTGAGTAGTAACGCGGGTGAACAATACGTTTCAGGTGGCGATGATTATGTTGAGTCATTGGTTTGGTTTGATTCAAATGTCTTCGGTGACAGCACTTGGTTTGACCGTCTGAGTGCTGAGATGCAGGCCTTGGAGTCTGTTAGTAAGAATTTATATGCCGCCGTTCGAGCTTACTTCACGGAATTCAAGCTCGAAGGAGCTGATCATGCCTCTAAGGCAACTCAGATTTTTTGGGAGATCATGGAATCCCGTTTCGGTGAACTTAGCGATTGTTGTGAGGAGTCGGCAACTGCCGATTTACGAATCAAATTTAGGCGCAATACTACCTATAGTATCGCTGAAATTTATGACGATCACTGTCCCAGCGGCACCGCAAGACAAATTGAAACTTGGGCTGAGAGTCGACCCAATATGAGCAAATACTTAAAAGGAGAAAAATAAATGGCAAACACAGCTATCAAACCTTCATCCAAACACGCTGCTTTCATCGACTATGTCTTTAGTCGCTGCGAAGCAGACAAAGGCATGGCGGCACGCCTAAAAAGAGCTGATAACCCGTCTACGGAGTATCAGAGTTGGGAACTTCTAGGGAGCTTTGGTGTTGCGCTTGAGTTTAAAAATGTACGCCTGCCCTATGCCACCATCGCGGCAGCTATCGCCAAAAGCGATGCTAAGGCTAACGGGGCTTTAACTCTTGGGGTGGCCATAGCGCAGTGTTTTGAGGAGGGTGCTCAAAGCAAGCAGGCTTCAGTGCGACTTAGAAGACTGCTGGCGTGTTCTGACACAACCGAGCTGTGTCAGGTACTGCGGCCACTTATATCTTTAATCGAGAGCAGAGTGGAGGCGCCTTTGAATTTTGAGAGACTACTTAGGCAGTTAACTAGCTTTTGGCATGACCCTCAAAAAGTCAAAGCGACATGGGCGCAGGAGTTTTACCGGCAGTTATACGATGAGAAAAAACAGGAGGTGCAGGCATGATTGCAAGTTTACTGCAGCTTAACCCCAGAGGGGTGCAAGCACTCAAACTGACAGATCCGTACTCTATCCACCGAGTGGTATATGGCTTATTTGAAGATGTCCGATCTGAACAGCAAAAGCAAGATAGTGTTTCCAGCGGGTTTTTGTTTGCTGACAAGGGGGGCGATGCTCGCGGTCGGCAAATCCTCATGTTGTCCGATCGCGAGCCTTTGAGAAACTTGAACCAAGATTATGGTGAGATCAGATCTACTGGCATCGCACACAGCTTTTTGGAACACGAGACCTATCGGTTTGAGGTAATCGTCAATCCTGTCTACCGGCAAAATGCGACTGGGAAGATCATGCCTGTCAAGGGTCGCGAATCGATAGCGCAGTGGTTTGAGGATCGGGCTGTTAGCAGCTGGGGGTTTAAGGTTGCATTGGAGCAGTTGAGCGTCGACGAAGTGATCGTCAAGAAGTTCAATGATAAAAAATCAAGAGAGGTTACCCTAGCTCAAGCGCATGTTAGTGGCGTGCTGAGTGTTATTGACAGAGAGCGGTTTCAAAAAAGTTTTTCCCTTGGAATCGGCAGAGCCAAAACCTTTGGCTGCGGTCTACTTCAAGTCACCCCTGTAGTACAACCCTAAAAACAAGATAAGGATTTGAACATGAAAAACACACTAACCAACACCCGTGTTGAGTTTCACATATTGCAGTCGTTTCCAGTAACCTGCTTGAATCGCGATGATGTAGGTGCTCCTAAGACTGCAGTTATTGGCGGTACTAACAGGGCGCGAGTCAGCTCGCAGTGCTGGAAGCGTCAAGTACGTATGGCCATGCAGGGCTTTGGAGTGAAACTGGCCTATAGAACCAAGAAAATCGAACAACTTTTGGATGCAGGGTTGACCAAGCGTGGGGCTTCTGCTGAGCAGGCGGAAGCTTGCGCGACAGCCATCGCGAAAGAGCTGGCGGCAGATACCTTGTTGTTTGTGAGTGAGTCCGAGGCTGACGCTTTCGCTGCCTTCGCTGAAGAACTGGGATTTGATAGTGAAAAGATAAAAGCTAAAGACCTGGCTAAAGTTTCAAAAAAAGCACTAAATCCTGCGATTGACGCGCTGGATGTGGCTTTATTTGGCCGTATGGTTGCTAAAGCCCCTGATATGAATGTCGAGGCGGCGGCGTCTTTTGCGCATGCCATATCTACTCACAAAGTGAGTAACGAGATTGAGTTTTTCACTGCCATAGATGATCTCAACAAAAAAACCAGCACCGCACACCTCGGGGAGTTTGAGCAAAAAAGCCACAATGAAGGTGAGGAATCTAAAGCGGGTTCAGCACACATGGGCAGTCTTGAGTTCAATTCAGCGACGTATTACCGCTATGTGTCCCTAGACTTGGGTCAACTGCTGCAACATGTTCCCCAAGAAGACTTGGGTGTCGCTGTTGAGGCTTTTGTAAAAGCGCTGTTTGTTGCAGTTCCAAGCGCCCGTCAAGCCACTCAATCGGGTGCCAGTCCCTGGGAGTTTGCTAGAGTTCTTGTGCGTCAGGGTCAGAGACTGCAGGTGCCCTTTGAGGCAGGTGTCAAATCAAAAGGGTCTGGTTACCTGGCACCCAGTATCGAGTTTCTGAAAACTTACCTGGACGAAAAAAAGAGCATGTTTGGTTCACTTTTTGGAGAAGTTGCCAGTTATGAATGGGGTGTCGATACCGCATACAGCATTGACGATCTGATCGACTCCCTGAAGCAACACGTATGAGGACTCTGTCATGAGCGATTACCTTTTGCTTTGGCTTGAGGCTCCGCTGCAATCGTGGGGTCACGACTCAAAATTTGGGCGCAGAGACTCCCTTGATTTTCCAACTAAGTCAGGCGTACTTGGCTTAATCTGCTGCGCCAGAGGAGCCGGTGGTGCTGAGGCTGAGTGGCTTGAGCGCTGGAATCACCTAGATATGCAGGTGCTCGCTTTTTTGGGAGAGGATGAGTTTGAAGGAGTGCTGAAAAAGCAGCCCTTGCTGCACGACTTTCATATGGTGGGCAGTGGTTATGACGACTCTGATCCGTGGCAAAATTTACTGATACCAAAAACCAGTGAAGGCAAGAAGGCGGTGGGAGGTGGCACCAAGATCACCCATCGCTATTATCTTCAGGATATGGCTTACGCTGTGATTCTTGAGTGTCCAAAAGGAGAATGTGAGGCAGTTGCGGCAGCGCTTAAAGCGCCCGTGTGGGATTTGTTCCTGGGGAGGAAGAGTTGCCCTCCAACTGAATTTATATACCAGGGGTATTTTACTGAAGCTGCTCAAGCTAAGTCCGCCGCTTTGGCGCTGGCTGAGCAAAAACACCGACACCTATCTTTTGAAGTAAAGCAGGGAGCTTTAGACGTGGGGGAGGTCTTGAGACTCAACGATGTGCCGCTGCAATTTGGTGAGCGTAAGCGTTACAAGGAGCGTGTTGTCACGGTTGTTAGGGAGTAGCTCGATGCCACTAAAGAAAAATGAGCGACTGTTTGTCAAGGTTACCCGAGAGTCGCTGCCGCAAGTAAAAGACAAATACCCTTTTCTATACCTTGAGAGAGGCAGGCTTGAGATCGACGACAGTAGTGTCAAATGGATAGATTCGGAGGGCAATGTTGTACCGCTGCCTATCGCTACGATCAATACTTTGCTGCTGGGCCCGGGCACTTCAGTTACCCACGACGCTGTCAGAACCTTGGCTGCAGCGAATTGCAGTCTTTGTTGGGTGGGTGAGGACAGCCTGCTGTTTTACGCGGCAGGTTTCGTTCCAACGTCAAACACCCGCAACATGCGTCATCAACTCGAAGTAGCGGCTGATCCAGTGCTTAGTTTAGAAGTGGCTAGGCGCATGTTTTCTAAGCGCTTTAAAGCAGCAGACGTTAAGGATAAAACCCTCAAAGAACTTATGGGTATGGAGGGTTACCGTGTACGTGAGCTTTATGCGCAAAAAGCTCAAGAGTACAAGATTATGTGGAAAGGTCGCAGTTTCGAACCTGGTAACTTCGAGCTTGGTGATATAACCAATCAGGTACTGACTTCTGCCAACGCTGCGCTTTACGGGATATTGTGTTCGGCGCTTCATAGTTTGGGTTACTCACCGCATATGGGGTTCATCCACTCGGGCAGCCCACTTCCTTTTGTTTACGACGTTGCTGATCTTTACAAGGAGTATCTCTGCATCGATTTGGCATTTTCTATGACGCGAGAGCTGGCAGGATCCTATGATAAATACACAGTGGCAGACGAGTTCAGGCGCAGAGTCTTAAGCTCGGATTTGTTGGGTAACTTGGCTGAAGACGTTAACTTTGTTTTGGGGGTGAAGCGTGCTCGTCGTACTAGCAAATGATCTGCCGCCCGCGGTCAGGGGTCGTATGAAGTTATGGTTTATAGAGCCTAGACCAAATGTCTTCGTTTCCGGAGTTAAGGACTCTGTCGCGGTTAAACTCGTGGATTATATGTTTAAGCACTGCACTTCAAAAGCTGGGTTGGTGATCTTTAGAACAACTCCTGAGGCGCCGGGTTACAAGATTTATAATATAGGCCAACCGCGTAAGGAAATGATCGATGTCTGCGGTTTGCAGCTTATTGTTGAGAGTTTGCGATAAACAACATGTAGTGTGTTTGGTATCGGATCACCACTAAATGTTGGTGTCTTCCCCACGCCCGTGGGGGTGTTTCTCAAAATGGGCTTAACGCTACCTGTATCAGATGGTCTTCCCCACGCCCGTGGGGGTGTTTCCCTGTGATTATCTCAGGGCGCGCAGGGTAGTAAGTCTTCCCCACGCCCGTGGGGGTGTTTCTCAGATGCGCTTTTACTTTGAGCGCCCAGTACCGTCTTCCCCACGCCCGTGGGGGTGTTTCTTTATCCGTATCGCCCTATTCAACCGTCTTGGAGTCTTCCCCACGCCCGTGGGGGTGTTTCCAGCTGACCATAGAGAAAACCTGTTTATACATGGTCTTCCCCACGCCCGTGGGGGTGTTTCCGTCCATCCTGCTGCCTTTAGAGCTGCAATACAGTCTTCCCCACGCCCGTGGGGGTGTTTCCATTGATTTGATCAATAGCGCCTGTAACCGACTGTCTTCCCCACGCCCGTGGGGGTGTTTCTACCGTCAAAGACGGTTACGGTGATATGTTTGCGTCTTCCCCACGCCCGTGGGGGTGTTTCCAATCAGTGTGGATCGTCTGACTGATACCGGCAGTCTTCCCCACGCCCGTGGGGGTGTTTCCTACGTTCTGAGGGTGCCGACCTATAACAAGGAGTCTTCCCCACGCCCGTGGGGGTGTTTCTCCTTGCAGTTTGAGGCCGATACGCTAGGTTTTGTCTTCCCCACGCCCGTGGGGGTGTTTCTTAGGCGGAAGTTGGACAAGTGTAGTTAAGGAGGTCTTCCCCACGCCCGTGGGGGTGTTTCCGCGCCAGTGTAAACTAGCGATAACCTAAGAGGGTCTTCCCCACGCCCGTGGGGGTGTTTCCCTTGCTTGATGACTTGTCCGAAATGGGCGAAGGTCTTCCCCACGCCCGTGGGGGTGTTTCTGCACAGACAAGAAGTGATCCAAAGATACTTTTGTCTTCCCCACGCCCGTGGGGGTGTTTCCGTCAAGAAGGTTCAGACGAAAAACAGTGGCACGTCTTCCCCACGCCCGTGGGGGTGTTTCCAAAGCTGGTCGGTATTTATGTGGTTGCCGTGTGTCTTCCCCACGCCCGTGGGGGTGTTTCTAAAAATCGGCTCTGTACTTAAGCCCACCGTATGTCTTCCCCACGCCCGTGGGGGTGTTTCTATGACCCGCACCTCTGCTTAGTACGTGCGGTTGTCTTCCCCACGCCCGTGGGGGTGTTTCCATCTGAGTAAAGACCTGAGCTGCGTTAAGTTCGTCTTCCCCACGCCCGTGGGGGTGTTTCCAACGAAGATCAGTTTTTAAAACCTTGGGAGATGTCTTCCCCACGCCCGTGGGGGTGTTTCTGAGCTTAAGTTGATTGAAGATCAGCGCTATCTGTCTTCCCCACGCCCGTGGGGGTGTTTCTGCCGTTAGGGATGGCAAGTTAACCAAGCTGCCGTCTTCCCCACGCCCGTGGGGGTGTTTCCGGAGGGTAGATGATGCAAACCAAAAAGCAGAGGTCTTCCCCACGCCCGTGGGGGTGTTTCTAGATCAGGTTCATTTGATCGCACGTTCTCATGGTCTTCCCCACGCCCGTGGGGGTGTTTCTGATGACTTCGATCAGTCAACTTTTAGATCATCGTCTTCCCCACGCCCGTGGGGGTGTTTCTACGGCTGGCTCAGGTTTTGGGTTTTCAAAATAGTCTTCCCCACGCCCGTGGGGGTGTTTCCGGTCTTGATCAGCTCAAAAGTCAGCTCTTCATGTCTTCCCCACGCCCGTGGGGGTGTTTCTGATCCATCGATGACATTTGCCCGGGTAAAGGTGTCTTCCCCACGCCCGTGGGGGTGTTTCCGGGCATGTTGTGTTGTTGCATTTCATGTGAGTGTCTTCCCCACGCCCGTGGGGGTGTTTCTGTCCTCGTGCGCGGCAATGTCGTGATCTGCTCGTCTTCCCCACGCCCGTGGGGGTGTTTCTGATGCGGCGGCAACTGTTCTTGGTGGTCGTGGGTCTTCCCCACGCCCGTGGGGGTGTTTCCTGCTCATCGTTGTCACAACGAACAGCAAAATCGTCTTCCCCACGCCCGTGGGGGTGTTTCTTAGCTTTATCAGCGGTTGCCTTGGCTTCTTTTGTCTTCCCCACGCCCGTGGGGGTGTTTCCACCTGACATTTTGTTTGAAACTTCAGTTAAGGGTCTTCCCCACGCCCGTGGGGGTGTTTCTGCACTACCGCCTTTGATCTTTGATTGGGGCAGGTCTTCCCCACGCCCGTGGGGGTGTTTCCCACCTCTGATTGATGAGGATAAATTCGCTGAGGTCTTCCCCACGCCCGTGGGGGTGTTTCCACATCGCCTGTGAAGCTGCCGGGGTCGATCATGTCTTCCCCACGCCCGTGGGGGTGTTTCCTTTTCAATACAGCTATTAATTTCGCTCATATTGTCTTCCCCACGCCCGTGGGGGTGTTTCTAGCTTTGTTACCCGACCCTGCTGCCTTAGATAGTCTTCCCCACGCCCGTGGGGGTGTTTCCCGATAGGTCTTTGATAAAATCGGTTTCGAGATGTCTTCCCCACGCCCGTGGGGGTGTTTCTGGGTTGCAGCGTGGCGATAACCTCAAGCGCTGGTCTTCCCCACGCCCGTGGGGGTGTTTCCAAGCCAAAAAACGATGATGGTTGTTTTAAATTGTCTTCCCCACGCCCGTGGGGGTGTTTCCGAGTCAGCAGAGACTACGATTGCGCGTATCGCGTCTTCCCCACGCCCGTGGGGGTGTTTCTTGACTGTTGGTTGCACGGCGACGGTCTATGTCGTCTTCCCCACGCCCGTGGGGGTGTTTCCGAAGTTGGCGGCGATAAAGGCTACGGGGATTTGTCTTCCCCACGCCCGTGGGGGTGTTTCCAGGTGGAGTGTATCGATGTGAGCTTCCCTACCGTCTTCCCCACGCCCGTGGGGGTGTTTCCGCGGGGTTGGGAGTATGACGCGAAAGTCAAAGGTCTTCCCCACGCCCGTGGGGGTGTTTCTGAAGCCCCCGGCACTTACAGTGTAGCTGGTTCGTCTTCCCCACGCCCGTGGGGGTGTTTCTGCACCAGATTGGATGCGTATTAACCGCTATCAGTCTTCCCCACGCCCGTGGGGGTGTTTCTCATATCCTGCGGCTTCGGCAGCAGCTTTAGCAGTCTTCCCCACGCCCGTGGGGGTGTTTCCTCCCCTGCGGCTAAAGCCGTTGGCATTCGCGGGTCTTCCCCACGCCCGTGGGGGTGTTTCCAGAGTGAGTCCCTGGGCGGGTGATAGCCCGAAGTCTTCCCCACGCCCGTGGGGGTGTTTCTAATCAGGATCAAACTTTTGAACATGACGTTTTGTCTTCCCCACGCCCGTGGGGGTGTTTCTAGATTCCTGCGTCTTAGCTGTGCTCTTAAGTTGTCTTCCCCACGCCCGTGGGGGTGTTTCCAATCCAGCCAAGTAACATAATTGATGCTGACCGTCTTCCCCACGCCCGTGGGGGTGTTTCTCCGGCACGTGAGTTGCTTGATGTTTTGACAACGTCTTCCCCACGCCCGTGGGGGTGTTTCTATGCAATGGCGATGGTCAAATATGCGATCTCGGTCTTCCCCACGCCCGTGGGGGTGTTTCCGCTTGGTTCTTTTAAGGCTTTATCGGCTACTGGTCTTCCCCACGCCCGTGGGGGTGTTTCCTGATTATGAGTTAGAACTAAAAGAGCGCAAAGGTCTTCCCCGCGCCCGTGGGGGTGTTTCCATTATTTGATTAAAAACCCGCCTTGAGCGGGTGTCTTCCCCACGCCCGTGGGGGTGTTTCTTAACCCGCTTGCAGCGCCGTTAGCCGGTTTGCGTCTTCCCCACGCCCGTGGGGGTGTTTCCGCGCTTAAGCCGAGGGTGGGTAAGTCGAGCACGTCTTCCCCACGCCCGTGGGGGTGTTTCCGGTTCGCGCTGGTTTGCAGAGCAAGTCGCTAAGTCTTCCCCACGCCCGTGGGGGTGTTTCTACTAGGCCCGATACACAAGATGGCGAAATTGTGTCTTCCCCACGCCCGTGGGGGTGTTTCCTTTCAGGGCGTAAAAGTTGATTTTCGCACCGGGTCTTCCCCACGCCCGTGGGGGTGTTTCTTGAGTCTGGAATCCCCGCGCAAGGCTTTGACCGTCTTCCCCACGCCCGTGGGGGTGTTTCTACTCCGCGCCGGCTACCTGTGATTTAGTGCCCGTCTTCCCCACGCCCGTGGGGGTGTTTCTTATAAACTCACTTTTCTTTGCATGTCAGTTGTGTCTTCCCCACGCCCGTGGGGGTGTTTCCAGATTCAAGTCAGATCGAGGCCAGGCTCCTAGGTCTTCCCCACGCCCGTGGGGGTGTTTCCTTTGATTGGCTGGCGGCATTGCTGGGTAGTAAGTCTTCCCCACGCCCGTGGGGTGGTTTTACTTGTGCTGCTCATGAATGCATATCTTTGTCTTCCTGATGCCCCTGGGACCTTTAATTTTTTAATTAAAAAAGCACATTGACGGTAAGTGTGGGCTGACCAAATTGTTATAATTTAATTCTTATCAATTTTCTCAATTTTTTTGGGTGTGTTTCTAATATTGATAATTTTTAAGTTCTTTTCCCCACGCCCGTGGGGGTGCACGTTTTACACTCTAAACCTTCTCCCCAGCCCCAATCAGTTGGCCATTTGACTCACTCTCTAAACCTGCCCCGCTGCACTCCAGCCGCAGGTCACTGCCTGCAGTGCAACAACACGGCAGCACCTCATCTGGCGCCACAAAAGCCAGCGGCAGATCGCTGTAAACCACGCTACCGCTGATCTTGCGGGTGCGGCAGGAGCCGCAGTAACCCGCGCGGCACTGATACTCGATATCGTGGCCGCTGCGCTCCAGTGCCTCAAGCAGGTTGTCACTCGCGTCGACGACAAAACTAGCAGTTTCTGTGGTGACCGTATGCGCCACTATAGTTCGAACTCGGCCAGATCCTCAGCGTTTAGCTCAGCGTCGATCTGCCCGACTAAGTATGAGCTGACCTCCACTTCCTGCGGAGCGACCTGTACGTTGTCACTGGTTAGCCAGGCGTTGATCCACGGGATCGGGTTGTGTTTGGCTTTCTCAAACCCCGGTTCAAGTCCCACCGCGCCCATGCGCAGGTTAGTGATGTACTCGATGTACTGCGCCATGATGTTTTTGTTAAGCCCGATCATGCTGCCGTCTTTGAACAGATAGTCGGCCCACTCTTTTTCCTGCTCAGCCGCTTCCATAAAGATCGCGTGCGACTTCTCGCGGCACTCAAGCGCGATCTGCTCCATCTCGGGGTCGTCGTAACCTTGCGCCATGATGTTGAGCATGTGCTGGGTGCCGGTTAAGTGCAGGGCTTCGTCGCGCGCGATCAGGCGGATGATCTTGGCGTTGCCCTCCATGAGTTTGCGCTCGGCAAAGGCAAAAGAGCAGGCAAATGACACATAGAAACGGATCGCCTCTAGGGCGTTGACGCACATGAGGCACAGATAGAGTTTTGTCTTGAGCGTGTGCATGTTGATCTGGTGTGTTTTGCCGTCTAGCTGATGCTCACCTTCGCCGTAAAGCTGGTAGAGCTGCACCGAGGTGATCAGATCGTCGTAGTAGTCAGCGATCGAACCAGCACGCTTCAAGATATGCTGATTGGTGACGATATCGTCAAACACCAGGCTCGGATCAGCGACCACGTTACGGATGATGTGGGTGTATGAGCGCGAGTGAATCGTCTCAGAGAAGCTCCAAGTTTCAATCCAGGTTTCAAGCTCTGGGATCGAGACAATCGGCAGCAGCGCCATATTGGGTGAGCGCCCCTGAATCGAGTCGAGCAAGGTTTGGTACTTTAGGTTTGATAAAAAGATGTGCTTTTCGTGCTCAGGGAGCTTGGCAAAGTCCGCGCGGTCTTGGGACACATCGACTTCTTCAGGGCGCCAGAAAAATGACAACTGCTTTTCGATCAGCTTTTCAAAGATCTCGTGTTTTTGTTGATCGAAGCGGGCGACGTTGACCGATTGACCAAAAAACATCGGCTCTTTTAGGGCGTTGTTTGGGGTTTGTGAAAACGTGGTGTAGCGTGCCATGTCTTATCCTTTGGCGGCCTGTGGCCGCGATGTTCAAATGTTTGAGTCAACCTAGCGAGTCGCTTAGTTGGCTCAGTATTTATCCGGTGTTCTGTCTAATTCACCTTCGCCGATCAGTTTTGGCTGGGGTTAAATCTAACTGCGTCAGTTGCAAAATGCACTCAAGGTATACTTTTTATAGGATTAGGACTTATCGTCTCAATCCAGCTTATTAAGTAACCCTCAAGCCTGCGGTTGGCAGGCCAGAGTGGGCATTTAGATCTTGCAGGCGCCGCCCTCACAGCCCTCGTCATCCACGATGATCGCGGTGTTGGCGCTCTTCATGTCGTCTTGCTGGTCTTTGGCGCCGTCACGGGTGTTGTGGTAGTACAGGGTTTTTAGGCCGTACTTATAAGCGGTCATCAGATCAGTGATCATGACTTTCATGGGGACTTTACCTGCGGCAAAGCGCGAGGGATCGTAGTTGGTGTTGGCACTGATCGCCTGATCGATGAACTTTTGCATGAGGCCAACTAACTGCAGGTAGCCTGAGTTGTTGGGCATGTCCCAAAGCTTCTCGTACTGATCTTTTAGGCGCTCATACTCAGGGACGACTTGCTTCAAGATCCCGTCTTTTGACTGCTTCACGGTCACAAGGCCGCGCGGTGGCTCGATACCGTTGGTGGCGTTTGAGATCTGTGAGCTGGTTTCAGAGGGCATGAGTGCGGTCAGGGTCGAGTTACGAAGACCGTGCGTGGTGATTTCGCCGCGAAGCGTCTCCCAGTCGAGGTGAAGGGGTTCGGCGCACACCGCGTCTAACGACTTTTTGTAGGTGTCAATCGGCAAGATACCCTGTGAGTAGGTGGTCTCGTTAAAGCCAGGGCAAGCGCCGCGCTCTTTTGCCAGATTCATCGAGGCTTTTAAGCAGTAATACTGGATCGCCTCAAAGGTTTTGTGAGTCAAGCCCAGCGCTGATCCGTCGGAGTAGCGCGTGCCGTTTTTGGCTAAGTAGTAAGCGTAGTTGATCACGCCAATCCCCAAAGTGCGGCGCTTCATGCTGCCCAGTTCTGCTGCGATGATCGGGTAGTCTTGGTAGTCGAGTAGGGCGTCGAGCGCGCGAACCGCGAGCTCAGCTAACTCCTCAAGCTCGCTTAGGTCCTCGATCGCACCTAAGTTAAAGGCGGAGAGCGTGCACAGCGCGATTTCGCCATCGGGGTCATTTATGTCGTTTAAAGGTTTGGTGGGCAGCGCAATCTCAAGACACAAGTTGCTCTGGCGAACTGGCGCGACCTTGGGATCAAAGGGCGAGTGCGTGTTGCAGTGATCGACGTGCTGGATATAGATCCGGCCGGTCGAGGCGCGCTCCTGCATGACGAGGGAGAACAGCTCCATGGCGCTGATCTGCTTTTTCATGATGGTTTCGTCCGCCTCGTACTGCTCGTACAGGCGTTTGAACTCGTCTTGATCTGCGAAAAATGCCTCATATAAGCCGGGCGCGTCCGAGGGCGAAAACAGCGTGATTGGCTGGTTTTTGACCAGACGCTCATACATGGTCTGGTTGATCTGCACCCCGTAGTCCATGTGACGCACACGGTTTTCCTCGACGCCGCGGTTGTTTTTCAGAACCAGCAGGCTCTCGACTTCTAAGTGCCACAAGGGGTAGAACAAAGTCGCCGCGCCGCCGCGCACGCCGCCTTGCGAGCAGCACTTAACCGCGGTTTGAAAGTACTTGAAGAACGGAATACAGCCGGTGTGCTTGGCCTCGCCGCCGCGGATGGTTGATCCCAGCGCGCGAATCCGGCCTGCGTTGATGCCGATCCCTGCGCGCTGCGATACATAACGGACGATGGCAGACGCGGTGGCATTTATGGAATCAAGTGAGTCGCCGCACTCAATCAGCACGCAGCTTGAAAACTGACGGCTTGGCGTGCGCACGCCCGACATGATCGGCGTGGGCAGTGAGATCTTGAACTTTGACACCGCGTCATAGAAGCGGGTGATGTAGTCCAGACGGGTGTCGCTTGGATAATCAGCAAACAGACACATACCCACCAACAAGTAGAGGAACTGCGGTGACTCGAAGATCTCGCCGGTCACGCGGTTTTGAACCAAGTACTTGCCCTCAAGCTGCTTGACGGCGGCGTAGGAGAAGTCCAGATCGCGCTCGTGCTTGAGCACCTCGTTGAGCACGTCGTACTCTGCGCGGGTGTAGTCGGTTAGCAGCTGTTTGTCGTATTTACCGCGGCTCACCATGCCATCGACGTGATCAAACAGGTGCGGCGGCTCAAACTGACCATAAGCGATCTTGCGCAGGTGGAAGATCGCCAAACGTGCCGCTAAATATTGATAATTTGGGGTATCTTCTGAGATCAGGTCAGCTGCCGACTTGATGATCGTCTCATGGATATCACGCGTGGTGATGCCGTTGTAAAATTGGATAGAAGATTTGAGCTCGACCTCTGACACCGAGACATTGTCCAGGCCCTCGGCTGCCCACTCAAGGACGCGGTGAATCTTGTCCAGATCGATCGACTCCAGCGTGCCGCTGCGCTTAGAGACGCGTATTTCTTCATAAGCGGGGGTGATGTGGGCTTGCTGGTTCATGGCGTCATCCTTGAGGAAATTGTCAAGCTAAAAACAATCCAATTAGCAGTAAATTACTACATGATGTGGTTTTAGCGTCTGAGTGCACACAATATAGGCTAATTTTCAGTAAATCATAAGATATAAATTTACCGAATTTTGTGCTACTAGCATCTTTTCTCAGTAAAAATGGAGTAAATAAAGGCACTTAGCGTGCAGATACTATTCGTCAGATGTTTGTGGTTTATTTAATACCCATTGATTGGTTAATCCTGAGCCAAAAAATCAACCAAGCACTCCGGCTGCGAGACGCAATTTACCGATTATCGTCAGATAAACACACTTTATCGGTGAAGCTAATGAGTCATGCGGTTGGTTGATCGCACAGCAATGGTTAGCAGCCAATCTAATTCGCGCAGAGGCAACAGTTTGGGCTGTAGTCGACTTAAGGGTGACGTTGGGCTGAAACCGGCTTTTGGGTGATTGGTGGATGCAGGTTGGCTAGCAAGCCGAGCCTGATAGTCCGGATGGGGCCTTAGTGTCAGCGGTAGTCCAAAGGCTTTGCTGTCTCAAAGCTGATGCGGATCAATCCTGAGGTTGGTGTCACCCAGATGTAAAGTGAATGGTTCGCCCTGCATTGAAGCAGGTCAGGGCAATTTCAAGGTAGTATCGAAGTGATATCTATAAATGTTGGCGTGGGATAGAGGTGGGGTTAAGGCTGAGTCGAGACTGCCCGCGCTGGGTATTGAGAAACCGGAGTACCCTTTAACCAACTCAAGCCTGCGACTGACGGTGCAGCTCTTTGATTTGGGCAAGCAGCTCACCCTCAAAGGGCCCGCGAACGTCCACTTGCTTGATGATTTGACTGGCACTCATCAGCTCAATCGGAGCTTCGCCTTTGCCCATGTCACTTAGCCACTCGGCCTGCTGCTGGGTAGTGTGCAGAAAAACCAGGTTGCCGATCCGCGCCCAGCCATGCGCGGCAGCGCACATGGGGCAGTGCTCACCGGTTGTGTATAGGGTAGCTGCCTGACGCTCAGCCAAACTTAAGTGATCAAGCGCCCAGCGTGCCAGCTCAATCTCAGGGTGGTAAAGCGTGTTTCGTGTGTTTGAGCGGTTGCGGTCGGTTGCGATCACGTCCCCGCCGAGCACCAGTACTGAACCGTAAGCATCGTCCCCAGCTTGCACGGCCTCAGCGGCAAGCTCAAGGCACAGCGATAAGAAGTGGTGATCGGTTGGGCTTGGTTGATTCATGAGGTGAGGCCTTTGGTTGCGGTTAGTTTGATGGCATCGATGGTTGCAGGTGAGCTGAGTTTAGTAGCTGGGTTTGGGCTAGTTAAGGGTGTCATTTTGCTACTGATAAATCTGCGCAGCCGGGCGACTAAAACTCATGCGACCTGATTTAAATCCAGCCAGCGGCTGGGCGATGGCTGTCTCTTATACACATCTGACGCTGCCGACGAAGAGGATAGTGTAG
>OJBY01000237.1_pt1 | contig 34374 bp, 23 predicted proteins | sample 1591731 | NCBI WGS metagenome assembly OJBY01 (sample SAMN05416837, study PRJEB24817) | seawater metagenome | isolation source: Sea water | place: Canada:Atlantic | collected 2013-07
CTATCCTCTTCGTCGGCAGCGTCAGATGTGTATAAGAGACAGGATTTTAACTTTTTATATTCGATCCTTCTTGAGGGTTAATGGGGTATAACGCTTGCAGCATGCGCGCCTACGAAATGAAGCCGAAGGCGCAATGTAGTAGGCGTCGCCGTGCCTGCACTTGTTAAATGCTTTTAATTGCATTTTCCATAGTACTTCTCTAGCACGCTACCTTTTGAGAGCCAAAACTCTTCAACCCAAACTTTAGTTTCAGAGTCGGCTGATATGTTATAGATGTCTTTCATGCCATAACTTTCGTAATCTCCGACCAGAGTATCTCCCTCTGATGGGTCATTACCGCCATACCATTCAAGAAGCGCATATCCCATTGTTGTTTCGACGATGTAATAATCGCATCCTGGCTTATATAGGACTACTACGCCCTTTGCCGCATTAACAGATAGAGAAAATGTAAGCAGAACACTGGCTATACATATACCGATAATTTTTCTCATTACGCCCTCCTTGGGCATTTAACAAGTAGATAGTTAGTTTCTCACCATCATAGCGCTCGATCGAATAAAAAACCAAGTCAAATCCATTATCAACCAACCAAAGCACCCAACCTATTGATAAGTATAGCTTTGTCTTACTAAATCATTCAGGATATCATTTAATAATTTTAGATGTGCGGAAACTCTCTATTATTTATGATAATCCTGCCTAAGGCTCTTCTATACAAGTATGACAAGTGGCTAGTCAATGAGCGCATTGACCCGGCCAGTCATAGCGAGTACAAAAAGTGGCTAAGGTATTATCTGGACTTTTGTAAAAAGCACTCGCACCCTTATTTAGATTCAATCAGTCTGGATCTGTTTGCTACTAAGCTTGCAAGTAAAGCTCAAAGCACGCTCCAAATCAGTCAAGCCTTGAACGCGGTAAATTTGTACTTCAGCATGGCCAGCTCATCTGCCACCGCTCAAGCGCCCAATCGAAATCATGTCTTAACTTCAAACGCGCAAACAGGCGCACCGACCGACCGCAAGTCTTCAGGCTGGGGCGATGAACTAACTAAGCTCGCTCAAGAAATCCAGTTACGGCATTATTCACCCAAGACCCTGTCTAACTACAGTAGTTGGGTCAAAAAGTTCTGCACCTTTACTCAAACCAAGGACCCCGCATTGCTAGTAACTGAGGATGTAAAGAGCTTTTTGACATGGCTAGCCACCGAAAGAAAAGTAGCAGCTTCAACCCAAAATCAAGCATTTAATGCGCTGTTGTTCTTTTATCGTCATGTTCTTGGCAAAGAGTTCGGGAAAGTTGAAGGTGTGGTACGCGCTAAGCGGCGTAACTATATCCCCGTGGTGTTGTCACGCCCTGAGATTGACACTGTAGTAAGCAAGTTAGAACCGCCATTTGATCTCGTGGTAAAACTGCTCTATGGCTGTGGCCTGCGCATCTCAGAGTGTCTTGAACTCAGAGTCAGCGCCTTTAATCTACACATGGGCGTGCTCACCATTCATAACGGCAAAGGAGGCAAAGATAGAACAGTACCCCTGCCTCAGTCCTTGACCGCTCAAATTGAAGCTCAGCTTCAGAGTGTGCGTTCTGTCTTAGATAAAGACTTGGCACATGGGCATTTTGCTGGGACTTTCCTGCTAAATTCCCTGGAGCGCAAGTACCCCAGTGCCCCTAAAGAGTTCACTTGGCAGTGGTTTTTTCCAGCCAAACAACTCACTAAAGTCGCAGACAAAAATCAATATAGGCGTTACCACTTGCATGTGTCACATGTGAATAAAGCAATTAAAAAAGCTGCAGGAGCTGCTGCGCTAACAAAGCGTGTGACGGCGCATACTTTTAGACACAGCTTTGCAAGTCACCTGCTTCAAGCAAACTTCGACATAAGGACAATTCAGCAGCTGCTTGGACACAGCAGTGTGCAAACAACCATGATCTACACGCACACACTCAAAGGCACAACCAATAAAGAGCCGCTAAGTCCGCTGGATTTTTAAACCTGAGAGATTAGACCCTTTAGAGCTGCTCTTAAACAAAAACGGCGCGCCTGCTCAAAGACATATTCACTCAGCTCTGCGTTTTGGGATAGGTGATGAAGACTGTAGCTACGTCATCATGAGCATAAAACAGAGTAAAAAGCTGAAAGCTAATCTATCTGAAAATCAGGATCAGCAAAAACAAATAACCCGCCTTTCGGCGGGTTTATTTGTTTGATCCGAAGATCGTATTGGCTCTCCAACCTGGGCTCGAACCAGGGACACAAGGATTAACAGTCCTTTGCTCTACCAACTGAGCTATTGGAGAATAACTGATTTACTGCTCTGAGCTAAACGCTAGCTTTGATCAGCAAGTGGTGGGCATTTTAGAAACCTGGCGCCACCACGTCAACCCTTTTTTCAGATTAAACTTCTAAAACTGCGGTCGCTTTTTTGATGCGCGCCAGCGCTTCTGTGAGCACGCTGTCACCGGTCGCGTACGATATGCGCATGTACCCACCCAAACCAAAGGCATCGCCCGGTACGACCGCCACACCCGCGTTCTCAAGCAGCCAGTTAGAGAACTCCGTGCAGCTCGACATACCCGCCGCTTTAATCAGCGATTTGATGTTGGCGTAAGCATAAAACGCGCCGTCCGCTGGCAGACAGCTGATGCCGGGGATTGCGTTTAATCCTTCGACCACCAAGTCATGACGTCGCTTGAAGGCTTCGATCATGGGCTCAAGTACAGACTGGTCGCCATTTAGGGCGGCAACAGCGGCTTTTTGTGAGATCGAGGTCGGGTTAGAAGTCGACTGCGACTGCACTTTCTTCATCGCTTTGATCAGCTTTTCTGGGCCCGCTGCGTAGCCAATGCGCCAGCCAGTCATGGCATAGGCTTTAGAGACGCCATTTAGCACCAGCGTGCGGTCGTACAGCTCAGGGCAGACGCTCACGATGTTGTCAAAGTCCTCACCCGTCCAGCGGATGTGCTCGTACATGTCGTCGGTGGCGATGAACACGTGCGGGTTGGCTTTGAGCACTTCGGCTAGCGCCAGCAGCTCCTCCTTCGTGTAGATCATGCCGGTGGGGTTCGATGGGCTGTTGATCACCAAGAGCTTGGTTTTGGGCGTGATCGCCGCTTTGAGCTGCTCTGGGGTGATCTTGAACTGCGCTTCCTCTTCACACTTGACGATCACCGGCACGCCGCCTGCGATCAGCACCATGTCGGGGTAGCTCACCCAATAAGGCGCCGGGATGATTACCTCGTCGCCCGGGTTGATGAAGGCTTGAGCCATGTTGAAAAATGACTGCTTGCCCCCGCATGACACCAGGATCTGGTCTGCTTTGTAATCTAAGCCGTTGTCACGTTTGAACTTATCGATGATCGCTTTTTTGAGCTCAGGGATACCGTCGACAGCCGTGTACTTGGTGAAGCCCGCGTTGATCGCGTCAATCGCAGCTTGTTTGGCAAACTCTGGGGTATCAAAATCCGGCTCGCCCGCACCCAAACCGATGATGTCTTTACCCGCAGCTTTAAGCTCAGCGGCTTTGTTGGTGACGGCTAGGGTCGGTGAGGGCTTGATGGCGTTTACGCGGTCAGATAGGACGATCTCGGTCATGGGTCAATACCGTAAGCAAAAGTGCGGCAAGTATAGCATCGCTACTGCGTTGACTAGCATGGATGCAAAGTTTTGAAACGAAAAGTTCGCAGGATTTGGTGCGCCAGTTTTATGAGCAAAATGTCAGCGCTGGTTGGGGTTGCCTAAGTGCTCGGATTTAGCTCGGCTTGAGGGTGGGTCGTTGGTTGGGTTTAGCGCGGTGAAGTTGGTGCTGCGAAGGTGATTGGTTTGATGGCGGATTGGATGGCTGGTTTTTTTGGGTTGTTTAGTGGAGCGAAGTGAATACTAGCGAGGAGGGGGTAATTGTTGGTGGGGCGGGCTGAGTAACTGAGGTAAATGAGCTAAATGAGATCTGCTTCAAGGGTCGGCTGGTTCGGTTTTGATCAGGAGTTGTGATGGCGCTTTGATTATGGATTTTGGTTGATCGATTTAGGCTCAAGATTTTGGTATGTGGGTTTATAGCTTGGGTTAATCGCCAGATAAAAAAACACCGCCGGTTTAGGGCGGTGGTTTGATGGCTATCGATCGTCTCTGACGAGACCTAAAATTGAGTTATGTCAGAGGTGGGATCGGGGAGGCATTTTGAGGTTAGGCAGCTGAGTCGCTCATGTACTCGGTTTCGTAGTTTTCAATCCCCGGACAAGAGCAAATCAGGTTTTTATCGCCATACACGTCGTCGATGCGTTTTACCGAGGGCCAGAACTTGTTGGCAGCGACATAGGGCAGAGGGTAGATCGCCGCTTCAGCTGCGTACGGGTAGCTCCAGTCGAGCAGCTCGGCTTGGGTGTGCGGCGCGTTTTTGAGCAGGTTGTTCTCTGCGTCCACTTTGCCGGCTTCAACCTCGCTGATCTCAGCACGGATCGAGATCAGCGCGTCGATGAACCGGTCCAGCTCAGCTTTAGACTCCGACTCGGTGGGCTCAATCATGAGGGTGCCAGCAACCGGGAAGCTCATGGTGGGGGAGTGAAAACCGTAGTCCTGCAGGCGCTTAGCGACGTCGGATTCGGTGATCCCGCTGGCCTCTTTGACCGGACGCAGATCGATGATGCACTCATGCGCGACGCGGCCGCTTGAGCCAGTGTAGAGCACCGGAAATGCCTCTTTGATCCGGCCAGCGAAGTAGTTGGCGTTTAGCAAGGCAGCTTGTGTGGCTTGGGTTAAGCCAGTTCCGCCCATCATGGTGATGTACATCCAGGTGATCGGCAGGATCGAAGCTGAACCAAAGGGCGCAGCCGATACCGCACCAACTCCGGCTACCGCGCCTGGGACTTCTGAAACCACGTGGTTCGCCATGTAAGGCGCTAGGTGCGACTTCATGCCGATCGGTCCCATGCCGGGGCCGCCGCCGCCATGCGGGATACAAAAGGTTTTGTGTAGGTTCATGTGCAGTACGTCGGCGCCGACTTCAGCGGGCTGCATGATCCCGACTTGAGCGTTCATGTTGGCGCCGTCCATGTACACCTGACCGCCCGCATCATGGATGATCTGGCACATATCACGCACGCCGGTTTCAAACACGCCGTGAGTCGATGGGTAAGTGATCATGAGCGCGCCGACATGACCTTCGTGTTTTTCGCACTTGGCTTTTAAGTCTTCAATATCGACGTTGCCTGCTTCATCGGTCGCGACCACGACCACTTTCATGCCGAGCATGTTGGCGGTGGCCGGGTTAGTGCCGTGCGCTGATTTGGGGATCAAACAGACGTCGCGGTGCGTGTCGCCGCGCGCGTCGTGATAGCGGCGGATCGCAAGCAATCCGGCGTACTCGCCCTGTGCGCCAGAGTTAGGCTGCATAGATATCTCATCGAACCCGGTGATCGCTTTGAGCTGGTCCTCAAGCTCGGCGATCATGCCTAAGTAACCGGTGACCTGATCGCGCGGGGCAAAGGGGTGAACCTGAGAGAACTCAGGCCATGACACCGGCATCATCTCACTCGTTGCGTTTAGTTTCATGGTGCAGCTGCCCAAGCTGATCATGCTGTGGTTCATCGCCAGATCTTTGTTTTCCAGGCGCTTGAGGTAACGCAGCATCTCATGCTCAGTATGGTATGAATTAAATACTGGGTGGGTCAGGATCGCATCGGTACGCAGGTAAGACTCAGGCAAAGCCGACTTGGGCGTGCCCAGTTTGGCTTCACTGCCGATAAACAGCTCAGTCAGTTTGGCAAAGCCGATTGCGTCGCTGGCCTCATGGAAGCTCAGTGCCAATACCGTGTCGCTCACTTTGCGCAGGTTGTAGCCAGCAACGGCGGCATTTTTCAGGACCTGATCGGCGTGACACTCAACCAGCACCGTATCAAAAAAGTGATCGTGTACGACTTTAAGACCGGCGGATTTGGCGGCCTCGCTAAAGGCGCTCGCCAGCATGTGGATACGGGTGGCGATGCGCTTCAAACCAACTGGACCGTGGTAAACCGCATACATACCGGCGATGTTGGCGAGAAGCACCTGAGAGGTACAGATGTTCGAGGTCGCCTTTTCGCGGCGGATGTGTTGTTCACGGGTTTGCAGCGCCATGCGCAGCGCCATGTTGCCAGCCGCGTCGCGCGATACGCCGATCATACGGCCAGGTGCGCTGCGTTTGTGCTCATCGGTAAAGGCAAAGTAGGCAGCGTGTGGGCCGCCGAAACCCATGGGTACGCCAAAGCGCTGAGTTGAGCCAAGCGCGACGTCGGCGCCCATGCTACCTGGGGATTTGAGCAGCACCAGACTCATGATATCGGCGGCCACGATCGCGATGGTTTTGTTGGCTTTGACTGCCGAGATCACCTCGGTTAGATCGACGATGTCGCCGTCGACGCCGGGGTAGCTGAAGATCGCGCCAAAGTACTCACCCTCTTCGGCCTTAACTAACGTGCCAATCACCAGCTCGAAACCAAAGTACTGAGCGCGGGTTTTGATCACATCGATGGTTTGCGGGAGTAGGCGGTTGTCGACAAAAAAGCGGTTAGATTTGCACTTGCTGACGCGCTTAGCCATCGCCATCGCTTCAGCCGCCGCGGTGGCTTCGTCTAGCAAACTTGCGCCCGCCATCGGCAGGCCGGTTAAGTCGATGCACACTTGCTGAAAGTTCAGTAGTGCCTCAAGACGACCTTGCGCGATCTCGGCTTGGTAGGGAGTATAGGCTGTATACCAACCGGGGTTTTCCAGCACGTTGCGCTGGATCACGTGCGGCATCTTGGTGGGGTGGTAGCCCATGCCGATATAGGATTGGTTGACCGTGATCTGATCGGCGTAAGTGCGAAGCTTGGCAAGCGCATCGGTTTCGCTGATCGCACCGGGCAGATCCAGCGGCGCTGGGATACGGATCGCCTCCGGCACCACTTGCTCCATAAACGCCTCCATGCTGTCAAACCCAAGTGATTTGAGCTGAGCTTCCTGCTCAGTCGCACTTGTGCCAATGTGGCGGCTGATAAACTCATCCGCGTTGAACAGCTCGGTAAACGTCACGGTCATAAACCTAAACTCCAGTTGATAAATGTCAGTCTTCAAAATTTTAAAAAAGGTTGATACTCGCCGCTCGGGCGTAATTCAAATCGCGCTGATCCGCACCCAAAATGGGTGCTAACGACTGCTAAAGTCGATCGCTATCAATCAACAACCCCGCTCGTGGTTACTTGATTGAGCGGGGACGGTGATCAGCAGTCGTCTGGCTGGTTAAAAAATCAAACCACCTTGATAAAGCGCTCGCGCTCAAAGCGGAACTGATCGTGGTAAACCCCGCCCTCCGCGCGCTCGCCAGCGCCGATCATCATGGTGATGTGCTGGTGTGAACCTAATCCCAAGATCTTTTTCATGCCCGCTTCTTCAAATCCGCCCATCGGGCAAGAGTCAAAACCGTGGGCTTTAAAGGCGAGCATGAGGTTTTGCGCGGCAAGACAAGTACTCTTGATTGCCCAGATCTTGCGGTCATTTTCACTGTAGCTTGGGGCAGGCGTCGGGGCACTGAAGCGGCGCGATAAGCTCACGCCAACTTTTTTAAGGGGGCTGAGCACGTTGAGCGGGCCGGTCGTAAACTCAGCTGGCACCAGACGCTCGTAGTAGTTTTTCACGATCGCTGGAGGCGGCTGAACCGGCCAGTAATCGAGCATACTAAAGGTGTGCTCAAGCCAAGTGTCAGTGCGAGCCACGACCGCGATCAGGCGGTTCGAGGTTTTCGCAGCGTTTTGGTTCATACACAGTTTGATCGCCTCTTGGCGCAGCACCGTTGACTCGATCACCACAAACTGCCAAGGCTGCAGGTTAGATGAGCTTGGCGCGCGCATGGCCAGATCCAAACAAGCGTCTAGCACCTCATCGGTGATCACCGCGTCCGTGAAGCGCTTAACCGAACGCCGCGACTCAGCCACCGCTTTGAATTGAGGTAAAAACTTTTCATAGTTTTTACGGGTCACTTCAGCTTCAGCCTTCAACACATGCTGGCTCGGGTCGACATTTTGCGCCGCGCCCGTCGCCCGCTGTAGTAGCTTTTTAGCCTGAGCGTCTAAGCTTTGGCCGATCTTGCCGACTAGACTCACTTAGAGTGACTCTTCGTATTCGTCAGCGCTCATGAGGTTATCAAGGTCTGCGATGTTGTCAGGCTGAATCTTGAAAAACCAGCCGTCTTCAAAAGGCGACTCGTTCACGGTTTCAGGAGCGTCGGCCAAGGCTTCGTTAACCTCAATAATCGTGCCGGCAACTGGTGCGTAGATGTCGGAGGCGGCTTTGACAGATTCAACCACGGCAATCGAGTCCTCAGCTTCCACGTCGGTGCCGGGTTCTGGCAGCTCAACAAACACCACGTCGCCCAGCAAGTCTTGGGCGTGATCAGTGATGCCGATGGTTAGGGTGCCGTCGGATTCGGTGCGAACCCACTCGTGAGTGGCGGCGTATTTGAGGTTAGTAGGCAAATCAGACATGGCGAGTTCTCTTAAATTAGGTGTATATCAGTGTTAGCAGTATCAGTTAAAGGTCGGCTCGCCGCCTTTAACGAAGGGGAGATTGACGACGGTGACCGGCACCAATTTACCACGCATCGAAACAAAGGTGCCATCACCGGAGGCTGCCTCGTTGTCGCCAAGTTCAGTGGCTATAGGCACGCGGGCGATCGCAATCGAGTGGCCTAAGGTTGGGGAGAAGCTGCCAGACGTGACCACACCAGACCCAAAGTCGGTGACCACTTCCATGTCGTGACGCAGTACGCCGCGGGTTTTGAGCACCAGACCCACTTGCTTAAAACCCGTGCCAGCGAGGTCAGCTTGTTGTTGCTTGAGTAGCGCAGCTTTACCCATAAAGTCCCGGGACTCATCTTTTAGGGACACTGTCCAAGCGAGGTTGGCGGCAAGCGGGCTAACTGTTTCGTCCATGTCTTGGCCGTAAAGGTTAAGCCCAGCTTCAAGGCGCAGCGTGTCGCGGGCGCCCAGGCCAATCGGCTGGATACCTGCTTTAACCAGCTGAGCATAAAGGGTTTGCGCTTGAGCACTGCTCAGCATCACTTCCACGCCGTCTTCTCCGGTGTAGCCGGTACGCGCGATCATGGCGCCGCTCACGGCCGCCAAGTGAAAGCGCTTCAGCTCAGCCAGTGGGTTCGTCCACTCAGGACGGGCTAGTGCAAGTTTCTCGAGCGCACGTGGGCCCTGGATTGCCAGCATCGCTAAATCGGTGCGGGGCTTGAGCTCCACATTTGGTAGCAGGGTTTGATTGAAGTGCGCTTGAACCTTGGCGTCGGTTGCGGCGTTTGAGACGATCAGGTAGTGGGACTCATGCGCGCTTTGACCCATCTCGGGCAAGTGATAGACGATCAGATCGTCGATGACACCGCCGCTCTCGTTCAGCATCGCGCTATAAAGTCCCTGACCGGGCAAGCGCAGTTTAGAGACATCGTTAGCCAAGATCAGTTGCAGCCAAGCTTTAGCGCCAGCACCAACCACTTCGGTGATGCGCATGTGTGAGACATCGAAAAAACCGGCGTCTGTGCGCACCGTGTGGTGCTCTTCTAACTGCGAGCCAAAGTGAATCGGCAGGGCCCAACCACTGAAGTCGACGATCTTGCCGCCGTGCTGAACGTGCTGATCAAACAAAGGGGTTTTTTGAGGGGCTGGGGCAGGAGCTTGGGTGCTGGGAGTGTCGGCCATATCGGGATCTCGGATCACAGGGGTCTAAGCAGGCTTATGCCGGCTCGACCCTATCTGTCCTGTGACCTGAGATTTTCGCTTAAGCGATGCTTAAACTTTTCCCCTTCGGTGGGCGTGTGCGCCGCTCTCCAGATTTTTGTTCGTTGATCAGTCCGGGATACCTGAGCGATTATAAGGGCTTATGCGCCTTCGGTGGCTGCTTGCGACAGTGCCGCGCAGCGCTCTCCTGACCAACCTGATTAGTATAGCGGATCTGTGGCTTAGGGCAAATCGCCGAGGTGACGCAACAGCTTGAGTAAAATGTCAACGCTGCACAGATCGGGCAGGGCGCTTGCAAACTATCTCTCTTTTAGATCACTTGTTTTTAGATCGCTTATATTTTTAAGGGCTGGTTTTTTATTTACCCTGTTATCAAAAACCCAGTTTCACGCCTAACACCCCGAACCAGTCGCTCGTTGAGTCACCTTCGGCGCGAACCAAATCTGCAGTTTTTCCAAACACTCGCTCATGGCGCACCTCGACATAAGGCGCAAAAGCGCGGTCGATCTCGTAGCGGGTTTGCAAGCCCACCTCGATATCGCTGAGTCCAGCGCCCACACCCAGATCTTCGTTGTTTTGAGCTGCTAGGTTGATCTCAAAAAAGGGCTCGCTGATCAGCCGCTGAGTCCAAAGCAGCTCGTTTTGCTGGCGAAAGCGCGCGCTCAGATCACCGTCTTCACTGACAAACAGGTGCGCACCCGTTTCAAAAAAGTAAGGTGCTAGCCCTTTAAAACCCACTACTGCATAGCCTGTGGATTCGGGCTCTACGTCCATGCGCGCACCGATCTGAGCGTCCCAGTAGTCAGAGATTTTGCGGCTATACAGGCCCCAAAACTCAGCGGTTTCGGCGCTGCTACCCTCAAGCTCGCCCTCCGACTGGAGCCAGAGTTTGTTGGTGTCCCCGCCAATCCAGCCGCTCAAGTCCCAACTGCTAATTGCCTCGCTACCGCCGCTCGTGATCCCGCTGTCCAGCTCAACCGATACCGCGTGATAAACCGAGCCGCCATGGCCGTCTGGGTGCTCGGGGCTTTTGGCGTATGCAAATGAGTCCATGGTTGCAGAGTTCATCTGTGCCTGTTGCATGGCTGAGTGGCTTGTGGGCTCGGCAGCGTCAGTCGCAGCAAACGCCGAGGCGGGTAGGGTGCTCAGCAGCGCTAAGAGTAGATTAGTGCGCATGAGCTTGCTCCTCGGTGGCCTGGCTAGCGGGGGCATTTGACTCTGCTGGTTGCTGTCTTAGCTCACGGTTGGTCGCAGGAGTTTTGGATTCGTCTAAGGTCGCGACCACGACTTTGGTCTTCATGCCGGACATCATGTGATAGAGCAGGTGACAGTGAAATGCCCACTCGCCCGGCTCATCGGCGGTGAGTAGGGCGGAGTAGGTATCGCCTGGCGCCACGATGATGCTGTGTTTGTTGGGCAGTTTGTCCATGGGCTGACCGTTTTCCAGCTGCACGAACATGCCGTGCAGATGCATGGGGTGAGCCATCATGGTGTCGTTGATAAAGGTGAGTCGTACGCGCTCCCCGTATTCAAGCTCGATGGCGCTTGAGTCCTCGTACTTTTTACCGTTGAGTGTCCAGATATAGCGCTCCATGTTGCCGCCGAGTCGCACCACGATCTCACGCTCAGGTGCCCGAACATCGCTCTGGGTGCCAGCGAAGCGCAAGTCTTGATACTCAAGCGCACGATCGCCCTCTGGGGTGCCTGCGTCTGCCCAGCCGCTTCCGGGCGTGCCCGTCACAAAATCAGGTGCAGGGGAGTTGGTTGGGTTGGCTGTTTTTGGCACAGCCTTAGTCGGCATGGCGTGGTTCATGCCTGCCATGTCGCCATGATTCATGCTGCTGTGATCCTGCATGGGCTTAGCAACAGCAACAGTTTTGGCGGGCATACTCATGCTCGAGTGATCCATACCGGCCATGTTGCTTTGATCCATATCACCCTGACTCATGGCACTCATGTCATGACCCATCGAGCTGTGATCCATGCTGCTGTGATCCATGTCAGCCATATCACTGTGGTTCATATTGCTCATGTCATGACTCATAGAGGCTTGATCAGCACTGCCGTGATTCATGCTGCCATGATTCATACCGGCCACATCGCCATGGCTCATGTTCGCCATAGGCCCATGATCCATGCCTGACATAGACCCATGATCCATATCAGCGCCCATGTCACTCATGGTCAGCAGGGAAAATGCCCGCTGTTCCGGTTTAGGTCCGATCATCCCTTCGCGCGGAGCGAGGGTAGCCAGCGCAAAGCTGCTTCGATCAATCGGTTCAGCGGCGATGGTGTAGGCGCGATCTGCGCTCGGCTCCACGATCACGTCATAGGTTTCTGAGGCGCCAAAGCGAAACTCATCGACCTGAACCGGTTCTACCGGCTGGCCGTCAGCGGCGATCACGGTCATGGTGAGGCCGGGCACGCGCACGTCAAAAAAGCTCATGGCGGAGGCGTTGATGAATCTTAAGCGCACGCGCTCGCCGCTGTTGAAGAGCCCCGTCCAGTTTTGATCTGGGTTTTTGCCATTGATTAAAAAGGTGTAGTTGCTGATATCGGCAAGATCCGAGGGGCGCATGCGCATATCTCCCCACATGCGGGCATTTGACCAAGCTTTTGACAGACCGTCCTTGCGCGCGCTGCTAAAAAAGTCACCCAGAGTTCGCCGCACATAGACGTAATACTCAGAGGACTTTTTCAGATTGCTCATGATGGTGTCTGAATCATCGGTATGGTAGTCGGAGATCAGCACCACATAATCCCGATCCACCGGATGGGTTTCGCTCGCAGGCTTGATACGGATCGCGCCATACAGCCCGTCTTGCTCCTGCCCCTTGGAGTGGGAGTGGTACCAGTAAGTGCCACTCTGTCGGATGCTAAAGCGATAAGTGAAGCTCTTACCCGGCGCGATCGCCTCATAGCCGCTAAAGCCCGGCACCCCGTCCATGTTGGCAGGGAGCAGCAGCCCGTGCCAGTGAACCGAGGTGGGTTCACCCAACTGGTTGGTGACGGTGATCACCGCCTCGTCGCCCTCGGTAAATTCAAGCGTCGGCCCGACAAATTCGCCGTCGATGACGATCTTGCGCTCCGTCTTGCCTGCGGGGCTCACCATTTGTTTCGACACTGTAAAAGCGTACTCGCGGGTAGCCGCCTCAGCGCTTGGGATTGCAAGCAAGCTGAGCAGCATGCAAAGCAGCGCGAGCAGGGCTGTCAAGGCACTGGCAGAAGATGGGGTGCGGATCAAAGCTTGATTCAATGCGGTCTTCCTCTTTGGAGTGGTACTGGGACTATGAGGCCTTACGAAAGGCCTTGAGTTTCTTAGCGCCAGTATAGCCTTGATTATGGGCTTTAGCTACTGAGTAGTAAAATATCCTGTGTATCTGACCCTGAACGGCGGGTCAGTTCGGGTCGCTTAGCGCGCACTGATTTGAGTGACAGGATTTGCTGATTATTTGGGTTGGTTAATGAGTTTTAGGTTGAGCCAATCAAATCAAAACCGGTTTGAGCATCGGGTGAGATCGCTTGGCTGGGCGGTGGATTGTCGCGGTGTTTGGTGGCAAATCGTGCGCGAGGCATGAGGCTTCGATTGAGTCACCAGCGGCGGCATTTTGCAAAAAATCACTATACCTTTTGCTTGGCAGTTTTTACTATCGCAAGTTAACAGGGCAGCGGGGCACGGCGATCAAAAAACACACATTTGCGGTGATCGGTTTGGGGCGCTTTGGCGCAACCGTAGCCACCGATCTGGCTCGCTTTGGCAACCATGTGATCGGGATCGACCAAGACGAGAAGCTGGTGACTCAGGTCGCTGATCAGATCAACGAAGCGGTGATCTGTGACGCGCGCGACGAGATGGCCCTAAAAGAAGCGGGCGTGAGCAGTTTTGACGCCGCGGTGATCGCCATCGGCACCAATCTTGAGGCGAGTATCTTATGTCTCATGAACTTGCAGTCGCTGGGGATCGAGCAGATCACGGTTAAGGCCTATGACTCACGCCATGCGCGGATACTCAAAGGTTTGGGTGCCACCGACGTGCTGATCCCCGAGGAGGCGGCCGGCGAGCGAATCGCGCAGCGCCTTCATAACCCGCTCATGATCAGCTACATGCACGCGGGATCTGGCTCCTATGTCGCACTCACCAATGTCCACGATAAGTTTGTCGATAAAACCGTGGAGCAGATCAACGCCAAAACCAAACAAGAAGCGCGCTGTATCGGGGTGCTCAGAGGAGATGAGTACATCAACCCGGCTGAGGTTGATCAGTGCGTGCTCGACAGCTGTGATCGACTGTTGATTCGCGGATCGCGTAAAGCCATCAGTCGATTCAGTGAGTCCCGGTGAGTCTGGGCGGCTGGTTTTCAAGTGGCTGGTTTTCAAGCGCTAAGTTTTTGGGCGCTTCGATGAGAGTCCGCATGAGCTTAAGCGGGTTTTATGCACGAATTAGCAAAATGCCCCCGCTAGCCAAACCCCTCTCAGCTTCAGTCTCTTGGGGGTTAGCCAGTTGAGTGCGGCAGCTAGCATGAAGCAGCTGCTAAGTAAGCTACCGCTTCCTAAGATCACCCATAACCCGCTCAGCGGTCGTCAGATCAGTCTGCCCCCGCCTGCTTTGCTGGCCATGCTCTATGCGATCTTTGCGGTAATCGGCATGTTGCTGTTAAAGCTACCCTTTGCGGTTACCTCCCCCATCACTTACTCCGACGCGCTGTTTACCTCGGTCTCCGCGATCACGGTGACGGGGCTCGTGGTGTTTGATCCGGGCGCAGATTTAACCTTTTTTGGTCAAGCTGTGATCATGATCTTGATCCAGCTCGGCGGGTTAGGACTCATGACATTTGCCACTTTGGTCTTGGCAAGCCTAGGTCTACCAATCGGGATCGAGCAAAAGGTGTTCCTTCGTGAAGACTTAGGGCAGACCTCGATCAGTGAGCTGCTCAGCCTAGTGAAGATCATCGCGCTGGTGGTGTTTGGCTGTGAGGCGATCGGCACGGTGCTGATGTGCTTTGTGACGGTGCCGGAGTTTGGGTTTTGGACAGGGCTGTGGCAGGCGATGTTTCATGCGGTGTCAGCCTTTAACAACGCTGGTTTTGCGCTGTATCCTGATTCGCTCACGCGCTGGGCGACCAATCCGGTGGTTAACCTGACCATACCGGCGCTGTTCATCATCGGCGGTTTGGGGTTTGGTGTGCTCTGGGATGTATCGCGCCACCGCAACTGGTCGGGTTTGAGTTTGCACTCAAAGATCATGCTGAGCGGAACTTTAGGTTTGATCATCGGGGCATTTGTGCTGTTTTTGCTGCTTGAGTGGAACAACCCGGGCACTTTAGGTGCGCTGGGTTCAGCAGGCGATAAGCTGTGGGTGGGTTGGTTCCAGTCGGTGACACCCAGAACCGCAGGGTTCAACACCACCGATATCTCACAAATTCACGAGCCGACCGCACTGATGATGATCGTGCTCATGTTTATCGGCGGCGGTTCCACCTCGACCGCGGGCGGGATCAAGGTGACCACCTTTGTGCTGCTGTTGATCGCCACCCACGCCTTTTTTAAGCGCCGCCCGCGCATGCGCGCCTTTGGCCGCAGTCTGGGGTTTAGTGAAGCGCTCAAGGTCATGGCGCTGCTCACCATCGCAGGGTTCCTCCTCATGCTGGGGGTGTTTTTGATGACCCTGACCCACGAAGAAGACTTTTTGGATCTGTTTTTTGAGGCGACCAGCGCCTTTGGTACCACCGGACTCTCGCGCGGATCGACGACGGAGCTTGATACCTTGGGGCGGATCACCATCATGGCGCTCATGTTTTTAGGCCGTGTGGGGCCGCTGACGCTCGGGTTTTTCTTGGCTACTGCCAACACCAGTCGGATCAATTACCCCAGCTCGAAAATCTATCTTGGCTAATCTTCAGTATTTATACGCGCCAGATCGCTGTGGTTCTGGTTCTGGTTGCGGCTTGCTGAGCGGTTTGAATACCCGAAGCCTTAAAGTGCTTTTAAAAATGTCCCCGTTTTGACGTCACTCTTAAGACGTCACCCTCGCGCCAATCGCCATGTTTGATGGGGTAGTGAAGCGCGCTCAGTGGTTGGCGGATTGTCTGAACGACGTGCTCGATAACCGCCGCATCAAGATCGCCCCGCCGATCCTCTTGGCCTACCTCTACATGGTTTTCGCGCTGATCGGCAGCGGCTTGCTCATGCTGCCAGCCGCCCAAAAGAGCCCCATTAGTTTTCCAGACGCGCTGTTCACATCGGTCGCAGCACTCACGGTAGGCGGGCTGACGGTGATAGATCTGGGCGCTGACTTGAGTTTTTTTGGTCAAGCCACGGTGCTTGCGCTAGTTCAGCTCGGGGGCCTGGGACTCATGACATTTGCCACCTTGGTTTTGGTGGTGCTGGGCTTGCCGGTTGGGATCAATCAAAAGGTGTTTTTGCGCGGCGATCTGGGGCAGACCTCGTTTAACGAGCTGTTAAGCCTAGTGCGGATCATCGCGGTGGTGGTACTGGGCTGTGAGCTGGTGGGGACTGTGCTGCTGTGTTTTTTGACCGTGCCTGAGGCGGGTTTTTGGCTTGGGCTTTGGCAGGCACTGTTTGTCGCGGTGACGGCTTTTAACAACGCAGGACTTACGCTTTACCCTGATTCGCTCATGCGCTTTGCCACCAGTCCGCTCATGAACCTAACCGTGCCGCTGCTCTCTATCTTGGGCGGGATCGGTTTTGGGGTACTTTGGGAGGTTGGGGCGAAGCGACGCTTCTCTAAGCTGAGCCTGCACTCAAAGATCATGCTGGTGGGAACCGCTGGTTTGATTGCTGTGGGTTTGGTGCTGGTGTGTGCGCTTGAGTGGAGTAACCCTAAGACCTTGGGCGCGCTTGGCTCAAGCTGGGATAAGCTCATGGTTGGCTGGTTTCAAGCGGTGACACCGCGCACCGCGGGTTTTAGCACTTATGACACAAGCGATCAGACCACCCCGACGACGCTCGTGACCATGCTGCTCATGTTCATCGGCGGCGGTGCGACCTCGACCGCTGGCGGGATCAAGGTCACAACTTTTGCAGTGCTGCTTATGGCGGCCTACGCCTTTTTCACCCGAGCGCCGAACATGCACGCGTTTGGGCGTGATATCGGGTTCAGTGAGGCGCTCTCGGCCATGACGCTGGTGGCCCTGTCGGTGTTTACCCTGATTATCGCGGTGTTTTTGCTTGCGCTGGTGAGTGATCAAAGTTTTCTGAGTTTGAGCTTCGATGCGTTTAGCGCCTTTGGCACGGTTGGCGTGTCGATGGGTGCGACCGAGGAGCAGGGATTTTTAGGGCGGCTGGTGCTCATGAGCGTCATGTTTATCGGGCGGGTTGGTCCGCTGTTTTTGGCCTTTACCTTGGCCAATCCCAAAACCAGCCGGGTGCGCTACCCGCAAAAGCGGATTTACTTGGGCTGAGTTTTTTAAGTCAAATGTCAGCTGTTAGGGTTACTGGAGGGGTTTGCACTGCTAGCTCTTTGAGGCTGTAAGTAGACACCGAAGCGTTTTATATTGAAACCTGAGGTGGGGTGGATAAAGATTTAACTCTGGACTCACGCTGCGGCATCACTTCAAGATGGGGTTTAAAAGGTGGGCATTTGCCCCCATATCTATGAGTCTAAACAAGTCCGAACAAGCGAGCTGATCCATGCGCATGCCTGAAAAAACCCGTGAATCTCACCAGTTAAATCAACTGGCTTCAAAGCTACAAGACGAAGCTGAGATCACCGGCGTCAACGCCTCAGGCACGCAAATCTCAAGCCGCGCCTTTGAGATGAACACCGAGTATGAACCGGCGGGTGATCAGCCTGAGGCGATCAAAAAGCTGATTGATGGCGTGGATCGGGGGCTCAAGGATCAGCTGCTTTTGGGTGTGACTGGCTCGGGTAAAACCTACACCATGGCCAAGGTAATCGAGGCCTGTCAGCGGCCAACCATCATCATGGCGCACAACAAGACGCTGGCCTCACAACTATACGGGGAGTTTAAGTCTTTTTTCCCGAACAACGCGGTTGAGTACTTTGTGTCGTACTACGACTACTATCAGCCCGAAGCGTATGTGCCAGCGTCTGACACCTTTATCGAAAAAGACTCGGCGATCAACGAGCACATCGATCAGATGCGACTTTCAGCCACCCGCTCACTGCTTGAGCGACGCGACGCGATCATCATCGCCTCAGTCTCTTGTATCTATGGTCTGGGCGACCCAGAGAGTTACCTTAAGATGCTGCTACACGTCGTCGTCGGCGACAAGGTGAACCGCGAGGCGATCATGCGCCGCTTGGTTGAGATGCAGTACACCCGCAACGAGCTTGAGTTCATGCGCGGGACTTACCGGCTGCGCGGCGAGATCATCGATGTGTTCCCCTCCGAGAGTGACGGTATCGCGGTGCGGATCGAGCTCTTCGATGATGAAGTAGAGTCGATCAGCTGGTTTGATCCACTGACGGGCAAGATGCTTAAAAAGGTCCCTCGGATCACCATCTACCCCAAATCTCACTACGTGACCCCTGCGGAGCGCCTGCGCGCGGCAACCGAGACGATCAAGGTTGAGCTGGGTGAGCGGCTAGAGTACTTTCGGGAGCATGACAAACTGATCGAGGCGCAGCGCATCAAGGAGCGCACTCAGTATGATCTGGAGATGATTACCCAGCTTGGCTACTGCAACGGGATTGAGAACTACTCGCGTCACTTGTCCGGTCGTCCCGGCGGTGAAGCCCCGCCGACGCTGTTTGATTACATACCCGAAGACGCACTGCTGTTCCTTGATGAGTCGCACGTCACGGTGTCGCAGATCGGCGCTATGTACAAAGGTGACCGCTCACGCAAAGAAACCTTGGTGCGCTTTGGTTTTAGACTGCCCAGCGCCATGGACAACCGCCCGATGATGTTTGAGGAGTGGGAGCGGATCGCTCCCACGCGGATCTTTGTGTCGGCGACTCCAGCCAAGTATGAACTGGAGCACGCCGAGCAAATCGCCGAACAAGTGGTCAGACCCACAGGGCTAGTTGATCCCGAGATTGAGATTCGTCCGGTGATCACTCAGGTCGATGACGTGCTCTCTGAGATCAACAAGCGCCTGCCGCTTGATGAGCGCGTGTTGATCACCACCTTGACTAAGCGCATGGCTGAGGACTTAACCGGCTACCTAAAAGAGTACGGCATCAAGGTAGCTTACCTGCACTCCGACATCGATACAGTGGAGCGCACCAAGATCATCCACGGCCTGCGCTCAGGCGAGCATGACGTGCTGGTGGGGATCAACCTGCTGCGTGAGGGCTTAGATATGCCGGAGGTGTCTTTGGTTGCGATCTTCGATACTGACAAAGAGGGATTTTTGCGCTCAGAGCGCTCCTTGATCCAGACCATCGGGCGCGCTGCGCGTAACCTAAATGGCCGCGCGATCCTCTATGCCGATCGGATCACCCCCAGCATGAAAGCGGCGATCGATGAAACTCAGCGCCGCCGCGAAAAACAGGTGGCATTTAACTTGGAGCACGGGATCACGCCGCGCTCGGTGTCTCGCCTCATGACCGACATGCTCGACACCGGCGAGGCGGTGGAGGAGAAGCCGATTGAGGATCTGGCGAGCAAGCTTGCCGCGCTGGATCTTGACGAGGCCGTGCTGTACTCCCCTGATTTGCTTGCCAAGCACATGCAGCGCCGCGAAAAAGAGATGCGCCGGCTGTCTAAAGAGCTACAGTTCGAGGATGCCGCGCGCGTGCGCGATGAGCTACAGATCTTGAAAGAAGTGCTGCACAGTTAAGCTTTTAAGCAAAATGCCCACCTTGGCCTGCTTTTTTGCAAGCGGGTTAATTGGCTGAACTTGCCTGAGTTGGATTTAAGCTGAGATCAAAAGCATGGCCGATTAACCCTAAGGATCAGCTCATGAGCTTTCAAAGCAGCATCAACTACCGGGACTTGAGCGGGTTTGGCGCTACGATCACCACGTCTGGCGCGGTGAGTGAGGAGGTGCTGCATGCAGCAGGCGCCTTAAACTATGGCGCGGTGATCTGCTTGTTGCCGGACAACCACCCCAAGCGTGCGACTGGTGCGGGCGCGATCTTAAGATCACAAAGAGTTGATTATATTCATCAGCCGGTGGATTGGCTCGCCCCTACCCAAGCAGATCTTGATCGGTTCGTCCAAGCGCTAGAGCGCCTGTTAACACAAGGCCTCAAGGTTCATGTCTACTTCGCCCTCAGTATGCGGGTCGGGGGGTTTTGTGCGGTCTACTTGTTCGAGCGTGGACTGATGACCCATGATCAGGCGCAAACGCTGCTTGAGCAGGTCTGGGCTGAGCCGCCTGATTCGGTCGGGGCCAGCCTGGGCCAAGCTTTTGGCGGATCGAGGGCTGACGGTATAAAGGTGCGCAGGACAAGCTTGAGCCAAAATCCGCAGCGCCTCTGGGTGCCTGCTCTTAACTATCTTAGAACCAGTAGAACTCGTCTCGTCAGCCAGTTGGCGGGAGTGCTTGATATGCAACAGGGCGCTCTTGAGTGAAGCATGGTTGAGTGAAGCCTTGTTGAGCAGGCAGTGCCGGGCGGGGCAAGCGTATAATCTGGCATACTGAACCCCAAACTTAGCCGGTCAACTTTCTTATGCACGTCGCTTCAACCAGTCCTGATTTACTCGTCATCAAACACACGCCTTGGCTGCCAGTGATTTTCTCCGCCTTGCTTGCGATCTTCGCTTTGGTGTTGGCAGGCTTTGAGATCAAACAGCCTGAACCTGAGTGGTTTGGGGTGTTGATCGGTTTTGCGGTGCCGCTGCTGATTCTGAGCTTTTGTAGTTTTAGCCGGATCACGGCCAGCAAAACCACCCAAAAGATTGACATGACGCACTGGCGGCTGTTCAGTAAAACCGTGCGCCAGCAGATCGGTTTTGATCAAGTTCACAAGATCGCTTTGTTTCATGGCGCCGGCAAAACACAGGGCGGCTGGAAGCAGGGCGAGCGGCTATGCATCTATACCGCGGATCATACCTATCCGCTGTTGCTAGATGACATGATCGTGACCTCGCAACAAAAACAGTTGATCGTTGGCAGCACGCTCAAGCACTTTATCGATGGGACTCAAGCGGGCCAATCTCAGTGAGTCATGCGGCTTGTTTTTTTCGCGTCAAATGTCAACAAATACAGATCGTCTCGGCGTGAAGCATCAGAGCGGGTTTTGGACTTCTGTAGCAACCGATCGATATGGGCTGATTGAATTGGGCTGATTGAATTGGGCTGATTAAATGGAGTGTTGTCAAAAGCGCGCCGCCAAAGCATGAGCGGTATTTGCAGTTTGGGCATTTAGAGGATTTTCTCAGCCATCATCGTTTAGTAAACAAAGCATCCGCATGAGCTAACAGCCACTCATGGGTGTCTGAGATTAACTAAGTAGCGATGGATACCGACCAGATAAAGACGCCAAACCTAAACCCAAAATGCCCTCCAAATCGGAGGGCATTTTGCTAAACATCAACTGATTAAATCGATCGCAGTTGATCCTGGTAGGTCGCTTTATCAAGCCTTGGGCCGTTGTGCTGAACCAATTTGCTGGCAACACTCACCGCGAGTCTGGCGGAGGTTGGTAGGTCGTGGCCGCTGCTCACCGCAAACAAAAACGCCCCGGCAAAAGCGTCGCCTGCCCCGTTGGTGTCAATCACGCTAGTCACCTTGGGAGCGGGGATGACCTCGGTAGCAAAACCGTGCGCGCTGATCAGTGCGCCCTCAGCGCCAAGCGTGATCACCACGGTATGAGCAACCTTGAGTAGCTCGGTGGCGGCGTCCTCGCTGTTGTCGGCTCCAGTAAAACCCAAAGCCTCTTGCAGGTTGCAAAACAGATACTTGGGCTTGAGCTTGAGTAGCTCGGCCAGCCCCTCGCGGCAAAACTCAACCATCGCAGGATCGGCAAAAGATAGTGCAACTGGCAGTCCGAACTCATCGACCACTTTTTGCGCCGCACGAATACCGTCCGGGGAGCTTGCTAAGTAGCCCTCAAGGTAGAGTAGTTCAGCGGCGCCGAGTAGCCCAGCATCTAGGTTGTCTTCATCAAACTTGGCTGAGGCGCCCAGACACGATTGCATGGTGCGCTCAGCATCTGGAGTGACTAAAACCATGCAGCTGCCGGTCGGAACTCCTAGGTCGCGCTTGGCGCTTGTTGACACCGTGACGCCGGTATCGGTGAGCTCGCGCACATAAAACTCACCGGCGCTGTCGGTGTTGACCGAGCAGCATAAGCTGGCCTTGCCGCCGAGCGCTGCGATCGCATACATAGAGTTGGCCGCACTGCCGCCGCCTGCCATCGCCACGCGCTCTATAGAGGCCTGATTAAGCGCATCACGCAGGGTCTCTTGATCCTTGACTTCAGCCAAAGACATCTGGCCTTTGGTGATGCCAACATCGGTTAAAAACTGGTCGGTCACGTGATACTGGTGGTCAACAAGGGCGTTACCCAGAGCGACGATTGGTTTCATGCAAAGTCCTTAAGGCTTGAAAAATGCACCGGCTGCCCACATAACACTTAAGTTAGCCGGTGGTCATTTTGCTAAAATAAATCGAAGCTTAGCACGACCGTATCGGCTTAAGCCCGTCTGGCTTTGCGATGCCAACAATCCCCTACATTTGCTCACCAACAGGTTGCCAAAAACACCGGCAGCAGCAGGAGACCGCATGAATCAAGCCGTATCGCTTGAGCACCACCCCGAATTTGCCTTGATCGAGCGCGTGCAAGTCGACGCGCTAAAAGCTCAGGTGAGTGTTTGCGAGCACAAAAAAACCGGCGCTCGCCACTACCACTTAGCGACCGACTCAAGTGAGAACAGCTTTATGGTGGCGTTTCGCACCCAGCCGATGGACTCACGTGGCACCGCGCATATCTTGGAGCACACCGCGCTGTGCGGTTCAGCGCGCTATCCGGTTCGCGACCCGTTTTTCACCATGCTCAAGCGCTCCTTGCAAACCTTCATGAACGCGTTTACCTCAAGCGACTGGACGGCTTACCCCTTTGCCACGCAAAACCCAGCCGATTTTGACAACTTGCTGTCGGTGTATCTTGATGCGGCTTTTTTTCCGACCTTGCATCCGCTGGATTTTGCGCAAGAGGGTATCCGCGTGGCGTTTGGCGATGAGGGCTCACTTGAGTACCGCGGGATCGTGTTCAACGAGATGAAGGGCGCCATGAGCGGCGAGATGGATCAGTTGTTTCAAGCGATCAGCAAGCACCTGCACCCGGTCACCACCTACCACTTCAACTCAGGCGGTGATCCGGCCCAGATCCCGAATCTGACCCACGCTGATTTGGTGAAGTTTCACGCCGCGCACTATCACCCCTCAAACGCGGTGTTCATGAGTTTTGGCAACAAAGACCTAACTGAGCTGCAAACCCAGCTGCATGAGTTGGCGCTGAAAAACTTTGAACAAGGGCCGGTGTTTACCTCGGTGCCTGAAGCGCGCTTGCAAGCTCCTGTTGCGGCGGTTGAGCCCTACGCGGTCGATGAGATCAAGCCCAACCAAACCCATCACGTGGTGGCGTGGTTGCTGCCCACCATGACTGATATCCGCCTGCGTCTGGCGCTCTCGGTTTTAGAGGAAGTGCTGCTCGGTCACTCAGCCGCGCCGCTCAAACAATTTATCGATCAGTATCCGCACTCAGATAGTGCTTCACGGCTCTTGGGTCTCGATGACTCTCACTACGAGATGGCATTTTATGCCGGGATCAAAGGCTCAAACCCTGAGCATGCCGAGCAGTTTGAGACAGACTTGCTTGCCAAACTTGAGGAGCTGGCAAGCCAGCCTTTTGATAGCGACGCGGTCACCGGCGCGCTGCAGCAGATTGAGCTGTCCGAGCGTCACATCGGCGGCGACGGCATGCCTTACGGCTTAACTTTGCTGCTAAATGCCCTCCCTAGCGCGATTCACCATGGTGACGCTGCTGCCACTTGGCAGATCGATCCGCTGCTCGAGTGGCTCAAGGGCGAGCTTAAAGATCCTGAGTTTTTGCCCGGTCTGATCCGCACCCACTTGCTGGATAACACCCACCGCGTGCGCTTAAGCTTAGTGCCAGACGCGACGCTTGCCGACCAACAAGCCGAGGCTGAAAAGTCGCGACTTCAGGGTATGCAAGAGCGCCTAAGCGACGCTGGGGCTTCCGCGATCCGTGAGTTGACCGCGTCACTCAATGAGCGTCAAAGCCAGATCGATGATCTCTCCCTGCTACCCAAAGTAAACTTAAGCGACGTGCCACTTAAGCAGAGCTACCCAGAGGAGCAGCAGCTAAGCGTCACGCTGAACCAAGAGCCAGCAACCGCGCACGTGCACCGCGCCGGCACCAACGGGATCTACTACGTGCAGCTGGCGCTTGAGGCCAGCGATGAGCTGCTCGCTCAAGCAGAGCTCAGCCTACTGCTGAGCGCCATGGGGGAGATGGGCACAACCCAGCATTCTCGCGCTGAGTTTCAAACCCTGCAGTCGCTTCATGGCGGCGGCGTCTCTGCCTCGATCGCGCGTCGCACCAGCTTAAGTGACCCACAGAGCTTTAAGGCTTATCTGACCCTGACCACCCATGCACTCGAGACTGACACCAAAGCGCTTGATCTGCTCGCTGAGTGTTTATTGCATACTGAGTTTACTGAGACGCGCCGACTGCTTGAGATGCTCAAAAGCAAAAAAGGACGCTGGGCGACTGGTATCGTTTCAAGTGGTCATCAGGTGGCGCTGCAGATCGCCTCAGCCCCTTACTCAAAGCTTGCGCGCTTGCAGCTGCAAACTGCGGGACCCGCTGAGCTGATCAAGCTAGATCAGCAGATTAAGATGCTTGAGCAGGACGGGCTTGAGCCGCTAGCCGAGCAGTTGACTCAGTTGCACGCCGCGATCACCGGACTGGATAAACATCTGATCATGGTGAGCGAAGAGGCGGTCTCAAGCTCACTTCTGAACTCAGTAGCGCAGGCATTTGATCAGCCAGTGACTCAGGGAGCTGAGCTTGCTGTGAGCGATTTGGCTGAGTCGGTTGAGCTGTCTCATGATCACAACGCTTGGGTTTGCGCGACCAACGTGCAGCACTGGGCGCGCAGTTTTAAAGCGGTGCCAGCCAGCCACGCGGACGCCCCAGCGCTCATGATCTTGGGCTCATACCTGCGCAACAACTACTTGCACCAGCAGATCCGTGAATCGGGCGGCGCATACGGCGGCGGAGCTAAGTACGACTCAAACTCTTGTAGCTTTAACTTCTTCTCTTACCGCGACCCCCGCTTAGAGGCAACGCTTGGCGTGTTCAGTGCCTCGGTTGAGTGGATGCTAAGCGCCGAGCATGAGTCTCACTGGCTTGAGGAGTCGATCCTCGGGGTCATCGCTGCGCTCGATAAACCGGGCTCACCGGCAGGCGAGGCGGTATCGACCAGCATGAGCTCGCTGTTTGGACGTACCCCTGAAGTTCGGGCAGCTTTTAGAGCGTCGGTGCTAAATGTCACCGTAGATGACCTCTTGCGGGTGACCCGCAGCTACCTGGTTGATCAGCCCTTTAGGGACGCTGTGATCGCTCCGTTCGCTCAAGCGGAGCACCTGAAAAGCTTAGGGTTTCATGTGCAAAAGCTTGATGTCTGAGTCCATACCAACTTAAAAAAGGCCAAGATGAATGTCATCTTGGCCTTTTTTTGAGCTCTTATTTTGCGTGTATAAAATTAGGGTGCTGGCACGCCGCAGTCTAGGTTTTGATCGCTATAGCTTTTGGCTAAGTAGCGGTAAAAAACCGAACCTGCTGCCGCCGCGCCCGCTGCATCTGAAGACAAGGTGTTTTGACTGAAGATATCCAAGGCGGCTGACTTTTGATCAGCGCTGCTCGCGTCATACTGAGTATAGATCTCACAAAATTCAGCTTTAGACTCAGGATCGCTTTCGACCAAGATCTTGTTGGTTTCCATCCACAGTGAGAGTTGATCAGCGTCGGGGGCAGATGCTAACTCTTCATCAGATAAAGCGCCGCTCGGCGCTGAAGGGTTTTCTGAAGCATTCATGAGTGCAGACAGGGCCTGAGCTTGAGCCAAAGAGTCGCCCGAGAGCGGCGCTCTGCTATCAGAGCTGTTTTCGCCAGCAGTCCCTAGCAGCGCTTTTTTAGCGCGGCGCTCCTCAAGGAACTTAGCCAAGATCGCATTACCATCGATGATCTGATTGGCCTCAGGCGCAAAGGGCGCTTTGGCACTGCCAAAGTTTTTGATATCAACGACACTTTGGGTGTTGATCCCGAGCACCATCCCGTCTTGAGTTTTGATTTCAGAGAACTGCTCAACCTCAGCGCCAGTCAACCGACCGCGTGAGTCAACGTAGAGCGTCATGGTGAGCTTGCCTAGCTGCTTTTCAACCGCCTGCTTCACATCAGCATCGTTTTGGTACTTGGCATAGATCTCATCGCTCATCTTGAGCACTCGATCAGCCAGCGAGCCGTATTTTAGTTTTTGTTCATCAGTTAAACCGCTGTCGTCCATGCCCAGCTTGATGTTGTTTGCGACATCACGAACTAGGGTGACCAGGAATTCGACTTGGTCTTTAGACTCAAGCTCCATCAAGATGGCGCGAGAGGCGCCCATGTTTTTGGCTGCCGCGCTGACAGAAACCGAAGTAAATAAATCGGGGCTAAAGCTAGCTAAGGTTGAGTCCACGCTGTTCAGTAGCGCGCCCACCACCAGATCGCGAGTGTCCTCATCGACCCAGCTCTTTGGGATTTGCAGGCGAACTGAGTCGCCAGGGCTGTAGCCAGCTAAAAAGTTGTTGTCTTCACTAACAAAAAATGGCGCGATCGGCAGCAGCGCACCTGGGTCAACGGTTAGGCTTAGCTCTTGCCAGTTGGCCTCAAAGGGTACCTTCATCTCGGCTTTGCTGTAATCGTTGTCAAAACCAAAGGCTTGAACGCCAGAGATCTTTGACTGGCGCGGCAGGTAGGCAAGGTGTTGTTTCACATAAAATGGCGACAAACTATGCTGGTTCAACTCATCCATAAATACCGAATCACCCAAGAGCTTGCCGAGTAGCTTTGAGGGGCCTTTAGGTTGTAATTGCGGGTTTTGGGTGGGTTTGAGTACTTTGTCGAGATGCATGTAGATATTTTCATCGACTTGGTAGGACAGCTCGAGCGTGTCATCTAACTCGCTCCCCAGCGTGGCATGAAGTTGATCCTGCTCCTCAGGTGTCATGTCAAAGTAGCCGGTAGCTCTAGGCTGCATCTGCTCGATCACGACGTCTTGAGCCGTTAGCGCAGCCAAATCGACGATCTCAAGCGATGAGTTCTCACCCTCAATCGCTGCATAAACCCGCTCATAAATCTGCTCTTTGATCTCAAGTGCTCGCTCAGCACTGATCTTTGGCAAATCCTGCGGCGCGCGCAGGGTGTCAAAAGCGGTGTCAGCGCTGAGGGTGGCGACCAGCGCGGTCTGCTCCCCGCCACTTGAGCTGAGCATCGCCTGATCGGGATCGCTATAGTCTTCAACCTCGATGCGGTTGTCGATACCCTGCTTGAGGTCGGCTGAGCTCACCTCCTCTGCTTCAAGGCGCACCAAACTAAAGCTTGAGATCGACTCAGCTTCATAAGAGGTTTTGAGCATCTGCGAGCCCATCGCTTTGATCGCGATGTCTTTGGCAGAGCTTTGCGACAGCGGCGTAGTCGCGCAGCCGCTAAGGATGGTTAAACATATCCCCACCGTGATGGGCGCGAGCAGGGTGTTTAATTTGAGCAATTTCATGAGCAACTTATCCTTGTTATCAATATCGTTTTCTATGTCCGGTCTGATGAGTGCTGTGAGCCTAACGCAGGGACATTTGGCACCCTCAAAAAAACTTAGTCTTCAAACTTGCGACTCAGAGTTTCAACATGCAGTCCGAAGTGGCCAGTTTTGCGATCAGCATAGTAGTGTTCAATCGTGCGGCGGATACTTCTAAAAGCTAACTCATCCCAGGGAATCTGATCTTCACGGTAGAGCCCGCACTCAAGACTCTCGTCCCCAGCCCCGTATCCGCCGTCGAGCTCCCCGCGAAACAGCATGTACACCTGACCCAGATAGGGCAGATTGTAGATGCAGTAAAGTTTTTGGTTGATCACCAGTGCCTGCGCCTCCTCGACCGTCTCTCGAGCTGCGCCCTGATCTAGGGTCTCATCTAGCTCCATGAAACCAGCTGGCAGCGTCCAGTAACCGTATCTAGGTTCTATGGCGCGTTTGCACAGCAGGATCTTGTCGCCGCTAACCACCAAAGACCCGCAGATGATTTTGGGGTTTTCGTAGTGTATGTAGTGACAGTTGGGGCAAACAGCACGCTCACGGTTATCGCCTTTGGGAACTTCGATTCGGGTTTTGGTGCCACACTGCAAACAATATCCCATGTTTCTGCCACTTGAGGGTTTGGATCAGTTTAGCTGCTTTCACGCTCAAATCAATCTGAGTGGTTCAGTTTTGCTAAACCTTTAGTCAGCCTAACAACTCGCTGCTTATTTGCTGCGCCCTAAACGAGATCATTTTGCACTCAGTCACTTAAGAAGCTGTGTTGATCGCCTGATTTGAGCGAAACTCTTGAAGTGCTGATAGGATGGTTTTTTAGAAAAATGTCACCGGATCAAAGCTGTGCACTGGCAACAAGTTGAGTCCCACCTAGCCAAACCCTCAGGACTGCGGTTTTTTAAAAACACCGTCCAGTTCGATGCCGCTGTGCTGCTTTTGTTGACCTGCGAGGACAACCCCAAGATCCTTTTGACCCGCCGCGCCGCCCACCTCAAAAGCCATGCTGGAGAAGTCTCGCTTCCTGGAGGCAAAAAAGAGCACCCAGAGCGCTCGCCAGCAGACACGGCGCTCAGAGAAACTTGGGAGGAGGTGGGGATACCGCGTGAGTCGATCCGCCTGATTGGAGACCTAGGCGTGCAAAGAGCCAAATCCGGTGTCCGTGTCAGGCCTGTGGTGGGCTTGATCGACGCTCAGCCAAAACTGATTGTTGATAGCGGTGAGGTGGCGCACGCTTTTTGGGTGCCGCTGCAGGATTTGATTCATACGCCGATTAAACCGCACCGCGTTAACTATCGGGGCATGAATCTAGACACCTCTGCCTGGCACCTGCAAGAAGAGGTGATTTGGGGGATGACTGGCCGAATCTTGAGTGACTTTTTAAACCGGATTGGGGTTAAAAACCGCTTCCGGCTGTGGCGGTGTTAACCGTGTTTTTATTGATGGTTATTTGATTGATTGCCAAATGCCAGCAATTGTTGGCATTTGACTCAATCTGAGCTTGACCTGATAGCGGCGCTTTTAAGTGTGAGCATCCGTAGCCCCGCCCCAATCTTTACTTCACCTTAAGCCAGTACTGGCAGCGGAGCGTTTTGCCCGCTATGCTGTGGTTCGCAATCTGCCAGCTTATGGATGAGTTGTCAGGCTAAGCGATCAGTAGCAAAGGGATAATTATGTACGCAGTCATGGCGATCACGTTTGTGGTGGGGTATTTGGCGATCGCGCTTGAGCACAACATACGCGTGGATAAAGCCGCCTCCGCGCTCATGCTGGCAACCGTGCTTTGGGTCATGCTCATCTTTGCCGCCGGACCACTTGGCCTCATGGAGATGGGCGGCGAGGGAGCTGAGGTGCTCAGTCACACCGGCGGGCTGGTTAATCCGGTGGTGGCTGCACTGCAAGAGCACTTGGGTGAGATCTCGGAGATCTTGTTTTTCTTGCTGGGCGCCATGACGATTGTTGAGCTGATCGACGCGCACGACGGCTTTAAGATCATCACTGATCGGATCACGACACTCTCTCAAGTTAAGCTCATGTGGTCGGTGAGTATGTTGGCATTTTTCTTATCCGCGGTGATAGACAACCTAACCGCCACCATCGTCATGGTCTCTTTGCTGGCAAAGCTGGTGCAAAACCACGAGCAGCGCTGGTGGTTCGTCGGCATGCTGATCATCGCGGCCAACGCGGGCGGCGCATGGTCGCCAATTGGCGATGTCACCACCACCATGCTGTGGATCGGCGGGCAGGTAACCGCAGGCAGTATCGTGCCGACGTTGTTTTTGCCCAGTCTGGTTTGCGTGTTAGTTCCGCTGATTATCCTGTCTTTTCGCTTAAAGGGAGAAGTTAAGCGGCCAGTCGATCCGGTGTCAGAGCCCGGTCACACTGTGCTGCCTGCTTATGAGCGCAACTTGGTGCTGGGTTTGGGGATTGCGCTACTTTTGTTTGTGCCGGTGTTTAAGACGATCACTCACTTACCGCCTTATATGGGTATCTTGTTTGGTTTGTCGGTGCTTTGGGTGGTCACCGAGGTGCTGCACGGCAACAAATCCGCTGAAGATCGCCATCCGCTCACCGTGGTTGCGGTGCTTCGTAAAGTCGACACCGCAAGTGTGCTTTTTTTCTTAGGCATACTACTGGCTGTCTCAGCGCTGTCAACCGCAGGTCACTTGATCGATGTGGCTCGCCTGCTTGAGCGCAGTTTTCAAAATGTCTACGTTATTAACCTCGTCATCGGGCTACTCTCTGCGATTGTCGATAACGTACCCTTAGTCGCTGGCGCCATGAAGATGTATCCGCTTGAGGCGATTGGGTCTAGCGGATGGGCAGGCTACTTCGTGCAAAACGGTGACTTTTGGAAGTTTTTGGCGTATTGCGCGGGTACCGGCGGTAGCTGTTTGATCATTGGTTCAGCGGCTGGGGTCGCGGCCATGGGCATGGAGCGGATCAGTTTTAGCTGGTACCTTAAAAACATCAGCTTGCTGGCACTGGCAGGGTATCTCGCGGGTGCGGCGACTTATCTGCTCATGTATGCGCTATGACATTTATGAGTTTTTAACAGGGATTGATCATCAACCATGCCAGCTTATAGTTTTGAGGCCTTAGATCCTGCCGGCACCAAGCAAAGCGGGGTGCTTGAAGGTGACAGTGCGCGTCAAGTGCGAGAGCTCTTGCGTGAGCGCGGCTGGTTGCCCACCGCGGTGGAAGTCGCGGCTGGTGCAGAATCAGGCGATGACACTCAGCCTTGGTACTTAAGGCGCACCAAAAAGCGCATCGGTAGTTTTGATCTGGCGCTGATCATGCGCCAGCTGGCTGTCTTGATCGCCTCAGGTTCTCCGCTTGAGGAGACGCTGGCGGCTGTGGCGCGCCAGAGTGAAAAGCGCTCAGTGAAAACCCTATTGCTCTCTGTGCGCTCAAAAGTTTTAGAAGGTTTCTCCCTGGCTCGTGCGCTCGATACCTCTGGAAACTTTCCAGCGCTGGTGATCGCCACCATACGGGCAGGGGAGCAGTCGGGTCACTTAGATGCGGTTCTCAATCAGTTGGCTGACTACACCGAGAGTCGCTACCGGATTCAAAAGCAAATTCGCGGTGCACTGATTTATCCAGTATTTATGATGATCTTCTCTTTAGGGATCGTCATGGCGCTCATGAGTTTTGTGGTGCCTAAGATCGTCTCGATGTTTGACCGGCTAGATGCGGCTTTGCCGCTGGTCACGCAGATTGTCATGTCGCTGTCTAATTTTTTGGTCAACTACGGTTGGCTCTTACTCATCGGGGTGGTGGTTGCTGTGGTTCTGCTTAGGCGGGCGGTGGTAACCGAGGCGGGCCGCGCCACCAAAGATCGTTGGCTCTTAAAAACCCCGATCTTTGGCAAACTTACCCGCGGACTTGACTCAGCGCGTATGGCCAGTACCCTTGCAATATTGGTGGGAGCAGGTGTTCCTTTGGTTGAGGCGCTGCGCATCGCTGCTCAAGTGGCTTCAAACGTACACATATCGCAGGCGATTCGTCAGGCCGGCATCAAGGTGACCGAAGGGGCGGCGCTCTCTCCGCAGTTGGAGCGCGCTGGTTACTTCTCCCCGATGATGGTGCAGATGATCCGTTCCGGTGAAAATTCAGGCGAGCTTGAGGCCATGCTCACCCGCGCCGCTGACATGCAGCAGACCGAAGCGAACGATCAGATCAACGCGCTGCTGGCGCTTTTGGGTCCCCTGCTCATGATCGTACTGGGGTTTGTGGTGGCGATCATCGTCTTCGCCGTGATGCTACCGATCGTCAGCTTGAACAACCTTGCTGGTTAAAACTTACCTATGCTGAGTGATATTTTTATGATTTTGAACAAACAAAGGAATGATATGCGTCAACACCCGCTTCGAGCTGCTCAAAAAGGCTTTACGCTGATTGAAATCATGGTGGTGATCATCATCATTGGTGTGATTGCTGGAGCAGTGGTGCCGCAGATTTTGGGCGCTGGAGATAAGTCACGGGTTAAAGCGACCGAGATTACCCTCTCCAAAGTGGCCGGATCTCTTAACTTGTATAAGACCGAAAACTACCAGTATCCCAGCACCTCTCAGGGATTGGCTGCGCTTAAAACCAATCCGGGGGATGCGCCCAACTACAACCCTGAAGGGTATCTCGATGGCACCTACACCGATGGTTGGGACAACGAGCTGCAGTACTATGCACCAGGGCAAAATGGCACCGGGTTTGATCTATACTCTTTAGGGGCCGACGGCCAACCGGGCGGTGAGGGAGTTGATGCGGATATCGAGTATGTGCCTTAACCGGTATACCCAGTGATCTTCTCTTGGGTGCTCGCTGAAGGCTTGTTTTCTGACTTTGCTCTTGGGTTTGAGTTTGCTGTGCTGTGCCTATGTGTTTTAGTGCTTTATAAGCTAGCAAACCCGATCACCCCCTCCTTGGTGATCCAGTATTTTGTCAGGCTGAAGGGTTCTGTCAGTCAGTACTATGCACGCTTCGCCAAGCCGCTTGGTATGGCGCTCGTCAATCTTGTGGCCGCAGCGCTTGTTGTTGTGGCTACCTATAGTGCGGCGCAGGCTGACCCTTTTGAGCGCAAAGGGGTTTTTCGTTCTGGCGCTGATGTGGTGCTTAAGCGAACCTCAGGAACTCAGACCTCTCAAGCACCTAAGTTTTTACCGGTGGATCAGGCTTTTTCTGTCCTTGGCGCCCGCTGCGCCCCGCCAAATACTGATCAATTGTGTCTGGATTTCTCAGTCACGCCGGGTCACTACCTCTACCAAGACAAAGTTGATCTGCTGAGTGGATCCAAAAAACTGCCGATTAAACTGAATTTCTCACGCGCCCCCAAATACGTCGACGATCCCTTGTTCGGACCAACACCCGTCTTTTATCAAGATGTCACGGCGCAAGCCCCGCTATCTACCTTAAGCGCAAAAGCTATCAAACAGCTGAACATACGCTGGCAGGGCTGTGCTGAGGCAGGACTGTGCTATCCGCCAGTGACTGAGCCGCTAGAGATCAGTGATTTGCCTGTTTCTGCCAAACAAGCGACCTCAGTGAAGCCTTCAGCAGACGCAGCTGACGTTTCACCTGTAGACGAAGCTGATCTGACTACCGAGGTGAGCACCTTATCCGACGAGTTCTCGGTTCTGACTGATGCTGAGCTAGCGCAGCCAGCTAACAACCCAGAACCTAGAACCAGCATCGATCAAACTAGCTTACAAAATCCTGATCCCTTTGGTTTGTCCTCTAGGCCGCTGCTGGGTCTACTACTGCTTTTTATCGCGGGACTTGGACTGGCGTTAACCCCATGCGTGCTGCCCATGCTGCCAATTGTGGCCAGCATCGTGGCAACCCAGCACCATAAAACTCGCCGCGGGCTACTGCTGACACTCAGCTATGGCTTTGGTGTGGCGTTAGCGTACGGACTAATTGGGGCGTTGGTGGGCTATCTGGGGCATGCTTTTTTGATTCAAAGCCTGCAAAATCCGGTGGTTTTAGGCGCTTTAGCTGTGCTGTTTGCGCTGCTCGGATTGTATTTGTTCGGGGTGATTTCCCTTGGGCGATTGGGTCAAAAACTGTTTCAAAGCGCGAGCCGCTTGAGTGCTTTGGGCGAGCGACATTTGGGTGGTTACTTGGGCTCTGCCATCGCAGGTTTTCTGTCTGCGCTGGTCGTCTCACCATGTGTCAGCGCGCCGCTTGCAGCAGCGCTCTTGAGTATTGCGGCGGTGGGTAGCCCAGGCTTTGGGTTTGTTGGGTTGTTTGTGCTGGGACTGGGTCTCTCGATCCCTCTGGTTGCCTTTGGGGCGCTTGAAACCAGACTGCTGTCGATGGGCAAGTTTACTGACTGGATCAAGCAAGGTTTTGCTTTATCTATGTTTGCCATGAGTTTGGTGGTGCTGGCAAGGATCGTGAGTCCAGAGTGGATGCTGCTACTTTGGGCGGTCTTTGCGCTGGCACTCTCGGTGTGGCTCTTTAGCCACAAAAGCATCGTCACTCGGGTGTTGGCAGGGCTAATGGCGCTGGTGAGCATACTTTGGCTGGTGGGGTTCTTTACCGGCTCAGCCAGTGTGCTCAAACCATGGGATCAGTTAACCCAATCAAACCAAGCCGTCACTGCGGAGCTCAAGACTGCTTCGGTGTCTGAGGCGATAGAGGCTGCGCGCATGGCCCCTGCCGCGGTGGTTGTGCTCAGCGCTGAGTGGTGTATCGAGTGCCGCAGATTGGACGCACAAACTCTCACGCCATGGCCGGGTAGCTGGTTAACTCATATCGAGCTTGATATCACAGAATTAAATTCTGAGCAGCAGCAGTTCCTAACCCAGAACCAATTGTTTGGCCCGCCTGCCATACCTGTCTCTTATACACATCTGACGCTGCCGACGAAGAGGATAGTGTA
>OJBY01000238.1_pt1 | contig 34307 bp, 23 predicted proteins | sample 1591731 | NCBI WGS metagenome assembly OJBY01 (sample SAMN05416837, study PRJEB24817) | seawater metagenome | isolation source: Sea water | place: Canada:Atlantic | collected 2013-07
GTCCCAGATGTGGTAGAACCGCTCCTTGTGCTCGTAGGCTGCCAGGAGCTGGGGGAAGGCCCCCATTCAGGTTTCCATGATGAGACGTTCGCGGTCGGAGACGTCGTGAGCCCGCTTCAGCAAGATCTTCCGGTCACCCTTGAGGGTTCGGCGTTGGTTGGCCTTCAGCTCCTTCCTGAGCCCCTTGCGGACCTTCTCCAGGGCTTCGTTGGCCATACGCACAACATGGAACTTATCGACCACGATGCGGGCCTGTGGCAGCGCCGCCTGGACGGCACGGCGATATGGCTTCCACATGTCCATGCTGACGATCTCGATCTTGTCGCGCTCGGTCATGCTCATGAGCCGCTTCGTCACTGCCTCCTGCTGACGACCGGGCAGCAGGTCTAACAAGGTACGCTCCTCCAGGTTGGTCAGGATGCAGAGGTAGCGGCGGTTCAGGTACAGCTCGTCGATACCTAGGTAGCGGGGTGTCTCGAAGCGGTGCGCACTTGCGGTACCTCGCAGACTTCGCCAGGTTGCCGATCCAGGCACCGGAACCCCCCAGGGCGATCAGGGCCAAGGTGCCCAGACAGCAGGCCGACGCGAGCAGGCTGCAACCCCGCCTGCGATTAACGACTCGCGACCGGATTGTGACTCGGAATTCAACTCTGATATTGCAATTACACCTTCTACGGCCTTGTTCGATAGGTTAAGCTTGAGGCCGTAGTCAACTACGGAGTCAAGGCAAATGCCGGATGAAATGAACTCATTGACCATCGGGGGGCTGGCTAAGGCGGCGAACGTCTCAGTTGAGACCATCCGCTACTACCAGCGACGTGGGTTGATACCGGAGCCCCAGCGTCCTCTCGGGGGTATTCGACGCTACGCTCCCAGCGATATCAGCAGGTTGAGCTTTGTGAAAACTTCGCAGCAGTTAGGCTTCAGTCTCGATGAGATCAGCGACCTGCTCCGGCTCGAAGACGGCACCCACTGCCAGGAAGCCAGTGTTCTGGCCGAGCATAAGTTGCGGGACGTGCGCGAAAAGATCGACAGGCTGAAGAAAGTCGAGTTGGTTCTGGGCGAAATGGTTGACCGATGCCACGCCCAACAAGGCAATATTACCTGCCCGCTGATTGGGTCATTGCATGAAGGGATCAGGGGGCATATAACCCAGAGGGACGAGCAATCTGCCCAGTAATATTTGGCTTCGGGCCGGTGTTGATCTCGGTTAGCCCTGTGTCCACTCGGCCCCGTACCAAGGTACAGACGTTAATCTGGCAATAGAGATGGCAAGGGTGCCGCCCCACCCGCGCTCCCAGTGACCTTAGCATTCAGAAGTTAATAGAATCGTGGAGCTAGTGCCGACGACCCGGTCAACGAGACCAATAGATACACAGGGTACCACTTGCTTTGAACGCGATTTCAGATCTTCCGAGTAGATTGTCTGGCTCCCACTCGAAAAGTTCGTCTGGGTGCAAATTATCGATAACGTAATGGTCGGTATGCTGACGTACGGACTTGCGGTGTTCGGGTGGTGACCTGCTTCGATTTTTGCTGTCCATTCGTCATCAGGCGATCCCCAACTTCTTTTTTATCGGCAGAGGTAAACCTTCGAAGATTTCGTCCAACGGTTCTGCTGCCAATGTCCTCAACGCTTCGTTCTTCATCCGCAATTCCTTGACCAGATCGACCAGGTCGTCTTTCCGGCTCTTCCTGATCCCGGTGGCTGTGGGGCGTTCAGCCCGCTTCAGTTTCGCGCTCTTGGCTTCGTCTAGATCCACGTTTACTGCATCGAGGTACTGTTTGAGATGGGGTGAATAGCTCGACGTGTTCATGAGCGTCGCGCGGTTCATGCCGAGCACTGCGGCGACTTCGGAGCCTTTGATTTGATAACTTTTCTTCACGAGAAAATCCGTAGGCGTGCGGTGACGCCGAATGTAGAGCGCTTTCTCTCGTTTCATATCCTCAACACACTGCCAGGCGGCAGCACTGGCGTTTCTGTCGGAAACCCAGTCTGGACGATCTTCGAGTCCTTTGCCGGCCCCTGCCTCCGCACGTTTTTTTAGATACTCCATCACCATTACGCAGCCCTCAACTTGTAACTTGTTAACACGGATTCAAGCTCAGGTAGTGCCTCGTGGCGGGCGTTCAGCGTCCGGACGTGACGTGTGACATTGCGCACCAGCTCGAACGAAGGCTGTTTGAAAATGTCCGGGACGACCGGGTTGTTCAGAACCTCAACATGTGACGCAATTTGAAAAAGCATCCACTCGACATTGGTCGTCTGCATCAGATTATGGACGCACCCCAGACACAGCTCAGGGGACGCATTGTGGCGCATCGGTTCACCCTCTTCGGCACATCTGGCTCTATACCTGGTCCGCCGCATCAGCAAACAATACCCCCAGGGATTCGCCTTGATGTTTTCAACCTCTATGTTTGCCAGTTGCTCGGCCAATTCCGTCTGTTGCTCCGGGCTCTGGACGCGCGTCTGCCGGAGGAGGCGGCGCAGTAACTTGTTCATTTGACCGGCGTAGCCTTCGCCGTGATGTTTGATGTAGTTGTGGACAAGCGAACTAATGACACGGATCTTCACCCGTTGGTGGCCTGCGCGGTTGTCTTTATCGCGGATGTAAGCCAGCCACATGGTTCGACTGATGTGTTTGAACTGGCTGCGGATCATCCAGCCTGCATCACCATCAAACCGTCGGTAAATCGCCTCTGCCCACATGTGGCGGAACGCGTGGGGGCTTGGATACAGTGCCTCACCCAGCACCTCGCTGTGGATAGTTTTGGATGTTTCCCCCGATCGGCACTCGACTTCACTGAGTGAGAAAAGCCAATCCCGTGTTTCGTCGGACAGGTGAGTGTTAAGCAGAGCCCGCCAGTCTGGCCGCAGGGTACCGTTACGGTATTGGGTCACCCAGTCTTTCTTGTCGCCGACAGATTTCTGGAAAAAGAAAGCCAGCCGAGGCCACTCTTCACGGGTTCGACGATGCGCCTCTCGTAAATTCCCGTCTATTGTGAGTTCGTTCCATTCGTCGGCGGAGCGCGATACCAAAAGCCGTTCCTTTTCCCGGTACTGGTCCATCGTCAGCAAATCGCCGGATGCTTCAACTTGCGCCAAACTTTGCCACGACCCCCAGTTATCGATCAGTTCAAAACCGGCATAGTTTTGGACGTAGTGCGGCCAAAGGCCACCGACGGCTCTGAGCACTGATTCTTCAGACTGGGAGGGGATTTTTTTATTTAATGTTCCATACAAACATGGCCGGTCATGGTCAGAGCCATGTATACGCCCCAGGCGCTCAGCGATAGCAACAGCACTGAAAGTGACTTCCCGTAACTGTCGGACTCGCCCGGATGTCTTATAGACGTACCAATCTACCTGATAGCGATGCGGGAAGGCATACTGATCCAGCTTGTCCATGTTTCGGTTGCGCTGGATGTCAGAATAGGAAAACCCGAACTCGCTTGCTCGCCATCCGGTCAACGCCACCACACCGACTAAGCCAGCTGACGCGACCAGTTCAATGAATTGGCGAGGCAGACTGTAGCCACCTTTCGTCTTTTTTCCGCCCTCGTAGGCCGTTCCTTCAAGGCCAAAGGATTTAAAAAATGCCACCGTGGGCACAAAAGAGCCACTTTGGTCACAGCGTTGTTTCATGGCATCGAGATTTTGCAGGAACAAGTGCCAGGGCACCGGCCTCTGACATTCCCCCAGAAGGTACTGCGTTTCCTCGATATCCTCCCGGCGCAGCCAGTTCCAGATGATAACCCGCAGGCGGTCTACGGTCTCTGGTGACGGGATAAGGCCGAAAGCCTCGCCAATCTGCTCTAACACATTTTCTTTCAGGACGTGATGTTCGAAGCGTGCCTGACGGTGAGCTTCCAGGAAGTAATCCACAACAGCCGTCTGCACCCGCTGCCCCAATGCTGGCCTACTTGGCCATATCTCGGTGACCGGTCGCCCCTCAAGGACCCGTGAGATATGAGCCCTGACAGATGTCTGGCTCACGCCCAGATCCGTGGCAATCGTCGCAAAGGCTTGCAATGTTTGACTGAGGGCGCAGGCAAGCGCGGCGTGCTCCTCAAAAAAATTGAGACAGTGCTCCACATAATATCTTCCATGATCCAATGTAAGCAGGTTAAAGGATTGGCCTTTTTTCCAATCCTGGTAGGTCAGGTTATTATCCGTCAGTTCAGGGATCAGCTCCTTGAACTGCTTCCTGACATGAGCTTCGGTCACATCCCGAGAAATCCAGTCAAGGCCCAACTCCGAAGTGGCGTCTTTCAGCGCTTGAAGGGGCATGAGAAACGTCATGTCTATTTGACTGCGTACGGCTTTAAGCGGCGAGGGGCGTCCCCCTCTCCAATTGTTCGTTAGCATGAAGGCCAACACCTCTCGGCTGTTTTCGCGGGTGAGGCGGGGCAGGTTTCTTCGCGCCAAGGCGACCATCCATAGCCTCAGTCCTTTCAGTCTTCTTGTGTAGCTGTTGACGGTCGTCGATTCGGCGAGGGACAGCCAGATCTCTTTGGAGAGCGAGACGGGATCAATACCCTGTTCCCGCACCCAGTCTGGGTAGTCCTCAGACAGTGCCAAAACAGTGTCAAAGTCGACTGTGTAACATTTTCCCCTCAGGTTGATGAATTGCCATACGTTCTCCGTAAATTGATTACTCCGGTTACCAGGCAAAGCGTTGAGACGTGCCTGCAATTCATTGAGATCCGGTAGATTCCGATGCCGACGTGCTGTCGTTGCGGTCATTCCACAGTCTCCAGTAGGTAATCAAACAAATTGGGCAGATGGGGCTTAAGGTCGGCATATTGTTTCTGGGCCTCAGCAGCAGAACGCATACGAGCCAGATTGCGCGTCATCCATTCAACGCGGATCAACAGTGTGCGCTCGACCCAATCGGGCCGAACTGCCAGCATTTGCGGTAGCCGAGTCTCGGCTTCGGCGATCGTATGAATAAACAGCAGCGCCTGCTCCACTGTGTCAGGAACGAGGATGACATCGTCGTTTTGGATCCGTTTGATCGACTGATCGATCGAATGAACTCGAGCGTCCTCTGAACCGGTGGCCTCTACCACGCGAGTGTTCAACTCGAGATCGTTCACCGCTGCCGCCATTGCGGAGACGGATGGTTGGTATACAACATTCTGGAGATCGTTCAGAACCAGGCGGGTGACCCGACCTGCACGGTTGACGAAATCCTTATTGGCGTCGGTCAGATAAGCATGCTTTTCGGTTGCCGAGGTGTGCGAGTGGTGGTTGATCAGGTCACCGTCACGGTAACGGTCCGACCCCGCATGGACGGCAGTGGTCTTCACATGCGTGAGAGAAAATATGTTCTGAGGAAGCGGGCGCGCGACCGACTCGCGATACGCCCCGATATTATTTTCGGATGTCTTTGCGAAAATGCCCACAGGCTCGCTGCCCTGAGTCAGCGCCAACGCGGCGTCCAGAAAAATCGAACTGGCACCGGCTCGCCTTAAAGCTGCGTCAATTAGCCGCTGGACGCGAGGCAATTGCCAGATTCGCCACAAGAAAGAGATATCTCCTTTCTGCGCGAAACCTTCTCTAATGTCCGGCATCGCTTTTTCTGACATAACGTTGAATTGGAAGACAGGGCTAGAGACCGGCAAACCTGTTAAGTAGCGATACTGGGCTTTTGTCCAGCAGTCGGACGCCATCAGGATCGCTGGTTGCCGAGTCGAGCTGGCACGGCCCTTGTAGTAACAACACTCCATCGCAATCAGGCGACCGGATTGATTGAATTCGTGTGCGTAATCCGTTGTTTTCAGTTTGGGAATATCGGTTGGCTGCACCGCTTCACAGGCAACCAACCAGGCCATCAGGCGCTCCTCAAGAGGGGAGTAAACGTGTTGATAATCCGGATGATAAATGGTGGGAGAGCGAGCCCAGGATCGAATACGTTGGCCGCAGACCCGAGGCATAGAGGCCAAGCTTTCAATGCCGCTCTGCGATAACAGCGTTTTAATAGACCCTCGGTCAGAGGGGCGAACCAAATCCAGCCACAGCAGTTCTGTCCATGCCTCTCGCGGCTGCCCTGCGGAATCAAACGAACCAAAACGCCTTAATATCTTGTAGTTCCATTTACGAAACCAGTTCTTCCCGCAAGCAGACTCTTCAAACGTTGTGATGGGGTGTTGCTGCCATTCTGCCCGGACGTCCAGTAGATGAAGTAGTGTCTCGGCAATCGTCACCCGAAAGCTCAAAAACATTCTGCTTGGGCTTTCCAGTTGAAGGTATTTTTGCTCACCGAGAACAGATCGCAGCCAGGGCAGATTGAACCAGTCCGTAAGGGTATATGGCTTAGCACCCCCTCCTTTTGAAGGCTTTGACACCTTCAGTAGTGTCTTCAGATAGCCGAAATCCTCGTCCGTCAGGCCGGGGCTAGCCAGGGCCCTGTTCATAACTGCGGTTAAGAATTCTAACGGGCTGCGCTTCTGGCCCTGCTGATTCATGCAATACGCTTCGTAGGACTTCAGGCAATCGTAACGATTGATATCAGTGCTTTCGTAACCCGTTTCATTTACCCAATCGATGAATCGGCGTATGGAGTCCGAATAAGCTCGTCGCGATGTCTCTGTAAGGCCATGAAACCAGTCTGATTGAAATGTGGCAGAGGCCCCTTGGAAAATGGCTTCGTGAAATTTGTTTTCCCGGGTTAAGGCGATGATCTGAGTGGTACCAGCCTGGGTGTTGTATGTGATTCGAGTAGGCTTAATCGATGTATATGTGGGTTGTTCCGGCAGCGTCTGATCGAATGCTTTAGCCATATCGTCCGGTGCATGCGCCAGCTCAGCCACTCCGTCCAACTTTTCACTCACCTCCCGCCCTCAAGTTCTAACATTTGGAGTCTCATGCGGATGTACCGAGTTGTGACCGATGAAGCATGACCGTCTCGCCCGACGGTGTGCCGGAGTCGCTGGGCAACAACAATAAGCGCTGCCGATTCCGAGCGTGTTTCCCGGCCGTCAGGCCCCGTGAGTTCTTCATGAAACAGTTCCGTTGCGAAGGTATGGCGGAGATCGTGAAAGCTCAGACTGGAGTGCAAACCAGCCTCATCGGCCCTCTGTCGAAAGCGTCGTGAAGCGTGCCACTCGCTGATGCCCGTACCGAGGAATCGCGGATCTGTTCTGAGAAAAAAGCTTTCATCCGCCGTTCCGCTTTCGTCAATCGCCCACTGGCGTTCGGTACTAAAATACCGTCTCATATCCGAAAGCAACTCTCTGTCAAAATACACCCAACCACTCTTGCTGTTTTTGGCATAGCGACCCTCCAGCCAGTACCTAAACTGCTCGACGTGGTCGTAAGCTCGGTCATCCAACTGTTTGAACAGAACACACAAGGCTGGTGTGCGCAGACCCCGCAACTCCGCAGTCCTGAGCCCCACCTCAAACCCCAGTCTCATCATGAGTTTTTCAGCCAGCTTTTCACAATGATTCAGCAATGTGAGACGCGTGTGTCTCGGAACGTACTGGATGTAATGCTGTTTGGTGTTCCGTTCCGCCATGGCCTGCCGGGTCCGTCGATAAACGCGCAGCGCCAGGCGTGAAGAGAATTCCATGTAATGCAGGAAGTTATAATAAGCAGTGAGTGCTGATAGATGGGTCTGGAGGGATTGCGAGGATTTAAGACGGTTTGAAAGCACCTCATTGAGGTAATGATTCACGAATCGCTCACTACAGGACGAAGAGGCATGCAGTCCCGCCGTCTGATGACTCAGCCGACATTCTTCCAGGTAGCCCAAAAACTGAGCCAACGCGTAGATATAGGCTCGCATCGTCGCATCAGAGACCTCTCTCTCGACCAGTTCGTAGAGCTTGCCGGTGCGCCCTTGCAACGTTCCGTCGGACAATTCTTTGATCTCAAAGACAGCGCCGAATCGAGCTAGAAAGGTAGTGAACATAAGCGGCAGAAGCGGTGGTTTGCGCCGCTCATTGAGGATAAGCCAGAAGGGCTCAAAACGGTGACCGTTAAATTGATAATCGACTTGCTTCTCGATGAAAACAGTCACATCGTCACCGGCATTTGAATGGTCTTCTTATACTTTGCCGATCCGACTACAAAAGCAATGCTTTTCCTATTCGATATTGGTCTTTCGAAAAGCCCAGCTCAACGGGCCAGAGATTGACCATATCGTTTGCAAGCCTTTCTCTCTTGGCCTGTGACCACTCCCTGGCCCCACGTTCCCAGGCCCACTTCAGCGGAACCACGTGATCAATGTCGATGTCGCTACTGTTCTGGATCACATTACCTGTGAAGGGGCTTATCCAGCGGCCCGTGACAACCCGACACTCTCTTCCTGTGGCAAAACGCACAGTTCTGCTGGAGGTTGCGATTAGCGCCTCAGCTCGACTATTCTGGCAATCGCCATCAGCGTCATCCCACCCATGACCGAAAGCCGATCTCTTATAGGAATTCGAGCTGCCCTGCATCGACAGCGGTGATTGGTTTTTCGCTAGCCTCTTTGGTAAACGCCCACCACTTGTTAAGCAGGCTTCAACGGAGTCAAAAGGCTTAAACTTTTGGGCTCGTTCGTAATATGAGCTTGCGGGTGGATGACAAATGCCGGAAGACGTCTTCTTGACCGTCTCAGCGCTGGCCACTCCAGACAAGATAAGCAGCACCACAGCCAACAGCCAATGCTGGAAATACTTCACTGACTTCCCCTATGTCTAAAAACCCAAGCCATGACGTCGTGTTAAAGCTGAGGATCAACTGAGCCCAGCGTGAGACAAATCCTACCCGTCTTGGAGATTTATCTGCTTTAGCCGGTCGTCGGAAAATCGGACAATACTGCGGAGCCGTTTGATCAATACGATCGGGACTCAACGCCGGCAAGGATGCCAGGCAAACGCGACACCTGCCAAGTGGTGTGACTCGCCGGGGAGAGGCCTGGTCTCCACTTCTGTTTTCAATCCTTTTCGACGCAAGTGACCGTACTAGAGTCGACACATGCAATGGTAATCGCTGCAGCAGGCAATTGATCCGGCGATGCAAGAGTGTGAAGGGGGCGCAGCAAGATTCGTAGGCGAAGCTTACTATCAAGAGTCAGAATCGAATGCGACTGCGTTGTGGCGGCTTAATGGCGCCACTGAAGAGCGCTTCCATTCCGCGGGCGTACTTTGGGTCGCGATATTCACTCATGCGAACAGCATCTTTTTTTGCAGCCCGTCGAGCGAAGATTCCGTCAAATTCCGGTTTGTAGACTTTAGCTTTCATCCATCCGACCATGATATGCGATTGTTAATTAGACAGTGAACAGGACACAAGGGTTTGTCAAATCTCTCCAGCCTTCAGATAGATCAGGCCCTGACGTCATGGCAAAGCCTGTGAGCGCCTCCCACCTGTCCGGGAGAAATCCTACAAGCCTGCTAATGTAAGGTGAGTTGCAATGGAAATCACGGAACCCAAACAGGCGACATAGGATCTGTCCAATGAGTATCGAAACAGGTGTGCTGACTGCAATGTTCATCGGCATTTCAGGCGGAGCAATCCTTACTGGGTGGTGTGTTCATTCTCGCTACGTGGAAAAACAGAATGGCGAATAACCCCGACGTTGGAAATACGGGTCGCTGACCAAACCCAACGCGATTCACTGCGTTCACCCCCGTAGTTGTGGTGTGGCCTACACCCAACTTCGCTAATCCACCGGAATCTTAGTGATATTAATCACTTGACGATTTGAGTGATCAGTATTCATGAATAAATTTCTGATTAACCGAAAGACTTCTTTTCGATCTCAGCACTGATTGCTCCAGTAGTCACTTTTGCCTCAATGCACCAGATCGTTCGGAGTGCCCATAATTCATACTGGGCAGCAAACGAACGTGTCCAGACAATCGACTTTAACCTTCTAGCCTCCACATCTATTGGGACATTTAGTGAAATAATTAGGTCTGAAAATACTGAAAAGGCAAAAGAATTTTTCTCGTCGAATTACTGCTTATTTAGAGTTCAGGGAGTGGACTACTTTAAACCAAAATAGCATCTTGTCGAATGATGCATATTCAACTACCCTGCTAAAATCGTAATGCATCATTGAGAATACTGCATGAGCAAGCAGCACAGACAAAAACTCCCGCTGCGGAGCCTAGCCACTATCCGGCCAGGCTACCCGTTCCGGGGAAAACTCCCCATTGATAGCAGCGGGGACGCTTACGCAGTGCAGTTCCGACACATTGTTCTCGGTGAGCCCCTGAGTGACAAAGACGGAAAAACCTTCGACCGGGTCAAGCTAACTGGCCGCAAGCGCCCAAGCTATCTCTGGCCGAGCGACCTTGTTTTTATGGCCAAAGGCACTCGTAACCATGCGGCGGTCATAGCCGATGTCCCTAGTAACACGGTTTGCACTCCAAATTTTTATCACATTCGCCTAAAACCAGACGCCTTCTGGCTCATGCCTGAATTTCTGGCCTGGCAGCTCAACCATGTGGATGCCCAGCGGTACTTCGCCTCCTGCTCTCAGGGCTCGGTCGCACCCAGCATTACCAAATCGCAGCTGGGCGACTTACCCATCGTCATACCATCCATTGAACAACAGAAGCTGATGGTCAAACTGTCTGATGCGGCCACCCGTGAACAACAGCTTTTGAACGAGTTAATAGAGAACCGGCAACGCATGCTCAATGCGGCTGGCCACCACATTCTTCATTCTGAATCAGCCACAGGGAATTGATATGAGTAACGATGCTGTAAAGCAGGAACAGATCAACAAGGCGGTCTGGAACGCCTGTGATACCTTTCGGGGAACCATAGACCCCAGCATTTACAAGGATTACGTCCTGACGATGCTGTTCGTGAAATACCTGTCTGACGTCTGGCAGGACCACTACGATTCCTATAAAGCGGAATATGGGGACTCGCCAGAACTGATTGAAGAGCTGATGAAGAACGAGAGGTTCGTGTTGCCCCGGGGTTCCAGCTTCTACGACCTGCACGACCAGAGGCACGAACCGGGCAACGGTGAGCGAATCGACAAGGCGCTTCATGCCATTGAAGAGGCCAACATCGGCAAACTGGCTGATGTGTTCCAAGACATCAGTTTCAACTCGAACAAGCTGGGCGACGAGAAGCAGAAGAACGATATCCTGCGTCATATCCTGGAAGACTTTGCCCGGCCAGAGTTGAACCTGCGCCCGAGTCGTATCGAGAAGCTGGATGTCATCGGCAATGCCTACGAATATCTGATCAAGAACTTTGCAGCTACTTCCGGCAAAAAGGCCGGTGAGTTCTATACCCCGCCGGAAGTGTCTGAGCTCATGGCTGAGATCGTGGACCCGAAGGAAGGCGACGAAATCTGTGACCCGGCCTGTGGCTCCGCCTCCCTGTTGCTCAAGTGCGCCAACCAGATCCGCAAGGGGCACGACGGCTCCAAGAACTTCGCCCTATTTGGACAGGAAGCCATCGGCAGTACCTGGGCCCTGGCGAAAATGAACATGTTTCTGCACGGCATCGACAACCACAAGCTGGAATGGGGCGATACGATCCGCAACCCGCTGCTGCTGAGTGAAAACGGCGGTCTGAAACACTTCGATATTGTGGTAGCCAATCCGCCATTCTCATTGGAGAAGTGGGGGGTTGAGGGTGCTGAGAGCGATCCCTACGGTCGATTCCGTCGCGGTTTGCCGCCTAAGACCAAGGGTGACTACGCCTTCATCCTGCACATGATCGAGACGATGAAGCCGAAGACCGGTCGCATGGCGGTGGTCGTACCTCACGGCGTGCTGTTCCGGGGTTCTAGCGAGGGCAAGATTCGGCAGAAGTTGATCGAGGAGAACCTACTTGATGCCGTGATCGGCCTGCCCGAGAAACTGTTCTACGGCACCGGCATCCCGGCTGCGGTTCTGGTGTTCCGCAAGGATAAAACCGACAAAAACGTGCTGTTCATCGACGCCAGCCGGGATTTCAAGGCTGGCAAAAATCAGAACCAGCTGTCTGATGAGAACATCGCCAAGGCAGTCGATACCTACAAACTGCGCGATACCCGGGACAAGTATTCCTACGTGGCCAGCTTGGAGGAAATCCAGGAGAACGACTTTAACCTCAACATACCTCGCTACGTGGACACCTTCGAGGAAGAGGAAGAGATCGACCTGATGGCCGTGCAAGCCGAGCGGAAAGAGATCGAGACCGAGATCGCGAAGCTGAACGGGCAGATGAACGACTATCTGAAGGAGTTGGGTTATGGTGCCTGAAGGCTGGGAGATTCTTTCCATTGGAGACCTGGGCAAAGTGACAACTGGCAGCACACCCAAAACTGCCGAGAAAACCTACTATGGAGGAGAAATACCGTTTGTATCGCCGGCAGACTTGGGTGGCAAGAAACTTATTACAACAGCCATTAAGACACTTACTGAAGAGGGATATGAGAAAACCAGATCTATTCCAGAGGGTTCAACTCTTTTTTGCTGCATAGGGTCGGTTGGAAAAATAGGACTTGCGGGTAGAGAGGTTGCCGTCAATCAACAAATCAATGCAGTGACTCCAAGTTGTCAGCATGACAACGATTTTGTTTACTATGCCCTCGCTTACAGAGCACCAGCGATAGCGATCACTGCCGCGGCACAGGTTGTTCCGATAATCAATAAGTCGAACTTTTCGAACCAGCTAATTTTATCGCCTCCTCTGCCCGAACAAAAAAAGATCGCCAAGATCCTATCCATCTGGGATCAGGCCATCACCGCCACCGAGCGCCTGCTTGAGAACAGCCAGCAGCGGAAGAAAGGGGTGATGCAGCAGTTGCTGACCGGGAATACACGGTTGCCCGGGTTTGAGGGGGAGTGGAAGAGCGTTGAAATTAAGGATCTTGGCGAGGTTGTCACCGGATTCACACCTCCCAAAAGTGCTATAGGTAACTATGGCGAAGATTTTTCATGGGCCACAGCTGAGGACTTCAAAAGTAAATATGTCTCGAATACAAAAATAAAAATTTCTCAGCAAGGACTGAAGAATAAGCGTCTGTTACCCAAAGGCAGCGTGCTGGTGACCTGCATCGCATCAATTGGTAGAAACGCTATAGCTAACGAAGATTTATGCACGAACCAGCAAATCAACTCGATTATTGTCAATGAATGCAACAGTAACGAATTCGTTTACTATCAGGTGGAGTTCAATACAAGAGAGCTGCTTTCTATCGCAGGCACTACCGCCGTTCCTATCGTTAACAAGAGTAGCTTCGAAAAGATAAAACTGAGTATCCCACCACTCAAAGAGCAGAACGCAATCGCAGATATTTTAATGACTGCAGACCTAGAGATTGATGCATTGAAGCAAAGGCTTTCCAGCCTAACTCAGGAAAAGAAATCCCTGATGCAACAGCTCCTCACCGGCAAACGGCGGGTAGACGTGGATACGGAGGCCGCATGAACACTACGCCTCAAGGGAATGAGCAGCATTCCAGTCACATCCCGGCCCTGGCCACCCTGATCAATCTGGGCTGGACGTTTTTGCCGGCCACCGAATGTCAGGCTCTACGGGGCAGCCAGCGGGATGTGGTGCTGAAGCCGGTGCTAGAGCAGGTGTTGCGCCGGCGCAAGTTCGAGTTCAAGGGCGAGTGGTACCCCTTGTCCGAGCAGGCCATGGATCAGGTGATTCGAGAGATCACCACTCCGACCATGGCGCAGGGCCTCATGGGGGCCAACCAGTCCGTGTACGACATGCTCACCTTGGGAATCACGGTGACTGAGTTCGTCGAAGGCAAGAAGGCCATGCCGACGATTCACCTGATCGACTGGGACAATCTGGACAATAACGATTTCCATGTCACCGAAGAGATGGAAGTACTGTCTGCCCAGGGTACCCATACCCGCCGGCCGGATGTGGTGACGTTTGTAAACGGCATCCCACTGACGGTGATTGAAGCCAAACGGGCCGCATCGGGTAACCCCAACAAGGACATGGTGGAAGAAGGCATCAGCCAGAACCTTCGCAATCAGAAAAACGACGAGATCCCCTATCTTTACGCCTTCGCTCAGTTGTTGTTTTCGATCAGCGGCAACCACGGCCGGTATGGTACGACCCACACGCCGGCCAAGTTCTGGTCAACTTGGAAGGATGAGGAATTCGACGACAAGACCATCCAGACCATCAAGAACCGGCCGTTGTCGCAGTCAACCAAGGACGCGCTGTTCCACGGCAAGCCCTCGAAGATCCAAGACTACTTTGAAACGCTCTGGTCAAAGCCGGTATTGCCCACAGAACAGGACCGACTTCTGGTCGGCCTGCTCGATCGGTATCGGTTTCTGGAGTTCGTGCGCTTCTTCATTCTGTTCGACCGGAAGGTGGGCAAGATTGCAGCCCGGTACCCACAAGCCTTCGGCATCAAAGCTTTAATGGAACGCATTTCCCAGTTCAAGCCCAACGGCGAACGCCGGGGCGGTGTGCTCTGGCATACTACCGGCTCGGGCAAATCCTTCACCATGGTCTACCTGTGCCGGGCCTTGTTGCTGAGCGACGACCTGAAAAACTGCCGGGTCATCGTGGTCACCGACCGGGTGGATCTGGAGAAGCAACTTTCAAAGACCTTCCTGAGCGGTGGAGCTTTCGGCAGCGACATCGCTGGCAAGAAAAGCGGTGACTCTCTGGCAAAGACCCGTTCGGGGAAAGACTTGGCCAAGCGGATCGGTCAGGGCAACGAGCGCATCATCTTCACCATCATCAATAAGTTCGCCTCCGCCGCAAAACAGCCGGAGTGCTACAACCCCTCCGAGAACATTATTGTCATCGTCGATGAAGGACATCGGAGCCAGGGCGGTGAAAACCATCAACGCATGAGACAGGCTTTGCCCAATGCGTCGTTCAATGCTTTCACGGGCACCCCGCTTCTGGACAAAGAGAAAAGCGAGACCGCTGAGAAGTTCGGCGCCATCATCCACGCATACACCATGAAGCGGGCCGTGGAAGACGGGACGATTACACCGTTGCTGTATGAAGAGCGAAAGCCACTGTTGAACGTGAACCAGGAAGCCGTGGACACCTGGTTCGAGAAGGTGACCGCGGCCCTATCGGACGACCAGAAAGCCGATCTGAAGCGCAAGTACACTCAGCAAGGACAGATCTACACGGCTCAGGATCGCATCAAACTCAATGCCTTCGACATCAGCGTGCATTTCAGTGAGAACTTTAAAAAGGCGGGTCTAGGTCTGAAGGGTCAGTTGGCCACCGACAGCAAGCTCAGTGCGATACGCTACAAAAAACACCTTGACGAACTTGGCCAAGTCTCCAGCGCTATCGTGATTTCTGCTCCGGATACCCGGGAAGGTCATACCGATGTAGACGAAACGAATCTTCCCTTGGTACAGGAATGGTGGAAAAAGAATGTCACCACTGACCCTCAGGACTATGAGAAGGCCATCATCGAAGATTTCAGTACCGACGGGCCACCGGACATCTTAATCGTCGTAGACAAACTCCTGACGGGGTTTGATGAGCCCCGCAACGCGGTGCTCTACATCGACAAGCAGCTCAAGGGCCACAACCTGATCCAGGCCATTGCCCGGGTGAACCGGCTGCACCCTCAAAAGCGTTTTGGCTACCTGATCGATTACCGGGGCATCCTCAAAGAACTGGATACCGCGATCCGCGATTACCAGAACTATGAAGACCAGACCCAGGGCGGCTTTGCCATCGAAGATATCGAGGGCCTGTATTCCAACGTGGATACGGAATACAAAAAGTTGCCGACACTGCATGACCGGCTCTGGAGTTTCTTCAGCCACATCGACAACCGACTGGATCAAGAGTCCTATCGTCAGGTGTTCATGCCCAAGTACGAGTCCGACGAGGACGGCGTGGAGATGGATGTCCGGCAAGCGCTACGGGAAGACTTCTACGAAGCATTGACTGAATTCGGCATGAGCCTCAAGACCGCCCTTTCCACCCAGAGTTTCTTCGAAGATAAGGCCTTCTCGGAAAACGATATTCGCCGGTACAAGGCGGATTTAAAGTGGTTTTCAGATCTTCGCAAGACGGTTCGAATTGATGCCCAAGAAACCGTCGATTACTCCGAATACGAAGGCCAGATCCGGGATCTGATCGACCGGTACGTGACCGGAGTGGACGTGGCTCCGGGGGAGGAGCCCGTGTTCATTGACCCCGTGGACGATAAGCCGGACGACTGGAGTGACGAGAAGATCAAAAACGAAACCGATAAAATCAAAACCCGGACGAAGAAAACAATTGAGCAACGACTCGGTGACGATCCCTACGCCAAGCAGGTGTTTTCAAAGCTGCTGCTAGAGGCCATCGAAAAAGCGGAGTCCATGTTCGACTACAAGGCTCAGTTCAAGCTGTTCAGCGATCTGGAAGCCATGGTGGAAGATCGGGAAGTACCGGATCTGCCTTCTGACCGGTTCGAGGGCAACAAGCACGTTCAGGCCTACTACGGGGCCTTCAAGCTGGTACTGGGTGAGGATTTCGCCGCACTGGAAGCCGAAAAGGGCGAGCAGCTGATTCAGGAAGCCTTCGAGATCGACCAAGTGGTGAACCGGGCCGTGGCCGAGAATTCCCTGAACCCCGTGGGCATCGAACAGGATGTCCGCAAAAGCCTGTTGCCCCGTCTGTTCGCCCTAATTGGGCTGGATAAGGCCAAAGCTATGCTCGATGAGGTGGTGCAGATTCTTCGTAATGGAGTCGGCCGTTGATGACCTCGGTAGAGTCCCATCAGGACGAGCAACCGCTGGAGTACGTGGCTCGGTACGGTGACCGGGAGTTCCGATACCATCTGTGCTACGTGCCCGAACACAAGAAGGCCATCATAAGGGTGCATGTGCATCCCAACGGCATGGTGCAGGTCGATGCCCCGGAGTCGGCGAGGCTACCGGCTATCAAATCTGCGGTTCAGCGCCGCGCCCGGTGGATACTCAAGCACCTGGACAACATCGCCGAGCGCAACCGGGATGTCCGACCGCGACAATCGGTAAGTGGCGAAAGCATGCTGTACCTGGGCCGGCGTTATGTGCTGAAAGTCATCCAGGATACAGAACAGCGCAAGGTCACCTGCAAGCTGATTGGCGGTCAGCTGCGAGTGCAAGGCAAAGAACTGAGCCCGGAACGGATACAGAAAGCCATGCGCCAGTGGTATCGGAATCGCGCCCTCGATGTGTTCAAGCGTCGGCTCGATCTCATGGTTGAGAGCTTGCCTTGGACAGCGACGGCTCCAGCCTGGCGCATGATGGAGATGCAGACCCAGTGGGGGAGCTGTTCACCGGAAGGCGTTCTCCTTTTGAATCCGCATCTGATCAAAGCACCAACCCGGGCGATAGACTACGTGCTGCTTCACGAGTTGTGTCATTTGGTGGAGCATAACCACAGTTCGAAATTCTATGGGCTGCTGGACCGGTTCATGCCAGAGTGGAGGTCGATTAAAGAGCAGCTGGATGGTGAGGCAGAGCTATTTCTGGCCGGGCTCGAGGTGCAGAAGTCGAATTTCCCATCATAAAGTCATGGCTAAGGCCGGGCTAGCTCCGAATAACCACATAGGCAGTGCGGTAGAAAAGCCGAGTTTGTTGCAGCCAACAAAAACCCCCAGAAAACTGCGAGCGTTCGTCGAGTAGCGGATTGGAAATGCCCATAAAATAGTGGCATGAGATGGACAAAAACATTATTTAGCGGCCCTGACCGCCCCCAAGAAAAGAAACTCCGCCACCCTAAAAGAACTGCGCTTTGGTCCAGGTCGACTCAAGCATCCGCCATTCACTTAAGTTTTGCCGGCGGCCCCACCCAAAGACCTTCTGGAAACCCTGTCAACGCTTTGCCTTCTTTGGCTTAACTATATTCGGTGCGCACAGATGTATCTGATCTTCTCCAAGCAAGATTTCACAATTCGCAAACAGGCCTATGAAGGCTTCCCAATCCTTTTAGATAAAGAAAACAATATTTTCGCTGAGGGCTTGGAGTTTTTGGTTTACCACTGTTTAAAACGTGGAAGGGTTCAAAGTCGAGGTAGTTGGGAGACGTTCGGAAGAGATCTGTGTGACTATTTTGAGTTCATTGAAGCCAATGAATTCGATTGGAGAGAGCTTGATCACCGAAACCATGAAACCCTGTTAGCCCTGTATCGGGACGTTTCCTTTGACCGATTTAACCTCAGCTCTTCAACGGTAAACCGACGACTCCACCTCGTTATCAAGTTTTACCAGTTTGCTCTCAAGCAAGGCTGGGTAAGCACACTACCTTACGACCTTGAGACGGTTAGAGTCAGGCAGCCCAAGGGTTTTCTCGCGCACACGGACACGTCAGTGGGTTATGCGCTGAAGCCTGACGTGCTCCTCAAAACCACGCCAACTAAGATCAAAGTTCTCAACCAAGAGCAAGTTGGTGAGTTGCTCAAAACCATCCAGAACAAGACACTGCGCTTGATCGTCCGGTTTGCATTGCTGACAGGTTTGAGAAAAGCAGAGCTGCTGACGTTTCCGGTTACCTGTGTGTCTGCACCCCAGTCAATCTCGGCTCGGAGTCATGTGGTGGTTGAGCTTGATCCTCAACAGATGAGGACGAAGGGGGATAAGTCAAGAACCATCCATATCCCGGTCTCATTGATGGTGGACCTGTGGGATTACGTGATTCACGAGCGTAACGCCACGATTCGGCAGTACGGGACAGCCCCAAAAACCCTTTTCGTGACCGCAAAGGGCGCACCCTGGAGCATTCGGACCTCGCTGAACAATCAACTGAACAGGTTGGATTTATCGTTTTCCTGCCATCCACACATTCTGCGTCACACCTATGCGACGCACACTCTGAAATCGCTGATGTCCCGGGAAAGCACTACTTTCAATCCATTGATCTATGTGAGGGATCGGCTGGGGCACAGCAGCATCACTACCACTGAAAAATACCTGCACTTTCTGGACGACATCGAAGACGATCTGCGCACCAGGTATCAGGAGGAAATTGAGGAAACGGCGAAGGAGGTCGTTTGCGCATGAAAAAAGACTTTACGTTGGAGAGCCAGGAGATTGGGGGGCAGGATGTTGGCAAATCTGAGAGTGAGGTAAAGGTCAGCGCCATCGACCAAGTGCTGCCATCAAAACCGGCAAACACCGTGGTCGCCTTTCCCGGAAACACGACCACTGCTAGAAACGCTGATTTTGGACCTTTTTACGGTCAGGGGTATGACAACATCACCGCTGCCTGCCAACGCACCCTCGAAAAGCTGGTAGCTGAGAGCGTCAAAACGAAGGGAAAATACTCTAGCGTAACCACGATTGTAGGTTACTGGAAATCTGGCTTTCGTTATTTGGCGCCGCTCCTGTCGCTGCTCCACGCAGCCAGCGGCGAGCGTCTTACCATGGCGGATCTCAACGCTGACAGCATCAAACAAATCCTCCAATACCTGAGAAACGAGCCCTTGGAATACGGCGCGCAGAAAAACTACTTCGATGCGACCAAAGCTCTGCTTACGGCCTGTCATCGGTTCGGGTTCTGGCCAGGCGTGGATATCAATGCGGTCTGGCCTGCCAATCCGTTTCCAAACTCCAACAAGCGATTTAAGGGGCAGAAGGCACTCAGCAAGAATGAAAAGCGCTTTCTGGTGAAAGCCCTGCGCAAAGACATAGAGCGCATTGTGGTGCACTCGGAGCCACTGAATAGCTATGATTTGGCCGTGTGCGTCTTATCCATTGCTCTGTCCACTGGAATGAATCTGACGCCCATTCTGGAGCTGACCACAGACTGCGTGCAGCCCCACCCGCTAAAATCCAACCAGCGGCTGCTGGTCAGCTTTAAACGTCGCGGCAACGCCACGCAGATTGTCACTCTGAGAAAGTCTGAGGAAGTGTCTGAGATGGCTAGTATCCACCTGTATGCCGCTGATGCCATTGATCTGATCTGTGAGAGGAACGCCACGACACGCGCCCAGTTTGATGACCCAAATCGTTTGCTGGTCTACAAAGGAGCTGGTAGTAAAGCCTCGGGTAAACCATGCCGACTGACAGGCAGTGTTTTGCATTCCAGCGTCAAGGAGTTTGTCGAAAGACATCAACTACAAACGGACGATGGCAAGCCGCTCACGCTGAATGTCAGCCGGCTGCGTCAGACCCTCCTGAACCGCGTTTGGGAAATGTCGGGTCAAGACCCTTTGATCGCTGCCAGAACGGGCCGACACGCGGTTTCAACGGGCGATGCCCATTACTGGGAGGCTCCCCCGGAGGCCGAAAACAACATGCGTTTCTTGGGCGAGGCCCGAGTGGAAGAATTGCTCAACACATCGGCGATCATTGCTAGTGATCGAACCCCCGTCGCGTCCTGCAAGGATGTCCGCCGAGGCCGTCGTGCCCCTAAAAATGGCCAACCCTGCCAGGACTACCTAGGCTGCTTCCGGTGCAAGAGCTTCGTGGTGACCGGCGATGACCTTCATCGGTTGTTCAGCTTCTACTGGGCAACTCTGCGCAACTACGACACCTTCGGTGGCAAGCGCTGGACCAAATACCTCAAGCAAGTTATCCGGCTGATCGATGAAGAGATTGCGCCTCGCTTCGATGAAGCGCTCGTGAATGAGCTACGAGAAAAAGCGAAAGACAATCCGCACCCCTTCTGGCGGGATCTGAGCATGGCGAGGATGGCGATATGAGCGAGAATACCGGCGCAGAGGTGCTGGCCGACCGTGAACGCCTGCTGCGAGCTTTACCCCGTGGTGAGGGGCTCCACGGCATCATCACCACGGATCGAGCCGACAAGGTGCTGTACGTACTCTCCCGGTACGAAGATCCGACGTGGTTGTTGCCCAAATCCAATAGCCCAAATTCCGCACCCGACTGCACACGTAAACTGGATTTTACTCGGATCACAGGCGAGCAACTGCGATCCGAGGCCAAAATGGTCCTGGCGCGCATCATCTGGGGGGAGGACTCGCTGAGTAACTCCTCGATCAGAGGCGCTTTCAATAATTCGGTGTCATGGCTGAACTGGTTACACGAACAGGGTATTAGCAGTCAGGCGCAGGTCACGCCTCTGGTGGCTTCTCTCTATGTGCAATACGTCCACCGCCTGACCTCGCCAAACAAGCCAGGTAAGGCATTGGCAAGTATAACGAAGCACCAGAGGTTATCGGCTGTTGAACGATGCTGGCAATTGCTTCGAGATACCCCCAGCGCTTTTGACCATCCCTGGCCCGAAAGCTCGGCCATGTTGCTGTCGGGGCACAGCGGGCGATTGAGGCGAGCCAAGACCGACATCATTCCTGATGACGTGCTCAGGACTCTGTTCCAGCACGCTGAATCTCTGCTTAGTCGAGCCGACGAATTGTTGAAGCATAGGGATGAACTATCCCAGCACGAAGCTCGCTCGAAAAACAATAATAATCAATGGGAAGGGCAGACGAAATTATTGAAGGCCCGCGGTTGGGATTTGGGGCTGGGTGCGCTAAACGAAACTCTGCGCGACCTGCGTGACGGGTGTTTCGTGATTATTTTGGCCACGACCGGCATCCGAGCTCATGAACTCGGCAACATCTGCCGAGATCAATGGTATAGCGAAGTCCGTAATGGAGAGCGGTTCTACTTCCTCGCCTCGCGCTCGGACAAAACCCATGCGGGCAAAACCTCTTGGCTATGTCCCGAGATAGCCATTCAGGCAGTAAAGGTACTGGAGCGACTGTCGGAGCCCTTACAGGCTGAGCTTGAGCAAGCGCTGAAAGAGGCCAGAGCAGCTGAAAATTACAGTGAGGTGACGCGCCTACAACGCTGTTCTGGCTGCATCGGGTTGACTAAATTAACGTTCCAAAGAAACAGCATCGCTCTACTCGGTAATAACGGTCGATATAAAACAATCAGGAAGTTTGCAAAGAACCTCGGGATAGACTGGAAGCTCGCATCTCACCAGTTCCGGCGCACCTTTGCCAACTATGTTGTCCATCACAAACTGGGCGATCTGCGCTATTTAAGGGATCATTTCAAGCACTGGAGCTTGGAAATGACCACCCTCTACGCAATGAATGAGGCTCAGGATCTGGAACTCTACGACGAAATCTACGCCGCGTTTGACGGTAAGCGTCAGGCGATTGTAGGTCACTGGTTGGAGCCCGACACGCCGCTCTCGGGTGGCATGGCTGATCACATCCGCGCAATGCGTAGCCGCTCGGAAGAGGTGCGCACCTACAAAGATCGGCGAGAGATGGTTGAGGCCATCAGCGAGCTGGTGTACCTGCGGTCCACCGGCATCGCCTGGTGTACCAATGATACCGGCGTGGACTGTGCCGGCGGCCAGTGCGAGGACTGCGAGCACGGCTGTATCGATGATAGCCATAAATCGTTCTGGGAGGGACTTTACCTGCAGCAGATCGAGCTTCGACAGATCGATGATCTGAATGACTCGGGCTCGAAGACCGTCGAACGCACCATTGAGCGCTGCAAAAAAGTACTGACCGGTCTTGGTGTGGATATCAACCGTCTTGCAGAGCAAATGGCCAATGTCGAAACTATCTGAATCCCAAACTCACAAGCGTATCCGTCTGGCCATCGTTCGGCTTGAACAAGGCCAGGCGAAGGTTGTTGAAAAGGGCCGGAAAGTCTCCGTTGCGGCTGTTGCAGAAGAGGCTGGAGTCAGTCGAGCCTTGATCCATAAAGACTACCCCGACCTGATGGAGCGCATCAGGGGAAACGTCGATAAGGCGATTCAGAAACAGCGTGATGAGAAGCATCTCAAGCTCAAGCAAGAGCGGTTCAAGAATCGCCAACTACGAGAAAAGATCGTGGAACTGACCGAGCAGCGCAACGGACTCGCTTCGAAAAACGCGACCTTGGAGCTCGAAAATCGTCGTCTCTCGGCTCTTTTAAAGAGCAAAAACGTCAGCGTATTTAGGGGTAAATCGAGTGAAAAGCCGGATAAGGTGTAGCCTATCCATGTTAAAGCTATTCATTAAAGTTTGGCCCAGATCAGATCCAACTCAGTCGCTATGAGCATAAAGCGGACCTTTTCTTGGGCCGCGTGAGCCCGTAACCTTCCCCCACCAATCACTGGAAGACCCAACACCATGGGAATTTCTTGCAAGCACTATCTGAAAGGCATTGTGCTGCTTGGCTTAGAGGGCGTAATTGGTTCAGGTTTGCGGCCCGAGAGCTTCGACATTGCTCATTCCTATTTACATGAGTTGATTGGTGAGCACAGCAATCACAATGAATGTATGCTCGAAAAGATGGTCCGTGATTCGTTAGAGAGAAAGAATACGGCTTCGCATATTTTGAACGTGTATTGGTCAGACTTGGTGGCGTTTAGTTAAAGAGGCCGTGCACCGGACGCCAAATTCTCTGCCTCGCGCCGTTTTTCCGCCGGTGCTGGCAGCGTTAAATGGGTGAAGTAATGAAGGAGTTGAGGAGCGATTTCACCGATTCGCTAGTCCATTTCACGAGAGAGCGGACTGGTGACTTACTTCAAACAGGTAATCCTAGGGAGGACGATGCCTCTTACAGCTCGCTTGAGGTTCTGTGTCAAATCCTAGAATTAGGGAAAATAATTGGCAGCAATAACAAGGGCTTCGTTAAGGGTGCTGAGACAGCCGTTTGTCTCACAGAGTGTCCCTTATCTGCGGTAAAGCTGTTTGCAAGCGCTCCAGAGGTCGAGAAAGCGAAATACCGATTTTACGGGATCGCGATAAGCAAAAAAGCGGCATTCGAGAATGGTGCAAGACCTGTCATTTACCTGCCGGATGATGAGGGTGGCTGGATCCCTGCCAGTGAAAAGTGGCGGCACGTAAAGTTCGAATATGGATCAGTAGACTGGACATTTGAGCGCGAATGGCGGAAGAAGGGAGATCTTGAGCTGAAAGGGCTTCCAGGCTTTTACATACTGCACTGGAGTCCAATGGAAAAGAAAGCTCTAGAAAAGTCATTACACAAGGATATCCAAAAGAAGGTGCGCGGCTATCTGCCAATGAAGCACCTCAATCAGATGCTTTGACGATTTAACCAGTGCGTCAACGGGAACGGTTTTCCGCTATCGCTCCAAACCGCCCCGTTACGCTGGCATTAAGCATTAATGAGATTTCGAGCATTGAAATTTTTCCCAACTAAACACGAAAAACTAATCGTCATTGCAATAGTTGCTTTTTGCGGTGGCACTATCGTTGGCCTTCTTCCCGGTATGGATGGAAAAACCGTAATGGCGGCGGTTGGCACCCTTGTTACAGCCTTCGCGGGTGCATTCTTTGCCTTCCGGCTAAACGAGAGGCGTGAGGCGGTAAAGTCAGAGCAGTCGGAACTTGGGGCGGCAAATAGGGCGATATTTAGTTTGATTAGAGCCTATAACTATATTGCCGGGTATCACAAACAGTACCTTGCTCCATTTAAGGGCAGACCTGAGGCCTTCATTGCAATCAGGCCTTCTATTGGGAACCCGAACCCTGACTTCAAAATTGATTTCGACGCAATTTCTTTCCTGATTCCACAAGGCAAGGTCGAAATATTAGGAGAGTTATCTGAGTTCGAGGAGGTCTTCTCATCTTTTGTGGAACTAGTTAGGACGCGCAATCACGTTCATGCGAATATAGTGCAGCCTGCAATGGAGGCGGCAGGGGCTGTAGATGGCGGGGATATTTACCTAAATGAAATCGAAAAAGCACTTGGTGATCGGCTCGCGGCCACTATGAGAACGTTGACGGAAGACCTGATCGAAACAGCAGAGAAAGGCGAGAAACAATCAGAGCATCTAATTGAGAGCCTAAGTGAAATCATGCGAGACCTGTATCCAGGCAGAACTGTGATCGCAATGGAAAAGTCTAACAAGTAAATCACGCCGCCCATCTTGCGCTAGCCTTCCAAACGGCGGCTTGTGCAGGGCACTAAATCGAGCAATGCGCTCTTTCGACGACTATCCAGTCTCCCTTTACTAGCTCGTCGGCTCGGCAAAAAGGTCCGCTTTCCAATGTTAGCTCCGATAATGTTATATTGCCGCCCAAAAACCACGATCTGACAGTTAGTCGGGAAGGCAAAACGTCAGAGAATTCGGAGTAAAATCGAGTGAAAAACCGGGGAAAGTGTAACTAACGTAATATGTCATTAATTCAATAGGTTATCATTTTGTTACATGCAACCGGAGGACTAAAGCCGTGACGGATCAGAACAAGAGCGCCGAGAAACCCTGGGGCGGTCGTTTCACCGAACCCACCGATGCCTTTGTGGAGCGTTTCACCGCATCCGTAGGCTTTGACCAGCGCCTATACCATCACGATATTACCGGTTCCATTGCCCATGCCACCATGCTGGCGGAAGTGGGTGTGCTGGCCGAGGAAGAACGTGACACCATTATTGAAGGTCTGAAAGCCGTCAAGGCGGATATCGAGGCCGGCACCTTCGAGTGGTCTGTCAGTCTGGAAGACGTGCACATGAACATTGAAGCACGGCTGACGGATCGGATTGGTATTACGGGCAAGAAGCTGCACACCGGCCGCAGCCGTAACGACCAGGTGGCCACGGATATCCGCCTTTACCTGCGCGACGAAATCGACGTCATTGCCGAGGAGCTCCGGCGCCTGCAAGCCGGCCTGTTGGATCTGGCCGAGCGCGAGGCGGAGACCATCATGCCGGGATTCACCCACCTGCAGACCGCTCAGCCGGTTACCTTCGGTCATCACCTGTTGGCTTGGTACGAAATGCTGGTGCGGGATGCCGAGCGCCTGCAGGACTGCCGCAAGCGCGTGAACGTGATGCCTCTGGGCGCGGCGGCGCTGGCAGGCACAACCTATCCGATTGATCGTGGCATTACCGCGAAGCTGCTGGGCTTTGACCGGGCCAGTGAGAATTCCCTGGATTCCGTGAGTGACCGGGACTTCGCCATCGAATTCTGCAGCTTCGCTGCCCTGTTGATGACTCATCTGTCGCGCTTCAGCGAAGAACTGGTGCTGTGGACCTCTGCCCAGTTTGATTTCATCGACCTGCCGGACCGTTTCTGCACCGGGTCGTCCATCATGCCCCAGAAGAAGAACCCGGACGTGCCAGAGCTGGTGCGCGGCAAGACCGGACGGGTGAACGGCCATCTGATCAGTTTGCTGACCCTGATGAAGAGCCAACCGCTGGCCTACAACAAAGACAATCAGGAAGACAAGGAACCGCTGTTCGATACTGTGGACACCGTGAAGGGGTGCCTCAAGGCCTACGCGGATATGATCCCGGCCATCGAAGCCCGGGCCGACAACATGCGCGTGGCGGCCAAGCGGGGGTTCTCTACCGCAACTGATCTGGCGGACTATCTGGTCAAGAAGGGAGTGGCTTTTCGCGATGCTCATGAAATTGTGGGCAAAGCCGTTGCGTTTGGCGTGGCAGAAGGGCGCGACCTCTCCGAGATGACCACGGAAGAGCTCACTCGCTTCTCCGGCGTCATCGGCGAAGACGTGTTCGATGTGCTGACGCTGGAAGGTTCCGTGCAGGCACGTGATCACCTTGGCGGCACCGCGCCGAAACAAGTGCGCGCTGCGGTTGCGCGTGCGCGCAAAGCACTCTAGCCGCCGATTTTCCCCGTGGTCAGGGTGACCTCCACCGGCTTCAGCTCCTCCAGTGGGCGAGGCCGGTAGAGTCGGAAGCCCTGGCCGTAATGAATGCCCAGGGTACGTACCTTTCGGAGGGTGTCATCGTTCTCGATGAAGGTGGCGACCGTCACCTTGCCCGAGGCTTCCGCTATTTTATGAAGCGCTTCCACCATCACCTGCTGCACCGGATCGTCGTTCAGGTGCTGCATGATCTTGTGGTCCAGCTTGATGATGTCCACCGGCAGCTTTGCCGCCAGGCCATAACTTTCCACCGACGCTCCCGCGCCATCCAGCGCTACCCGGCAGCCAATGCGGTGCAGACTGTCGCACAGCACCGCTACGTCGTCCGGGTACTGGGTGGCGTGGGCTTCTCTGATTTCCAGGCAGAAGCATTCCGGGGCATAGGGAGAGTTTTTCAGAGCGGTTTCCATGAAGTCCGCAAATGAGTCATCCAGTACGCTGGCAAGAGAGAGGTTGAAACCGCAGTACTTGAGGCGCGGCTCCAGCAGACGGTGCTGTTCGAGCCAGGCCAGGGTCTGAAGGATCACCTGGCGATCCAGGCGTTTGGCCAGATCAAACCGTTCGGCAACGGGCAGGAAAGCGTCCGGGGTCAGCGGAGGGCTGTCCGGCGTCTCACCGGGAATCCGGGTCAGTATTTCGATGTGGTCGCCCCAGGTAACGCTGGCGACGGGGCGCATTGATTGGTATTCAAGCTTGAGGTAGCCGCTGTCGAGCGCCTGCTGGATCTGTGTCAGCACCTCATTGGCAGTGCCCTCGTCCAGTGACAGGGACATGGCTCGGGCGGCATGGATGCGGTTGCGGCCGGAGGTTTTTGCGGTGTGGCACAGGTCAGCGGCCTGGGTCAGCAGTTGTTCGGAATCGGTGGGTGCGTCGTCGTCCAGAAACAGCAGGCCGCCACTGGCCGTTGTCTGCAACTGCTTGTCCTGCCAGTGGAACACAAAGCTGCTGATCAGCTCGAGGATGCTATCAGCAATCTTGCGGGCGCGCGCTTCGGGGCAGTTTTCGATCAGCAGGGCAAAGGTGTCGCCGGCCAGTCGCGCCAGCGCATCCCGCTGTCGGATCTTGACCCCAAGATTGCCAGCCAGTTCACGCAGGTAGCGGTCGCAGGTGCCGCTGCCAGCAATCTCATTGAAGTGGTCAAACCCATCCAGGTCGAGATAGAGCAGACTGTCACTGCTCTCCCGCCGAGGCTTGTGCTCCAGTGTTCGCTGCAGGCGGCCCAGGAACGCTTTCCGGTTCATCAGTCCGGTCACCGGATCATGCTGGACGCGGTATTTGCTGCTGGAGGAATTCTGCAGGCGGTCGCTGATGTCCCGGGCCACATGAACGGCGCCAATCACGTCGCCCTGATCATTGGTCAGGCGTTGATAGTGGATCTCGTACAGCGGCAGCTCCCGGTGCTGCTGCGCCATGGGCATTTCCACCACGAAGCTGTCGCGCTCGAAAGCGCGGTGCCAGAGTCGTTCGATAAGCCGTCGTTCATTGGGAAAACCCTGCAAGGCTGCACTCAGATTGCTCCCGGATTGCGGCCGAAAGCCGAAGGTGAGCTCGAACTGGCGACTGAAGGCGCGGTTGAAATGCAGCAGGTTGAGCTGGTGATCAACGGCGACCACCAGGTCGTTGGTGGCGTTGATAGTGGCGCCCAGCATCTGCTCCGCCTGCTGTCGGGCGAGGGTATGATTACGCTCAGGCGTGCGGTCAACCAGGGTTCCCCCCAGCCGTTGTATCCGTTCGCCGGCTTTCAGGGCCCGGCCCGTCAACGTTACTTGACGAACGTTCTGCCGCGCGGTTATCAGATCCAGCGTCAGGGAGAAGGGCTGCCCGGTGCGGATACAGCGACGGAACAGGGCGCGTATCCTGCCCTGGCTGGACTGGCAGTAGAAAAGTGCCTGTTCGGGTGTGATTTCGCTGCCGGGTCTTAACTCCAGCAGGTGATACATGCCGTCTGTCCAGATCAGCTCATTGCTGTGGAGGTCCAGTTCCCAGATGCCAACGCCCGCGGAGGTTTCGGTCAGCCGGATCAGGCGGTGGTCGATGGGGGAATGGTCCCGCTGGCTTATAAACGCACTGGCGGCCTGGTCGGAATCGCGAATGTCCATGCGCAGGCTGAGACCCGCCGTGAAGAAAAAGCCTTCTTTATGGCGGAAGGTGATCAGTATCGATTCACCATTTTCAATGCGGTGACGGTGGGCCGGCGCAAAGGGATCGTCCTGGCGTGCGGCCAGGATGCACTGAACCTTGCGCCCCTCCAGTTCGCTGGCATCGTAGCCCAGCACTGCCTCGGCGTGATGATCAGCGAACAGGATCACGCCGTCGTCGTTGATGCGGATCAGGGTTCGACGTTCGGCACCCTGAGGGGCGTCGGAACGGTCTCGACGGATAAAGAATTCTTTCACGACGGAAAAGCCTCAGCCAAGTTGTGGCGGGAGCGTGCTAATGTAATCCCGCTTTTATTTTTTTGCCGATTTTGCCACGATTCGGTCATCATACTGATAATGGTATCGGAAAGAACCTCTCCCGCGGAGTCGCCTTGACCATCCAAACCGCCCCTATTGCCCTGGACTTTGACGAGGGTATAGACCGAAAAACGCTGCGCCGGCTGCGGGACCGGTTCATGGCTGTCAACGGGCAGCGCTGGGATCGTGCCCATTCGGCCCTGACCTACCGGCAGCAGGCGGTTCTGGAAGTGTTGCCACTGGTGTTTCATCTTAATCACCCGGCTCTGCCCGGTTATCTCGACAGCGACTGCCCCTACGGACTGAGCCACTATCGACCCCCTGAATCCACGCTGAACGCTGCCCGGCGCCTGGCAAGAACCTTTTCACTCAAGGACGAGGGGCGCAGAAAGCCAGACCTGGAAGCCCTCTTCCTGATGGGCAGTCCCGGTACCCTGGGCCATTCGGTGGCCAGTGATCTGGACATCTGGCTGTGTCATCGTCCGGATCTCTCGGAGCGGGGCGTGCAATGCCTGGAGCGTAAGGCGCAGAGTCTGTCAATCTGGGCCGAGAGCCTGGGGGTTGAGCTCCATGTGTTTGTGTTTTCCGCCGCCGACTGGCGTGCCGGAAGGCAGCGGGCGGAAGTGACCGGAGAAAACTGCGGCAGTTCGCAGCACTATCTGCTCCTGGACGAGTTCTACCGCACGAGCATTCACCTGGGGGGGCGTTATCCATTGTGGTGGCTGGTCCCCGTGGAGGATGAGCAGCGCTATGACGAGTGCGCCCGACAGCTGATTGACTGCCGTTTTATCCGGAGCGATGAATACATTGATTTCGGCCCCGTGTCCTCGATACCGCAGGAAGAATTTCTGGGAGCTGGAGTCTGGCAGTTGTACAAAGGCATCGACATGCCCTGGAAGTCGATCCTTAAGCTGCTGCTGATTGAATGCTATGCCCGTAGTAATGAGATTAATGGGAGTAACGAGAGCAACGAGAAACCACTGTTGTCTCAGGTCTTCAAATCGGCGGTGTACTCCGGCGAAACTAACCCTGATCGGCTTGACCCCTACATACTGCTGTATGAACGCCTGGAGCAGTGGCTGCTCGAAGAAGATGCCCCTCAGCGCCTGGCCCTGGTGCGTCAGAGTCTTTATCTCAAGGCAGGACTGCCGCTGACCCGTTCGGCACAGGCCCTCTCCGGTTGGAGAGCCACGCTTCTGCGGGCCCTGGTGGAATCCTGGGGCTGGTCGGCGACGGAGTTGAAAGACCTGGACAACCGTATCCGTTGGCGTGCAGAGGACGTGGTCACGCTTCGTCGGGTCGTGGTGGCCGAGTTGACCCACAGCTACCGGCTACTGTCTCGGCTGGCGCGGGACCATAACACCGGTGCGGCCATCAGCAGCAATGACATGAACCTGCTGGGACGGAAGCTGTATGCCGCCTTCCAGCGTAAGGCGGGCAAGGTTGAGCAGATCAACCCGGGGCTTGCCCCCTCGCTGGTGGAAGAAAATCTTGCGTTCCACCATCAGTCGGAGCAGGGCGGGTCGGCCGGTCATGATGGCTGGTTATTGTACCGTGATCTTGAAGATCCGTCCGATGCGCTCTGGCAACCGGTCATCCGCCGTTCGGGCAACCTTGCTGAACTGCTGGTGTGGAGCTATTGCAATGGCTTGCTGACCCGGTCCACACGATTGAATGTGAGATCTGGTAGCAGCGTTGCCTCGGTGGCGGAACTGCGGGAAATGCTGGATGCGCTCGGTGCGTTCCTGCCATTTCCGGTTGAGCCCGCCGACCGGGAGTCCCTGTCCCGGGGCATACACCCGCTGCGCAACCTGCTGTTTGTCAATGTGGGGGTTGACCCGCAGGCCTATCTGACCGAGCGGGGGCTGCACAAGCTTAGCGCCCGTCACGACTCACTGGGTTTCAGCGGAGGACGGGAAAACCTGGTGAGCACTATTGATCAGGTCACCTTCAATAGCTGGCACGAGGTGAGTTTGCAGCACTATGCTGCCGGAGACACGCTGGTTCAGTGCCTTAAAAACGTGCTGGCGTCGGTGGCAACCGCTCCGGACCGGTTGCCGGACATCATGGTTCATAGCCACAGCACGGGCCACGGAGCCGCCATTGCCCGCCGGGTACGTGAGCTGTTCAAGGACGTGATTCGTTATTTCTTCGCCGGTGGTGTCGGCCCCCATCCGCTGCGCTATGTCATCGAGATGGATCGGCGATTCTTCCTGCTTCAATTCAGTGGCACCGAGCCCGGATTTGTGGCTCTGGACAGCAAAGAAACACTGATGGTGTATCTGTCCAAGCCCCAGGAATCCTACGTACCGGTGGTATTTGACCAATACGCCTTGCTGGATGATAGGTCATTGCGCGCCGTGTGCCATGCCAGCGAACCGGATAATATCCAGGTGTTCTACCGGGTCACCGGAGAGACCGCGACGGTGTGGGTTGTGGATGAACTGGGGTCGGTATTCAGCTGGCAGCAAGGCTACACCAACCGTCGCTTCCTGCTGGTGCCCTTGCTGCGATTCCTGGAGAACTTGATTGAACGCCGGCAGTTGCGACAACTGGACGCCGTGACCGATGTTTCCGGTGTCCACTGCTATGAGATGGTGCTTCGCGATAGCCAGTGGCGTGTGGAAAGGCGGCCAGACGCCGACAGCAACGTGCCTCTGCCGGGACTGGATGTGCAGGCCATCGGCATTCAGGAGGGCGATTCCCGGGTGCGTTTCGACATTTTCTGCGGCGATCAGGAATTTACCGTCCAGGAGTATGGAGATCAGCTGATACCCGCGGTGGCCCACTATATTCACTCCCTCCGCCAAAGTGACGAACGCTACCCGGTCTACCTGACGGATGTTCACCTACCCCATGACCTGGATCCACAGGTGTACCAGCAGCATATCCAGACCATCCAGTATCTCTACTACCGCGCCGAGCTGGAAGATTTGCTGAACCGGCATCTGTAGCATCCAGACTGGTGAGCAGTGGCATCTCGCCGGGCACGGCCTCACTCAGGTATACTGCGCTCATACAGACAACGGGGGCAGCTACCCATGAAGCCAGGACAGACAATCATATTCCTGCTGGTAATGGTCGGGTTTCTGGTTGGGTGTGGCCAAAAGGGGCCGCTGTATCGTCAGGCACCGGCCAGTGACGATACAGCTACCGAGCAGGCAACGCCCAGCCAGAAACCCGGCGAATACGACAGCAACGAACAGGCTGAAGACCACTAGGCCCGGCGGGCTGCCCCGATAACAGGCTCAGGAAATCCATGGATCACTTCAATTATCGCAGCGGTGAGTTGTTCGCTGAGAACGTAGCGGTTGAGGACATTGCCCGGCGTTTTGGCACGCCAGCCTATGTCTATTCCCGCGCTACCCTCGAGCGCCATTACCGCGCCTATGACGACGCCCTTGCCGGTCGTCCGCATCTGGTGTGCTACGCCGTTAAGGCCAACAGCAATATCGCCGTACTGAACGTGCTGGCAAGGCTTGGCGCCGGATTTGACATCGTGTCTGCCGGAGAGTTGGAGCGGGTGATCCGTGCCGGCGGAGACCCTGCGAAGACCGTCTTTTCCGGGGTTGGAAAGCAGCGCTGGGAAATGCGCCGCGCCCTCGAGGCCGGTGTTCGCTGTTTCAATGTGGAATCCGACACCGAACTGGATCGCCTGAACGAAGTGGCGGGTGAACTCGGTGTCAGGGCGCCGGTTTCCCTGCGTGTGAACCCAGACGTGGACGCCGGTACCCATCCCTATATCTCCACCGGGCTGAAAGAGAACAAGTTCGGCATCGACATTGCGGAAGCGCCAGCCGTCTACGAGCGTGCCGCCGCCATGCAGAACCTGGACATACAGGGTGTGGATTGTCACATCGGCTCGCAGCTCACGTCGGTGTCGCCTTTCCTCGATGCACTGGACCGGGTGTTGGAACTGATCGACACCCTGGCACAAAAGAACATTAATATCCGACACTTGGACATGGGCGGCGGCCTGGGGGTCACCTACGATCAGGAACAGCCACCGCAACCGTCGGATTACGTGACCGCGTTGGCGGAGCGCCTGGGCGACCGTTCGCTGGAGCTGATCATGGAGCCGGGGCGGTCCATTGCCGCCAATGCCGGTATCCTGCTGACGCGGGTGGAATTCCTCAAGTGCACTGAACATCGCAACTTCGCCATCATTGATGCGGCTATGAACGACCTGATTCGTCCCGCGCTCTACAGCGCGTGGCAATCCATTGTTCCGGTAACGCCCCGTAACGACGGCGACGAGAAAGATTGGGATCTGGTCGGGCCGGTGTGTGAGACCGGTGATTTTCTCGGCAAGGATCGCAAGCTGAGACTTCAGGCGGGCGATTTGCTGGCGGTTCGCTCCGCCGGAGCCTATGGTTTTGTCATGAGTTCCAACTACAACACCCGTAACCGCCCACCGGAACTGATGGTCGATGGTGAACAGGTGCACATTGTGCGTCGGCGGGAAACCCTGGAAGAACAGCTTGGCCCAGAAAGCTGTTTGCCGGAATGAGTGGGGAGGCGGAGATGAGTCAGTCACGGCGCAGTCAGGGCCCAATGCTTAACTTCACCAAGATGCACGGTCTTGGAAACGACTTCATGGTGGTGGACGCCATCAGTCAGCCCTTTCGTCTGCGCCCGGAGATGATCCGCGAACTGGCCGACCGGAATTTCGGTATTGGCTTTGATCAGTTGCTGGTGGTTGAGCCTCCGGGGCTGCCCGATGTGGACTTCCGCTACCGGATATTCAACAGCGACGGCTCGGAAGTGGAGCAGTGCGGCAATGGGGCCCGCTGTTTTGCCCGCTTTGTCCGCGATCAGCGACTGACCAACAAGAAGGTGATTCGGGTTCAGACCGCCAAGGGCGTTATCGAGCTGAGAGTCGGGCGTGCAGGCATGGTGACCGTCGATATGGGGGTGCCGGAACTCAATCCTCCGGCGATACCGTTCGCCGCCGATCGCCGCAAGGACGTCTACACAGTGGAACTCGGCGGTGATACCGTGGAACTCACTGCCGTCTCCATGGGTAATCCCCATGGGGTGCTACTGGTGGACGACGTGGATACCGCCCCGGTAGGCGAGTTTGGCCCCAGGCTTGAGAATCATCCGCGGTTTCCTGCGCGGGCCAACATCGGGTTCTTGCAGATTATTGACCGGACCCACGTTCGCCTTAGGGTGTTCGAGCGTGGGTCCGGCGAAACCATGGCCTGCGGCAGTGGTGCCTGTGCGGCGGTGGTTGCCGGCTGCCTGCGAGGGCTGCTGGACAACCGGGTGGATGTTGAGCTGAAAGGCGGGCGCCTGGTTATCGAATGGCAGGGTGAGGGGGCCCCTGTTATGATGGAAGGCCCGACGGCCAGCG
>OJBY01000245.1_pt1 | contig 33983 bp, 37 predicted proteins | sample 1591731 | NCBI WGS metagenome assembly OJBY01 (sample SAMN05416837, study PRJEB24817) | seawater metagenome | isolation source: Sea water | place: Canada:Atlantic | collected 2013-07
AAAGACTGTTCGCCATCATCGAGCACATCTGGTGGAGCATCCAAGGCTGTTCGCAACCACCAAGCCTAGGCCGCTGACTTGAAGTCCGCAATCGGATCGTTAGCTGAATGTTGGCTTTCTTCGGTAAACCAGCATGATGTTGTTGGCCGGCATCTGGTAGCGAGCAGTTCGTTGAAAACCCCATTCCTCAGCCAATCGGTCAACGTCCTCCAGTTTACGCAGACCCCACACCGGGTTCCTCATTTTCAATGAGCGGTCGAAATCTAAGTTGGATGGCGCTGTTTCTATACCCTCTTCGAGATAGGGCCCATAGAGGATGAGGGGTGCATCTGTAGTGAGGACCTGCGAGCATCCCCTGAACAATCCGATTGTCGCGCCCCATTTGCTTATATGGACCATATTGATACAAAGACAGGCATCGCATTTCCAATTACCATCTGAATTCACATCAGAAATTACGTCAGGCTGCTTGTTCGCTCGCAAGATCGCGTCCGGTACCTTTACGGGCCAATCTGGCGATGCCGCACTCAGCACTAGCGGAGCAAGCATATTGGGCGAGCTTCCTTCGACCCGCCAAGCCGCGATGGAGGCAATTGCTTCTGCATCCTGATCGGTAGGCAGCCAGTCAAGATCAGGGAAACGCTCGGCGAGAAACGCCGCATGCTCCCCGGTCCCTGCTGCAATTTCCAGCAACAGACCTTTCTTTGGCAGTTCCTTGCTCAGGACATCTGCAATCGGCTCCCGATTGCGCAGGGTAGCTGGTGCGTAACGCTTCAATTCATCTTCCTTCGTGCACCCTTGCGCGCCCGCTTTTCACGCAGGGCGAGCCACCACAGCAAGCCGGCCGGTCCGAAGAACAGCGTCAGGAGCAGAAACGGGGCCTGGACCCAGCGTGAGAACCCTTTGGCGTCCGCATCCCGCGATATCCAGATGCCTACAAACAGGTCGAAAGTGAGATAGTGCATCCACCCTAGCGTGACGCCTGCATCGGATGCAAATATCGCGCGGACGCCTTCAAGCGAAGTGAAGGAAACAAAAGCCGCATCAGCCTGCGCGCCGGGATCGACCCAGGCGCCCTGCAGCAGGATCAGCAGCACGGTGTAGGCAAGGCACAGCATGCCCATCGCCGCATAGAAAATCGCCGACATGATGATTGGTCCGCGCGGGAGCAGAAGAAGCGCGCCCCAGGCAGCCATCGCCCAGATGTTGGCAGCTTGAAATATCCAGTCCCAGTTCAACGCCGGCTCCTATTCATCATCTGCAGGCAGATGTTCGCGCTCGAACCGATTGGCAAGACGCATGATTGAATCATGTTCGTGAACGAATTGTCCGCCCGCCTTTTCATAGGCTGCCTGTAACGCCGCTGTGGCAAGCACACCTGCCCGGATGGAGCGATATTTCGCCCTGTCGCCCCGTAAGAAGATGTCGGTTGCCGGAGCAAGCAGCCGGCCCAATCCTTCTACTGGCCGCGTTTCTCCTTCGCGAAATCCGCGTAGCAATCCCGGCCTTAAAATGTCGAGCCGCGTAAATTTCAGTGATCTTACATCGCGCTCGACCTCGCCCTTTGTGCGCAGGTAAAAACTGCGCGACATGAGGTTTGCGCCAACTGATGAAACGAGCACGAAATGACGCGTCCCGCCCTGCTTTGCCGCGCGGGCGACTTCCATTACCAATTCATAATCCACCGCGCGGAATGCTTCGTCGCTGCCGGCCTTTGAATGCGTTGTGCCAAGCGCGCAAAGTACCGTCTCCGGCTGCAGCGAAGTGATTGCATCCGCCCAGCCCGACGTATCGGACAGCACAAGCTCCATCCGCGTTCCAGGCGTAAAATTGATCTCGCGGCGCGAAAGCCCCTGCAGGTTCAGTTCTGGCAAATCCGGCGTTCGGGCAATGATGTGACGGCCGATCAATCCGGTCGCGCCGACAAGCATGACCTGTCGCCTCGCGTTTATTGCGTCAGACATTGGACAATCCTTCCGGTATTGATCCGAAGATATTCCCATATTGCCGCATCGCATAATTATCCGTCATCCCAGCAATGAAATCAGCGATATGACGTCCGCGTTCAGGCTGCGTGGCAGGAACTCGCTCAGCCCAGCCACGGGCCATCAAAGCGGGGTTCTGATCAAATGCGGCAAAAAGCCTCGCAATGACATTCTTTGCCCGCCCTGCGGTGCGTAGCTGGTCCGGATGATGATAAAGGCGTTCATACATGAACCGCTTCAGCTGCCGCTCCTGCCCGGCCATTTCTGGAGAGAATGTGGCCAATGCGTGGCCTGCATTGCGCACGTCCTCTATCGCGTTCACATCCTTCAGATTACTGCGGGTGGTTTCCAGAAGATCATTGACCATCACCCCGATCTGGGTGCGCACCAGTTCTCGCAATTGCTGTTCACGGTCAGCGCCGGGATAACGCCGTTCGACTTCACGCCATTGATCGGCGACAAAATCCAGCTGCAGGAGTTCATCCAGATGCAGGAAACCTGCACGCAGGCCATCATCAATATCGTGATTGTCATAAGCAATATCGTCCGCTAGCGCGGCTACCTGCGCTTCCAGCGAAGGCCAACGTGCGAGATCAAGCGGGAATGCTGTGTCGAGCTCGGCAAGAGCCCATTGCGGTGATTTGACAGGGCCATTGTGCTTGGCAAGACCTTCCAGCACTTCCCAGCTGAGATTGAGACCGGGGATACCGCAATAGGGGCTGTCTATCCGCATCGCAGTGCGCAGGGTGTGGCCGTTGTGATCAAAGCCGCCTCTTGTTTCCAGCGCTGCATCCAGTGCTTCTTCGCCTGAATGGCCAAATGGCGGATGACCCAGATCGTGCGCCAGGCACAAAGCCTCTGTCAGATCCTCGTCCAGACCCAGATCGCGGGCAATGACCCGGCCGATCTGCGCCACTTCGAGGCTGTGTGTCAGCCGCACCCGATAGTGATCGCCATCGGGCGCGATAAAAACCTGCGTCTTGCCCGCCAGACGGCGAAAGGCAATTGAATGGATTATCCTGTCACGGTCGCGTTGGAAAGCGGTGCGGGGGCCGCGCACCGCGCCATTCGCCCCGTCACCAGCTTGGGAGAATTCGCGCCCGCGACTGGCAGCGGGATCAGCAGCATAGGGCGCGCGGGACATGGTCATTGTCGCTACGAGAGCGCTACGCCTGTGACAACGGGAACAAGGCGCGAACGCCGCGCAAATGCCTTGAGAAAAGCTCTATTCGCCGCCGATAATCCACCGCGCGGCAGCGTCAGCATGGATGCGCATGCAATCATAGATGGGCACGACATTCGCGTCGACATCGACCACCAGCTCCAGTTCGGTGCAGGCCAGCACCACGGCTTGCGCGCCATCGGCTTGGTAACGGGTGAACATGGAACGCAATAGACGTTCGGAATCCTTGCGCGGTTTACCCAGCATGAGTTCTTCGTAAATGATCCGGTCAAGCTGTTCCACGCTTTCCATCTGCGGCGGCAGAAGATCCACCCCATGTGCCACAAGACGGCGTCGATAAAACCCTTCGGTCATGACATTACGCGTGCCGATCAAGGCAGCCCGCTTCACCCCATCCTGCGCCATTTTTTCGCCAACGCATTCGGCAATGTGAAGGATCGGCACATCGACCTGCGCCTGCACATCTCGATAAACGCGGTGCATGGAATTGGCCCCGATGATAATCATTTGAGCGCCGGCATCGGTCAGCCTTCGCGCAGAATCAATCAGAATCCTGGTGCCACGCTCCCAGTCTTCCTCGGTCTGCAATTGATATAATTCCGCAAAATCGAGGTTCTCGATGAGCATGGGCGCGGAGGATCGTCGGCCAACCTCGCGTTGCACCATCTTGTTGATACGTTCGTAATATCGATGGGTTGAAACCCAACTCATCCCGCCAATCAGGCCCAGCTTACGCAAGAGTTCTTGCCCCCAAATTTGCAATTCGGCTGGTCTTTAGCGCGAGATGTCCTCCGGAACCAGCCATCGTGATGGCCGGAACCGGGGGTTATTTCAAAATTCAGCAGATCAGCGCTTGCCGATCGGGTCCGGCTGGTTGTTGTCCGGGTCATTACCGACATAACCATCGACACGTAGCGTTCCGCCGGTCGCCAGCAGGATGCCGGCCGCATGCGGAGCAGCCATGGAGGTGCCACTAATGGTGTCATATCCGCCACCCTTCCAGGTAGACGTGATGCCGAGGCCTGGCTCTGCCCAATCGACCGGCGCGCCGTAATTGGACCAGCTTGTCAGATTGTCGCTCTGGTCAATCGCGCTGATCGTATAGACACGGTTACCCGATGCGCTGGCGGGTGAATAATTGCTCGCATCTGCGCCATCATTGCCCGCTGCGATCACCATGTGAAGACCGCCCACAGCCGCAGCCTGAACAGCATCGTTCAACGGCTGATAGGATCCGCCACCAAGGCTCATATTCGCGACATCGCCTGCTGAAGCATTTCCGGCGGCGTAATCGACACCAGCGATAATGCCGGAGTAGGCACCGCTACCACGGCGATCTAACACGCGCACAGCCACTACGGGTGCGCCCGCAGCTACGCCGACAACTCCAATGGCATTGTCGATAGCAGCAATAGTGCCGGCGACATGCGTACCATGGCCGTTTTCATCTTCTGCACCCTTGCGGCTTCCGGTGAAATCCTTGCTGCGCGCGGTGTCCACGTTGAGATCGGGGTGATCCAGATCGATGCCACTATCAAGCACCCATGCCCTGCGTGAAAAACCCGATCCATCGATAAAGCCGCCAACGCGGGTGATACCCCATGGCGTTTCCTGGGCAGAGGTGTCCCCACCTCCACCGCTACCATTGCCGCGTCCGGGTGGCGGCGCAAGCGTCACGATTTCATCCTGCACGCAATAATTGATCCAGGGGTTGGCCCGCTGCATGTTTTCCACTCCGCGAGCAGAAGCACGCGTGGCGAAACCGTGAATGGAATTGCTGTAGGTATAGAGCACCTGGCCGCCCTGCGCATTCGCAGCACGATTAGCGGCTGCCGTCACCTGGCCACGGCGAACTACGTTCTGATCGAAAACACAGATATATTGACCCGCAATGCGGCCCTGTGATTGCGTAGCCGCGTTCTCGCTACGCTGTGACATTACCGGCGCGCTTATCGTCACAACACCAGCCACGCCTGCAAGTGCAAGGATCTTTATGGATTTCATGCGTCCCAACTCCATTGATTGTCCAACACCGTTTCGTGTCGGGTCAATCATGGCGGGACTAACAGCGGAGTCAATTCGGTTTACCCCGCAATCCACTCGTCACGAAAGTTAGCTATTGTCTATCGGTATTTAAACACGCCTGCACAGTGATTTGTCAGTCCATCGACTTGACGATTTCCTCAACCATCTTCTTCGCATCAGACAAGAGCATCATCGTCTGGTCCATGTAGAAAACGTCGTTATCAACCCCGGCATAGCCCACGCCGCCCATGCTCCGCTTGATGAAGAAGACTTGCTTGGCCTTGTCCACATCGAACACCGGCATGCCATAGATGGGCGAGCTCTTGTCGGTCTTTGCAGCCGGGTTCACCACGTCATTCGCGCCGATAATGAAGGCGACGTCAGCCTGCGCAAATTCTGAGTTGATGTCCTCCAGCTCAAACACCTTGTCATAAGACACATTTGCTTCGGCAAGCAGCACATTCATGTGGCCCGGCATGCGTCCGGCAACAGGGTGGATGGCGAATTTCACCTCCACGCCCTTTTCCTCAAGCACATCGGTCATTTCGCGCAAGGCGTGCTGTGCCTGGGCCACGGCCATGCCGTATCCCGGGATGATGATGACCTTTTCTGCCTGTTCAAGCATGAAGGCCGCATCGGCTGCGCTCCCCTGCTTGAAGGGGCGCTGTTCGATCGCTGCGCCGCCGCCAGCAGAGGCATCAGCACCAAAACCTCCTGCAATGACGCTGATGAAGCTGCGATTCATGGCGCGGCACATGATGTAGCTGAGAATCGCGCCCGAACTGCCGACGAGTGCGCCGGTGATGATCATCGCCGTATTGCCCAGCGTGAAGCCCATTGCCGCAGCGGCCCAGCCGGAATAGCTGTTCAACATGGACACGACGACCGGCATATCCGCCCCGCCAATTGGGATGATGAGCAGGAAGCCGATGATGAAAGCCAGAACGGTCAGCCCAGCAATCAGCGGGAAAGTCTCCGCCGGAGCGGCCATCGCGAATAGCGCGGTCAGTACGATAATCGCTGCCAGCGTGCCGAGGTTGATGACATGGCGTGCGGGCAAAAGGATTGCCGCGCCGCTCATTTTGCCTGAAAGCTTGGCAAAGGCGATGACGGAACCGGAAAAGGTAATCGCACCGATAGCGATACCAAGGCCCATCTCAACCTTGCTCACTGCAGAAATGCCGCCATCGACCAGCAGGCCAAATGCACCCGGATTAAGATAGGCCGCCCAGCCGACCAGCACGGCAGCAAGGCCAACGAGACTGTGGAATGCGGCCACCAGTTCTGGCATCTGCGTCATCGCGATCTTTCGCGCGATGGTAAAACCAATCAGTCCGCCGATAAGGATAGCGACGCCGATCTCGAGGATATTGGCGATATCATGGGTGATTAGCGTGGTGCCCACCGCAATCAGCATGCCGATCATGCCGAAACGATTACCCCTGCGGCTGGTCGCCGGGCTGGAAAGCCCGCGTAGCGCCAATATGAAGAACACACCTGAAGCGAGATAGGCCAGGGCGACCAGGGGATTTACGCCGGTGCCATCCGCACCTGCAGCAAGAAACGATAGCCCCATCACTTATCTTTCTTCTTGTACATGGCCAGCATACGCTCGGTCACGGCGAATCCGCCAAAGATGTTGACGCTGGCAAGCACGACGGCGAGCAGCCCAAGCCACTTTGCAAGCAAGCTCCCCGCTTCTGCAGAAGCGATCAGCGCACCCACGATAATTACCGAGGATATAGCATTCGTGACCGCCATCAGCGGTGTGTGCAGAGCAGGCGTAACCGACCACACGACATAATAGCCGACGAAACAGGCCAGCACGAAGATCGAGAGGATTGAAATAAAGTCCATCTGGCTTACCCCTTCAGTCTCTCGTTCACCACTTCACCGCCCTTGGTGAGGCGTACTGCATCGCCGATTTCTTCATCGAGCACTGGCTGTCCTGCCTCCTTGTCCCAGAAGGCGTTGAGGAAATTGAACAGATTGCGCGAATAGAGCGCGCTGGCATCTGCTGCGAGATGCGTGGGCGTATTGGAAAATCCCATCAGCTTGACGCCGTGCTTTTCGATCACCTGATCCGCTACACTGCCTTCAACATTACCCCCTTGCGAAACCGCGAGATCAAAGACCACGCTGCCGTGACGCATGGTGGCGATCTGCGCATCGGTTATCAGCCGCGGAGCGGCCCGCCCCGGAATAAGGGCGGTAGTGATGACAATGTCCTGCTTGGCAATATGGCTGGACACCAGTTCTGCCTGCGCCTTCTGGTACTCCTCGCTCATTTCGGTGGCATAGCCGCCGCTGCCCTCGCCCTCTATCCCCTCGACGCTTTCGACAAAGACCGGCTTGGCACCGAGCGACATTATCTGTTCTTTTGTGGCAGAACGCACATCGGTTGCGGAAACCTGTGCGCCCAGCCGCTTGGCAGTGGCAATCGCCTGGAGGCCGGCAACCCCCACACCCATCACAAACACCTTTGCCGCGCTGACGGTGCCTGCCGCGGTCATCATCATCGGGAATGCGCGGCCATAGGTATTGGCCGCAGCGATCACGGCCTTATAGCCGGAGAGGTTGGACTGACTGGACAGCACGTCCATGCTTTGCGCACGGGTAATGCGCGGCATGAATTCCATCGCCAACGCTTCATACCCTGCCTTGGCATAGGCATCCACGCGATCTTTCTGGCCGAATGGATCAAAAACCGCAGCGACCCAGGCACCAGCCTTGGCGCCCTTCAAGGCCGCCACATCGGGTGCCTGCACACCCATCACGATATCGGCATCCTCTACCGCTTTGGCTGCCGACAGCACCTGTGCACCTGCATCGCGATAGTCTTCGTCTGAAATGGACGCTGCCTGGCCAGCGCCCTCTTCAATTGACATGGTTGCGCCCAATGCGGTGAGCTTCTTGACGGTTTCAGGTGTGGCCGCAACGCGGCTTTCGCCCGGCGCCCGCTCTGCAAGAATTGCGATCCGCATCTGGCTATTGCCTCCTTCGGACGATCAGGAAATCAGAAGGATGACAATGAATGTAATCACTGCAATCAACGGGACTGACCATTTCAGTGTGCCGATGAAGCTGGAATAGGTGCCTTGTGCGGCGTTCATATCGTGCGGATTGCTCATTTTGCGATGTAGCCCCTTGGGTTGAGGAAATTTCAACAGGCCCTTGCTGTATCCGCAACTGTTCGCCTTCTCAAGTCTCTCCGCCCACTCACCGCTCTGAATAGCTATGCATATTTGGTTAATTGCCATTCAAGGCGTGCTTAATGGGCTCTTTACGTCTGCTTGCTAAATTCTGGATCTTAGCTCGGATGTCCCGGGCCTTACTGGTGGGAATGCATGGCCGATACCGAACAGCGATTATTGATGCTGATCGACGATGAACCGGCGCAAAGTCGCCTCATCTCAGCGCTTGCGGGCCGTGAAGGCTGGCGGACGCTGGTGGTGAGCGATTCCGAATCCGCTATCGCCACGTTGGGTACACGCCAGGGCATGCAATTGTCCGCCATCATTCTTGATCAATGGGTGCCGGGAGATCGGGCCTGTGAACTGATCGCTGAATTGCAGGAGCGTCGCCCTGCACTGCCGATCCTGATGCTGACAACCAGCACCAGCCCCCAGCTTGCGGTCGAAGCCATGCGCGCTGGCGCAACCGATTATCTCGTCAAGCCGGTCGCGCCCGATCGCCTGATGCAGGCGCTGCGCAACTCCACCTCGCGCGCTTCACCACATGATGAACTAACCCCGCTTAGCGAGAAAATGCCGGCCAAGCTCGATTTCGATGCCATGGTCGGCACCGCTCCGCCATTTCGCGATGCGCTGGCAAAGGCTGCCAAGGCTGCGCGCGGACAGGGCCACGTGCTGATCGAAGGCGAAAGCGGCACGGGCAAGGAAATGCTCGTCCGCGCCATGCATGCCGCCAGTCCGCGCACAAAAACCGAACTGCGCATGCTCAATATCGCAGGTATTCCTGCCAGCAGCCTGGAATCGGTCCTTTTCGGCCATGAGAAGGGCGCTTTCCCAGGCGCTTTCGAGCAGCAGACAGGCGCCTTGCAACATTGCGATGGCGGCACGCTGATCCTCGACGAGATTGATCGCCTTCCTTCCGATCTGCAGGATCGCCTCGCCGATGTGGTCCAAACCGGTCAGGTCAAACCTGTCGGCGCGCAATATGCCTATAAGGTTGATGTGCGCATCATCGCGGCCAGCAATCTGCCCCTGACAGATCTGGTAGCAACGGGCCATTTCCGCGAAAACCTGCTGACCGCGCTGTCACGCACTTCCATTGAATTACCGCCGCTGCGCCAACGCAGCGAAGACGTGCCCGCCCTCACCCGTCATTTCCTTGGCAGGATTGCCGAACAGCCCGGCCTGCGTGCGCTTGGCATCACGTCCGATGCGCTGCAATTGCTGTCCGCTTTCGAATGGCCGGGCAATGTCCGCCAGTTACAGGCCGTATTGTTTCGCGCCGCCGTGTTCTGCGATGGTGATGCGCTGACCTGCGACGATTTCCCGCAATTGCGCGAAATCGTCGGCGAGATTGAGCCTTCCGAAGTGCCGCTGCGCGAAAGTGCTGGTGTGCAATTATACTGTGCCGATGGAAATCTACGCCCGCTGGAAGATATCGAGGCCGATGTTATCCGCCTTGCCATCGGCCATTATCGCGGCCGCATGACGGAAGTTGCCCGCCGGCTCGGCATCGGCCGCTCTACTCTGTATCGCAAGCTGTCAGATCTTGGGATCGACAACGCAGCCTGATCGGCACGTCCGGCGTTTCGCCACGCACTGACTAATTCGCCAAACCGCCGAAATCGGTAAGCGCAGCGTCACGCAAGCCGCGCCAGACATTGCGTGCCTGCACAGTTTCGAACACATCGTGCACGCGCAGCAATTGCACGCCTGCATTCATACCCAATTGCGCCAGCGCCAGCGATCCGCCGGTGCGCTGGTGCGGAGCAGCTTCATTGCTGAGCGCGCCAACCATACGTTTGCGGCTGGCACCCAAAAGCAATGGTTGCCCCAGGGCGTGGAACATCGGCAAATGATTGAGAATATTGAGGTTGTCCGCCAATGATTTGCCAAACCCAATGCCCGGATCAAGGATGATATTGGCACGCCTTACCCCAGCCTCCACCGCCCTGTCTCGCGCCTGTTTCAGAAAATCGAAAACGTCGAATGCAACTGCGGAATAATCGCCACCTGCGTGCAAATCCTCGCCCTTGCCGGGCGCGTGCATCAGGATTACGGGAACTCCGCTCGCGGCTGCAAATTCAAGGCTGCGCGGATCATAGCGCAGCGCGGATACATCGTTGATGATGTGCGCGCCTGCTTCCAATGCGGCTTCCATCACTGCGGGGCGACGCGTATCTATGCTGACGGGTGCGCCCATGCCGGCGCAATATTCGATCGCCGGCCTGACCCGCTCGATTTCCTCGCCTTCCCACACCGCCTTTGCGCCGGGACGTGTGCTTTCGCCGCCAATATCAATGATTGCTGCTCCGGCTTCATGCATTGCGGCAGCATGGGCCTGCATTTCATCGGCATCGTCCATGAACTTGCCGCCATCGGAAAAACTGTCCGGCGTGACATTGAGCACGCCCATTACCTGCGGTTGGTCCAGCCGGATGGTGCGTCCGCCCAATTCCAGCGCGGGATGTGCATTGCGCAAATCGGACCACTGCGCTTCGGCTTCTGGCCCAACATCATCGGGCAGGCGGGCGAAGACCTCTTCCACGCCATCGCGCGTCACGATCTCACGCTGGATGATGGCCCCGTCACGCCGCAGGACCACGGCAAATTCACGCGCATAGACCATGCCGCCGGCCAGCCGCACGGCATCGCCTTCCACTGCCTGCGGGCCGGAAACAAAAGTGAGCGGATGGATATAGAGTGTGTCGGTCATTTCGTCTTCTGTCGCAGGGCTCAGTCTTCTGCCGCCAGCAGATATAGCCCGCGTGCCGCATCAATCGGCTTCACTTCGCCGCCATCCTCATAATGCCAGAACGTCCAGCCATTGCAGCTTGGCGCATTCTGCAAATTCTTGCCTACGGCATGAATTGATCCAGTTTCCTTGCCGCATTCCACGCTGCCATCGGCACGCACCTTAGCTTTCCAGCGGCGTTTCTTGTCGAATATCTCGGCGCCCGGCTTGAGCAATCCGGCCTCCACCACCGCGCCAAAGGCGACACGCGGCTGGCTTTTGCGGCTCTGCATCGTGGCGAGCGCGCTTTCATCCAGCGGTAATTCCTTTTCGATCCGCGCATGGGCGACCTTGCGGTAGGCGGCTTCACGCTCGCAGCCGATCCATTCACGACCCAAACGCTTTGCCACTGCTCCGGTAGTGCCGGTGCCGAAGAACGGATCCAGCACAACGTCGCCCGCTTCGGTCGTTGCCAGCAGCACACGATAAAGCAAAGCTTCAGGCTTTTGCGTGGGATGTGCCTTATGGCCGGCGTCATCCTTCAAACGCTCCCCACCCGAACAGATCGGGAAGGTCCAGTCGGACCGCATCTGCAATTCATCATTGAGCGTTTTCATCGCCCGATAATTGAAATGATAGCGCGATTTCTCCCCCTGGCTCGCCCACAGCAGCGTTTCATGCGCATTGGTGAAGCGGGTGCCACGGAAATTTGGCATGGGATTGGTTTTCCGCCACACGACATCGTTGAGGATCCAGAACCCCAGATCCTGCAAAATCGCTCCGACGCGATAGATATTGTGATAGCTGCCAATCACCCATAATGCGCCGTCAGGCTTCAGAACACGCCTGCACTCTATCAGCCAGTCCTTTGTAAACTTGTCATAAAGAGCAAAGCTGTCGAACTGGTCCCAATCATCCGTCACAGCATCGACATGGCTGCCGTCTGGCCGATTGAGATCGCCGCCAAGCTGGAGATTATAGGGTGGATCAGCGAAGACGAGATCGACGCTGGCATCGGGCAATTTGCGCATCGCAGCCACGCAATCACCTGTCAGTATCTGCCCCAGCGGCAAATCCGCCTTGTCGACGCCCGCATGCTTCGTCTTGCGCTTTGGTGCGCGAATTTTAGTCAGTTCACCCAAGGACTTTCCCTCCACTTATCCACAGGGTGTGAGTCCTCTGACCGGCGGGGTCAAGCAGCAAATTTGCGCGCGTTCACCAGCACTAGAGCGGAACGAAAGGAGTCCGGCACAAGATGTAGAGACTGTGCGTGCGGCGCGGACTCGATATGCTGGGGTGTGGCCACAAGGACTCGCCCGCTTCAATTCGGAAAAATCGAACGGAGTATGTGATCGCGTGATAGCGGCAGGGCTTGGCCGCAATGCAAGGAGATTTGCTCGCGCCTGAATATGGCGGATGCAAACCAGCGCCTTCGGCTAAGCCTTGCGCTAAAGCGTCATCTCAAGTTGCGCGACGGGAGCGAAAGAGCGCCTGTGCAGCGGCGTGGGACCGTGCAGGCGCAATGCCTCCATATGCTCTTTCGAGCCGTAACCCTTGTTACGTTCCCATCCGTAATGCGGATGGTCCTGCGCCGCCTCAACCATCATGCGGTCGCGATAGGTTTTGGCGAGGATGCTTGCCGCGCCGATGGCGGGTTCCCGCCCGTCACCGCCCACAATGGCTTCGGCCGGCCAGCGCCAGCGGTCACAACGGTCGTGCGGGGTGAAATTGCCATCAATCAGCGTCGCGCAATCATCATGGCCGAGCGCCTTGCACAACTGCTCCATCGCCAGGCTCATCGCCAGCATTGTTGCACCGAAGATATTCAGTGCGTCAATCTGCGCCACGTCCACCACGCCAATGCCATAAGCGCATGTTTCACGGATTTTCTGTTCCGCCTCTTCACGCGCCCGGGCGGTGAGTTTCTTGGAATCGTCCATCCCGGGCGGAGCGGGCTTGCACAGCAGCACCGCGGCGGCCACAACTGGCCCGGCAAGCGGCCCGCGCCCCGCTTCATCGACACCGGCGACAAGCGGCTGCGGGCCAAGCTCGGCACAAAAGGTAGAAAAAGGCGTTCCCGATAACATGCGCAATCTGTTCCTTGGTACTGCCATATTCTCCGCCTCGCTCGCCCTCGCAAGCTGCACAGGTTCGCAATCGGGGGATACTGCAAATGCGACCAGCGCTGCTGTATCAGACAGCATGATGGCAAGTGAGGCTGTCGCATTGCAAGGCAACTCGCCATTCGCCGCTTCGAGCCATGCAACACTGGACCGGCCCTGGGCACTTGCATTCGAGCCGGAAACGGGTCGCATTTTCATCACTGAGAAGGGCGGAAATCTCCGCTATTACCAACCCGCCGATGGCACTACAGGCGCGGTGTCAGGCGGGCTGCCAGAAGTAGTCGATGAAAAGCAGGGCGGTCTGGGCGATATGGCCTTTGGCCCTGATTACGCCGAAAGCGGAACGATCTATCTCACCTGGGCTCAGGATGCAGGCAACAATATGACCGTGGCTGCGCTGGGCCGGGGCAAGCTGGATTGTGCCGCGCCAAGCAATTGCAGGATTACTGGCTTCAGCGAAATCTGGCGACAGAGCCGCCCTGCTGAAAGCAAGGGTCATTATTCGCACAAGATCGCCTCCTCGCCGGATGGACAATATCTCTTCCTGTCCAGCGGTGACAGGCAGGAACAGGACCCGGCTCAGAATCTGTCGAACAATCTGGGCACTATCGTCCGCCTCAATCTGGATGGCACAGCCGCAGCCGGAAATCCCTTTGCCGATCGCGGCTCCCCGACTGACCAGATATGGTCATATGGCCATCGCAATATTTTGGGCATCGCCTTTGCGCCTGACGGCCATTTGTGGGAAATCGAACATGGTCCTGCAGGCGGAGACGAATTGAACAAGGTCACCCGCGGCGCCAATTACGGTTGGCCGCTGCGCTCCAACGGTAATAATTACGATGGCAGCAATATCGCCGATCACAGCGCAGACGATGGTTTTGCCAAGCCTGCTATCGGCTGGACCCCAGTTATCGCGCCGGCGGACATGATCTTTTACACGGGCAATATGTTCGCCGATTGGCGTGGTCATCTGCTGGTAGCCAATTTGCGGACCACGTCTATCAGCCGGATCACGGTGAATGCCGCTGCCAACAGCGCGGACGAGGCGGCCCGATATGAATTTCCCAATCGCCTGCGCGACATTGCACAGGCGCCTGATGGAGCGATCTGGGTGATCGAAGACGGGATTGGCGGGCGGCTACTCCGCCTTAGCCCCGCATCCTGAACCATAAAAAGGTAACGGCAGAAACAATTGCCATGACAGTTTCGACGCCCTATCGGCGCGCGTCCCATGACTGATACCGCAACCGCTACTCTCATTCCGCTCGCGCAGGTGAATCCTGCGATGATCGACGAATTGCTCGACCGTGCTTTCGGGTCTGATCGCCAGCGCCGCACTGCCTACAAGGTGCGCGAGGGGACCGAATGGCTGCCCGCGCTCAGCTTTGCCGCGCTGGATGCAGAGGAAATGCTGGTTGGCACAATTCAAGTCTGGCCGCTTGCGCTGACGGATGAAACGGGCAGACGCCACCCCATCTTGATGGTCGGACCGGTCGCCGTAGTGCCTGAGAGGCAGAGCGAAGGCTTTGGCCATATGCTGATGGCAGCAATGGCAGACGCGCTCGACCCCGCTGCCCGCTTGCCGCAATTGCTGATCGGCGATCCGGAATATTATGAACGGTTCGGCTTTTTTTCCGGGCCGACTCAAAAGTGGGCCTTGCCAGGCCCGTTTGAACGTCATCGCCTGCTTGTGCGAGCGGATAATCCGGCCATACTTCCTGAGGTTGGCACGCTTGGCCCTTGGATTGGCTGACGCGTTCTGGCATCGGTAATAGTATGCCATACGATCCACCTCCTGAACTTGCAGGATTGACCCTTGCCGATGTGGCCGAACTGGTTGCTGCGCGCAAATTGCCTCCCCTTGAAAGCTGGGATCCGCCCGCAATCGAACCCAGCGGCATTCGCATCGCAGCAGACGGCAGCTGGTATCATGATGGCAGCAGGATTACTCGGGCCGCCATGGTGCGCGCTTTTGCCAGCCTTTTACGGCGCGAGGCGGATGGCACATATTGGCTGGTAACGCCGCATTACAAGCAAACCATCGAAGTCGAGGATGCCGCTTTCATCGCTGTTGATATGAAGGTGGATGACGGCGCGCTCGCCTTTCGTCTCAATACAGATGATCTTGTGGTTGCAGGGCCGGACAATCCCCTGCGCGCTTCGGGCGATCCGCAATCGCCTGCCATTTATCTCATGGTGCGCCATGGCTGCGAAGCGCGGCTGGATCGGTCGACCTGGCTGGACCTGGCCGAACATGCCTTGTCCGGGCAGCATGATAATGCACCGCTCCAGGTTACGAGTCTTAACGAATGTTTCGCGCTGGTTCCGGCATGAGCGAACTGTTCGATCGCCTTTCGCAACTGTTTGCGCAAAGCCACCATGTCGGCATAGCCGGATTACGCGATGATAGCGACTGGGCAAGGCAGCCATTGGTCGATGCTGCTGTGCTCATGGCCGTGACAGACCGGCCGAAATCCTCAGGCGGCCCCGGCCTGTTGCTGACACACAGACCCCAGACGATGGCGCACCATCCCGGTCAAGTCGCTTTCCCCGGTGGAAAGCTGGAACAGGGCGAAGATGTCGTCGACGCCGCCCTGAGAGAAGCCCATGAGGAACTGGCGATAGAGCCGTCACAGGTTCGTGTCATTGGCCACGCCCAAAGCTTTGTCACCGGCTCGGGTTTCAGGCTTACGCCAGTGCTGGGTATGGTACCCGAAAATATCGAAATACGTCCCGATACGCGCGAAGTGGCAGGCTGGTTCGAAGCACCGTTGCAGCACCTGCTGGATCAGCGCAATCATGAGCAGAAAATGGGTCGTTTCGGCACGCTGGAACTTCCCTATACGGAGATTAACTGGGGGGATCATCGCATCTGGGGCATCACCGCAGGAATCATCGCCAATCTGTCACACCGCATGGCGTGGGAGGAACTGGTTGGATAGTGTCAGCCTTCCGGCAGCCGACTGGACCAATCGAGAAGACCTCGCAACGCTCGTCACGGCATTGGGGTCACACAATATGCGCTGGGTTGGCGGAGCAGTCCGCGACACTTTGCTTGGATTGCCGGTGAAGGATATCGACGTCGCCACCAAACTGCATCCCGACACGGTCATGAAGAGATTGGCCGAGGCAGATATTCGCGCCATCCCAACAGGGATAGAACACGGCACGGTCACGGCAGTGTTACCCATGGGCAATGTGGAAATTACGACGCTGCGCAAGGATGTCGCCACCGACGGCCGCCGGGCGACTATCGCCTTCGCAGAGGAATGGCGTGACGATGCCGCGCGAAGAGATTTCACCATCAACGCAATGTTCACCCATCCGGTAACGCTGGAGATTTCGGACTATTTTGATGGCCTGGCCGATCTGGTCATCCCACGCGTGCGCTTTATCGGTGATGCGCGCGAACGTATCCGTGAGGATCACTTGCGGATCCTGCGATATTATCGCTTTCAGGCGCGGCTCGGTGCGGCGATGGATGAAGCGGCGGAGGACGCCTGCGCCCAGCTTGCGCCCATGCTGAAAGGTCTCAGCCGGGAACGCATTGCGATGGAATTGCTCGCGATACTGGCACTTCCCGATCCGCATGCCACGCTGGCGCGCATGCAGGAAAAAGGCGTCTTGCCAGTGATCCTTCCCGAAGCGGGAGAAAGCGGCCTTGCCTCGCTGGAGAACCTGTTGAAGGCAGAGGAAAAGCAAGATGCGGCGCCTTCGGCCATTCGCCGCCTTGCTGCGCTTCTTCCGCCCGATCGGCACGTGGCCGAACAGATCGCTGCGCGCTTGCGCCTTTCCGGTTCCCAGCGAAAGCACCTCATGCGGCTCGCTACACGCAGCAGCGTCCCAGACGACCCCCATGCCCTCGCCTATCGAGAAGGCATGATAATTGCGCGCGATCTCTTGCTTCTGAAAAGCCTATCCAGCAATCTAATCGAAAGATGGCAGATCCCTGAATTTCCACTGAAAGGTGGCGAGATCGTTGCCCGCGGGGTGGGCGCGGGGCCAGAAGTTGCCCGCATCTTGCGCATGGTAGAAGACCGCTGGATCGCGGAGGGTTTCCCCGACCGCAACAGGGTCGCGCAGATGCTGGATGATGCACTCAAGCCCTGAAGTCGGGTTTTTCTGGCTGCGGCACCGGGGTTGAAATCGACTGCAATATTGGTGCAGGGAGTGTTCATGAGGGTTTGCTAGACCTTCATTCCGTCGGGTCCGAACGCGATTGAGTGTTCGGCTGTGTCTGCCTTTAGGGGGTGTGCCACCCGAATTGAGATTCCGGCGCTGTCGGACGATTTTTGGAACCGGAGCCTTGCTTGAAAGGCCCGGCATTAGAGGAAGTTTTGTATGAACCGTTTCGCACTTACCGCCGCCGCTGCCATGGCCACCGCCTTCGCCGCTCCGGCAATGGCGCAGGACGCCGGTGTCACGATCGTGGGCAATGATGATATAGAGATCGGCACTGTTGCAAGTAATGACGGCTCCACCGTTGTCGTCGACACTGGTACGCACCAGATTCCGCTTGGCACCGATGCCTTTGCCGAACGCGAAGGTGTCTGGACGCTGAACACGACCAAGGTTGAACTCGACACTGCATGGGCGCAGATCGTTGCAGAGCAGGAAGCTGCCCTTGCCGCTGCCATCGTGGTGGGTGCCGATGTTATTACCGCTGATGCGCAGGCGCTTGGCAAGATCGAAACGGTCAATGCCGATGATGTCGTGCTGACCCATGCCGACCAGCCTATGACGCTGCCGAAGAATCTGCTGGCGCTCGATGAAGAAGGCAAGCTGATGGTTCTCGCCAACATGGCAGACATCATGGCCGCAGTTGGCGGCTAAGCCAACAAAGCATACAAAAAAATATGGCCGGGAGGGGCAATCCTTCCGGCCATTTTTATGCCTGCGGCAATTTGCAGAAAGTTAGAGCAGATTGTCCTTGGGAAAGCCCTGGGGCGGCATGCGGCCAGCAGCGCCGCGGGCAACTTTCCACATGCCGATGTCGCCTTCAGTTCTGGTGCGGCCCGTATCGCCGCCCATTGTCCAGCTCAGCCCTTCGGCAAGCGTAAAAGTTCTCGCATCGGAGAGGCCGCCATCGCGATAGCGTTGTAGCGTCACACCCTGCCCGCGCGTCATCACCGGCATTTCCTCGAGCGCGAAAACCACCAGCTTGCGATTTTGACCCACCACGGCGACATGATCATGCGCGCCTTCGATTGGACGGGCGACTGTCAGTCTTGTATCGCCCTTCAGATTGACGACCTGTCTGCCCTTGCGCGTTTCAGCAAGAAGTTCGTCGGTCAAGGCGACAAAGCCCTTGCCCAGCGTTGAAGCCAGCAGCAATTGCCTGCCTTTTTCGTGGACGATCAGTGAGATGATCCGCGTGCTGGCTTCGATGTCCAGCGTATTGCGCACTGGCTCGCCAAAGCCGCGGGCACCTGGCAGTTTGTCCGCGCCAAGCGTGAAAAAGCGCCCGTCATCGCCTGCCAGCAGGATCTTGTCGGTCGTCTGGCAGTGAACGGCAAATGCCGGTCCGTCGCCTTCCTTATATTTGAAATCGCCGCAACCATCCTTGCCCAGATCAACATGCCCCTTGGCGCCGCGCACCCAGCCCTTTTGCGACAGGATCACCGTTACCGGTTCTTTCTCGATCATCGCATCGGGATTGAATTCCACTGTGGGAGTGGCCTCGGCAATGGTCGTGCGGCGGGCACCGATGCTGGTGTCGGGTCCGTATTCCTTGCGTAGCGCCGCCATGTCATTTTTCAGGCGGGTTCGCTGGCGGGCGGGGGACGCAAGCAGCTTTTCAAGCTGCTCCTTTTCCTTGAGAAGATCGTCCTTCTCGCCGCGCAGCTGCATTTCTTCCAGCTTGCGCAAAGACCGCAGCCGCATGTTCAGGATTGCCTCGGCCTGACGGTCATTCAACCCGAATTCTGCCATCATCACGGGCTTGGGTTCATCTTCTGTGCGGATGATCGCGATCACCCGGTCAAGATTGAGGAAGGCTATGATATAGCCTTCAAGCAGCTCCAGCCGGTCCGCGATCTTGGCTAGCCTGTGCGAAGTGCGGCGCTGGAGAATTTCAGTCTGGTGGACGATCCAGCTGGTCAGCAATTCCTTCAGACCCATCACCATCGGCGTGCGCGTGTGATCGAGCACATTGAGGTTGAGCGAGAAACGCGTTTCCAGATCGGTCAGCTTATAGACCGATTCCTTAAGTAGTTCAGGGTCCACATTACGGCTGCGCGGAACCAGCACGATGCGTATCTGCTCATCACTTTCATCACGCACATCTTCCAGTATGGGCAGTTTCTTGTCAGAAATCGCCGCAGCAATTTGCTCTATGAGCTTGCCCTTGGGCACTTGATAGGGAATTTCGGAAATGACGAGCTGGTAAGCACCGCCCTTTATCCGCTCTATCCCCGCCTCGCGATCCGCCTTGTCATCTGCTTCTTCCGCGTGGAACCGTCCGCGCATGCGGAAACTGCCGCGCCCAGTTTCATAAGCGTGCGAAATTGCATCGGCGCTGTCCACCACCAGACCGCCAGTGGCGAAATCCGGGCCATGAAAAACCGCCATCAGCTCTGCATGGGTGACGTCCCTGTTGAACAGGACCAGCTCGGCTGCATCCAGCACTTCTGCGACATTATGGCTGGGGATGCTGGTCGCCATGCCCACCGCTATGCCGCTGGCCCCATTTGCCAGCAAATTGGGGAACAGCCCCGGCATCAGCTCGGGCTCTTCCTCCTCGCCATTATATGTCGGGACGAATTCAACCGTGCCTTCGTCCAGACCCGCCATCAGCTGCATGGCAGTGCGGGTCATACGTGCTTCGGTATAACGATAGGCCGCCGCGTTATCGCCATCGATATTTCCGAAATTGCCCTGCCCTTCCACCAGCGGATATCGCAGTGTGAACGGCTGGGCGAGCCGGACCATCGCATCATACACGGCCACATCGCCATGCGGGTGATATTTGCCAATCACATCGCCCACGACGCGGGCCGATTTCTTGAAGGCGTTGTCGGGTGACAATTTAAGCTGGCGCATGGTCCACAGCAGGCGGCGGTGGACCGGCTTCAGCCCGTCGCGCAGGTCAGGCAGCGAACGCGCAGTAATGGTCGACAGCGCATAGACAAGATAGCGCTCGCTCAGAGCGCTTTCAAACGGCTCCCGGATGATACCCTTCTCGGAAACATTAGTGTCGTCGCTTGTCGCCATGCAATTCGCCCTACCACCGGCACGAACTACGGGACAGCGGGGAACGAAGCGATTTCCCCACCCGTTATGGCCTCGAACAGCAAATATTCGAAAGGAGCGCGCTCCATGCCGCAACGTATTATGATTTTGGCGACAGACGGGTTTGAACAATCCGAACTGGAACAGCCCAAGGCCACACTGGAAGACGCAGGGTATGAGACGGTTGTCGTCAGCCCCGAAGATGGCGAAATTCGCGGGTTTTCAGACAAGGAATGGGGCAATCCCGTTTCGGTTGATCTCACCGTGGATGAAGCGGAAGCCAGCGAATGTGATGCGCTGGTGCTGCCCGGCGGCCAGATCAATCCAGATATTCTGCGCATGAATAAAAAGGCCGTGCAACTGGTCGGAGATTTTTGCGCGCAGGGCAAACCTGTCGCCGCAATTTGCCACGGACCGTGGTTGCTGGCTGAAGCCGATGTCATAACCGGCAAGAAAGTGACCAGTTGGCCGAGCCTGCGCACCGATCTGGCCAATGCCGGAGCTGATGTCGTTGACAAGGAAGTTGCCATTGACGGCAATCTGATCACCAGTCGCAATCCGGGAGACATTCCCGCTTTCTGCGATGCGCTTATCGCACAGCTTAAACAGACGGATCCATCCGGAGACGCACAAAAAGCCGCCTGATCCTCACTCCCCCTCCCAGGATATCGGGCTGGAGAAGGTCCCGTTGCAGCGATGCGGCGGGGCCTTTTTCGTGGCCTGCCATCACCCAGAAAACGTGGCGTGCTTGCCTTGATGCCTCAAATAAGACAATATGGCGAAACTATGGCGAAAAGGAGGCCACAATGCGGCAGAGAGGTTTTTTGATTGGTGTAGCCCTGACTTGTATGTCCCTCGCGGCATGCAGTGATAATTCAGAACCCCGCACTACGACCGACATGGCATCACCGGAAATGGTTAACGAAAGCGTGCTTCAGGCCGACGAGAGCGAAAGCGCAGACACAGCCGGGTCAGCCGAGATCGCGGCCCTGCAAACGCGGCCCGACATTCCCATCAGCCTGCCGCGCATGGCCTATATCTACGATTATGGCTTTCGCCTTGGAGCGCAGGACATTGCCAGCTTGCAGGAACGGCACGCCGATATGTGTGAGACGAAAGGTCCCTATGTCTGCCAGATCGTGTCGCAGAGCCATTCTGGCAGGATTGATGATGGCTATGCCAGCGGACGGCTGGAACTTGCCGTGATTGCCAATGAGGCGCGATCATTCGGCGCGCAACTTGGCTCCGCAACTGAACATGCCGGCGGAGAACAGGTTTCAGCGGCAATTACCGGAGAAGATCTGACCAAGAACATGGTCGATACCGAAGCGCGCCTGCGCAGCCGGATTGCCTTGCGCGATCGCATGATGGAAGTCCTGCGCACGCGGCAGGGAAGTGTCGAGGAACTGGTTGCCGCCGAACGCAGCGTCGCCCAGATCAACGAAGAGATCGATCAGGCGCGCAGCTGGCTGGCGGAAATGCGGCAACGCGTGGCCTTCACCCGCATCCATATCAACTATTCGACCGCCGCAGCGCCTGCCAATGACTTTCTCGGACCTGTCAAAACAGCGATTGGCTCGATCGGGAGCATTCTGGGTTATCTGCTGGCTATTGCCATCGTGCTCGGCACAATTGCCATTCCCATTGGCGTAAGCATCTATGGCTTCGGGCGGATCGGGCGGCGTGGTGCGGCCAGCATCGCGGCCACGACCACCTGATTGCGCGCCGACAGCGATGGTCTAATCGCTGGTGGCGCGCGGCATGGCGAATGTAAAGCAGGTTTCCTGCGCGTCAGACGTGACCTTCATTGATCCACCATGTGCGCTGGCGATCTCATTCACGATGAACAGCCCCAGCCCCAAGCCCTTCTCTCTGGCCGAAAAATCGGCGCGAAAGAAGGGTTCGAACAAATGGTTCTGCGCATCTTCGGGAATGGGTTCGCCTGAGTTGGAGACGCAAAGCTCAAAGCTGTCGGGTGTTGTGGAAGCTGACAGTCTTATCGATTGATTTGCCGACCCATGACTGACTGCATTGGCCAACAGATTGGCCGCCAATTGCGCGATCCGGCGGGAATCGCATCTAATCGGATGGGTCAAATCAAGTGCGACTTCAATCGTCTTGTCATCGCTGATCCGGCGCTGTTCCATCACCACCTGCTCCAGTGCTTCACGCACCGGAGCGCCATCCAGCAGATCGACAGGCAGGCCACTTCCCAACTTGCCGCGGGCAAAATCCATCACATCGCTGATCAGTCCGTTTGCACGAGCGATGCTTGCCTCCATCTCTTCAAGAACACGGCCGCGCATGGCATCATCCAGGGATGGCCGGCGCAACAGGCCCGTTCCCGCTTTCAGCGCAGCCAGCGGATTGCGCAGATCATGGCCCAGCACGGCAATAAACTGTTCGCGCAGCATGGTTGCTTCGTGCTCTTCCTGCGCCAGCGCCTCTGCTTTGGCCTTCGCATCCATGAGGTTGCGCTCAAACATGCGGCGATCAACTGCGCGAAACACTATCATGCGGGTGAAAAGATGCTCTCCTGCTGCCCCGCGCCGCTCAGCCGAATTGGCGATAACGGGCAGTTTTTCGCCCGAGGCATCTACCAAATCAAGCGCTATCTCATGCACGAAGCCCTGCAGGCGCAGGAGCGGTGCGAGATGCGTTTCAAACGCCAATTTGCCGCCGAAACTGAGAAAATCATGGACGTGCCGATCCATCAGATCTTGCGAGCTGTAACCCAGCCAGCCAAGCAAGGTCGCATTGATTTTGACGATATGGCCGTCAGGCGTCAGCGACACATAACCGCATGGCGCGTTATCATAGAGATCCTGAAGATCCTCCGATGGCCCCGGCTCAGACAAAGGCTCGAATGGCTGCAATGACCTCGGCAGGCGCGCTAAGGTTAGGGCAGTGGCCGGTTGCGTCGAGCAATTTATATTCACTATTTTCCAGATGGGCATGGACATATTCGCCAACACACTCTGGCGCGATGATGTCCTGCTGGCACTGGAGTACAAGGCTGCGCGCTTTGACGCGGCACAAATCCTCTCGATTGTCCGAGAAGAAAGTCACGCCGGCAAATTCGCGGGCAATATCCGGATCGGTGCTGCAAAAACTATTGGTCAGCCGCTCACCCAATTCGGGCCTTTCGGCATTTCCGACAAAAGCGGGCGCCATCGCGGCAGACCAGCCCAGATGATTTTCTGCCAGAAAATCAATCAATTCATTGACCTGATCCTGCGAAAACCCACCCTTGTAATCACCATCATCAATATAGCGCGGCGACGGGCCTACCATGACGAGATCGGAAAACATGCCTGGCGCGACAATGTCGGCAAGTGCCCCGATCATTGAACTGACCGAGTGGCCGACAAATACTGCATTCTGCAGATCCAACGCGCGGCCGATCTCCACAACATCATCGGCATAACCCTGAAGCGTGGAATATCTAACGCCGTCATAGGCTGATAAATCCGAGAGGCCGGCACCGACATAACCGAACAGGACAACCTTGAATTCTGTTTCGAAATGATCGGACACATCGCGCCACATTGTCTGATCGCAGCCAAAGCCATGGGCAAATACCATCGCACGCGAACCATCGCCGCGCACATTTACATTATTGCGGCGCAATATTGCTGTGGTCATCATGCTCCCCCCGGCACAAATCAATATTTGCCGCAGGGCCGCATTTTGTCAATCAGGTCAGGTTTCAGAAGCCTTGCACGTCCACACTGCCGGACGGGATGCTGACGATCAGGCCATCCAGTTCTTCAGTCAGCACAATCTGGCAGGACAGGCGGCTGGTAGCCTGCACATCGGCTGCAAGGTCGAGCATATCTTCTTCATCTTCAATCGCTTCGGGCAATTTGGCGAACCATTCGCGCCCCACGATGACGTGACAGGTTGAGCAGGCCAACTGCCCTTCACATGTCCCTTCCAGCGGCATTCCGGCAGCCTGCGCCACTTCCAGCAGGCGATCGCCCGGCGAAGCGGTTACCTCTACTTTTTCGCTATCTCGGGTAATGAAGGTAATCCTGATCGTGCCTATCCCTGCTGCGCTGCAGCATTGTTAATCATTCCAGCGACGGCTTCAAGCTCTTCCATCGAACTATAGCGTCCCCAGCCAAGCCGGATCGACGATTTCGCCTGTGCATCCGACAGACCTATGGCCTTGAGCACATGGCTTGGCCGCCCTGATCCGCTGGCGCACGCAGAACCGGCGGAAAACATGATGTCGCGGCAATCGCTCATCAAACGGGCAACATCAATGCCGTCCATGCGGATATTGAGATTGCCATGCCAGCGCGCCTCTGCGCTGCCGTTGAGCGTCCATTCGTGAAACAATTCGCGCGCACGATCCCACAATGCCTGTGCATGCGCTGCATCTTCCTCCGACCGTTCCAGTGCAATGGCGGCTGCGGCACCAAATCCGGCGCACAATGCAGGGGAGAGCGTGCCTGATCGGACATCTTCCTGCAATCCGCCTGTGATCTGCGGATCAAGCTCTATGCCATCGCGCACCCACAGCGCACCGATGCCTTTTGGCCCGTGCATCTTATGCGCGCTGATGGCGATGAGATCAGCGCCGGTCACTGGCATCTTGCCCGCTGATTGCACTGCATCGGTAAAAAACAGGGCGCCAGCCTCCTTCGCCTTCCGATGAAATTCAACTGTCGGCTGGATAACGCCGATTTCATTGTTCACCTGCATGACGGCGACAAGCTTTGTATTGGCTGGAATATCCTGTTTGACATTGCACTGGCCGTCCGCGCCGACGTTGAGTTCATGGCAATTACCCAGCGCGCGGGCCGTATCGATCACGGCGGCATGCTCTATTGACGTAACGCTTATTGCGCCCTTGCCCGGAGCGCCGCGCATTGCAAGATTGATCGCCTCGCAAGCGCTTCCGGTGAGATGCACCTTCCCACCCGGAGGCAGTAGTGCGGCAACCTGTTCGCGCGCCAGTTCAACCGCAGCAGCTGCCATGCGCCCCATGCGATGGGGACTGTGCGGATTGCCGAAGCCGCTGCCGTCCGGTCCGTCGAGCCATTTCAACATTGCATCACGCGCCTCTGGCGCGAGCGGAGTTGTAGCCTGATAGTCGAGATATATCATATGCAGCCTATAGTCTGATTACAGGTGAAACCAAACCCGCAACCCGCGAATTATCACGCTAGTGACGCCCATGCGTCGGTGAAGGCATCAAGGTCATCCGGCTTGGTGTTCCAGCCGAGCGAAACGCGGATGGTGCGCCGCGCAATACCCTCATCCAGTCCGAAGGCCTGCAGAACGCGGCTGGGCTTCAGTGAGCCAGAGGAACATGCGCTGCCTGCCGAAACTGCAAAACCCATCGCATCTAGCCGGATGAGCAGGGCCTGCGCGCTCATTTCAGGGTGGGTAAGGGGCAGGATATAATCGACCTGTTCACCAATCCGTTGCAGGTCATTGCCAAGCTTGCCTGCAAAATCAGCGCGATGCCTTGATGTGGTTTCCCAGTCGCATTGTTCCAGTGCGGCCGCCATGCCCAGTGCACCGGGCAAATTTTCGGTCCCGCGCCGATAGCCACGTTCATGCCCGCCGGAAGGATTGAGCATGGCAAAATCCTTCACCAGCAAAGCGCCAATGCCGATAGGTCCGCCAAATTTGTGCGCCGAAAGGATGACCATGTCCGCACAAAGGGGAATATCAAGCTTCCCCGCACTCTGCGCGCAATCAACAAGCAGTAGGCCGGATGCATCATGCACACCCTCTGCCAGCAGCGCGATGTCCTGCCGCGTGCCCGCTTCGGAATTCACATGCTGTATCGCAATCAGAGAGCGATCGTCGCCTGTCGCAGCTTCAAACTGGACCTTGCCATCAGGTCCGACCGGCAAAACCCCGGCACCTGAGTCCCGGACGAAGTGGTAAAGCGCATCATGCTCCACATCGCTGACACATGTATGCGCAAGCTTGGCATTGCCGAATGCCAGCGTCGCAGCCTCGCTCGCGCCGCTGGTGAAAATCAGCTCTCCTTCCCAGCCGAGCGCCGCCTTGCACCGTCGCCGTGCATCCTCAAGCGCAGCACGGGCGCCTCTTCCCTCTGCATGGGGAGAGGATGGATTCGCCCAGATGGCGAAGCCTTCTTCCATTACGACGCGCGCCTCTGGCCGCAGCGGAGTGGTGGCGGCATGGTCCAGATAAATGCGAGTCATGTCAGAACAATTGCGAAACGTGGCATAATCCCTATATAGCCGCCGACTTCCACCGCGCCAGTCGGTCGGACCATATCAATTCCAGCAAGGCCAATACGCCCATGCCGCACGTCATTTTTCCCGGCCCCGAAGGCCGTCTCGAAGGTCGCTTCTCACCCGGTCCGCGCCCCCGCGCGCCCGTCGCGATGATTCTGCATCCGCATTCACAGGGCGGCGGCACGATGAATGACCGGATCGTCCAATCGCTCTACAAGACTTTCGTCAATCGTGGTTTTGCCACCTTGCGCTTCAATTTCCGCGGCGTCGGCCGCAGCCAGGGCAGCTTCGATCACGGGATCGGCGAATTGTCCGACGCTGCCAGCGCGCTCGACTGGGTGCAGCAGATTCACCCAGAGGCGCAGGTGACCTGGGTAGCCGGCGTCTCCTTCGGCGCATTGATAGGCATGCAATTGCTGATGCGCCGTCCGGAAATTCGCGGCTTCATCTCCATCGCACCGCCTGCCAATATGTATGATTTCAGCTTCCTTGCCCCCTGCCCCGCCAGCGGGATATTTGTGCAGGGCACTGCCGACACGGTTGTGCAGCCGGTGGCCGTCCAGAAGCTGGTCGAAAAGCTGCGCACGCAAAAGCACATCACCATCCACCATGATGAGATACCGCGGGCCAATCACTTCTTCGAAAACGAGCAGGAAGAACTGATGAAATCGGTCGACAATTATCTCGATTTCCGACTCGACCCGAGCTGCCCGATTACCTGATCCGATGAAGGCTGGCTGGCTGGCTGCCTGGCATTGTGACCAGCCAGCCTGCCTCTCAAACCTCGTCAGACCCCTCTCAAACCGCGCCGTACGCGCGGCTCGCCCGTTACCGACTTGTGGTCGGGAGTGACGGGCGCGTGAATGCCTGCGGAATCATCGGCTCTACCGGCCATGCCAGCCTGGACAATGCGACCTGCCGTTGGATTGAACGACGCGCGCGTTTCGATCCGTCACCTGGCAAATTCCCGACTAAGGCGATCTATCCACCTTCTCCCTTGGCGGCGGATTCCGCAAGCGATCCGCCGCCTTCGGTGGGGATGATCCAGATTGCCACATTCACCATCATCACCACTGCCAACACCGCCATTAAAAGCGATTGCTTCCTATTGCCCTTGCGATGCAAATAAACGGCGCCAGCAAAAAGTGCGGCGGCCGCTAGTATGACAGCAGAAATGATGAAGTCGAACATGACACCTCCCTAGCTTCAGACATTGCGTGTCGCCAGTGCAGTCTGGCAGTCGGTCAGTTAAAGGCTTTCAGGAACGCTTGACGCCAACGGTTGCATCGGCAACCAGTTACACCATGCAACACATCAACGATCTTCCGCTGTCCCGTCGCTCCTTCATCGCGGCGCTGGGATCGACCTCCGCGCTTGCCGTGATGCCGGGCTGTGTCACCACGCCAGCCACCGCCTCGGGTCAGGTCGCGGCAGAAGCATTGCTGGACGATATCGCCTGGAACCTGCTGCGCCATGAGCCGACGCGCGCCACCTCGCTAGGCGTTGATACCGGCGTTCATGCGGCGCTGCGCAGCCAGCTTGCCGATGCCTCTCTGGAAGGTCAGAATGCATATGCGGCCACACTGCGCGCCGATCTGGAACGCGCCCGCGCATTTCCGAAAGAAGGGCTCGAGGCTGCTACGCGCACCAGCTTTGAAGTTGTAGAAAGCGCCTATGCCACTGCAATTGATGGATTTGCCCTGCCCTATGGCGATATTCCAGTCGGAAGCTGGCGCACCGCACCTTACGCGGTAATTCAGAATGTCGGCGCCTATATTGATCTGCCGCGCTTCATGGATTCAAGCCATCCGATAGAGAGCGCCGCCGACGCAGAAGCCTATGTCGCGAGATTAAACCAGATGCCCGGCGTTCTGGCTGGTGAGCTAGAACGTATCCAGCAGGCCCGCGCGATCGGCGTGGTGCCGCCCGATTTCCTTCTGGACAAGGCGATCGATCAGATGCGCCGCCAGATTGCCGATACACGATCAGGCGGCGCGATGGTAGGTTCGCTCACCCGTCGCACGGCTGAAAAGGGCATTGCAGGCAATTGGGGTGATCGCGCAAAGACCATCGTAACAGGCAGCATCACTCCGGCGCTAGAAGCGCAGCTGGCCGAATTGCAGGTGCAGCGCGCATCGGCCGATAGCGATCCCGGCATCTGGTCACAGCCCCGGGGTGATGAATGGTATGCCTGGTCGCTGCGATCCAGCACCACGACAGACATGGGACCGGACGAGATTCACGAACTGGGCCTGTCCACCCTGGAGGACATCCATTCCCGCATGGACCCGATCCTGTGCGATATCGGTTACAATGATGGCTCTGTCGGCACACGTATGACGCAACTTGCCGAAGACGAACGTTTCAAATTTGCTGAAGGCAATCCGGGCCGCGCGCAAATCATGGAATTCATCGAGGAACGGGTCGACTGGATTCGCGCACAGATGCCCAGGGCATTTCGCCGCGTGGCGCCAGGCAATCTGGAAGTGCGCCGCCTGCCACCCGCAGAAGAGCCGGGCGCGCCCACCGCCTATGGCGGAGCTGGTTCAGTCGATGGCATGGTGCCGGGAAGAATGTGGATCAATTTGCGCACGACTGATCTGCATCGCCGCTATGACCTGCCCACGCTGGTCCACCACGAGACCATTCCGGGCCATGTCTGGGAAGGCGAATATTCCAACCAGCTCCCGCTGATCCGTTCCATCCTTGCGTTCAATTCTTTCTCCGAAGGCTGGGCGCTTTATGCCGAGCAACTGGGTGATGAGCTGGGCGCCTATGAGGATAACCCCGCTTGGCAATTGGGTTATCTCCAGGGCGCGGCGTTTCGTGCGTGCCGCCTGGTGGTGGACACTGGGCTTCATCACAAACGGTGGGGTCGTGAACAATCAATTCGCTTCTTCATGGATCGCAATGGCAATAAGCGCGAGGAAGTCGAAAGCGAAGTTGACCGCTATTGCAGCTGGCCGGGGCAAGCCACCGGATACATGGTCGGCAAGCAGGAAATCCTGCGACAGCGCGAACGCGCGACTGTGGCATTGGGCGGTCAATATGACTTGCGTGACTTCAACCAGTCCGTGGTCGATGGCGGGAACGTGCCGCTTGATGTGCTGGCTGGCAATATCACGCGCTATATCGGCAGCTAATCCAGCAATCCAAAAGACATTGCCTTAAGCAGGATTAACCAATGTTCTGCACGCCATCTTTACCAAAACTGTGCCAGTTTCCTTAATCCATGACACAAGGACTGGCCTCATGTTCATGACGTTTCTGGTAATCGGTGCGATTGGTGCAATGCTGCTGACCATGGTGCCACGCTCAACGGTGCCGTGGCAGCGCTTCAGCTCACGCGGAGGCGCAGCCATGCTGATTGGCCTGGGGCTGTTCGGCACCGTCCACACCGCGCTCTCCCCCTGACGCGCAGATCCTGCGGGGCAAAAGCCCGGCTCAGCGCCGGCCGAGACCGCTTGCGATAGTTCCCAGGATACCGCCAAGACCGCCCGCGCCACTGCCGGACGAGCTACCCTGCTGGCCCTGTTTCGCCAGATAGCCCATCACTGCCATCGCAAGGATTGGTAACATGCGTTTGAGCAGGCTTTCGTCCAGCCCCGTTACGTGGGCGACTTCGCCCGCCACGGAACGGCTGACATCCTTCGAGCCGAAGATGCTGCCCAGAATGTCATTGCCGGATTGCACCGGGGTCGGCTTGCTGCCGAGGACAGCATCGAGCAATCCGCCACCCAGCCCGCCTGCAGAGCCGCCCAGAACCGCCCCTGCCAATCCTCCAAGCGGATCGGCTGACCCGCCACCGGCAGTAGAGCTGCGCCCCATGCCCGCCACAATGGCCGGAAGAAGCGCGCCCGTTGCAGTTCGCGCAGTTTGCTCATCAATGTTCAGCTCGCGCGCAATGCTTTCGACAACACCACTCTGCTGAAGGGTTTGCGCCAGGCTCATCCTATTTCTTTCCAAACAGGCCGGAAGCCATGCCCGCAATATCGTTCAGCGGATTGCCGTCCCCGTCCTTATCGAGAATCCCAATTAAGCTGGAGGGATCATTCTTGATCGCATTGGCGAATTGGCCCAGCGAACCTTCGCCGCCAACCTGCTCGACAATCTGCGAAAGCACGCTCTTCTCCATCCCGGTTTTCGCAGCGGCGAGCTCGACGGTATCGCCCTCCATCTGGTGCGTCTGCCCCAGCGTAGCGATCGCCTTTTCCGCCATCTTGGGATCGATGCCGACTTTCTCGGCCAGATTTGCCACGTCATCGGGCGCGCCGCCAATGTTACGAAGAATACCGTCTAGCAAGCTCATCATTCGATCTCCTGAATGTTTCTAATTGTGGGGCACCCTAGACGTTTTGCGTGACACAAAAAAGGCCCCGCTCCGGCGTCAACACCGGGGGGGGCACTCCTCTTCAACTGTAAATTCTTGTCTTATGCGCGTCGGCAAAGGCCAATCAGGCAGGCTGCGGCGCTGCCTGGCGAACCCCTTCATCGACATGCTCAGTGAAAGGCTGGAAATTATCGACAAACAACTGGACGAGCTTTTCAGCGGCCCGGTCATATTCGTCAGGGTTCGCCCATGTGCTGCGCGGATCAAGAATGGATTGATCGATGCCAGCCTGTTCCAGAACAGGGACGCTGACGGGCACGTCAAAGCCGAAATTGGAATCCTTGCGATATTCTACATTGTCCAGATCGCCATCGAGAGCTGCGTTCAGCAACGCGCGGGTAGCCTTGATCGGCATGCGATGACCAACTCCGTATTTTCCGCCGGTCCATCCGGTATTGAGTAGCCAGCATTGCACACCACCTGCCGCAATCCGCTCTTTCAACAGATTGCCATAAACAGATGGATGGCGCGGCATGAACGGTGCACCAAAGCAGGTGCTGAAGGTCGCTTCCGGTTCTGTCACGCCGATTTCGGTTCCGGCCACCTTGGCGGTATAGCCCGACAGGAAATGATACATCGCCTGATCCGGTGTCAGCCGCGAAATCGGAGGCAGGACCCCGAATGCATCAGCGGTCAGCATGATGACATTGCTCGGCACTGGGCCAAGGTTTTCGGCGCTGGTGTTGGGGATGTAATCAATCGGATAGGCGCCGCGGGAATTCTCAGCGAGCGAATTGTCGTCCAGATCCATCTCGCGCGTTTCCGGGTCCATAACGACATTTTCCATGACGGTGCCAAACATGCGGGTGGTGGCGTATATCTCCGGCTCCGCCTCTTCAGACAGGCGGATCATCTTGGCGTAGCAACCGCCTTCGAAATTGAAGACTGCCGTATCCGACCAACCATGTTCGTCATCGCCGATCAGCGTGCGGCTCGCGTCAGCGGAAAGCGTGGTCTTTCCGGTGCCCGACAAGCCAAAGAAAACTGCGGTCTTGCCGTCAGAACCGGTATTGGCACTGCAATGCATCGGCATCACGCCCTTGGGCGGAAGCAGATAGTTGAGAATGCCGAACACGCCTTTCTTCATTTCGCCGGCATATTCCGTGCCACCGATCAAGATCAGCTTTTCCGAAAAATTAACCGCGATCACCGTTCCGCTGCGCGTGCCATGCCGCTCCGGATCGGCCTGAAAACTTGGCAGGTCGATGATCGTATATTCGGGATCGAAGCCGTCCAGTTCATCTGCCGTCGGACGACACAGCATCGTGCGGATGAAGAGATTGTGCCACGCCAATTCGTTCACCACGCGAACACGCACGCGATGTTCCGGCTGCGATCCGCCAAACAAATCCGCAACGTAAAGCGTTTCCTTATCTGCCAGCGCAGCGAGGAAATCTTGCTTCAACGCGGCGAAATGCTCTGGCGACATGGAAGCGTTATTGTCCCACCATACCGTGTCTTCCGTTTCTGCATCGCGAACGATAAACTTGTCTTTCGCGCTACGCCCGGTGTGCTTGCCGGTCTCGACCACCAGTGGACCGCCCTGCGCCAGTAGTCCCTCACCATTGCCGACGGCGGATTCTACAAGTTCGGGCCGGTTTAGATTGGCATGGATAGTGGCGGATGTTTCAATGCCCTGTGCGGACAAGGGAACGGATAGCGTAGCGGACAAGGTTATGCTCCTCGAAGCAGATATGGCTGAAAAGCGCATGCATTTGCGTGGGTTCAACCTAGCGCATAATCGCGGCATGGTGCCGCGTCAATTTCGCGGCTCAAGGAATAGCCGATTCTTCGACGTTTCCACTCGCGTTGCGATCACACGCTTTTATTGCGAGCCAGCCTGCAACAAAGTTGTGCAACGCGTCGCGAAAAGTTAGTCCCTAGTCAGGCAGGAACAAACATGACGCAAATAGACGAAAATCCATCTCCCCAACCGTCCGGAAAGGCCATTGATGCGTCCGGTGATGACAACGCGTCTGCTGAAAGTCAGCGCGTCATTGCTCTGGTAGATGATGACCGCAATATCCTCACGACTTTGTCCATTGCACTGCAATCGGAAGGCTATGCCACGCGCGTCTATTCCGATGGCGAGGCGGCACTAGCGGCATTGCAATCAAATCCCCCTGATCTTGCCGTATTCGACATCAAGATGCCGCGCTTGGATGGCATGGAATTGCTGCAACGCCTGCGCGCAAAATCCGATCTGCCGGTTATTTTCCTGACCAGCAAGGATCAGGAAGAAGATGAAGAAGCTGGGCTGGCGATGGGCGCCGACGATTACATTGCCAAGCCTTTCAGCCAACGCCTTCTGCTTGCGCGCATTCGGGCCATCCTGCGCCGCGCTGCGCCGGTTGAGGAAGGACAGGAAGCCACGCGCGACCCTGCATCGCCGGATAATGGTCTTATAGTTCGTGGACGATTGTCGATGGACCCGGCGCGCCATCAGGTTACCTGGGAAGGCGGGCCGGTCAGCCTGACCGTCACCGAATTTCTGCTGCTGGAGGCATTGGCGCAGCGTCCTGGTGTGATCAAAAGCCGCAATCAGCTGATGGATGCCGCCTACCCTGACGATGTCTTTGTCGATGATCGCACTGTGGATTCGCACATCAAGCGGCTGCGGCGTAAATTCCGCAGTGTCGATCCGCACTTCGGCGCAATCGAAACGCTTTACGGTGCCGGATACAGTTTCTCGGATGGCTGAAAATTCGATGTCGACGAGCGGGTTTGAGCGGCTTCCATTTCCCCTCGGCAAGTCGCTCACAAAGCGTATTCTGGCAGTGAATCTGATCCCGTTGCTGGTTTTGGCCGGAAGTCTGTTTTTTCTTGATTCCTATCGCCGCCCTGTCTCTTATACACATCTCCGAGCCCACGAGACTAGGCATGATCTCG
>OJBY01000248.1_pt1 | contig 33757 bp, 31 predicted proteins | sample 1591731 | NCBI WGS metagenome assembly OJBY01 (sample SAMN05416837, study PRJEB24817) | seawater metagenome | isolation source: Sea water | place: Canada:Atlantic | collected 2013-07
GCCTCCACTCTCGCTGTCGTCGGTGTCCACGGCGACCCGTGCGCCCCGATAGTATCAGATTTTATATGACAAGGTTATATAACCCTTGGTATATATTAAATAATCTACTAAATGTTCTGGTTTAGAAAATGCGCTAGCAATCACAGGGCAATCACCGAAATCGTATAGTCAAAGTGGCAAATTCGCTTATCGAGCGGGCCAATGAAGGTGTTTGGCCGGCTTGTGTCCTATTCCATGCGGGTCTTCGGCAGAGCTCAGCTGCCATGTTGGCACTGCAAATTGGATACGCGTGGGTCGTGTTTTCATGGCTTTCGAATGCCAGCACCCGCCGTCCGGTCGCAGCGACGGAGGCCCAAGACAAACTAAACATTTAAATCACTGCGGACGACCGATTACAAAGCCAGTGAGGGAAGCCTGGACTGTTTGGCGAGACACGCTGCGCGCTAACAGAATAAGTCCCACGCGCCCGCAGCTTGGTTCCAAGTTGAGATGGGTTGGAATTTATCGACGCCTACATCCGCTATTTTTACAGCGGCTCCATCCTGCTCTTAAAAGGGAAAAACTTATGGCTCTGCGATCCGGCCGAAAATTTTGATGCCATACAGTTGTCGGATAGTTATCAAACGCAATATCGCCAAGATTAGCATTGCTATTGCGAACCCAAGCGCTGCTCCGAGCGCCCCCAGTGGTTCCGCCCAAACCCAAACGAGAGTGACCTCCAAGGCTAAAGCTATCCCGACCAAGCGAGGCGGCCACACAGGATGTCGATAAACCATCGGCAGCTCGGATAGCCCAAACGTCCCATCGAAAAGCTCGCCAAGCAGGATCGCGACGATGACAAAGAGTGCTCCAGCGGTGTTCATCTCAAACCATTCAAGGACGGCTGTTCCAGCAATTGCGACAAGCAGAATGATCGCCAGCTGAGTTGAAAAAATGAACAGCGCAAGTCGCCTGAGATGCGCGGCGACCGTGGAAATCGACGGACTTTGCGCGACGATTGGCGCGAGCATTGGTTCGAAAAGATACCGCACCTTCTCGACGATCGTACCAATCTGCTGAGCTAGGTAATAGACGCCGGTAGCCTTCGGACCAGCGACCGCGGCAAGGATGATGATATCAATCCTTCGGAACGCGAAGAGACCGGTCTCGTTGAGCGCGATCGGCCAGCTGCGGCGCGCTAGTCCCAGGACGCCATCAAACGATGGCCGGTAGACCTTTAATTGTCCTTGCGCCCCGAAAAATTTTGCGAGAACCAGCATAGCAAAAATGGCGGTCAACAAGAGGGACCCAGTGTAGGCTCCCAACAGCGCCTGTTCCGAAGTTATCCCGCCACTCGAGAAAAGCGTCGAACCGATCAAAGAATAATAGGCTGCGACCGCGAACAAAAGGAAACTCCAGGGTTTGATCAGCGTCTTTACGAGGGTATCCCAGAAAACCGTTCGGAAGTGGCGCGTGCCTGTTGTCGCGACCTCGGTAACCGCGATGAGGGGGATGCCAAGCAGAACAAATTGCGACGTCGACAGGCTCGGTGTCGACAGAAACGGCCAGAGGAACCACATTCCGATTGTGATTGCTCCGGAAATCAGCGAGGTCAGCACGATCGCGTCCATTACCTTACTGGCCAAGCGAGCCCCCTCGTCATCGCGCTTCATTTCTCCCAGCAGTGTCTTGTTGACGCCGAAAATCGAGAATGCTGCGAGAAGCTCGACAATCGCGACGGTTTCGCCAAGCCGGCCAAAATCGGAAACGCCGTAAACCCGGGCAACAAAGCTCAATAGAATGATGCGGGCGACAATCCTCACGCCAAAGCCGCTGAGGACCTGCACCGCGCCTTTCTTGAGGTCGCGCTTTTCCGCCTCAATAGTATCGACATCTTGGTTCAAAAGCCGGCCTTCCTGCATGGAGAAAGCTTATTGCCTTGAGATACGTGAAGAAAATACGGGTGGGTATTGGTTATCATTTATGCGAGACTTTTGATGACGGGGATGCGGGAATCCCGCCTCTGCGGCGTCTGGTTCAAATGATCAATCGTCAACTTGGAACAACCGACTCCCCGCCGACGGATATTGCCGGGCCGAAAGTCGGCTTCCTGTTCAATCACGACGAATTGCATCAGGTGGCCCACACGGCCCCTGTCATTCCCGCTCTCCAGAGAATGCTGCCGAATTTGCAGATAGAGATCTGGACTTCTAACGATGCGCAACAGGAGGCGGTTGCGCGGCAATTGTCCGACGAACTGCCGCGTCCGATCTTTCACCGGCTCGACACTTCCCCAACTATGAACTTGCTCGAGGCTGCGGTCCTAGGCCTGGCGCCGCTGGGTCGCATCGGCCGTCTTGCACGGTCGGCCGCGCGCCTTAACGAACTCGATGCCATAATCATACCGGAAACGACGAGCGCCCTCCTGAAAACTAGGTTTGGCGCCACGTATCCCAGACTAATATTCCTTCCACACGGCGCCGGCGATCGAAGCATAAGCGTATCGCCCGCTATTGCAGACTTCGACTACCTCCTTCTGCCCGGAGAGAAAACGCGGGCAAGGATGATCGAGCTCGGGCTCGCTGCGCCCGATACGTGCGCCGTGATTGGCTACCCCAAGTTCGAATCACGTCCGATGGAGGAGTATCAATCGCTGTTTGACAATGATCGACCCACGGTCCTGTATAATCCGCATTTCGACCCGATCCTGTCTTCGTGGCATGAGATGGGCTTCGACGTGCTCGACTTCTTCGGGCGGCAGGATCAGTTCAATCTCATTTTTGCGCCGCACGTCATGTTGTTTCGCCGTGCAATTCAGGCATCGGTTGAGCATCGCCGCATCCGCTTGCGAAAAGCCATACCCGAGCGCTATTTCTCAATGCCGCACATCAAGATCGACCTCGGAAGTTCCAGCAGTGTCGATATGACCTATACCAGTCTGTCGGACATCTATCTCGGGGATGTCAGCAGTCAGGTTTACGAATTCATCAAGACGCCGCGGCCTGTCATTTTCCTTAATTCCCATAACGCGGACTGGAAAGGCAATGCAGACTACGCCTTCTGGTTGCTTGGACCGGTGATCGATACCGTGCAGGATCTTGGCGAAGCTCTTGCTAACGCGCTCCCATTTCCAGAAGAGGTCGAAAGACGGCAGATCGACGCATTCGAACGTACATTCGACGTGAGCACAAAGATGCCTTCAGCCGACCGTGCTGCGCGGGCTATTATCGCATTTCTGAGCAGGGATTTTGCCGCAATGAGTTGTTCTGGATGGTCTTGATCTCGCTAGCGTTGCTTGGGTCAGCCGCAGTTATCCTGATCACTCTCGTCATACGGCTCGAGGCTTTCAAACGAGTGGACACCCGCCTGCTGGACTGGATACAGAGCGTGCTTCCCGAGAGTACGGGCAAAGCGCGGAAAAAAAGCGACACCATGATGCGCGATGTCACAGCGCTGGGGGGTGATACCGCGACCGTGATTGTCGCCCTTTCTGGATCCGCCACGCTACTTTCTCACGGTAATAGCCTCTTGCTTCCGCCCTTCTTACTAACACTTGCAACAGGGCGCGTGGTCGGCTTGCTGCTTAAAAAATGGATCCAGCGACCGCGACCAAAGCAAGCCGGGCATGCGCTCGATATCTTCACAAGTAGTTTCCCCAGCGTCCATACGGCCATGGGCTTTGTTTCCAGCTTCGCAATTGTGTTCTTTCTCCTGTCGGCTGCTAGCGCGCCGTGGATAGCGCTTTCGATCGCATCAATTGTTTCTGCGCTTATCGGTACAACGAGGCTCTACTTTGCCATTCACTGGCCTCTTGATGTTCTTGCGGGATGGTTTGCGGGGCTCACGATAGCGGCGACATCCGCGTTTTTGCTGACCGGCTAGTGCGGCTTTGCCGTGCGCGCGGCGTCTCTTTCGCAGGCACCCCCTGTTTAGAGACGAACGATCCGCACAATCATCCCCAACCTGACAAGTGAAAAGCGCGTTCCGTCACATGCAAACGATGCGGAGGGTGGATGGACTGCTTTGCTGCTTGCCGGTCAACGTCCCGGGAAGGACCCGCTTGCCGCTGCATACGGAGAACGCTTCAAAGCGTTGATACCGATCGGTGGGAAGTCGATGGTGTGCAAGGTCACCGAGACACTGCTGGCGGTACCATCGGTGCGAAAAATCGTGGTCATGGCGCAAGACCCTGAGGCATTGCTGCTGGGTGACTTGGCCCCGTATCGTTCACACCCGCGTGTAGAGTTTCATGCGAGCGGGAATGGCATTGCGACGAGTATAAAGGAGCTCGCTGGCACCGGCACTGCTCCCTGGCCGGTTCTGGTAACAACCGCCGACCATGCACTTCTCTCGCGTTCGATGATCGAAACGTTCCTCGATGGAGCTGCGGGGGCTGACCTGTCGTTTGGTGTCGGCGAAAGAGCTGTGGTCGAAGCAGTTTACCCACAGACGAAGCGAACTTGGCTCAAGTTTTCCGACGGGCATTATTCGGGTGCCAACCTGTTCGCTTTTCGCAATGCCAAAGTTGTCCCTGCGCTCGATCTGTGGTCGGGTATTGAACAGGATCGCAAGAAAACCTTCAAAATCATTGGTTCCTTTGGTCCCAATCTTCTGCTCCGGGCGTTGACACGTTCGATCGGTTTCGGGGATGCGGTTCATCGCGCTGGGAAAAGGCTCGGCGTCATCGCGCAGCCTGTAGTATTGCCGCAAGCCGAGGCTGTAATCGATGTCGACAAACCTGACGACGTGGCCCTGGTCGAAGCGATCATCGCCTCCGCCAGGCAATGTGCCGAGAATAAGCAGGGGTAGCCGATTGGCTGATACGGGAGATGAATTGACAGCACTCGCAAGGCGCGGTCCGATTGTCCATTTTCTATATGAGCCCGGAGCCGGAGGACTTGACCGGGTGGCAATCCTATTGGCGAACGGAATGGCTGAGCGCGGCGTCGATACCGAACTCTGGCTTACCAGAACCAACGGTGCCTTGAGCGGGCTGATATCCGACAAGGTCGTCGTAAGAAGGGTGCCAGGTCCGAAACGGGGTGGTCGCGGCACTGCGTTGTTCGTACAAATTCCCGCATTGGCCAGAATGCTGCGCCAACACGCCCCAAGGGCAGTCTTTTCCGCGGGCAACCAAAGCAATTTGTCGATTGCCATAGCTCGAGCTCTGTCCGGACGTCGCGGCATCAAAATAATTCAGAAAATCACCAATCCCGTGATCCGTCCGGGGATGTCCGGGCTGTCAGCACGGCTTCGCACCTTGCGCTTTGAACGAACCGCCTTGGCCGGCGACCGGACCCTATGCCTGAGCGAAGCGGATGCCAGAGCGTGCCGAGCTGCGATGCCCCGTGCCGCCCCTCGTTTTCGCTCGGTCCGCAATGCTTATGTGACCAGCGCGATGATCGATCGAGGTCTGGCGCTTAAGACCAATGCTGGCTCAAAAATCGCTGGGCTGCTGTCCATAGGACGCCTCGCGCCACAAAAGGATCACGCGACCTTGCTAAAGGCTTTGGCCAAAGTAAGGCAAACGGAATGGTCGCTCGAAATTCTGGGTGGTGGCGAACTACGGCGCGAACTCGAAGAACTGGCAAGAGGCCTCGGCATAGATAGTCAGGTCTACTTCAGAGGGTTCGTCGATGACCCCTCTCTCCATTTCGGGAAGAGCGATATCCTCGTTCTTTCGTCACGATGGGAAGGGTTGCCAGCCGTTCCGCTCGAGGCAATGGCTTGCGGTTGCCAAGTGGTCGCGACCGATTGCTCTCCCGGCCTCACCGAAATTCTTCGCAGCTGCGGACAGGCTGTTGTTCCGATCGGGGATATCGATGCCCTGGCGCAGGCAATCGATCGCCAAATTTCCAGCGGCCCAGATTTCGGGCAGGGACGCGAGAAGGCTTCCGAATACTCCGTCGATTCATCGATCGACGATCACCTTGCAGTCCTTACCGAACTCGGCGTCGATCCATTCTCTTTGCGACGTAAACTGCATTCTGAGTCGTAGAAAGATTCGTTCAAGCCATCCATCGACGAAACCTCTGCCCAGCCTATCTTCTGCACGAAGTAGCCAGACGGCGAGAGCAAGCCAGACCGCTGCTATCGCGAACGCAAATGCACTTGGGTTGCTGCCTACTCCTGTATCCAGCGGCGAAAGCATCTTCAGGCATGTGATGAGCGCAATAATCCCGAGGAAAAGTCCCATTGCGCTGGTCGACCGTTTGGGAGGCTTGCCAAGAACAAACGCCATAGCCGCAGACACCGGCACCAACAGCACCCAAAGCAAGCGGGCATAGGCAGCCGATCTGCTTTGCGCGGTGTCGGTCTTGAGCAGAGTATCCAGATCAGAGAACTTGGCCGAGGTGGATCCATCCGCAGTTTTGCTCTCCCCGGCTTTGTCGTGTTCACTGGCAAACTTCAATTGCGCAAAGCTGCCCGTCGAAAGACGATCCTCCTCAATTGTCTGCCCATTGCGAAGATCAAGCATAACCGATCCGTCGGATTGCAGCGAAAGCCGTCCGGCCTGTGCCGTGAAGGTCCTCCCGTTCGTTCTGAGGAATATCCCGTTGATGAACCGGCCGTCGGGTGCGACCGAGTCGAACCGCAGAATGCTGCCCTTGCCAAGATCAATGAACTGTCCGGCGGCGAGGTTGTGCCCGAACTCGCCGGAAGCCATGCGTTCGCCAACGTCTTCGAGGCTCCTCTCGGCATCGGGCATCAGCCAGCCCTGATTAAAAAGTGTAAGTCCGGCCACTACTAAGGTCATGACGATTGGAAGGCGCATCCAGCGCAACGGACCTATCCCGCTCGCTTCGATGGCATCGAGTTCGCCGCGCAGGACCAATTTGCGAACAAGCAATGCCAGTGCAAGATAGAGGCCCACCAATAAGCCTATCCCGCCATATTCGGGAAGCAGACCGGCAAGACTTTGTGCGACGACATAGCCTCGGCTTCCGGAGAAGCGGGCCAGTTCAATCAGGCTTGGCAAATGCTCTAAGGTCATGAGCGACATGACAATCGCAAAAACCGCCGCAAACGCGGAAACTGTCTGCTTGGCAATATACCGATCAAGTGTACCATGAACCGGCATCGCGCGCCTATCAGGCTGCCCGGTCCCGGCGCGTTGGGAGGAATTGCGCATAATGGTCAAACAGGGCTGCGAAATGACGCTCCATGTCGCCGCAGACCGAAATCGTGCGTGACAGCCACATTTCCGCCTGGAACTCGTCGAGCGCGCGACGCAAATCTGCCATATCGGCTGCGCGGTAGCTCATCCCCGCTCCCCCGCGGGCGAAGTCTGAAGCTCCGCCGGTGTCCGGAACGATAACCGGAATTCCGCTCGCGTTCGCTTCAGCCGCGACCATTCCGAACGTTTCTGCTTCGCACCCATGGACGAGCGCATCACAGCTGGCGAGAATGGCGGCAAAATGGCTCCGGTCGCCAACATTCCGAAACAAGCGAATGTGGGGATTGCCCGAGATGGCGCGCATAATGGTGCGTTCTTCTCGTCCTTCCCCGAATATGACCATACCGACGGAACGGTTGCGGCCAGCCATTGTGACGGCCTCGACGAGCATTGGGATCCGTTTTTCCGGCGCGAGGCGCCCAGCAGCGATCAGGAGAGTAGCATCGTCTTCCAATGCACATTCAGCGAGCAATCGCGAACGGATGGCTGGTTCGCGGTGTTCTGGCGAGAAAATACCGCTATGTACTCCCATCGGGAGGGTAACGGCATTGCCCACGCCGCCCGCCGCAAGTCGGCTGCGCAAATCGTCGTTCGCGCAAATAACGGTATCAAACACAGCTCCCAGGCGGCGAAGGTGCGCCCAGAAAGCCTCGCACTGACGATCGATTGTCGCCCGGTCCAGCATCGCCCCGAACCAGCGATAGGCATAGGCGGACAGAGGGTCCGCATGCATCACCAGTGACTTGGGCACGTCCGGTCGCCATTTCGCCACGAGTGCGGGACTTCGCCAGGGTGACGAGACTTCGACCAAATCAGGGCGCAGAGCATCGAGTGTCTTCATTAAGTGCGCATCGTCCGAAAAATACCAATACTTGCGGTCCAGAGGAAATCGGGGTCCCGGAATTGTAATTATCCGGGCATTTTCAGCGCGGGTTTCGATCCGGTGTTCGTCGCCGGGTGCGAGTATAGTTATCCTGTGCCCAGTCTTGCCTGCCATCTCGAGCTTCTGGTCGATATAGGTCTTCACGCCGCCGCCCCGCGGGGAGTAAAATGCGCAGACATCGACGATGTGCATGATGTTAGCGAGCTCCCGGTAGCGGTTTCATCCCGCCAAGGCCGCGAAAGTAATTCAGCACAATCGTCGTCCTGGTCGGGCCGGTCCCTGCAGCAGTGCTGGATTGGGCCGCATTCGGCTGGCTCCGCCCCACTTCTGGATTGCCCGCGAATCCGATGCCGTCCCTTCGCCAGTCGAATTTGCGATTGCTGTTCCTGTCGTGAAGCAGGATAACCGCATACCTGCCGGCCGAGGGGACACGGACACACAGATTGACTGCGCCCGATTGCGGTACATTCACCTCGACGCGGCGGAAGGTCTTCCCCGCAGAAATCAGGATATTGTCGTCTGCGAGAAAATCCTCGTCATTGGCTGGATAGACTTCGAGTTTCAGTTTCCCCGTGCGGTCCTTCAGACCGACGACAGAGACAAGAAAGGACGGTCCACGCTCATTCGTCCGGCATCGTCCCTCAGCCTTGCCGAGATCCGGGGTGGAGGGAATGGTCGCCGCCACGAGCAGCGGCATGGCGAGAAGGCTAAGCATCGGCAATTTCATCAGACTCTCTCATGAAAACATCGTTGATCGCGCACACGGCACCGACCAGCAGGTGTGCAATAAGGATCAGGGCAGCCATGGCTGTCATGAGCGCCGCCACCTCGACGTCATTTCCAAGGACGAGGATGGCAACGCCTGCAAAAACCACATCCTTGTTCGGCACGAAGGGGAGGCGTGAAATGAGCAAGCGAATTGTGGCGAGAACGAACCAGAGCGCGATTGGTGATGATGGAATGGCGAGATGCCAGAGCGCGGCGGACAAGGCGACCGAGGCAACTATCCGCGCGACCTGCATGGCAAAAATGAACGTCAACTCGCTCCGTTCGAGCGAGAAGATCGACCGGCGAAAAAGCAGCATGGCAAATGAGGTTGCGATCACCAAGCCGAAGGACCAGGTGATGGCACCCGCGTGTTCGTGGACCGGAAGCAGATCGAGATAGGGATAAGCAATCAAGAGGAACATCAGTGTCATGATGTTGCCGGCGATTGCAGAAAGGAGCACCAGATCTTTTACCGCACCGAAGGGCGCTGTAACGAAACCCAGTCTCTTGCGTGCCCAACCGTAGAAATAGACTTCGCCGAGATAACCTAAAAGCAACTCATTATAGATCAGCTTGCGGATCAGTGCACCGAATGCGTGGGCTCCGACGTTCCAAACGCGGCGAAACACGATCCACTCGCTCACCGGGCCGATAAGGTATGAAACAATGAAAAGCAGCCAAAATAGCGGCGAGGCCGGGACAATATCGACGACCTCCGCGATCGACAGCGTTCGCATTTGATAGAGCGCCGTCGCAAGAACGAGCAATGACAGGACCATGCCTGCCGCGCCAGACCAACTCAGCCTGTGACGACGATCGTGTGGTTCAAGAACCAAGCTGCTCGAAGGAGCAAGCGCGAGTGCTTGATCGGACATAAGAGCGCCTTGATCGTTGCTGACATGGACTAGACGCTGCCCTCGCGCCATTCCCGCACCATGGCGCGCATGCGAGCGAAGTTTCTTCCACAATGGCGGGCGGCAACGGATTCCATGAGAACGCGATATTCGGCACTGGCAGCGCGAAGAGTGAACTGCGATGCGAAACCGGCCATTGCCGTGCGCGGGGGATCGAGATGCCGAGCGAGGTTCATTGCCAGGCCCAGAGCATCGGCGTCCCGGCGTGGAGCCAATACACCGAAAGCCTCGTCCTGTAGCAGCCAGCGCATGCTGGCGCAGCAGTCGGTCGCGGCAATGGGAAGACCCGCAGCCAGTGCTTCAAGGATTACGGCCGGAACGCCTTCGTAGTCTGAAGACAGAACGAACACGTCCGCCTCGTGCAGGAGATCGTCCACCGCATCGGTATGTCCGACAAAGCGTACGCGCCCGTCAAGATTCAACCTCGCGGTCAGCTTCTTCAAAGGCTCGTATTCGGGACCGTCGCCTGCAATCGTCAGCGTGTCGTTGGGCCAGCCATGGGCTGCGAAGGCTTCGAGCGCGAGGCCAATATTCTTCTGCGCAACCAGCCGTCCGACCGAGAGAAACCGGGACGCGGTCGACTTCGGTGAGCTTGGGCTGCGTGATGGTATGGTAATCTGTGCTTCGTCAAGCGCGGGATCGGGAATGACGCTCGTACGATTGTGTGTGACCTTGAGCTTCTCTCCGAGCTGCGGTCGCATCGGTTCTCCGATCGCTACGAATTGATCGAGAAATAAACCCTGCAAGCGCAACCAGAAGCAGTACAATACGCGCACAGACCGAGGGAAATCCGGCCGCTCGAGGTCATTGCTGATCTTTACGAGGCAGGGAGGGCAGCTCCGCGCGAGGAGCAGACGCATGGCAACACAAACGACGGTGTAGGTATTGCCCGGACAGAAAATGACGTCGACCCGGTTGCGGCAAAGGAAGCGCCAAAGCGACCAAATCATCCAGAGGGTTTCCCAGCGCGCGGTCGGCAGCGGCTGAGCCAGAGTGTGATAGGTAAGCGAAGATCCTGGAGGACGGCATGCGCCCTCGTCGCGCCCGAGGACAATTTCGACCTCATCTCCCGCGTCTTGCCAGGCACCCGCCAACCGCAACGCAACGCGTTCGACGCCGCCCGGTTCGAAACTGTGGATCGGTATCGCTATCCGCATGGATGCCAGACGCTCCGCGAAGCACAAAACCGCATCAAGGAAGTCTAGAATAGTAGATCTGTATAGCGCCCAGGTCGCCTGTTTTTTGCAAACGCGGCAAGGGTATGGTCAATGCTGTCAATCAGCTCAGGCTTGGTTGTATCCCCGGGATGCACCGCAATCCTGACGGTACTCAAGGGTCGGAGCAAGGTTCGAGCCGCTGCCGCGAAGGCGATCGATGACGCGGTCCGTACGCTCGACCTGCTGGCCCAGGTGACAACCGGTCCACGTGCCAGAACAGCGCCAGTATCCGGCCGCCAGACCTTCATGTGATCTTCCGCCAGAGCGAATTCGCTTTTGCCCAACGCGTCCATAGCACCTGGCCCATAAAGCCAGGCCGGCGCGATAAAACCTGCAACCTCGCGCCCGATGATATCTTCGATGAGCGCCTTGCCGTCATCCATGCGGCGCGCGGCTTCGGCTGCGTCCAAACCGAGGAACTCGCCCTCGCTCGCGGTCATGAACCGTGCCTTGAGCGCACGCGCGCCGGTATGCGCAGCAATGTCGCGATGATACCATCCATGCACGAACATCTCGATCCCGCTGTCGGCCCATCCACGCAAACGGGTGGCAAAGGCGGAGTGCCGCTCCAGAGGATTTTCGCCCCAGTGGTCGGGCACGACAAGCATGGCGAAGCGCGCGCTCCCCAGATGCGTGGCTAGCAGATCGACGAGCTGGTCCACCTGACGCCCGAAGGCGGGACCGACGTCGTGAATTGAGGTGAGCAGGCGCGGCCTGCTAGAATCTGACATCTACGCCAAGCCTGATGGTGCGCGGTCGCAGCGGCGTTCTCTGGTTGCCTGCAGCCAGCGAGAAGGGATTGCCATAAGAAAATCGGTTGGCGCGGCTATCGAGGACATTGTCTATGTCGAGCGAAACTCCCCAGGCGCCAAGCTCTGCACGGGCACCCGCTGCTGCTTCGAGGTAATCGCCCTGCGGAAACTCGAATGGCTGCCCAATTGCGAGGTAGGAGGTCCCCGTATAGCCGAGTGATCCGTTTATGGAGAGCGGGACGTCCCCGAGGTACGGCTCGTAGATTGCGCTAACTCTCCAGCCGCTGTCGGCAATATTCGGGAGGTCGCGCTCATCGGCATTTGCGAATGCCGGTTCGGGATCATCGAGATGGCTGGTGGCAAGAAATCCGGATGCCTCGAGAGTCAGCCTATCGACGGGCTTCCAGCTCAGATCGAGCGAAGCGTAGCGTACATATCCCGCTCCGACGTTCGCGACATAGGGAAATCCGCCGCGCGACACGAGATCTGCCTGGACGTCGTTCCACCGGGTATAGGAAAAGGTCGCTCCCCCGCTCAGTCGCGCGCCGCGCCGGGTCCCAAAGCGCGCACCCAGCTCGATCGTGCGCAGTTCGTCTGGCTCAAAACGCGAGGCCGATGCCTCATCGCCGGTGCCGATGAGTTGCAAGGCGCCCGGCCTGAACCCTTCCTGATAGCGGCCGTAGACAATCGTTCCTGCAGCCGGTTTCCATGCAATCGCTGCGGTCGGCAGGAACCGGACTGACTTTTGCTTTGGTTCCAGATCGACGGTGTCGAATGGCGCTGCAAACTCTTCGATCTGGCGAATGTAAGAAAGACGTCCGCCAGCCGTCACCGACAGCCGGGGCGCGATCTCCAGGCTTGCTTCACCGAAGAGAGCTGCATCGAAAGTTTCCGAGCGGATCGAGGTGAACTCATCGGGCTCGCTGCCGCCACCGAGCGCGCGTTCGATATTGTTGATGTTGCGCGCTGCAGAAATCCCGGCCACCCAGCTCGATACGGGACCGAACGAGCCGGAAACCCGCGTTTCATGCGTTATTAGCGACACCTTGACGTCTTCCTCGAAGCGCAGCGGGTCAGGCGTACCCTCAGGTGTCGCGTCGAATACGGTGTCGATGGCGTGATCAACCCAAGAGGTGTTGGTGACCAGTTCGACGTCCCCGAACCCACCTTGGCCGGTGACAAAAGCGAGCCGGTAGTCATTGGCAAAGGGTTGCGCGATACGCGAACGTCTGGCCAGCACCGATCCCGGCAAGTCAGTGTATTGGCTGTCTCGGCTGCGGGTGTTCTGCCCCACGACCCCGATATCGAGCAGGAAGTTGTTGGCAGGCTCCAGGCGCACGGTTGCGCGCAGGCCAGCTATGGTCGTCCGGTTAACATCCTCGACCTGCCTCTCGAGATCATCGATATATCCCGGGCGCCGGATCCCGTAGGCGACAAACCGCGCCGCAGCTCTATCGTTGACCGGAATATTTGCCATGAGGGCGATATCGCCGCCCGCCGATGCGCCAGTCAGTGTGGGACCGAACACGCCCGCAAACTCAGTCGCACCGATTTCGGGATTGCGAGCTTGGGTCCGGATCACACCGCCAAGCGAACCTGCGCCGTAGAGCGTGCCTTGTGGCCCTTCGACGATCTCGACCGTTGCCACGTCGTAGAGCGCCAGATCGGGGTCGGGCGCACTGTAGGTGAGCCGGCTTTCGCCGAGGTACTGGCTGATTGTCGATTGCGTCTGACCGTTGAAGCTGCTGTCTGCCACGCCGCGAATAAATATCTTGTTTCGCCCCGAACCCAGGCTCGTTGACGATAAGTTGGGCAATTCGCGCAGCACGAGTTCGCTTCCGCGACCGCCAAAGCGCATACTCTCGATCAAATCGAAATCGGCAACCTGGATAGAGCCTGGATAGTCGGCCAAAGCCGCATTCTGTTTGGAGGCGGTCACCACAATCGGCGGAGGGGGCGGCAGTGGCTCTGGTCGTGGCGCGACAACGGGCCGTGCGGCAGGCGGAGCTTCTCGCCGACGCGCTGGTGCTGTCCGCGTCGATGGCGTGCGCGCTCGAAACACTCGTACAACGCCACTCGAGGACAGCGTAAACCGGTAGCCCGTGCCATCAAGCAGTTGTCGCAGGCCGCCGCGCACCGTGCAGCGGCCATTTAATCCCCTCACCCGGATCGCGCGCAGGTCCGGATTATCGACATCGATCGATACGCGCGCCTGCCGGGCGAAACTGACCAAGGCACGATCGAGCGAGCTTGCCGGGATGTCGAAACGGACGAGCTGCGATGCGGCTACGGGCGGCGCAAAAGCTACACAGGCGGCGATGACGCCCGCGCCCGACAAGGTTCGCAAACTCATGGTTGGACGATCCACCGATCTCCGTTCGGCTCCACTGTGAGATCAAGCAGCTGCTCAAGTCGAATCCGGATTTGCTCGTGTCCGCCGTGCGTCTGGATCACCCCTGAAAACAGCCGATCGCGCAACAATGGCGAGAACTCGACTGTTAGCCCGGTGGCACGCGAAATGTCCGCCCCAATTTCGGCAAGCGGTGCATCCTCGTAGACGAGCATACCGTCGGTCCAGCTTCCCATGGCATCTACGTTCTTCTCGAAGAAAGCGATATTGTTGCCGGCATCGACGCTTAACCCCTCGCCTGCTTCAAGTTCTATCGTGCGAGTAGCGCCTTCGAAACGGACGGCGCCTTCAGACACTTCGAGTTCTAGCTGGCCGGCGGCCCTCGAAAGGTTGAATATGGTACCGATATCGACAAGGCGGCGTCCCGCGACCTCGACAATGAACGGGTTCGCTTCGTCGTGAACAATAGTGAACTGTGCTTCCCCTTCAACCAGCTCAGCAGTCCGCGGGTCATTACGGTCAAGGATAACCGACGTGCCGCCGTTGAGGACGATCTCGCTGCCATCGGCAAGGGCAATCGTGCGCGTCTCTCCGGGGCTAGTTTCGAGGGTATACGAAGTCGGCCCGGTGAGGACCTGCGTGGTAAACAGTGCAGCGAGGGCAACCGTTGCAGCAATTGTCGCCCAAACCCAGCGGCGCGAGACCAGAGGCGGAGCTGTCCAATCGTGGACTGAATGGTCGAGCGGGCTCTGGTCGGTGACTTCGAGAGTTTCGCCGGTCGCAGCGCGATATTCGGGAAAAGCGACCTGTGAGATCACCGGCTGGAGCCGGGCGTCATTGTCGACAACCCAGTTGTAGGCATCGTCATGGACGGGATCGGCCTCGAGCCACTCGGTAAAGCGCATCCAGGCATCGTCATCGCCGTCACGAAGCCTGATATGCCAAGCGGTAGCCTGGTCGAGAACGTCGGCGTCAAACGGGTTGTTCATCGGACCGGACCCTCCTCGCCGGACTCAACGTCGGCATCGAGTTTGTCTCTCAACACCAGCAAGGTCCGATAGGCACGCTGCAAGTGTTTCTCGACCGCGCTCAGGCTGATCTCCATGGTTTCGGCAATCGATTTTTGAGTGCAGCCCTCGATCCGGTGGAGTCTAAGAATCTCCGCGGTACGCGCCGGCATGCCCGCAAGCAGCGCCTCAGCTTCCCGTACCTCCTGCCGCAGAATGGCGATATCTTCTGGCGATGGATTTGGATCGCGGTCGAGGTCAAGCCCGAATGAGCTGCGGGCCCAGCGATCGTCGCGAGCTTCCTGTCGCTGGCGCCCGCGCCTTGTGTCATGCAGAAGATTATTGCTCATTTGGAAGATATAGGCGCGCGGATTGGCAACTGGACCGGTGTGGACATTTGCCAGCTTCACAAACAAGGACTGCAAGAGATCGTCGACATCGGCAGGAGCGCAGCGGCGGGCGAGAAGGAAGCGCTGCAATTCCGGGCGCATATTGTGTGCACACCGGATCAGGCCCGTTTCGCCTTCGGATCGCAGAGGTTCGCCGGTCGACATACCTTTCCTATAGGGAATGGCGTGTCCAACTGGCAACGACGAGAAGTCGCTGGGTTCAATACTTGTCGCTGCGCCCATCAAAAACGTTCGCCAATGGTGATGCGCGCAACGAGTTCAGAAGAAAATTTCGGCGTTCGCGACCTTTCTACTTCGAGGCCAAGCTTTCGGCTTTGTCCGAGAACTTCGTTCGCCAAGCGGTATTCGGCACAAAGGAGTACGCCGGCTCGGGCTCGGTCCTCGTGGTTGGCTATTCTGTTCGCCATATCGGGAACGTGTCCGGGCTTCCAACCGCCGTGATCGAACAAAGAAATAGTGTAGCTGCCATAGCCGGACGGGTCGGCACGCAAGAAAAGGGAAGCCTGCCTGGCATGGGTCCTGCGCGTTAGAAGCGCGCCCGAGCGTTCCCGGCTGGCAATTTCCCCAAGCATTACGCCCGGAGAAAGAGTCAGTTCTGGCTCAAGCTCTAGATCGTAGCTTGCCTCGGCAAAGGCCAAGCGGCGGAGCATTCGCACCGGCCCATAGTACCGATCCGATCGTCTCCCGACGCTTTCTCGGCGAAGCACGATCCGGACGATATCAGCCTCTCCGGAATGCACCCCTGTGTGGGGTTTTTTCTTCAGGGCTGCTGTGTCGCCTACGAGCGCCTCGATTTGCTCCCGGACGTCGTCTTCGGTCTGAAACGCCCGGGCAAGAGTGTCCTCGTCTCGGGCACGGTCTTGTGCCCAACCCGGTTGCGCGAGGCATGCGCAAAGCGACCCGAGGCCCAAAGCAATGGTTTTGCCAATTTGCAGGTTCATGAGGCGGCCTCTCGTCTCCGGACGTTCCAGTGCTTGATAGGACGCCGCGGGAGGTTGTGACCCGCACAAGCGACGAAAGTGCGGGATCATGCAGCGAGCGGCGTCTTGTTTGCACGAGCTGCCGGTACAGGAACCCCAATGTCCGCGACAAAGTTATTGACGCTTCTGTGCGCCGCGCTGGTATTGAGCGCGCCCGTTGCCCCCCACCAGCCCTATTCGAGCGCCCCGCAGAGCTATTCCGACTGGCCAATGGAAGATGAAGGACTGTCGATCCTTACCTACAATGTGAAGGGCCTGCCTTGGCCTGCAGCCATTGGCAGGGATGATGCACTGTCGGCGATCGGAGAGCGACTATCGTTGATGCGAGAGCGGGGCGTGCAGCCTCACATAGTGCTCTTGCAGGAAGCATTCACAAAGGACGCCGAAGCGATAGGCGCACTTGCAGGCTACAAATATGCCGTGCGCGGACCATCTACACGGGCGCACCTCTCGTCCCCTCCGCTGGGGCAGCAATTTGCAGAAGAGGCGCAGTGGTCCAAGGGGGAAACAAGCGATCCGGTCGTCAACAGCGGATTGGTAATCCTGTCGGACTTCCCCATCGAGCGGACAAAAACTCTCGCCTTTCCGGATGGTGCTTGCGCGGGTTTCGACTGCCTTGCCACAAAGGGTGCGGTGATTGCCTGGGTCGATGTCCCCGGCTTCGATGCCCCGCTTGCGATAGCAAACACACATCTCAACTCGCGACGCTCCACACATGTATCGAGACGGCGCGCTGATGAGGCGTTTGCCTGGCAATCGGCTGCCATTAGCAATTTTATCCAGTCCGAAGTTCAACCCGGAGAGCCAATCATATTCGGCGGCGACTTCAATGCAGGTAACGCCGCGCCGAGACGCGCAGCGTTCGAAGCCAACTTGCCTTTGGGCTCTCTCCAGGAAGACGCGCTCGAAGAGGCTGTTGCGAACGAAGTGATCCTTCTATCTTCACGAACCATCGCTAAAGACATGATCGAGCGTAACCGCGACAAGATCCTCTATCGCTCGGGTTCCAGGACAAGGATCACACCTCGCCTCGCATGGGTACCGTTTGGCGAGGAGGGAAAAGCCGCTCCCATGTCAGACCATAAAGGTTTCATAGTGTCAGTCGATTTGTCGCAATCTGCATTCCAATAACATTGACCGCGCGAAATTCGATCAATTGGCCTGGTTTAGCGTTTCGGCAATCGCTGCTGCCGCTTCTTGCGCCGCCGGCCAGTCATTCGCATCAACCGCATCGCGCATCGACTGCAAGTCGCCATTGATCATTTCGCGCACATCCGCTGGCAAGTTGGGAACGGTTTTCTGAGCTGCTTGATCGAGATCGTTGAGCCTTATGACGAGGTCACCGCTCTGACCCTTGAATGAGGCAGCGTCGGTTGCCAGAGCCGCTAGCCTGCCTGCCGGCTCCCCTGAAACCGGAACGCTGGAAACCGGATCGGCGTGATCTGTAACCGGTTCGCTGATCGGGCTAGCATCGGTTGCTGTGTCACTGGCGGACTGGCCGCATGAAACGAGGGCGAGCGATACCGCAACCGTGGAGAGGGTGAGCGCAGTGTTACGGGTGTATGTAGCTGTCATTGTCAGGCTCCTGATTGTACGGGTCTCTCTAAGTAGAGTGCTCTGGCCTAGGTAAACTGAAGGTTGCTCTCAATCCAGTATCGGCCGAAAACTGTCTGGGTTGGCCTGCTTCCAGTAAGCGCCAAATTGCGTTGCGTCAGGTTCCGCCAGCAACTCTCCATCGCGCACAAACGGCGAAATCTCATTGAACGGAACCATCTGGGCTTCATTCTTCCACTGCCGCAGATGTTCAGGGCGGAACTCATCTGGCGAAGCGAGACCGCAGGCGACGGTTATCTCATGCAGACTGTCGAGAGTTCGGCGCTGGAAATTCGCCACCCGCTCCGCTTTCTCCTCGACAACGAGGCCGCGTTGGCGGGCAGGAGAGTTGGTCGCAATACCCGTCGGGCAAGTTCCGGTGTGGCAACGGAGGGATTGGACGCAGCCAAGCGAAAACATGAATGCCCTTGCCGCATTCGACCAATCGGCTCCTAGCGCGCAATTTATCGCTATATCCGACCCGGAATAGACCTTCCCCGAGGCGGCAAGTTTTACCTTGTCTTTGAGCGATGTACCGATGAGCGCGTTGGCGACCAGGGGCAGTCCGACCCGCAAAGGCAGACCAACCCTATCTGAAAGTTCCAATGGGGCCGCGCCGGTGCCCCCTTCTCCCCCATCGACAACGATGAAATCGAGCAGGATGCCGCTGTCGAGCATGGCTTTCACAACCGCAAATACTTCGTGGGGTTGGCCCACGCAAAGCTTGATGCCGACTGGCTTACCGCCCGACAACTCGCGCATTTTCGCGGCGTATTCAAGCAACTCTCGCGGGGTAGAAAAAGCCGAATGGCCAGGCGGAGAGATACAGTCCTTGTGTGCCTCGATGTCACGCACCTCGGCGATTTCCTTGGTCACCTTCTCGGCCGGAAGGACGCCGCCATGCCCGGGTTTCGCACCTTGGCTAAGCTTGATTTCGGTCATCTTGACGCTGTTATGCTGCGCTTTGTCACGAAATGCCCCGGGATCGAAACTTCCATCTTTATGGCGGCAGCCGAAATAGCCCGAACCGACTTCCCATACGACATCGCCGCCGTTTTCCAAGTGGTATTTCGATAGACCCCCCTCACCGGTGTCGTGATAGAAATCACCCTGCTTTGCGCCCAGATTGAGCGCACGGATTGCATGGCTGCCAAGCGAACCGAAGCTCATTGCACTGATGTTAACTCGCGCTGCCTCATAGGGCTGGCTGCACTGCCGGGTTCCCACCTGTACACGGGTCCTCTTCGGCGCATCGGCGCGCGGCGCGATCGAGTGGCCGAGTGCTTCGTATTCGGCAGAATAGACATCGAGTTCGGTGCCGAAGGGATGCGCGTCTTCAGCTTGTTTGGCGCGGGCATAAACAAGTGAGCGGGCGACGCGGTCGTAAGGACGGCCCTCTAGAGGCCCTTCCACGATATAGGATCGCAGGAAGGGCCGCAAATCCTCGAACAGCCAGCGAAAGCGCGCTGCCAAGGGGATAGTTGCGGCGTAAGGAATGCTTGGTCTGGATCAGATCCCACAGCGCAATAAGCAACAGGGGGATGACGACAATAAATCCCCAGTAGAGCCAACCCGCGAACCAATGGCCCCCAATCGCCAGCAACGCAGTCAGCGCGATCATCGCCCATAGGCCGAAATTGCGTTCAACTGCATCATCCCGCGTCAATGCCTGGAAAATGGTCATAGCTCGCCCTTGCTCAATCGATCAGATTCTTGGTCAGCTTGGCCACGTCGCCTGCGCGGCCCGACAACACGGCTTTCGCCGAATAGAGCGCGGTGCCGAATATTTTTTCGGCCTCGACATGCGGCGGCATCACCAGTTCATAGCGGTCGGTTACGACATCCAGCAAGGCTGGGCCAGGCGCACCTAGCCACTCCGCAACCGCCGCATCGAGTTTTCCCGGATCTTCAACCCGGCGGCCCCACCAACCCATCGCACTGGCGACCGCACCGAAATCCGGATTCTGAAGCTCGGTGTAGTGATCCACCAACCCCTCGATCTTCATTTCCAGTTCAACGAAGCCAAGCGTACCATTGTTGATCAGCGCGACCTTGATCGGAAGTTTTTCCTGAACGGCGGTGAGCATATCCCCCATCAACATCGCGAGCCCGCCATCGCCTGACAACGAAATCACCTGCCGCTCTGGAAAGGCCGCTTGTGCGCCCAGCGCCTGCGGCATGGCATTGGCCATAGTGCCGTGAGTAAGGCTGATCATTGAACGGTTCTCGCCCGTGGCCGGAACGTGGCGCAGACACCAAACGGTCGCCGAACCTCCATCCGCGGTCCACACCGCATCGCTCGCGGCATGGCGTGCGATTGTTTCGACCATATATTGCGGATGGATGGGGACCGCGGCCTTATGCGCGTGGTCTTCCTGCTTTGCCTTTGCCTCCGCGTGCATCTTAAGCATTGCCTCGAGGAAGTCTGCATTTTCCCGCTTTTCCACCAACGGGAGGAGCGCATTTACCGTCGCCCCGACATCGCCAATGGCAGCGATATCAACCGGATGGCGTTTGCCGAGATGAGTGCCATCGATATCGATCTGGATGATCGTCGCCTTTTCGGGATAGAATTGACGCCAAGCAAAATCGCAGCCGAGCAGCAGCAGCGTATCGCAGCGCATGAGGGCTTCGTATCCGCTCTCGATACCGAAGAAACCGGTCATGCCGACGTCGAAGGGGTTGTCGGGCTCGAGCCAATCCTTGGCGCGCGATGTCCGGGCCACAGGCGCTTTCAGCTTGCTGGCTAGTTCAAGTATTCGGTCTTGCGCTCCGGCACAGCCTGATCCGCCATAGATCGCGACACGCTCCCCCGCATTGAGTGCATCGGCAATGCGTCGCAGTTCATCACCGGAGGGAGTGACGACAGGCTCAGCGGTGTGGACCGAAAAACCTGGACCTTTCTCCGGCACTTTCTCCTCGGCCAGATCGGCCGGCACGATTAAAACCGCAACACCGCGTTTCGAAAGCGCCGCTTGCGCCGCCGCCACCGTCATCCGCCGCGCCTGCTTCGCCGTGCGGATTTCCTCGCAGAATACGCTGCACGGCGCGTATACACTTTTGTAGTCGACTTCCTGCGGGAAATCGAAACCGATCTCGTCGCGCACGTGCTGGCTGGCGATGAGGACAACCGGCGCACGGTTGCGATGGCTTTCGTATAGCCCGTTGATGAAATGGAGCGACCCGGGGCCCACTGATCCTGCGCAAGCCGTGAGCTCACCGCTAAGCATCGCGTCAGCCCCTGCCGCCATGCCGCCGCTTCTTCGTGGCGCATGTGCACCCAGCGGATCGACGAATGCGAAATCGCATCGGTCACATGATTGAGCGTATCGCCTACAATTCCTGGGCACCGCGATTGCAATCACGCTCAATCTCGCCCTCAGCGTCTTTATGCAACATCCTGAAAAAGGACGGTCGGGCGACTTCTGGTTCGAAGTTCATGAAAAGAACGGCCTGGTCGCGCTTGCGCTTTTGACCATCTTTTGGTGCTGGACAGCGGTCAGACGCGGCGACCCGGGTCTTGGCAGCTGGCTCCCATATTTTTCCGCGAACCGCCGCAGGGCGCTGGCCGACGACATCAGGCTTCATCTGCGCGCACTGCTCGGACATGGCCTGCCCCGCAGCGACGAGCAGCCGCTTGCCAACGCGGTTCACGGACTTGGCGCTCTGACGGCGCTCGGGACGGCATGCACCGGGGCGGCTGGATATTTCCTGTCACAGAAGTGGGCCTTGTCTATTCACGGGAACCTTGCAGTATTGATGTGGGCCTATTTCGGCGGCCATGTGTTGATGAGCCTGATCCATGAGTTCGCGCGTGATCCGGTGCTGCGGAACATGTTCGTGTTTAGAGCGAAGAAGTGATGCTTAACCCGGCGCGCGTCACCCTCGATCTGGCCAAGAGTTTGCTTCAAGGCCATCTGCACGAGGCAGAGGAAGCGCGGGTCCTCGATCATATTGAGCGGCGTGCGCCGATCAGCGAGGACGCCTCTGAAAGAGCAGAGAGTCAGGATAGTCTGGGTGACCGACTGGCCGATCGCGTCGCAAGTATCGGTGGCTCCTGGCCTTTTATCTGCACGTTTTTTCTTTTCATGGCGGCGTGGATCGGGATCAACAGCTTCATTCTCGCCAAAGGCGGCGCGTACGATCCCTACCCGTATATCCTGCTCAACCTGATGCTTTCGACGCTTGCCGGGATACAGGCACCGATCATTCTGATGAGCCAGAACCGGCAGGCGGAAAAAGACCGCATCGCCGCTTCGCATGATTACGAGGTTAATCTGCGGGCAGAACTCGAGATTCTCGGTATGCAGGAAAAGCTCGACCGGCTCCGCGGTGAACAGCACGAACTGATCCTCGCCAATCAAGCTGCTATGATAGAACGAATTGACCGCATCGATGCGCTTTTTGCGCAGAGGGAAATCACACAGACGGGAGCAGAAGAATGATGGCGACCAATTCCCACGGGCAAAGCAACACGCCTGCCGATTTCGTGAGTGCGGTAAGTCCATGGGTCGCAGGCCTTGGCGTGCTGCTGATTTTGCTCGGAATAATTGCAATCACCCATCCTGCGTTTACGGCCATCGCAACCGGACTGGTCATCGCTTACACACTTGTGCTCGCCGGTCTGGCGTCGCTGGCCGCGATTGCAGGGGACAAGTCCACGGGGGGAAAGGTCGCGCACGCCGCATTCGGACTCCTTGCTCTCGCAGCTGGTGCATTCCTGCTGTTTTTACCAATGGATGGAGCCGTCGGGCTCGTCTGGCTGGTCAGTGCACTCCTTGCCGCCAGCGGCTTTGCCGACTTACTTTCCGCAAGGCGCGCTGTGGGGCAACGGGCCTTCAGGACGCTACTCGGCCTTATCAATATTGCAATCGGCGTTTACGCGCTCTTCCTCGTCCCAGCCGATGCAGTCGAGATTCTGGCGCTTTTGATCGGGATCAGCCTTGTTCTGCGCGGCCTTCTTCTGGCAATGCTGGCGCTGGTCGTGCGAAAGCTCTCAACCTAAGGGGCTGAACGAGCTGGCCGGCCATACCAGACACCGCCAATCAGCAATGCGGCAATAAGCGGCAAAGCAATTACTGCGATCAGCCCGGTATGATGCATCACCCATGGGATAATCTGGAAATGTGCCGAAATCCAACTGCCCAGAAAAGTCCACATTCCGCCCCAGGCGATCGCACCGGCAGCATTTGCGATAAGGAAAGTGCGCCAGTGCATTCGGGTAGTGCCTGCGGCGATACCGTTGAGTTGACGCATCAACGGAAAGAAGCGCGCGAAGAAGACGATGATCCAACCTCGCCGGTCCATTTCTCGCTCGGCTGTCTCCAACCGTTCATGCGTGATCCCGAAACGTTTGCCGCGGCGCAGAACCAGCGGCCGTCCGCCTTTTACACCAATCAGATAGGCGACATTGTCACCCAGTATTGCCGCGCTCGCAGCGACAATCCAGATCGAGATCGTATGGAAGGTTCCGGTTGCCGTAAGACCACTCGCCAGTATCAGCGTGGTCTCTCCTGGCAGCGGCAGCCCCATACTTTCGAGAAAAATGATCCCGAACAGGCCAAAATAGCCAAATTGGCCCAGCGCGCCATGCTGATTGATTATTTGTAAGGTGCCTTGCACGGAACATCTGGTATGCGATGTCTCAAAGCATGGGAAGTAAAGAAGAGGGGTAAGCCGATTGTCGCTATTTAAGTTTACCGCAATTCTTGCGGCAATTGGATTTTTGTCTGCCTGCGCCACCTATCAGTCCGAGCCGCTCGACAGCCGGGTCGACGCCTTGGCTGATGTTGCTCCCGGCGATTTGGCTGCGCTTACTGCGTCTATCGGAACCCCTTATCTCACTGGCCGGCCCGTCGATATCGGTCAGCCGCTGGATCGCGATGCGGTGGCGCTTATCGCACTTGCTCGCAATCCGGACCTTATCGCCTTGAGGCAACGTGTCGGTGTGGCCGAGGCGCAGGTGCTCGATGCAGGCCTTCTGCCCGACCCCATAGTGGGGCTTTCCAGCGACAGGGTCGTTTCGGGTCCTGCCACGATCAGACCCGGCAATCTCGCCAGTCAGATTGCGCTTGATATCAATGCGCTGCGAACGCGCGGGGCGCGCCGCAATGCTGCTGAAGAGGCCTTGCGCCAGGTAAGACTCGATCTTGCATGGGCGGAGTGGCTGGTTGTCGAGACGGCGCGCCTGCAAGCAGTACGGGTGCATTATAATTCGAGGGTTGCACAGCTTGCTGGCGCAAACCGTATTGCCGCAGAGGGCCTCTTGCAGCGCTACCTTGCAGCGGCGGGTCGCGGCGATATCGGCGGGGATGCGGTCCAGACTGCGCGTGTTGCCCTTACCGACGCCATCGACCGCGACAATGCCGCTCAACTGGGGCTTGTCGCGGCAAGACGAGAAATGAACCGCGTTATGGGTGTCCCGCCAACCAATCGGTTCGCTGTTGTCCAACCTGATCTGCCTGCCTCGGTCCCCGGTTATGACGGCCTGCTTGCTCAGGCGCTTGAGGAAAGGTTCGATCTTGCCGCGCTGCGTGCAGGCTATGCTTCTCAGGAAGCAAGCGTCCGTCTATCCATTCTTGAACAGTTTCCATCGCTCAACCTGGGATTCAATTTCACGCGTGATAGCAGCAATAACGGCCTTGTGGGCGCGTTGCTCGATTTTGCGCTGCCATCGCTCAACGCCAATCGCGGCCAGATCGCGATACAGCGGGCAACACGAAGCGCGTTGAAAGCTGAGTACGACGCGCGACTTTTTGCGACCCGTGCCGATTTGGAAGGAGCGCTGGCAGCTTATGGCGAGCTCTCCAGGCAATATCAGGCGCTTGCGCAGGGTCTGCCCGAGATCACGCGCTTCGCAGCAGCGACGCGCCGTGCGGCTGATCGCGGCGATCTCGCGCTGGCGACGGCAATCGCCGCTGAACAGACGCTCCGGGACAGGCGGATCCTGCTGCTCTCACTCGAACAAGCGCTTGCCGAACAGGTCATCGCTTTGGAGCTTGCAAGCCAGCTTCCGGTGGAAAGGTGGAATTGATGAAGTGGTTTACAGCTTTTGTGGGTGGAGCATTGCTGACAGCATGTTCGAGCGGCGGGCAGCAACCAGCGACCGCCCCTACTGCGACTGTCGAGGTAGCGACCGTCCAACTTGGCGCGATCGATGAAACACTGACGGTTTATGGCGATATTTCAGCGGACTCTTCGCTGAGGCGCGATCTTGTTGCCCCGCTTGAAGCACAGATCACCCGCATCGCGGCACCTTTCGGCAACCTCGTCCAGCGGGGGCAACCGGTGATTTATCTCAGACCTAGTCCGCAGAGCCGCCTCGAGGTTGCGCAGGCCGCGACTGCAGCCACGCAAGCCGATCAGGCGCTGGCAAGGGCGCAGCGTCTGCGTGCAGATGGCCTCATGAGCGATGCCGATGTGGAATCCGCGCGCGCTTCGGCGCGATCGGCCAATGCACTGGTCGGTAGCCTTCAGTCGCGAAATTTCACGCTGCGCGCGCCTTCCGAAGGAACAGTCACCGCGGTCGATTTCGCAGTCGGGGACATTGTCGCTGCAGGAACGACAATAGCCCAGATCACCGTCGACAGCGACGTTCGAGCCAGATTCGGGATCGATCCCAGTCTGGCAAGGAGTGTTAGGGTCGGTGATACCATCCGGATCACGCCGACGAGTGGCGGAACAACATTCGCAACGAGGATCGTGGCTGTGGACCCCGTAGTCGACCCTGTGACGCGGCTCGCATCGGTTTTTGCGCAAGTGTCCGCTTCGACCGAGATCGCACCCGGAGAGCCGTTGAAGGGCGAGATCGTGATATCTTCGCGTCCTAGTGCGCTTACTGTCCCACAGACGGCGCTGATGGACGATGCCGGTCAGAAATATGTCTATACGGTAGTTTCTGGAAAGGCGAAGCGGGTCGACGTAACGACAGGCGCGCTGGATTCGGGCAATGTCGAGATTTTGTCGGGGCTGAAATCAGGCGACCAAGTGGTCACGACCGGAGCTGCGGGTGTGAGCGATGGCCTTGCCGTTTCAATCGGTAGGCCTGCTGCAACACCATCCCCAGCGCCATCAGCGCCAGTGCCGACAGCGGCCCCTTCTCAAACGCCCTCGCCCACGACAAGCCCGAGTTCGACCCCAAGTGCGACAACGCCGAGCGAGCAATGAAAAACGCTATCAACAAACAGCGGGCTTCGATCTGGCTGGCCGCCGCGCTTGTTACGCTGGTCGGGGTGTTTGCAGCGACCCAGCTCCCGGTCAGCCTGTTTCCCTATATCAGCTATCCGCGTGTAGTGGTTTCCATCGAAGCCGGCGAACGCGACCCCGCCGAAATGGCGGCCGCGATCACCCGGCCCGTTGAAATTTCGCTGCGCGCGATACCGGGCGCAAAGAGCGTCCGCTCGACGACCAGTCGCGGCTCGGCGGAAGTGGCTGTCGATTTTGCGTGGGGCCAGGACATGGTTGCCGCTACGCTAGAGACACAGGCTGCGCTTGCGACCATGCTACCGGATCTACCGTCCGGATCGAAATTCAATGTGAGGCGGTCGGACCCCACGATTTTTCCTGTGCTCGGCGTCGCGCTCACCTCGGACAGCCTATCGCCTGCTGACCTGAGGCAAATCGCGGAACTGCAATTGCTACCGGACCTGATTTCCGTCGATGGTGTTGCAGGCGTGGATGTTTTGGGGTCATCTCCCCGGGAATTCGCAGTCAACCTCGATCCTGCACGCCTCTCGGCGCTCGGCCTTAGTCTGGCCGATGTGACGTCATCGCTGTCTGCGCAAAATACGATCACCGGCGTGGGGCGAATGAGCGACTACCATCAACTTTACCTGGCACTGGTCGACGACCGGATTGCTGGCATCGAGGATCTGCGGGACACGCCGATCGCGATACCCGGTCAGAGCGGTCAAGGCGTCGTTCGGCTGGGCGATATTGCCATGATCGAAAGTGGGCTTGAACCCAATTATACGCTCGTCAATTCCGGTGGGCAGGACGCTGTATTACTCAATATCCGGCAGTCACTCGGCGGGGATACGGTAAAGATCGTCAAGAATGTCCAGCAACGCCTGGATGCCGCGAACGTCCCCCCATCGGTCAAGATTACCCCATTCTACGATCAGTCGGAACTTGTTCTGGGGGCCGCTAACGCCGTACGCGATGCGATCCTGATCGGTGCTCTCCTGGCCGCAATCGTTCTGTTTCTTTTCCTGCGATCGTGGAGGCTGACATTGTTGACCGGTCTCATGCTTCCCGCAGTCCTTGCCGCGTCCTGCATCGTGCTGCTTGTTCTCGGACTGGGATTCAACATGATGTCACTTGGCGGCATGGCTGCAGCAGTGGGTTTGATCATCGACGACGCCGTCGTCGTGCTGGAACACATGGTGCGGCGCATGAAGGAGCAGGCGAGTACCGAGACATCGACCTTGCTCGACGCTGCTGCAGAAATGGGACGACCGCTGCTTGGTTCGACCATTGCGACGATCGTCGTGTTCATGCCGCTCGCTTTCATTTCCGGCGTCACCGGAGGCTTTTTCAAGTCGCTCGCGGTGACTATGGTGTCCTGCCTTGTGGTCTCGCTGCTTTTCGCGCGCTTCGTCGTTCCTTTGATTGCCGCACGCTGGCTTGACGAAAAGGATGCCGAGAAAGTCGAGAAGGGCGAAAAGATCATGAATCCCATGGTCCGCGGCTATCACAACGTCAGCCGCCGCGGCATGAGGCGCCCGGGACTATTGGTGTTGCTGGTAGGACTGGCCCTGGGCGTATCGGGTATCGTAGCCTACCAAAAGGTACCGTCGGGCTTCATGCCGGCGATGGACGAAGGGGGTTTCATCCTTGACTACAAAGCTCCTCCAGGCACCGCGCTCGAAGATACAGACCGGATGCTGCGCCAGGTGGAAACGATCATTTCCGCGACCCCTGAAGTTGCCAGCTATTCGCGGCGCACCGGTATCCAGTTGGGTGGCGGCCTGACCGAGGCCTCTGAAGGTGACTATTTTGTCCGCCTCAACGGCGGTAGCCGCCGCAATATCGACGCGGTCATGTCGGACATCCGCGATCAGATTGCCCAGACCGTTCCCGCCTTGCAGGTAGAGACGGCGCAATTGATGGAAGACCTCATCGGAGATCTGACTGCGGTTCCGCAGCCGATTGAGGTCAAGCTGTTCTCGTCAGACGAGGCAGAACTTGAAAGAGCCGCCCAACAGGTTGGTCAGGCAATTTCTCAGGTCCAGGGCGTGGTCGAGGTCGTCGACGGCTTGCGCGTTGCTGGAAGCAGTGTGACGGTCCGCGTAGACCGTGGAGCGGCGCTGCAACAAGGGCTCGACCCACAATCGATCGCTGACCAGATGTCGGCCCTGATCGATGGTCAGATTGCAACCAGTGTGCGAATGTCGGAACAGCTAATTGCTGTGCGTGTGCGTGCGCCGGGAGACCTGAGGGAACGCATCAATCAGATCAACGATCTTGTCATTAAGGCTCCTGACGGTCACTCGGTCCGCCTCGCCCAGGTGGCCAGCGTCCGGATTGAGAGCGGTCAGAAACAGTTGACGCGCGAACAGCTGGCCCCATTCATCGGCGTTACCGCCCGGCTTGAAGGCCGCAGCCTCGGATCAGCTATGACAGATGTACAAAGCACTGTTTCCGGACTCAATTTGCCCAGCTCAATTCGGGTCGAATATGGCGGTCTGTATCAGCAGCAGCAGCAGAGCTTCCGCGACCTGGCGATGGTGTTCGCCGCGGCGATCCTGCTCACCCTCCTGCTGATCACGATCATGTTTCAGCGTTTTTACTGGGCACTTGCCGCAGTGGCGACCATTCTTCTGGTCGCCTGCACAGGACTCCTGGGACTTTGGATTACAGGGATCGAACTGAACATCTCCGCGCTGATGGGACTGACAATGGTCATTGGCATGGTCGGCGAACTCATCATTTTCTACCTCGCGGAACTGCCGAAACAACAGCGGTACACACATGAGGAATTGCGCGAGGCGGGCGAAAAGCGCCTGCGACCGATCATGATGTCCGCGCTCATTGCAGTGCTGACCTTGCTCCCGCTGGCGGTTGGGTTCAGCCGCGGGGCAGGCCTCCAGCAACCTCTGGCAACTGCTATCATCTTCGGGCTGATTGCGGCGGTGCCACTTGTACTGATATTCCTGCCTTCGATGCTGATGATCGAACCTGAAAAGGGGTGGATAGGGCGGCTTCGCGGTTCGCGCAACGGTCGCGGTGAGGCGCAATCAGCGATGGGGTGACCAAGTGGCGACACGGTAAAGATAGGCGCCCACCAATATGATCATGATTCCAGTGCTAACAGGGTCGATGATAGCGCCAACGTCTCCGAAATCAGCGCGCAAATGGTAGCCTGCAAAGGCGAGCGAGCCAGCCCACACAGCGGTTCCCAGGGCCGAATAGCCGAGGAATGCGAGGCGGGGCATTCCGAATACGCCTGCGGGAACCGAAATGAGAGTGCGGATGCCGGGAATGAGCCGCCCGAACAGGACCATCTTTCCGGCATGTGCATCGAACCATCCGTCCGCGCGGTCGAGATCGGCAGGCGACATTGTCAGCCAACGCCCATGCCGGGCGCCAAAATTGCGGAGACGCTCGGGCCCCAGCCAGCGTGCCAGCTCATACCAGAACCAGACCCCTGCAAACGAGCCGAGCGACCCTGCGATGACAACTGCCGGTAAGGAAAGCGTTCCCTCCGCCGAAACATAGCCTGCGAAAGGCATGATCAATTCAGATGGGATCGGCGGGAATACATTCTCGAACACCATCAGGAGGAAGATGCCGAGATACCCCGTCTTGCCGATAAAAGCGGTAATGGTTGAAAGCATCGTGTTTTGGTCCCTAATTCACCGATAGAGTTACTGCTGTCCGCTCAGGACTGCGGTGCGTTCTGTTGTCCTGTCCCGGGGGCGTGGATATCTGTTGGGCGCATTGCTTCACATCGGCCTCTAGGCAAGCGCTTCGCATATCGCCGTAGCGACGCCCGGGTCACTCAAATAACCGAGGATTCCGTGAGCATTCGTGGTCCTGTTTTCGACCTTGTCGTAATTCACGACAGGCGGCAGGACTGGAAAAGTCTGGGCATCCAGGGGATACATAGCGATCAGATCACGGCGGTCGAAGGCGTTGAACCACTTGCCGACGCAGCCTGGATGATTGACCGGCTCGAAGCCGCTGCGGATCGATCTGATCCCGAGCGGCGACCCCAGAGTGACGAACAAGGGCACGATGATATCGTCCCGATCTTTCAAAACATCGTAGGCAATGACAGATCCGAACGAATGACCGATCACCACGACGCTGGTCCGTGCGGTCAAACTGGCAGTCACGATGGCGTTGATCTCTCTTCTTACGGATTTGTCGCGCATATAGAGCCATACGTCGTGCGTCAGCTGCTCCAGCATCTCCCCGCTCAAGCCGGGAACCTTGTCTAACGCACGCAGAATCGAATGAACCCATGGCAGCCCGCGAATGGTGGGAGCCTCGCCGGGTTGGTTTCCCAAGGCTTCAAGTCTTTCATCGGTCAGCCCGTGCCGTTCCTGAACCTCACGCACGTGAGCATGCTGGAAGCGTTCGAAGTCATGGAAACGGGGCTGCGCTTCGCGACTCTGCTGCGGGAATTGCGGAAGCCCGGTCGCCGCGCCCGTCAATTCATCGAGGCGATGACCATAAAAGGGCATTTGCACTTCGATATGCTCTAGGATGCCTTCGTATGAGGATCCGATGCCGATCGCGAGCGACTGCATCCAGAGATCGAGCAGGTCATCCGCATTGAAGGCACCCTGTCCACGACCGTGGACAAACAGGAGCTGTGGACGGGTCACCGGCATGCTGCCTCTTGCTCCCTGCTCCAGTATATCGACGCTCGCAGCCCTGGATGGTTGGATGTGAGTTTCAAGGTGGCCCCATGCGCGTGAGCGATCGCCTGTACCAGTGCAAGTCCCAGCCCCGTTCCTTGCGACTCGCGCGAGCGGTCAAGGCGTGTAAATCGCTGTGTGAGCAGCGGAATATCTTCTTCCGGAATACCTTCGCCTGTATCGGTAACGCCGGCGACAATCGACTGGCCACAGACTCGCGCAAAGAGCGTGATACGCCGCGAAGGACCGGAATACGCGATGGCGTTTTCGATGAGGTTTGCAAATGCGCGGCCAAGCAGGCGTTTGTCGCCCCGGATCACAATCGGCATCGCCGGCAGGTCGACGTCGAGGGTGCCATTGGCGTCTTCGACGACCGCCTCATAGGCTGATACAATCTCATCAAAGAACGCGCGCAGATTCACGTTTGCCATTTGTTCTGAGCCGAGACCGCGGTTTTCCAGTTCCGCAATCGCAAGCGTCTCATCGACGATAGCCGCAAGGCGCAGAAGATCGCTGCAAGCATCGTCGATGGCAGATGCCTCGATTTCCCCACCGCGCGCCACCTTCTCAAGCCGCAACTGTACCCGGTTGAGCGGCGTGCGCATCTCGTGCGCGATATCTGAGCCTGCCTGCCGCAATGCGTTCTGCGCCTTTTCAAGCCGGGCAAGAGATGCGTTCAGGGCGCTTGCCAGTCGCGAGACATCGTCGGCCCGCACATCTCGGTTGGCACGGGCAGTCAGATCGCCAGAGCTTGCCGCATACAAGGTATCCTCCAAAAGCAGGAAGCGCCGCTGTGCTTGCCGCGCGAAAGCGAGGCCCGCGAGCAATCCGACCAGCGCGACGGCAAGGCCCGAGAGGAGAAAAACCAGCATGGCCTCGACAACCGGCTCGTCCACTTCGTCGCGCGCGTAGCCGGTCACAATCGTGTTGGGTCCGACCGCACGGCTCATGCTGACGAATTTATCGCCGGGCGCAGCTGCTGTCCCGGCCACACGGGTTCCTGCTTCATCTAGGAGGGCGAGAAACGCATCATCGGAGGCGGCGGTGCGCGCTTGCTGATCGACGAGTTGCGCCAGCAATGGGGTCTGGCCCGCGGACTGATCGATGAGGCGGGTGATAGTCAGTTCAAGTTCGACGCGGGCGCGCGAATGGGCAGCATCATGCAGATAGAACCAGGCGACGGTAGCAATTACCAGCCAGGCAAGCGTGAATATGGCGAGCAGCCGGACAGTCAGATGCCAGTAACTGCTGGAAAACAGGTCCCTAGTCGCTCCTGAGAACATAGCCCACATTCTTGATCGTATGAATGAGTGCGGTATCGAAAGGCTTGTCGACCTTGGCGCGCAGACGGCTGACATGGGTCTCGACCACAGTCGAGTTGGGATCGAAATTAAAGTCCCACACCCGTTCGAGCAGCATAGCCTTACTGAGCACTCTGCCTTCTGCGCGCATCAATTCTTCGAGCAACGCGAATTCCTTTGGCAGCAGGTCGAGGTCATGGCCCGCGCGTCGGACACGGCGCGCAAGCAGGTCCAGTTCGAGATCGCCGCAGCGAAGCGCAGTCGCTTGGGCGGTTGTCGAGGGCCGCCGCACGAGCGCTTCAAGGCGCGCTTCGAGTTCCGACAGCGAAAAGGGCTTGGGCAGATAATCGTCGGCTCCAGAGCGCAGACCTTCGATCCGATCATCGATCGCACCGATTGCAGTCAACATGATGACCGGCATTCTCCGACCGGCCGCGCGCAAGGATTTGAGAACCGACAGGCCGTCGAGCCCCGGCAGCAGCCTGTCGAGTATGATCGCATCATATTCGTAATTCAGCGCGGCATTCAGCCCTTCCATTCCATCTCCCGCGATGTCGGTTCGCCAGCCCGACGAGACAAGTGCGTCGCTGATGTGCGACGCAGCGATTCGGTCATCTTCAACAATAAGCAGTTTCATTGGAACGCTACCTGCACCAAAAAAGGAGTTGGCGCGACCCGGCACAGGGGGAGACCGGGCCGCGCCAAGCGGATTGGCCGACGGGGAGGGGCTAGTCGGCGTCTTCTCCGCTTTCGTTGTCTTGGTCATCTGCGCCGGCCCGCAGGACCTCGCCGGTGTTCGCATCGATCACTGCTTCGAGTTCATTTCCCGCCGGATCATATAACCCAACCTCGAACACGGCCATGCCGTCTTCGGATTCAAACTCAGCCTCAGCCGCAGCGGCGCTGGTCGAGCGTTCGGCTATTGCCACTGCATCGACCAGCGAGATTTTGGCATCGGCAAAGGCTGCGGCCTCGGCAGCGTCTTCATTCGCTTCGTGGACGCCGGTTTCCATACTGGCCGTCGCTGCGTATCCGGCGGTCCCGAGTCCTGCGAGGCCAAGCGCCAATGCGCCGAAGATTTTGGTTTTCTTGTTCATTCCAGGTGTCCTTTGAAGGTTGCTCTGTGTGTGGCAGGAACTTTCTAAACGACTGTCTTTTCAGCGGCATCGCGCCCAGTTTAAATCGGTGTAAAGTTGGGCAAATCAGCATCAGAGTGCCAGACTATGATAAGTCCGCGCAATCATGCACCCTGAGTACAGCGCTGTGGGAGTAGATTGACCCTAAAATGCCGGAGGTATGAAGCGATCAGCCAAAGTCGATTGCCAACCGGAAACACGTAGCAAAGCGGCCTTGGTCGGCAGGAATCAATCCAGCCTCCTTGAATAGCGGCTGCCAGCGTGCTGCAACATGGTTGCGCAACTCTTCGACCATGGCCGAGGCTTCATCGGGGCCCAGATCGAACACTGCTGCTCCCGCAAGCGCATTATCGAGCGTGGCGCTGCGGTCTTCCGGGCCAACTCCCAGTACGAGCCGGCGCTCCAGCCCCACCTGCGGCTTGGG
>OJBY01000257.1_pt1 | contig 33152 bp, 34 predicted proteins | sample 1591731 | NCBI WGS metagenome assembly OJBY01 (sample SAMN05416837, study PRJEB24817) | seawater metagenome | isolation source: Sea water | place: Canada:Atlantic | collected 2013-07
TCTACACTATCCTCTTCGTCGGCAGCGTCAGATGTGTATAAGAGACAGGTTTAAACAGCTCAGTTGTCCGCTAAGCTTTTGCTTAAACAGCTCAGTTGTCCGCTAAGCTTTTGCTTAAACAGCTCAGTCGTCCGCTAAGCTTTTGCGGAACTGCATGGGGGAGAGGCCGTAAGCGCGCTTAAAGGCTTGAGAGAAGGTGGAGTCAGACGCATATCCCACCAGCGCGCTGATCTGACCGACGCTGTACTGGCCTAGTCTTAAGTAGCGCGCCGCGATGCGCAGGCGATAGTCGGTCAGGTAGCCAAGCGGGGTGTCATCCATGATCTGGCGAAAGCGCTCAGCAAAGCTCGATCGGGACATACCAGCGATCTCAGCTAAGGAGCTGATCGTCCAGTTATGAGCCGGATCGCTGTGCAGCGCGCTGATCGCTTTGGCTAAGTGACGATCCTTTAGTGCCATGAGCCAGCTGGTGGACTCCTCACTGAGTCCCTCGATGTGCTCGCGCAAGCATTCCACCATGAGCATGCTGCACAGTCGGTTGAGCATGGTGGCTTGACCCAAGCGCTCGCTTCTCACCTCAACCGCCAGGTAGGCCAAACCCAAGCGCAGGATCTCGCTGTGGATCATGCTGCCAAGGCCCATTTGCTCGCTCACTTTGGCAAAGATCACCGGCAGCCCGTCATCACCGACCGGCCTCTCAGGCAAAACTTCTGGCAGAGCTGAGAGCAGCGGGCGCGCCATCCCCTGATCGTATTCGCACCAAGCGATCAGCAGCTGAGCGCAAGGCGTACCTGCACCAACATGGTGCAAAGAAGTCGAGGTAGTGAATTGTGACAGGTCAAGTTTTTGAACCCGCTCACCGCTACCGCAGATGATCGCCGGTGCTAAACCCTGCGGCATCATCAGCATATCGCCTGTGTTTGCTGGCAACTCTGAGTCCCTGAGCTGTAGCTTAAGCTCACCGGATATGACGATATAAAACACCATGGTTTGCTTTGGCACCAAGGGCTCAAGCCGGTAATCAGACGTCAGCTGTATGGTGGCAAAGTTTGCCTGTTTTAAGTGTATGTCCAGTAAGACTGAGCTGAGTGCATCCATGGAGATGGCCAAAATTGTTGTGACACGGTTCTATGATAACGCTTTTTAAAACCCAGAAGGATATTCGGTTTTTGGACGCAGACTAAAATATCTCTGCGCAATCGCGGTGCAGCTCGATCAGCAAAATGCCAATATATATTCAGATTCACAGAAACGGGGTCTTTAAGACACCTCACGTTAAGGAATAACCTTATGAACATGTCTGTCAACACATCGATTGAAACTCAAGATCCCGCTCTTTGGCAGGACCCTAAGCGCTACGGATGGCTGCTTAGCCCTGCTCTGCCTCTCATCGGCACGGCGATTGGCGTATTTGCCATACCCTCTACCAAAACCGAAAAGTACAGCAAGCTAAACACGCTGCTCTGCTTTGCCGGTCCCATCTTGGTTCATGTGATCATACCGGCGCTGGACATCATCGTGGGGACTGATAACTCAAACCCGCCCGATGAGGCGATGAAACGTCTGCAAGAAGACCCCTACTATAAGCGCATCGCTTATGCGTTTGTACCGCTGCAGTACCTTACCCTTGGCATCATCGCGCATAAGTTTGCTAAGAGCGACAACGCGCCGATGCTAGCTAAGCTTGGCATGGCACTCTCCGCTGGCACGATTAACGGCATCGCGATCAACACGGCGCATGAGCTGGGTCACAAAAAGGGCAAGTTAGATAACTTGACCGCCAAGCTGGCACTGGCGCCAACTTCTTACGGTCACTTCGTAGTTGAGCACAACTACGGTCACCACAAAAATGTCGCCACTCCCTTAGATCCCGCGAGTAGCCGATTTGGTGAGACATTTTACCAATTTCTGCCCCGCACCGTGATCGGGAGCTTCCGCTCCGCGATTGAGATCGAGACTGCGCGTCTGGCTCGTAAAGGTAAAAGTTTTTGGACTAAAGACAACGAGCTGCTGCAAAGCTGGGGCTTATCTGCGGCTCTCTACGCTGGCCTCTATAAAGCCTTTGGCGCAAAAGTGATCCCTTTTATCGCAATCCAAGCGGTTTACGGCTTCAGTTTGCTAGAGGTGGTGAACTACCTTGAGCACTACGGTTTGAAGCGTCCCCAGCGCGAAGACGGCTCCTACAGCCGCACGCTGCCTGAGCACAGCTGGAACTCAAATCACGTGATCACCAACTTGTTTTTGTATCAACTCCAGCGCCACTCTGATCACCACGCGAACCCCACGCGCGACTTTCAGATGCTGCGCCACTTTGACGACGCACCGCAGTTGCCAAGTGGTTATGCGTCTATGATCACGCTCGCCTACTTCCCCAAGCTTTGGTTCAAAGTCATGAATCCAAAGGTGATGAAACACTATGACGGGGACACGTCGCTCATGAACCTGTATGACAAGCAAGAACGTCCAGTGCGCGATCTGATTGGCGAAGTTGGCGGTGCGGTTGCCTCCAAAGCTTTGGGCAAGGTCGGTGCGTTGCTGCAAAAGATCTGAGTCTAACGCTTTAAAAAACCCGCCAAGTTGGCGGGTTTTTTTATGTCAAATGTCAACGCTGGCAAGCTTCCATATGAAGCATGCCGCTAGATGAGTTTAAAAGTAGTTTGAATTTCTAAACTTCACACAAACTCATCGCCTAAAGCTAAGCCCAAACCCAGTCAAACCCCGCTCTCGTTGTCATTTGACTGTGCTCCGAGTTTAGGCTTTTATCAAAAACCTACAGCTCATAAAATTGGCTTAATCCAGCTTAAAACCTTACTCAGGCTCGCCAAACTGCTTGATGCCAAGTTCGCTCAGTGAGTAGTCCCATAGCTGATCGATCATGGATTTCTTTTGACTCCAGGGACTGGTCAGCGCTTTTTTCTTGTTCACGAAGTACTCACCTGAAGCGGTGAGATCAGGAGTGCTTGCCAGCCAAATCTGCGTGCTTGCGCCCTGCTGCTCGGTGACCAGCATCGGACCAATCAATCGCTGAAACACGCCAGGGGTATCACGCCAGATATCGGTTTGCACCGCACCGGGGTGAAAAGCGTTGATCTTGATGCCCGGCACTCGCTGATCGAATCCGCGCACAAAAAACAGGTTAGCCAGCTTAGAGCGCCCGTAACTGGCAAAAGGAGCCGCCATGAGCAGGCTGCTGCTGCTCACGGTTTTGAGCTTAAAGAAGTCGGTAAAGTAGCCAACCCAGTGAGCGATAGAGGAGGTTACCACGATACGCGGATCGCTCGACTTCTTGAGTAGAGGCAACAGCCCATGGGTCAGCAAAAAGTGACCTAGGTGCGTGGTGGCAAACATATACTCATGGCCACTTTTGGAGAGTTTCAGCTTTGGCGTGAACAAGCCTGCGTTTAACACCATGACGTCGATGGCCTGACCATCGCTGCGCAGCTTGGCAGTAAACTCACGCACCGAATCAAAGTGCGTGGTATCAAGCGAGGTAAAACTCACCTCAGTCTCAGGAAACTGCGACTTGATCTCATCGACAGCGCGCTGACCTTTGCTCAGATCACGCGCCACCAAGATCAGTCGGTACTCTTGTTTGGCGAGCGCCAAAGCAGTTTGTTTGCCGATACCCGATGAGGCACCAGTGATAAGCGCTGTCTTCATGCGTTTCTCCTAAAAAATTCACTATGCCTGCGCAGCGAATCGATAGCTAGATGATTAGCGACAAATTGGCTGAGGCAAATGTCAGCCCTAGCAAGCACCGCCCTTGAGCACTACTAAACCTTCAAGCAAACTCAGACTAAATCCGAGGACAAGTTCTGTCTGCCCAATGCATCAATAGCAAGGTTTTAGGGGATCGCTTAGAGCGATCTTATGCCTCTAAATAAGGAGCTTAGTTTCGGAGTTTTTAAGCGGTGCGGCGACAGCGGGCTTTGCTGGTGCGGCGATAACTGAGTTCAAGTTGATCGTTGATGAAAACTGCTAGTAAAGATTGCTGATCTAAAAAGATCGAAATGCTAATCAATCATTCATAGGCACCGACTTGGCGGTGACAGATCTGGCGAGGATTTACAAACTAGGATAAGCCAGCAAGGGTAGTCATTTGGCACAAAAAAACCCACCAAGGGCGGGCCAACGACTGAGCAATACGTAAATTGGGGCGATTGACGGGGATCGAACCCGCGACAACCAAGATCACAACCTGGGGCTCTACCGACTGAGCTACAACCGCCAAAACTAAAAAACAGGCCGTACATGGTGCGCCTGGCAGGATTCGAACCTGCGACCACCCGCTTAGAAGGCGGATGCTCTATCCAACTGAGCTACAGGCGCAAAACCGTATCAGCTCTATATAAAAGTGGTCGGAGCGAAAGGATTCGAACCTTCGACCCCCTGAACCCAAATCAGGTGCGCTACCAAACTGCGCCACGCTCCGACACGTTGCCTTTGAAGTTACCCTCAAGTGCGGGGTGAATTCTATAGCCCACCCACTGTTACGTCAACCCATTTGTGTGAAAGTTAACACGTAATAGTTGCTTGACGATCAACTAATCAGACGCCCTTCATAGACGCAGTGAACTCCAGCATCTTATCCAGCGGCTTTTTCGCAAGAGGTATGAGATCAGCATCAACCAGTATCTCATGTAAGCTCAGATCGCTTGAGGTGAGCGAATCGATGATGGCGTCAAGTGAGTTCATCGCCATCCATGGGCAGTGCGCGCAAGAGCGGCAGGTCGCCCCTGCACCCCGGGTTGGCGCCTCGATGATCTGCTTGTTAGGAGCAGCTTGGCGCATCTTATAAAAGATCCCACGATCGGTGGCGACGATTAGCTGCTCATGCGGCAGGGTTTTGGCCGCGTGGATCAACTGCGAGGTGGAGCCGACGGCGTCTGCCATCTCAATCACGTCGGTTGGCGACTCCGGGTGCACCAGTACCGCCGCCTCTGGGTAGAGCGCCTTCATCTGCTCGATCCCGCGTGCGCGAAACTCCTCATGCACGATACAAGAGCCGTCCCACAGCAGCATCTCAGCGCCTACTTTGTTTTGGATATAGCGGCCCAGGTGCTGATCCGGCGCCCAGATGATCTTTTGGCCAAGCGAGTCTAAGTGATCGATGATCTCAACCGCGCAGCTGGAGGTCACCACCCAATCGGCGCGCGCTTTGACCGCTGCTGAGGTGTTGGCGTAGACGACCACGGTATGATCCGGGTGGGCGTCGCAGAACTCGCTGAACTGATCGATGGGGCAACCTAAGTCGAGCGAGCAAGTCGCCTCCAAAGTCGGCATGAGCACAGTTTTCTCAGGACTTAAGATCTTGGCGGTTTCCCCCATGAACTTAACCCCAGCCACGATCAGCTTTTTTTGCGGCGCGTCACGCCCAAAGCGCGCCATGGCAAGCGAGTCAGAAACAAATCCGCCGGTGGCTTCAGCTAACTCTTGGATCTCAGGATCGCAGTAGTAGTGCGCGATTATGGTCGCGTCATGCTCTTTGAGAAGCTCAGCGATCTGCTGCATTTTTTCACGCTTCTGTGTCTCTGTTAGAGAACTTGGCGGCGCCTCAATCTGATCAAGGTGGTTTTTGACAATCAGGCGCGCCGCATCATTTTGTACAAGACTCATAGGTTTTTCCAGTTTGTTAGGGGCAGCTTTCTAGAGGTCTGAAAATTAGCCAGCCACGGTGGGCAGCGACTCAGCGACCGCTTTACGCGTGCCGCCCTGCAATATGACGATGGTACGCGTCGGATCAATCTGCTCGATCAGCTCAGCCGCTTTTTTGGCCCGAGTTCCACCGCCGCACAAAACGTGTAGCGTGCCCTCAGTTTGCTTGATCGCCGCTGCATCGATCTGACCCAGCGGCTGATTTTTCGCGCCCTTCACGTGCCGCTCCGCATAAGCTTTAGGCTCGCGGACATCCCAAATCAGGTGCCCGGCGTCAAAATCAAACTCAGTAATTGGCAGTGTTTGGATCATAGTCGCATCAGCTTTATCAAAGTATCTGCGTTTGATTTTAGCAAAATGCCCACCCGTTTCAGTATCTTCTTATCAAACCCCCATGACACAGATCAGCTACTACTGAGCCAAGCCCTAAAAAGTTTCAAACTGCTAAGATGGGTTTTTTTGGATAGGTGATAACAACTCATGACAAAACCCGTTAACAACATGCTGGCCAAAACTTCTCGCGCCATGCGCTTTGTACCGCAAGCAGTTAAGCGCACGGTACTCACGCAAACCCTGGGGCGCGTGGTGCCTTATCTGAACACTTCAGGGGTGCAGTTTGAAACACTAGAGCCGCTCAAGGTCGAGGTTTCACTCAAAAACACCAGAGCCGTGCAAAACCACATCGGCCAGGTGCACGCCGTGGCGATGGTGCTTTTGGCGGAAACCTCAACTGGATTTGTGGTTGGGATCAACTTGCCAACTGACAAGATCTGTCTGATCAAAACCGCCGATATCAGCTACCGTCGCCCCTCTCAAGGCAACATGCGTGCGGTGGCCACGCTAACTGAAGAGCAGGCGAGCCAAATTCAGCAGCAAGAGGAAGGCGAAGTGTTGGTTAACTGCCAAGTGTTCGATGAAAGCGGCAAAGAGCCCATGCAGGCCAACATGACTTGGGCTTGGATCTCAAAAGCCAAGCTGGCCGCGAAGCGCAAAGGCTGATTACAGCTTAAAAAGCTGATCAGCAAAATGTCCTCGCGGCTGAGCTGAGCACGGCTAGGGTGGGCATTTAAAACCAGCCGCGCTGAAAACCCAGCTCAACCAACAGCTTGATGCCAAAGGTCGCAAAGCCAGCGCCCAGCGCCAAAAAGATCCAGAAGGTTCCGCGTTTGCCGGCGTCGGATTCTTTAGCAACATCGACCATGATGAACAGGAGCACCCCGACAAACAGGGGCAGCAGGCCGTATAAACCGATTTTGGTGACCAGATCACTCGATATCATGAGACGCTCAGCATTGGATCTAAACCAATATGATAGCGAAACAGCGGTGGATCGGGTGAGCGCTTTGTTGGCTTTGGTGTTAGTTATGGCTTGAATTTGCTATGATCTCAGGCTTCAAATCGGCTCGTTACAGGCAGCTGCACCCTTTATGAATCCAGTGATTGATCAAGCGCTCGCCGCAGCGCTTAAAGAGCTAAAACAGCGTCAAGTAATCCCAGCGGATTGGCAGGACAACTCAGTCCTCACGCGAACCAAATCCAAGGACCACGGGGACTTTGCCTCAAACTTGGCCTTGGTCGCATCGAAACCTGCTGGCCGCAAGCCTCGCGATCTGGCTGAGCTGATCGTAGGCGCCATCCCTGAGCTGGATCAAATCAAAAAAGTCGAGATCGCAGGTCCCGGTTTCATCAACTTCTACCTTCAGAGCGCTGAGCGCTTGAGCGTGATCGCGCAGATTATCGATCAGGGCGATCAGTTTGGTGTTAAACCTCAAGCCAGCCAAAAGATCTTGGTTGAGTTTGTCTCGGCCAACCCCACCGGCCCGCTGCACGTAGGGCATGGTCGCCAAGCAGCACTGGGCGATGTGCTGTGCCGTCTGCACAGCGCGCAGGGCTTCAGCGTCCACCGCGAGTTCTACTACAACGACGCAGGCGCTCAGATCAGTAAACTTGGGCTTTCGGTTAAGGCGCGTATCGCAGGCCTGACTCCAGAGTCCGCCGACTGGCCAAGCGACGGTTACCAGGGTGATTACATCGCTGAGATCGGTGAGGCATACCTTGCTGGGGCAACTGTCGAATCGGCCGATCGCTCGGTTACCGCATCGGGCGACGCAAGCGATTTGAGCGCGATCACCGAGTTTGCCGTGGCCTACCTTCGCCGCGAGCAGGATCTGGATCTAAAGGCCTTTGATCTGGATTTTGATCATTACTTTTTAGAGTCGTCTTTGTACACCAGCGGCGCGGTCGATCAAGCGGTTGAGCAGATGAGCGCTTCGGGTCACACCTACGAGCTAGATGGCGCGCTCTGGCTTAAAACCACTGATTTTGGTGACGACAAAGATCGAGTCATGCGCAAATCAGCTGGTGGATACACCTACTTTGTCCCCGACGTGGCCTACCATCTAAACAAATACGCGCGTGGCTATACCCACGCGATCAACATCCAAGGGACTGACCACCACGGCACCATCGCGCGGGTGCGTGCAGGCTTGCAAGCAGTGAACCCCCAGATCCCTAAAAACTACCCCGAGTACGTGCTGCACACCATGGTGCGCGTGGTCAAAGACGGTAGTGAGGTTAAGATCTCCAAGCGCAGCGGCTCTTATATCACGCTCAGAGACTTGATCGATTGGACCAGCTCCGACGCCGTGCGCTTTTTGCTGCTTTCAAGAAAGGCCGACACCGAATTTACCTTCGATGTGGATCTGGCGGTTTCTAAGTCAAATGACAACCCGGTTTACTATGTGCAGTACGCCCACGCCCGTGCCTGTCAACTGGCTACCAAAGCCACTGAGGTACGCAAATTTACACTGACTGAAGCACTGGGCGAGATTGGTCATTTGACTGAAGATAGCGAAACCGAACTGGCCGCTAAGTTGGCTAACTATCCTGAGCTGATTGCGCGCGCGCAAAGTGAGCTGGGTCCGCACTTGCTGGTCACTTACCTAAGAGAGCTGGCTGCTTTGTTTCACAGCTGGTACAACGGTTGCCGGGTAATTCCAGAGACGTTGGATGCTCAAAGTGAACCTCTGATGCTGGGCAGGCTTGCGCTGAGTGAGGCGACCCGTCAGGTAATATCAAATGGCCTCGGCCTGCTGGGCGTGAGTGCGCCCAACAAGATGTGATTGAATTGCTTCGCTAGGCTTAGCCTTGCCGCTCAAGCGAGCACCCCACTAACCAATTAAAAGGAATGATCGATGGCAAAACGCGGCTCCGGTGTCACCAAAAAAACCTCCAACAAGATACCTGGCTGGATCTGGATGCTGATGGGTTCTGGCATCACGCTGATTGGCGTGTTTGCGCTGTATTTGATTAACCCCTTTGCCAAAAAAACCAGCACTGAGGAGTTGACTCAGACCACCCCAGTCGCTGAAGAGCCAAGTGAGGATTACAACTTTTACGAGTTGCTGCCTGAGCAACAAGTGGAGATCACCGGAGAGCCTGAAGACTCAATCGTGGTCACGAGCGGGATAGAGGATCAGGCCAAAAGCTTAGAGACTCAGACTGAATCAGATCCAATCGACATTGAACCCAGTGAAGAGACAAGTACCTCAGCCAACTCCGCAACTTCAAGTACTTCGATAACCCAAGGCAGTATCGTGGCGCCGCCAACCCAATACGCGCTTAAACTTGGGGTATTTCAGCAAGCTGATGAGGCTGACCGCCAACGTGCTCGCGTGCTGTTGACCGGTATCGTGGCAGCAGTGCAGCCGATCATCACCAGTGACGGCATGATCTACAGTTTGGTTAGCGAGCCTTTTGCTAGTCGCAATGCAGCGCTCCAAGCTCAGCAGCAACTGCAAAACGGCGGCATACAATCGGTGATCAGTGAGATAAGTGAATACTAAAAAGTTTTGCGGCGGAGGTCATTAGGTAGCCGTTAGAAGAGCTATTGATTGACCCAGCGTCCCGTCACGACTTGTCCAGGGCTTCCACCCTTAAGCTCAATTAACATTGGCTTGGCAGCGTTTGGGCTGATGATCCGCTCGCCCATGAGTGGGCTGTTAAAACGGTAAAAGTATGTGGTTTTCTTAAGATACCGCTCTGAAGTGCTGTTTTTTTGCGTGGCCTCTCTTTGGCCTCGAAGGGTTTCCATGGAGCCAGTACGTTGGTTCACGATCACCACCGATACCTCACTACAGTTTTTAAGCTGAGCTTCTAAGCAAGGGTCAAATACCGTGATATGCCATTGGCGCGCTTCAAGCTGACGCGGCTGTGCATTGGCGGAGCCCATCGCCCCACCAATCAGCAGCGCGCAGAGAGCCGGACGGGCCAGCGCAGAAACTGCACTCATGGCCCCGCCGCTCAACTTGCTTGTGCTCAGATCAAACTGCGCCATAATAAATAACCCCTGAAACTGATATGAGTCTAATCAGCTGCAGGGGTTAGTTGAAGACATAACCGATCAAAGCGGAGTTGAGGTGACTCAGCTGTTATTTAGCCATTTTGATCGCTTTTGAGAAGATGCGTTGGTAGCCCGTCGGCAAAATACGCTGCAAAGCGTCCATCGCCTTGGCATCATTGCCCACCAAAACACGGCGTTTGTTCTTTTTAACCGCATCTAAGATATCGCTAGCTGCTTCAGATGGTGGCTTGCGCAGCATCTTGTTGAACTTCTCAGTTCCTTTTTTAGGATCCAGACCCAAAGACTTCAAGCTGTCACTCTGGCGAGCACTGTTGGCGATGTTGGTTTTGATGCCGCCGGGGTGAACACAAAGCGCCGTCACGTTGCCGCCTTGGATATCAAGCTCTTGGCGCAAGCTTTCTGTGAAGCCGCGTACTGCAAATTTAGCGGCGTTATAGGCGCTTTGCGAGGGCTGAGCGGTGATCCCAAAGATACTGGAGATGTTGATCACACAGCCTTGACCGGCCTGTTTGATCAGCGGCAAGAACTCTTTGGTTCCATAGACGACACCCCAGAAGTTGATCGACATCATCCACTCGTACTCTTCGTAAGTCGCCCCTTCTACCGTTGCGCCCAGTGCCACACCGGCGTTGTTGAAGATCAGATTGACCTTGCCGTGATCGGCCTGAACTTTTTGCGCCCAAGCAGCAACGTCTTCTTTTTTGCTGACGTCGAGGATTTGGCTGGTCACTTTGACGCCGCTGTCTTTGAGCAGATCAAGTGTTGCGTCTAAGCCGGCTTGATTGATGTCGCTGATCGCGAGGTGTGCGCCTTGAGCGGCCAGATTTAACGCCAGTGCCTGACCGATACCCGATCCTGCGCCCGTGATCGCCGCCACACTTTCATTGAAACTCTTCATGATTGATCTGCCTCGTTGTGATTGAGGCTATGATAGGCCGAACGCCGGATTATCTTTTGACTCTTGACGACACCAAAAGCGCTGGCATTTTACTTACTGTCAAGCGCAAAGCAGAAGTTGGATTAAAAACTCGGCGCATGCGGCAAAATGCCCTTAATAGCCAGCAGCCGCGGATCGTCAGGGGTCTCGCAATTAGAGAGTGTGATGTGCCCAATCTTGCGATCCGCGCGCTCAGACTTGTGGTAGTGGTGCAGGTGAGCACCTTTGATCTTGAGCAGATCAGCGGCGGGCGGATACTTAGATAAGATGTTGATCATGACGCTGGGCTCGGTGATCTGCGTGCTACCAAGCGGCAAGCCAGTGACCGCACGGATGTGGTTTTCAAACTGCGAGCACACTGCGCCCTCGATACTCCAGTGGCCTGAGTTGTGCACTCGAGGTGCAATCTCGTTAGCCAAGAGCCCCTCGGCGGTTTCAAACAGCTCAAGGGTCAGCACGCCCACGTAGTCCAAGTGCTCCATGAGGGTTTTGAGCTTTGCAGTTGCCGCCTCGATGATCTGATCTTGATTGCTGGCAGGGGCATAAGTGTGCGACAAGATCCCGCCGGCGTGATGGTTTTCAACCAGCGGATAACTGGCAAACTCCCCAGTGCGACCGCGCACGCCAATCAGAGAAACTTCCCGGCTAAAGTCCACGAAAGCCTCTGCGATCAACGGGGAGTTTGCGCCAAGCTCGCTCCACGCCGCCTCGATATCGTGTGCGGTTTTGACCACGTACTGACCTTTGCCGTCGTAGCCGCCGCGGGTGGTTTTCACCACCATGGGCAAGCCGATCTCTTTGGCTGCCTGAATCAGATCGTCGCTGCACTGAACCTCATAAAAACCCGTGGTTGGGATATCCAGTGCTAAAAAGGTGCGCTTTTCAATTAAGCGATCTTGGGCAACCCTGAGCGCCTTAACGCCAGGGAAAAGCACCCCGCGATCCTCAAGCTGTTGCGCCAGATCAAGCGGCGTGTTTTCAAACTCTAGTGAGGCGACATCGAGCGTCTCGCAAAAAGTCTCAAACTCAGACTCAGGGTAAACCTTACCAACCAGGGAGGCGGGACCGGTCGTATTGTTATCTAAAAACACGCACTCAAAACCCAGCGGACGCGCGGCTTCTGCCAGCATCAGTCCCAGCTGACCCGATCCAAATATCCCGATCACTTGAGCGCTCAACGCACACCCGGCGTGGTGTGTGCGCTGATTTTGGCGGTTTGTTTTTCACGAAACTCTTTAAGTTTGGCCGACAGCTCAGCATCACCAAGGGCGACGATCTGTGCGGCCAGCAAGCCTGCGTTAGTGGCGCCAGCGGGACCGATAGCAAGCGTACCCACTGGCACACCAGCCGGCATCTGCACGATAGAGAGCAGTGAGTCCATGCCACTTAACATCGAGGATTTAACCGGTACACCCAGAACCGGGAGCACGGTTTTGGCCGCGCACATACCAGGCAAGTGAGCGGCTCCGCCAGCACCTGCGATGATCACCTGAACACCGCGGCTTTGGGCACCAGCAGCATAATCAAACAGGCGATCAGGGGTGCGGTGTGCTGAGATCACTTCAGACTCAAAGGGGACGCCCAAATCGCTCAGGATTTGCGCCGCACCTTGCATGGTTGGCCAATCCGACTGCGAACCCATGATGATCCCCACTTTGGGATCGCCCGATGGGGATGGGATGGGTCCAGGAAAGACATTTTGTGAAGACATAATCAGCACAGGCAGGTTCTAAACACGTATTTTGCCTGCGAGCGCGGCGGTTTTCAACAAATGGCTGAGTTGGACAGACCCGAGTGTGGATTTGGCTCAGTGCGGCTTAGCTTAAGATCAATTCAGCAGCGCGGCAGCGTGTCGTAGCCGCCTTGAGCGTCGCGGCCAGAATCACCAAAGCTTCGCCCGTAGATAGGCGATGATCCGTTGGTGCAGCCCTCTGGAGCGCGGTAAAAGCGATCAGGGACTCGGTTGTTGTTGTATCCGCGATTTGGGGCGTTGGGATAGCGCCTTAGGTCACCGGGATTGTAGTAAGAGCCCTCATCAATCAAGCGGCGCTTTTGAAAGGGGCTGAGCTGACGCGAGGGCGCGATGGGACGCGTGTCGACATAAACCTGGGATTGACTGATCACGCCAGAACCCGATCCAGTTGTATAGCCAACCGACGGCTGAGGGGATGTGTAGCCAACCGCAGGGCCATAATTATAGTTTGGCACTTGATTACCATAGTAGCGGTTAGGGTACTGGCGTTTGGGGTAGCGCGTGGTGTAGCGATCTGGTTGATTGATGCCGATGCGCACCCCGCCCGATGACTGATTCTGATAACTGCCGCGATCACCAAAGGTGGTGCGCTGATTATCGCCGTAATTGACGAAGCCGCTACGCTCATAAGATCCCGTTTGCGTGGTTTGGCCAAGCTGAGCTTCTATGCTCAGCGGTGCCGCGAAACACGCGCTGGTTGCCAATAAACAGATCAACGTAGCAGCTTTCATGTGATTACTTTCCTTGTGTGGCTCCTGGCAGCACGCAACCTTTAAACTCAGCTGAGCGCTCGATTGCTTCGATCTCACCCAGCAGTTGAGACTTTTGGTTCTTGCTAGTACTGCGACCGACTCCCATCGAGACTTGAGGAGAGATACCCCAGCTACCAGCGGCGATACCAACTCCGATACCGCTGGCCGAAAACCCGCCAGGTAGACTGCCCAAGCGCTGGTTGGCAACCGTGTATTCGCGCGCTAACTGAGAGCAGTCAAACGCTTGGTAGTTGCTGCTTGAGACATAGGCCGGCTTAGCGGCACAGGCGCTGAGCGCAAGCACTGCGGCGGCAACGAGGACATTTTTCACTTTTCCATCTCCTGGAACAGCGCTTGATACTGCTCACTTAATTTGTGTTTCGGATCAAGGTGGATGAGCGGCTGGCACTGATGGTGCGACTCTTTCATGATCACCGAGCTGCCAAGCTTAGCCTCAAAAACCGGCAATCCGTCTGCTTCAAGCTCAGCGACCACTTTCTGCGGCAGGTTAGCCCTGGGCTGGAACTGATTGATTACAATCCCCTCAACCGTGAGGGATGAGTTGTGGTCTTGACGAGCCTCGACCACGTTTTGCAGCAAAGTTTCAAGCGCGCGTTTGGAGAACACGTCGCAGTCAAAGGGGATAACCACTCGGTCGGCCGCGATCAAGGCAGACAAGGTGTAAAAGTTAAATGCCGGCGGAGTATCGATGTACACCCGATCAAAACGACCACTTAAACTTTTGAGCTGATCACGCAGCTTATAAATCTTGTGTTTAGATTGCAGCGCATGTTCGATGGCGCCAAGCTCCGGGCTACCCGGGATGATGCTTAAGCGCTCAAACTTGGTTGGGTGAACCACGGTGTCGAGTCCACGCTCTTCAGTCTTCAGCAAAGAGCCCAGTGCGGAGCCAATCAGACTTTTAGCGCCACTGTTCGATGCGCCTTGACCCAGTTGATCGTCAAAGAAGTCCTTGATGTTAGGCTCAAGCGCTTCTTTATGGCCACTGCCCGCCTTTTCGCCCAGCAGATACTGACTGGCGTTGCACTGAGGATCCAGATCAACCAGCAAAGTGCGCAGGCCACTGTGCGCGCTGAGCGCTGCCAGATTGACCGCGATGCTTGATTTACCCACGCCGCCTTTTTGGTTAAACACCACACGTACGATCATGTTATTAGGTCCTTATCTTTTTTAGTTTCGATGCGCAAAATACGTAAACTTTAGCAATCACACAAATCCGCCTGGCTGGACGACAACCAAAAAGATGATTGATATCCATGCCAAATCAGCAATCAAAAGCCCGGTGAGGCGCTGTTGTTTGGTTTGTGCGGTTTTAGCGACCTTGGTAATTGCTGAGATCATCACCACAAACAGAACCATCTTGGCTAAGATCCACACCGGTATCACCGGAAGCTGCATGAGCAATACCAGTCCAAGCGCCAGTGTCACCGCATACACCACATGACCACCGATGATCAGACCTCTGGGTGCCAGGTACTTAGGGGTATGTGCTAACTCAGTGGGCTCGATACCCATAGCAGGCAAGTTTTTAGCGCGCATGATGACGATGATTGCGGTTGCCAGAGCGATCAACATCGAGATCACCCCCATCATCATATGAAAATGTCTCAACTGACTTGCTCCTGTTTTGATCCGCCTAAGCAATTTGGACTGGCGGGTGACTGATCGTTAAATTCGCTAGCAGTATATAAGTGCAGCGCCAAGGCATGCACCTGACCGCCGCCGCTCGTTAGCAGCTCACTCAGCTCAGCATAAACTTTTTGGTGACGAGCAACCCGTCTTAAGCCCTCAAACGCCGGACTGACCGCAACGAGCTTGAAGTGAGTTTCCGCACCGGGCTGGTAACCACCATGCTGGTTTGACTCGTTGATGAGCTCCAGATGGGTGACGGGCAGCGACTGCAGCCGCTGCTTAATCTGATCCGCTACCTTCATGCTTTAGAGGAGGCGTTGTAGAGTGGCATAACCCGTGGGAGCAAGCTTTGAATCTGCGAGATACGGTTACCAGCACTGGGGTGAGTACTTAAAAATTGTGGCGGCGCGCCTTTAGCGGCGGCTTCCATCTTGCGCCATAAGCTCACAGCTGATTGAGGGTTGTAGCCCGCTCGAGCCATGAGCTCGAGTCCCAGCACATCGGCTTCTGACTCTTGCGAGCGGTTATGCGGCAAAGACAAACCAACTTGGGAGACCATGTCGGCTAACTGCAACTGGCCGGTAGAGAGTCCCGCAAGCGAACCCAGTATGCCGAGGCCTGATTGGGTGGCCATTTGAGTAGAGATACGCTCGCGGGCGTGTTCCCGAAGCGCGTGTGCCATCTCGTGACCCATGATCGCTGCGATCTCAGCGTCTGTTAAGCTCAGACGATCGACGATACCGGTGTAGAACATGATCTTGCCGCCGGGGGCGACATAAGCGTTGAGCTGATCACTTTGGATGGTGTGAACTTCCCACTGCCAGCTGCGCGCTTCAGGACGGAAAGTGCTCACTTTGCTCACCAGACGGTTAGAGATACGCTGCAGGCGCGCGCGCATGGCCGCGTCAGTGTCCAGCTTTCCAGCTGCTTTAGCCTGACTCAGGGTTTGGTTATAAGAGGCAACCGATGCGGCGTTGATCTGCTCGCTAGAAACCAAGAGCAGCTGCTTGCGATCAACTCCAGTGGCACCAATCTGCGTGGTGCTGGTGCAGCTCAAGAGCACACTGAACATAGTGGCTGCGAGGGCCGCTTTGAACAGGTTGTTGGCGGGACTTATCGAAACTAAATTGCGCATGCGTAACCTTGATATGTGTTGTTTATGAAATCAGTTTAAGGGCTGGCGCACGCGGGGTGTGTCTGGCTTTTGTGATCACCGCTGGGAGCGCATGAGATGCCGATAAAGAGCTAGGCAGTCGATTTAGTCTTGGAGCCAGATCAATAAAGTTAAAACTTAGTGTTGACACGCAAATCCATTTTGCTATTATAGCGACCGCAACGCGGGATTAGCTCAGTGGTAGAGCATAACCTTGCCAAGGTTGGGGTCGAGAGTTCGAATCTCTTATCCCGCTCCAAACATGGTAGAAAATCAAAACCCAGTCTTTTTAGGCTGGGTTTTTTTATGCAAAATGTCTGCCTATCTGGCTCTGGACTGATTCTGTAAATTTGCGATTCATTTAGTTAGTGGTGATTTAACAATCCTTTTGGGAGTGGCAACCCTCAAATTGACCAAACTGACGGTAGTAAACCAAATAGATTCCCCTACCGACAGCAATCTAACAGCTTAAGTCTCACACTAAAATTTCAACCCAGCGTTGGTCCAAATCTCATCCAGAAAACACCCTGCCCAACTTACCCGCTGATCTTGTTGTGGTTCCAGATCCCATGAAGGGGTCAATCACCCAATCACCTGGCTGCGAGCTTGAAGCAACGACGTGCTCCATCAAAAGCTGCTGCTTCTCGCACGGGTGCTTGCTTGGATAACGCTGAACACTTTTAACACTTATGTAGTCTCATACATCAGTACAGGGCACCTCTTTGCTGACAGCAAAGTAGCGACGAGCATTAGAAGCTCTGGGGTTTTTGCACTATTAGCTCAGCTCCTGATGACTCATGTTCAGACCAGGCAACAACTTTTGAAGATTGTTTCCGTTTGACTCTGGGGCTATGGAAAGTTGAGACCTACCAAACCAGTATCGGCCAACTTAAATCCTAAACTTTGATTGAGTTTGGGCAGAGTAACTCCAGCTTCTATTACTACAAACTCTATAGCCAAAAAAGCACCCCTCAGGGTGCCCTTAAATTTAGCCCATAGCGCTTAAGATCCACATGCACTGCTGATCAACCCCTGATCGTTGGTGTAGGTATCTTGGCTTGGCTGATTTAAGTTTTCAGGATTAAGCGTGATCACTGAACCTTCAAGCTTAATCTGGCTAAAACTAAAATCCATGATCGTCGCTGAGCCGCTGACTTCATAATCTGACGTTGTTGGTGTGTACTCCTGAGGGCGATCGAAGTTTTCGCCAGAGTTACGGACCAGCAGGCGAGGTCTACCCGCTCTGCCGCCTTCGTCAAAGGTGATCGTGACCTCACTGCACAGCTCGGCAACACCATAGCCAAATACGTTGGGATCATCTTTAATAAAGGTAAGGCTTATGGGCGCAAGCGCCTTAAGCTCATCAATAAACGCTACGTGCTCGCTGAGATAAGGCTTAACATCGGCTGAAACGCTTTGGCGTGTGGTTGTGTTTTCAGCGGTGTAGTTCCACTCAACCAACTCGTCATCAATTGTGTTAAGCGAAATGGTCACAAAATCGCCGCTACTCGCGGTACCACTCACCACATAAGTATGCTGTCCATCAAAAAACTGATCTTGAAATTTAAAATCTGCAGCGCTGGGGCCAATGCTGTTCCCAAAGGCACCCACAAAACCGGCAGCGCTGATAGTTAACGCGGCTTGATTGCCTTTTTTGATGTCGCCTGGGGCGCTGGTGGGCACGCCATTGACATTTTTCTGAGCAAAAGTAACGGCGGAGTTGTAATCACCCTCTAGCGCTGCAATCTGCTGGGCTGGGGTCAGGCCGGTGTCTTCAAACAATCGGTACTGGCCATAGTAGATAAAACCGGCGTCGTCATAAAGCCGACTGTTTGCGATATTGATTTCGTTAAATTTGGGACTCAAAGCATCTGAGAGCGCGTAGCTTAAGTCTGCTGCAGCATCAACCCAAATTAGCTCAGCCTTGTTGCCGCGGTAAAACACGGGGTTTGTGAGCACCTTGCCGCTGGGCAGGGTCAAGCTTGAATCTGCGCCAACCACGAAAGTGGCTGTGCTGTCGTCGGTAATTCCTGATCCGGCAGCGGCTTGACTAAACTTAAGCTCATAACTCGCCACTAAGCCTGCTGGAACTGAGGCTGGCTCTACATTTGGATTGTTGCTACCGCCGCCATTTTGATTGTTGAGCGCATCAAGCTCGGCCTGTAAATGCTCCAAGGCTGCAGCTTGATCAACTAAGGTGAGGCCAAGCGTGCTCAGCACTTCAGCAGCAAAACTGGCTGGGTCTTGGTCAAAGTTGAGTGCAGCGGTGCTGCTGGGCGTCACAACTTGGATACCGTTATCAGGATCGGCGTCGTTGTCGAGGGTTTGCAGCAAGCGGGCAATGTTAATCACGATGCGGTTGTTGATATCGGTCGAGTTAGCCAGCGTCAAAGGCGTGACCACCGCACTTGCAGTAACCACTGGAAACTTGATGTCACCGATACTGAAGGTGACAAACTCTCCTTCGTTAAATTGGAAGCGCCCCTGACTGTCGGTCACCCCACTGAAGCTTGGTGTTGAGAAGCTCACGCCGCCAACTGCTGAGTCAATTAATTGTCCAGTTTTGGTGTCAGAACTGCCCGAACCACCCCCGCCGCATCCCACCAGTCCAAGCGCAAGTAAAGCGCACGCCAGCATAGATTTCATCGAAACACCCCTATGATTAATTCAATCTCAATCATAGGGGCGCAGCTTGCAAAGTGAACCACCTAAACTAGGGGGTCAACTACCGATTTTTTTGCACCCCATCGGCCAATTATTGGCCGAGTTTCGCTCGCTTGATCTTAAGAACTGCCCTGACGCTTAGCCAGCCCCGCCAGCATATCGGCCGCCAGCGCCTCAGCCACCTTGATCCCATCGACCCCGGCCGACAAGATACCGCCCGCGTAGCCCGCGCCCTCACCAGCTGGGTAGAGCCCACGCGTGTTCAGGCTTTGCAGGTCTTCGCCGCGCTTCACCCGCACTGGAGAAGAGGTTCGGGTTTCAACTCCGGTCAAGATCGCATCGGCTCGGTCAAACCCGCGGATCTTTTTGCCAAAAGCCGGCAGCGCCTCACGCATGGCGGTGATCGCGTATTCGGGTAGGGTTTCTGCCAGATCAGTGAGCTTGATCCCCGGCTGATAAGAGGGCACCACCTCGCCAAGCTGGGTTGAGGCGTGACCTTTTATGAAGTCCCCGACCAATTGCGCAGGCGCACTGTAGTCGCTGCCGCCGACTTCATAAGCTTTGGATTCAAGCGCCTCTTGCAGCTCGATCCCCGCCAGCACGCCGCCAGCAAAGTCAGTACCCGGCTCGATCCCAACCACGATTCCTGAGTTGGCGTTGCGCTCGTTACGTGAGTACTGGCTCATGCCGTTGGTGACCACGCGGCCAACTTCAGAGGTTGCCGCCACCACGGTGCCGCCTGGGCACATACAAAAAGAGTAAACCGCGCGTCCGTTTTTGGCGTGGTGCACGAGCTTATAGTCGGCTGCCCCCAGCTCCTTGTTGCCGGCGTATTTGCCGAGGCGCGCGGTGTCGATCAAGGATTGCGGGTGCTCGATCCGAAACCCGATCGCAAAAGGCTTGGCTTCCATGTAGACGCCCTCGCTGTGCAGCATCCGCACACTGTCACGCGCACTGTGACCAAGCGCGAGCACGACATGGCTGGTCTGGATCACTTCCCCCGAATCCAGCTCAACGCCAGCCACGCAGCCATTTTCAATTTTCAGCGTTTTCATGCGGGTTTGAAAGCGCACCTCACCGCCAAGCGCTCGGATCTGCTCGCGCATGTGGGCGACGATGCCGGTTAACCTAAATGTCCCGATGTGCGGTTTGGAGATAAACAAGATCTCCTCAGGCGCCCCGGCCTTGACGAACTCGTGCATGACCTTGCGGCCGTAAAACTGCGGATCTTTTATCTGACTGTAAAGCTTGCCGTCAGAAAACAGCCCAGCCCCGCCCTCGCCATACTGCACGTTGGATTCAGGCGATAGTTTGCGCCCTCGCCACAGCGCCCAAGTGTCTTTGGTGCGCTCCCGCACTTCTTTGCCGCGCTCAATCACAATCGGCTTAAAACCCATCTGAGCGAGCAGCAGCGCCGCAAAGAGCCCACATGGCCCAAAACCCACCACCACCGGACGCTTGGCTGAACCTTCAGGCGCTTGTGCCTTATACACATACTCGGTATCGGGCGCAGGCTTAACCTTTGGGTCGTCAGCAAAGCGCATCAGCACTTGCTCCTCAAGCCCCGCATCAAGCGCTAAGTGCACCGTATAGACAAACTTGATCTCGGTGTTTTTCTTGCGCGCGTCATAGCTGCGCTTAAAAACCGTGAACCGCTCAATCTGCGCTTCAGTGATCGCCAGCCGCTCCGCAGCCGCCTGTTGTATCGCGTTGTCCGCGTGCCCCAGCGGCAGACTCAATTCGGTGATCTGGATCATGAAGGCTCCTAATTTTACTGGCGCCAGTTTACGCCATATCGCCGAGTTTTTTTAAAATGCCGCCGCTAGCCTGCTAAGCTAAAGATCTGCGGCCATATTTCATCGTAGGCACCATAAACCGCGATCGCCCATATCAAAATACCGGCTCAGCTCAAGCCCGTCGCTATCAGTGCCTATAGGTTTAGAAGTCGCCGCCTGCGATCGAGGCTGCCAGCGCAGCGCTTTTGATAGAGACCTTATGATTAAGACCTTTTAACTAACACCCTGCAATCCATAGAGTAAGTTGAGTTTGATGAAACTCTGGCGGTTACGAATAGTGGTTACTTGGATTAAGCAGCCAAGATCCACACCTATCAACCAATTATCTCGGCTCGCTGAGCCAAGCGTCGAGCAGATAGAGCGCGCACTCATCGTTAAAGCAGATCTCGCCATCGAGCCCAAGTGCCTGCTCACACAAGCCCACCAGCCGCTTTTTACGCGAAGGGCTCATGCAACGCGCCGCCCAAAAGAGTTGATCCCACTGATCGGGTACGCCGCCCGTTCCACTGAATCCAAATCGCGTCAGCTCAACTGCATCAAGCTCTTGATCGTGAACTGGCTCATATAGGCGGCGGGCATACTCAGCAGCCATATCGCGCTCAGTTTTAGGACAGATCTTTTCAAACCAAGCAGTGCTGAGCGCTAAGCTTTGATCATCGTTAAGCTTAAGTCTCGTTTGCTCAAAGTCGATCAGCAGAGATTTTACGTAGTAAAACAGTACGTACTCCCAAAAGTGAATCCGCTGATCGCTGAGCGCCCAGACTCGAAAGTTCTTGAGCAACTCGTGTGTCTGCGCGTCACTTAACAGCGGCGCACGCAGATCCGCGAGCACCTCCAAGATCTCAGCGATAAATCCAACAGCGCCCTGAAAACCAGCTTTGTCTGTCACTAGTTTTTGCAGCCGGATCAGTGCTATCTCATGCTGAGAGCGCACATCTACATCAAAGACACCGGGGAGCTGAGCGGATTTGCTCTGTGCGTTAGCCGAAGGCTTGGCTTTCAATGCGCTTATAGATGGTACAGCTAAGCGCGCATGATCAGCGTCAGCGCCGCTTTGACTGGTCGGCTGAGCGGTTTGCTCGGCTGAAACTGGAGTGGGATCATCTAGGGGGACATTTTTAAGTGATGCTGAGTTTCGCTTCAATCGCTGATTGGCCCGATCAGCCATGTCATCGAACGCTGGCGCCCACGGTACCAGTGACTCTTCCACAGTGCTGTAGCGAGGCGGCGGATCAGACTCCACTATATGGGAGGTGACTTGCCGCTCAAGCGAGGCGATCAGGCGCTTTAAATTCACACTGGGTTTGAGCTTGAGCAGGCGCGACTCGATCGCCGGATGAGTGGCGCTTGCGCCTGACAAAGCTGCCGCGCCAAGACTGGGCACAAAGCAGAAGTGGTTGACGCTTGAGGCGTTGTCCACACGGATCAGACCGCCCTGAGTGTGCATCATGATCTTGATGAGCGCCTCGTAAACCCCATCTGAGCGCAAAAAAAGTGTGCCCGAGGCGTCTGCATGATACTCGCGCTGATGGCAAATCAACTTTTGGATCTGGGTGGCAATCCACGCTCCAGCGGCTGCCACCGTAGCAAAACCAATTCCTGATCGGCGCTTGCTGGTGAACCAGTGGCTGCCAGTGGATTCATGACGAGAAAACTCTGCCATGCCCTCCAGCACCTGGACCACGCTGAGCAAGCGCAGATTGAAGCGGTGGTCACCGGCCTTTAAGTGGGCGATCTCATGTGCGATCACACCGGCGGTTTCCTCGCGGTTTAAGTGATCCAGCAGCCCCTGAGTCACCACCAAAGACAGATTGTGCAGATCACTGCCGACCACAAAAGCGTTAATGCCGGCCGACTCAGTTTGCACGTAGATCTTTGGCGCGCGGAGTCCAGCCGCCACACACAGCTCCTCCACGATGTTATAGAGCTGATGGTGGTCACGCGGCAGCGCCTCTTGCTGCTCATACGCCTCTCGCCCCAAGATCACGCTGTCATCGAGGCGAATCGGTCGCTGCAAGGGTTTGAGCCCCCAGTAGCGGATCAACTGCTCGATCAGGCGGACATTTTTGAAGCGGCGATAACCATAAAGCGTAAGCAAAATGCCCACGGTGGCCACATAACTGATCAGCACGGCCTTGAGACTCGGCAGTGACCAGCCACTAAGCCACATCGTGAGCAGACCAAGGAGCGCACAGGCGGCGGCCACCGCGTTGATGACCAGCGCAAAGAGCACGAGTAGCCAAAAACTCAGCCTCTGGGATTTGGTAGCCGAGCGGCGAGCAGCAAGAGACATGGTTAAGCAGCGCCGTGTTTAGGCCCGGCTCATGGTTGCTGGAGCCTGAGTGGACTGGGCATCAAACTTAAGCTCGGGCAGTGGCCTGAAAGTAAAAAAGCCCAGCAGTAGGTTGTTGGGGAAGATCTCTCGAGCGTTGTTGTAATCAAGGATCGAGTCGTTATAAGCCTGGCGCGCAAAGCCGATGCGGTTTTCGGTGGTGGTGATTTCCTCCATCAGATCTTGCATGAGCGCGTCAGCCTTTAGATCCGGGTACTGCTCACTCACTGCCATGAGCCGCCCTAGGGCGCTACTCAACATACCCTCGGCGCGCTCAAGTATGTTCAGGTTAGCAGGACTGGGTTCTTTGGTGGCCTGCTGATTGGCAGCGACCGCTGTGCTCCTGGCTTGGGTCACCTCGGTCAAGGTTGCCTGCTCATGAGTTAGGTAGCGCGAGGCGACCTCGATAAGCTGAGGAATCAGATCGTGTCGACGCTGCAGCTGCACCGAGATTTGCGCAAAAGAGTTTTTGCCTTGGTTGCGTTTCATCACCAAGCCGTTATAGATCGCGATGACGTAAAAGATCAGCGCCACAAACAACAAAACCGCCACTAAAAAAAATCCCACTGCTTTTTCTCCATTTTTCTAATTAATCACTGAAGTATGCCTTAAGAAGGGGTTTGTTGCCCAGACACAAAGACAGCTAATAATTAGCCACAAAAAAACGCCCCAAAAGGGCGTCTTATCAAACCAAACCAATTACTTGATTTTGGCTTCTTTGAACATCACATGCTGACGAATCTTGGGATCATACTTTTTGATCTCCATCTTCTCAGGCATGGTGCGTTTGTTTTTGGTGGTGGTGTAGAAGTAACCGGTTCCGGCACTCGATACCAATCTGATCTTGTCGCGCATGAGTCTCTCCTGAAACCTGAATTAAATTTTTTGGCCGTTGGCACGCATATCTTCAAGGACTTTCTCGATGCCGAGCTTGTCGATGATACGCATACCTTTGGTTGAAACACGCAGACGGACAAACTTCTTCTCGTCCTCTACCCAAAAGCGCTTCTGATGCAGATTAGGCAAAAAGCGGCGTTTGGTTTTGTTGTTCGCGTGCGATACGTTGTTACCCGTGATCGGGCGCTTACCCGTAACTTGGCATACCTTAGACATGGTGTACTCCGGTTGTTGCAGCACAGCCAATCGGCTATACCCACATGATCAGTGTGCTTAGGTCAAACGACTCAGAGCACATTTCAAAATAAGGCGCATTTTATACCAAATAATGCCCACCTTAGCAAACACTAAATTGGGTTTAGGACAAACCGGCTGCGTATTTTAGCCAACCGGTGCCCTGTTAACTCTATAACCAATCTCAACGAACCAAGGTCTTCAAAATCAAAGCATGCGCTTTGTTAAACGGTGGTGAGATCGTGCGCATGGGGAAGATACGGCCGTGTTTCATGATCGAGCGAGCGTTACTCATGGTTCTAAAACCCTCGAAACCATGGTACTTGCCCGTGCCTGAGTTACCGACACCGCCAAAGGGCAGATCGTCTTGAGTCACATGGGTTAGCGACTGATTGATGCCGAAGTGACCGGATATAGAGTTTTGAGCGACGTATTCGGCGCGCGCGTCGTTGTTGTCAAAGTAGTAAAAAGCGAGCGGACGTGGACGGGCAGCGACGTATTCAAGCGCTTGATCAATTGTCTCGTATTCTTTAATCAAGAGCACCGGACCGAAGATCTCTTCCTGACAAATCCGCATGTCCTCCTCAGTGTCATACACGATATGCGGCGCGATCTTTTGTGAGTCGTCCAAGCGCTCATTAGCAGGGTTCACTTCTTCAACCGTCGCGCCATTTGCTCTTGCGTCTTCTATGATACCGAGGACATTTTGCTTCTGTGCGCTCGAGATCATCGAGGTGTAGTCAGGGTTGTTCAGCAGATTGGGGTAGGAGTGGATGATCCGCTTCTCAAACGCTTTAGCAAACAGCTTAGACTGCCCCTTAGGGACCATGATGTAATCTGGCGCCACGCAAGTTTGACCCGCGTTCCAGTATTTACTGAACACCAGTCTGACCGCCGCCTCCTCTACTGGGTAGGAAGGGTGGATGATCGCAGGAGACTTACCGCCCAGCTCAAGGAGCACTGGTGTCAGGTTCTCAGCTGCGTCACGCATGATCTGCTTACCAACACGGCTGGAACCGGTGAACGTGATCTGATCAAAGGGCATTTTGGAGAACTGCTTAGAAAGCTCACCGCTACCTTGCACCACGTGAATCAAGCTCTCAGCAAAGACTTTTTTAAGTGAGTTCGCTAAAAGCTCAGTGTACTTTGGCACGTTGCTTGAAGGCTTGAGCATGATGTGGTTACCAGCGGCCAGCGCACTGATCATGGGGCCGATTGAGAGAACCATCGGGTAATTCCACGGCGATATGATACCAACAACACCAAGTGGCTGATACTGAACCCAACCGCTAGCTGGCTGCTGCAGTAGCCCCATCGAGCGCGGCTCATCTTTCATCCAGCTACCCAAGTGCTTGATCGTCAGATCGATATGACTCACGACCGTCAGCAGCTCACCAAACATGGTTTCATGAACCGATCGACCGCTGAAGTCCTCGCTGATCGCCTCACAAAATTCCTGCTTGTTGTCGACTAAAACACTGCGCAGGCGCTTGAGTCGATCAATACGTACCTCAAGGCTGGCATTTGGTTTTTGCAAAAAAGCTTGTTTTTGCGCAGCAAGGGTAGCGTGCATCTGAGCGATGGCGTCGTTGCTGATGTCTTGATGGGCTGTCATAAAGGTTGACCTTAATCAAATAATTTACAAACGTAAGCCTGATTTAACACGGGCTCAGCGCTGTTTATGAAAGTTCTGTCGTAGTTCTAATATACCTAAATTCCGAATATTTTTCAGATTCCCTTACAAAGCCGCTGATCAGTTAAAAGGGTTGATCCTCGCCAAAAAAGTCAGAGTTGCCTTAGATGCCATGAGGTACAGATCACTATAGGTGCACTGTTAATCATGGTGCTCAGCACTTGGCGACACAATTAACTGGCTATGACGCCCATGAACTTAAGCACTTATTTATTTGGGTTTAGGCTGTAGGCCACTGTAGATCAGTCGATTGATCATGACGAACCACGCCTAAACAGGGCGTACTTAGGTGAGATTCTAGCGTTTGCACTTGCTCTTCAAAAAACTCAGCTGGCGCAGGCTCTGAGGCGACCCAGCCAAGCAGCTGACACCCCGTGGTTGAGATCGCGCGCGCGCTTAAGATCGCATGATTTAAACAACCCAATCTCACCCCAATCACAAGCACGACCGGCAATCTTAAAAGTACCGCAACATCGGCCAGGGTTTCGAATTCGTTGATCGGCGTGAACCAACCCCCAGCCCCTTCAAAAAGCAGCTGCGACTCAGCTAATTTAGTGGAAACTCTGGTCAGTCCCTCGGCAATACCCTGTGAACTTAGCGCGACTTGATCCAAGTCAGCTGCGATGTTGGGAGAGCAAGCCTCATTTAACACTATAGGGCTAATCTGATCGGTGCTCAGCTTGAGTGAGCTTGCTGACTGCAGGCGCGTGGCATCACAGGTGCAATCTGCTATGGGTGTCATTTGCCCTAAAGGACCGCACGCGCTGCATAGCCCGGCGCTGAGCACTTTTATACCGGCGGCAGACTCCCCGCGCCGTGCTGCTGCCCTGAGAAACTGCTCAGCTACATAGGTTTTTCCGATATCAGTATCGGTTCCTGTGAGAAAAAAGTTGCGATTAGCCATCTATACGCTCACGCTGCGATACAAGGTATATATATCATACCGAACACTGTCTCCGGTCGAGACAGCTTGAGGAGTTTCGCCTGCCAGAGGCGGTGCGCCGGCTGCTCGCTTAACCACCACCTTGTTAGCGAGCTGCATGGCAGACTTGAGCAGCGCATGCTGCTCATCTTCGCTTGGGGGCTCTGAAAACTTATGAAGGAGTTGCATGTTGCCACTCACCTTTGCGCGGTAGCTGCCGGTTTCAAACATGGGATCCAGATAAACCACGTCGACAGGTTGGCCTTGGAGCTGATCAAAGGCGGTTACCGCATCGCTGTGGGTTAAGCTGAGCCTAGGTGCGATGGATCGCCAGTTAGCCTCCTGCTCAATCTGCTGCAGTTGATCGCTGAGCAAAAGCGCAAGCACCGGGTGCCGCTCGATCATGGTGACTTGAGCACCGGTACTCGCCATGAGCAGCGAGTCAACACCCAGCCCTGCCGTCGCGTCAACTACGCTCGACTGTGGGCTCAGTTTGAGTGCACGAAGCAATCCTTCAGTTTTACGTCCCGCTTTAACGACACGTCGAGCAAACTTCTTCCAATCAGGCCTCAGCAATCGCCCTGAGGCCACAAAGCCAAATCCGCGTTGGTCATGAATCAGGCAAGGCTCTAGCTGCGCTTTTATCCACTTTGAATCAAACTGACCATCGACCAAAACCAGATCGACGTTTAAAAAATTCTGCGCCCTCGAGGCAACTTCAAGCACACCGGTGCCTGAGCCCTCTACAAAAAGGCTTAACCCCAATTGATCCAGCCCGTGAGTCCAGTGATCAGGATCAACACACCCGTGATGATCCGCAACCAACCAAACAGCTTAAAGTCATGTTTTGATACCCAGGCAACCAGCCAACGGATAACAATCAAAGCAAACACAAACGAGGCGATCACCCCAACCAGCATGATCCCCCAGTCACCGCCACTTAAGATATCGCGACTTTGATAGGTGTCGAGCAGTCCAGCTCCAAGCAGCACCGGAACACCCAAGAAAAAAGAAAACTCAGCCGCCGCCTTGCGTGATACGCCAAGGTAGAGCGCCCCTATGATGGTCGCCCCAGACCTTGAAGTCCCCGGTATCAGCGCCAAACACTGAATCAAACCAATCCAAACCGCTTGCTTGAGCGTGACATCCTCCACCTCTTCAGCGGTCACAACCGTGCCGCGCGACTCCACCCAAAAGATCAGTAAGCCCCCAATGATCAGCATGCTCGCAACCGTATAGACATTGAACAAATAAGCTTTTATCGGTGTGGCCATGGTGAAACCAATCAATATGACCGGTACGGTTGCGATGATCAGCGTCCTTGAGAGCTGTGCATGGGGTCCTTTTTGGGTGATGAGCCCCAAAAAGGTTCGCCACAACTTGCCAAAGTATTCATAGATAACTGCACTGATCGCGCCCAGCTGGATCACCACGGTAAACAGATCAGCTTTTTCTACCGTCCAAAAATCCAACAGCCTCGCGGTGATGATCAAATACCCAGTGCTTGAGATCGGCAAAAACTCAGTTACCCCCTCAACCAATCCCATGATCAGGGCTTGAAGGATCAATGTGATGTCCATAGGATTTCTCTAGAAAAAAGCTCGTAAGCGGTTAATTAACATAAATGTCAGCTATCTGGATTTTTGCTGCTGATCGATGGTCTTCCAAGCGTTATGTCTGAGGTAAACCGGCTGAGCCAAGTGCGGCTCAACTGCGCTAAGCCCCAGCGCAACACGCCCTATATCGACGGCACTGATTGACTGATCAGTTAGGATCTCAGCCAAACCCATCTTTTTCATGAAGACATTGATTCTTGAGGCTTCAGGGCTGACCACACTAAATCCCTCAGCGGCTTTTTCAGTAAGCCAGTGAGCGGCCGATTCCACGTCCATCAATTGCTCAGCATCTGCCTCAACTAATTTGCAGTCGCCCTCAACCGTGTAACTGGCTAAGTAAAACTCATCCATGCGAGCGTCAATCACACTGACGATACCCTGATTTGAACCGCTCTGTTTATACACCAGTCTCGCCTCCGCAATTGCCCGAAGCGATGAGACTGGTATACAGCCGATACCTAGAGCCGTAGCGAGCCCCTGTGCGGCGGCTGTGTTGATCCTTAGACCTGTAAATGCCCCAGGACCCCGGTTAAACGCGATGGCTTGAACCTCACTCATAGTGAGTTCATGATCAGCCAGCAGTTGCTCAACCATGGGCAGGAGCAACTCGGTGTGTTTGCGATCAGCAGCAACCGAGCTTTCAGCGATTAACTGACTAGCTGCAGGGTCATAAAGTGCCACTGAGCACGTATCAAAAGCGGTTTCTAAGCAAAGTATCATAAGTTTACTGTCAACCCTATAAGGCCGCAGTTCATTCTGGACAGGCCACAGGCTTTAAGCCCTGCTTCATGCGCTTGGCATGCGCTGCATAGTGGATAGCAGAGAGCTTCAAAGTCGCGCTTTGCTGGTCACTCAAGGTTTTGACTACCTTGGCAGGAGAGCCCAGCACCATTGAGTTGTCGGGTATGATCATGTTCTCGGTCACCAGGGCATTTGCCCCGATCAAGCAGCGCTTGCCAATCTGGGCGCCGTTTAGCACTACCGCGCCAATCCCGACTAGCGACTCATCACCAATCGAGCAGCCATGCAGCATCGCCAAGTGACCAACCGTGACCCGATCACCGATCCGCACCTCAAGCCCTGCATCAGTATGAATCACCGCGTTCTCTTGTACGTTTGACTGCTCACCGATGTGGATCAGCCCGTTATCGCCCCGAAGCACCGCGCCAAACCAGATACTCGCCTCAAAACCCAGATAAACATCACCAATCACGGTAGCATTATCAGCTACCCAGCCCTCAAAAGGCTCAGCAAAACTGGGTTGTTTGTGCTCAAAAGCGAAGATCATAACTGGCTCTGGGATCTAAAAAGCCATGATGCCCGAAGTTGCTTAGATTTTCACCTGAAGCTTTGCGTCAGACAAAAAACCAGCACCCCAAATTTCTAAGTTCACTCACCTAACTTCATCAGACAAGATCACTTCGCTTCGTCATAATGCACCCACAAATTTACGCGAGTCTCAATATGAAATACTTTAGATTCTCAATCATCTTCTCCCTAATCTGCGTGGTGCTGGCCTGTTATTGGGGCTACTCCCATAGCGGCGTCGAAGGACTCTTAGCAGCCCTTGGGATCACCCTGATCCTGGCGGTGCTTGAGATCTCGCTGTCCTTTGATAACGCGGTGATCAACGCCGACGTGCTCAAAGGCTGGAACGCTTTTTGGACCAAGATGTTTTTGACCGTCGGGATCTTGATCGCGGTGTTCGGCATGCGACTGGTTTTCCCGATTGTGATCGTCGCGGTGACCGCCGACATCCCCATGCTCGATGTGGTTAGCCTCGCGCTAAACGAGCCGGCCACCTATGCTGCGCAACTAAATGCCCACCATGCCGAGATCTCCGCGTTTGGCGGCATGTTCCTCTTGCTGGTTTTTTTGCACTTCTTTATGGACAGTGAGAAAACCACTCACTGGTTTGGCTGGATAGAAAAACCACTGGCTAAGCTTGGCAACATCGCCACCGCTGCACCTCTGGTAGCGATCTTGGCACTGGTGTTCATTGCCCGTTTAGCTGAGCCTGGCTCGCTGGCCGCGGTCCTGATTGCCGGACTTTGGGGCGCGATTATCTACTTCGGCGTCAACGTCTTATCAGAGCTTATGGCCGGTGATTCCGGAGAGCCTGGTGCAACCAAAGCGGTTATGCAGGGCGGTTTCGCCGGTTTTGTCTACCTTGAGATCTTAGACGCTAGCTTCAGTTTTGACGGCGTGATCGGTGCTTTTGCGATCACCGATGATGTCATCTTGATCATGCTCGGCCTAGCGATTGGAGCGATCTTTGTGCGCTCCATGACGATCTTTTTGCTTGAAAAAGGCACGCTGGTTACCTACCAGTTTCTGGCACACGGCGCGCACTATGCGATTGGCGCACTTGCTTTGATCATGCTCGCCTCAATCCACTTTCACGTGCCTGAAGTGGTCACCGGACTGATCGGCTTTTTATTCATCGCCGCTTCAGTGATCGCCTCTAAGCGCCAATCTGCTAAAGAAGCCAAACTTTAGGCGCGCGCTCACCTCAAAAGTCCGCACCCGATTTTGGTCTGTCTTTGCCATAAAATGTCAACAGGCGGGCTTTAATTGGGTTGCCTGCAAACCTCAGGCGGCAAGGGCTGTTAAATCAGCGCCGCCAGAGGGCTGCGCTGCTAAAATTTGAGCTAAGCCAAGCTTGGTGACATTTAACTCAAGCTTTTGCTCAACAATCGCAATCTACGCAAGGGTAAAGGTGGCAAATCTAACCCTGTTTTAGTACAATCTGCGCAATATGAGTCATGCGAGAGTTTTTGATTGACGCCTATCGGCTCAAGATCAAGTATTCTCGCTTTTTTTTGCGCGCAGTTTGAGCGCTGGCTCCCGCCCACAGCTAAAAAGAGGTATCGATGAGCAACCCCGCGATTTTGGCATTGGCAGACGGCACGGTATTTGTTGGCTTATCTATCGGGGCCGAGGGTCACAGTGTTGGAGAAGTGGTGTTTAACACCGCCATGACTGGCTATCAGGAGATCTTAACCGACCCCTCCTACGCCAAACAACTGGTGACCTTGACCTACCCGCACATCGGCAACACCGGCACCAACAGTGAAGATCACGAGTCGGGCCGCGATGAGATCGTCTGGGCAGCTGGGCTGATCATCCGCGAGCTCTCGCCCATGGCCTCAAGTTTTCGCTCCGAGCAGTCGCTGAGTGAGTATCTTGAGGATCAAAATGTCGTTGCGATCGCCGATATCGATACCCGCCGCTTAACCCGTCACCTGCGCACTCATGGCGCACAAAATGGCTGCCTGATGAGCACCACCGCTGAGAGCTTAGAAGCGGACACGGCCAAAGCCCTGCAGATGGCGTCTGAGTTTGCCGGATTAAAGGGCATGGATCTGGCTAAAGAGTGCTGCGACAAAGACGGGTTTGAGTGGACGACCGGTTCTTGGAAGCTAGATATCTCAATGTATGACTCAAGCAAAAACGGTACCGGGTTTTTGAGCTTGGGCGCCGGGATAGAGGAAAAACACCACGTCGTCGCTTATGACTTTGGGGTTAAAACCAATATTCTAAGACTGCTGGTTGATCGCGGTTGTAAAGTGACCTGTGTGCCCGCCCAAACCCCGATGGATCAAGTGCTGGCCATGAACCCAGATGGGATCTTTTTATCCAACGGCCCCGGCGATCCAGAGCCCTGTACCTACGCGGTCGATGCGATCAAACAAGCACTGACCACCGATGTCCCGATCTTTGGGATCTGCTTGGGCCACCAGCTGCTCGCTACCGCGGCGGGAGCCAAGACCCTGAAGATGAAGTTTGGACACCACGGCGCTAATCACCCTGTTCAAGACACCCGCACAGGTCAGGTGATGATCACCTCGCAAAACCACGGTTTTGCGGTCGATGAATCAACCCTGCCCGCTAACGTCGCGGTCACGCACCGATCACTGTTTGATGGCTCAAACCAAGGGATCGAGTTGACCGACAAACCCGCGTTTAGTTTTCAGGGACATCCGGAAGCAAGCCCCGGACCTGAAGATGCTCAAGCGCTGTTTGATCACTTTATCGAGCTGATTGAAGCGCGCAAAAGCGCCTGATTGCTTTAGAGAGATAGGGCTGCCGATCACCAAGCATATAAAAGTTTAAGCCGCTGAATCCACGATAAGTTTATCCAGCGCAGACACAGGGCCCTCAGGGGCAAAGGATGAGACCAAGATGCCAAAACGTAACGATATCAAAAGCATACTGATCATAGGGGCCGGTCCGATCGTGATCGGACAGGCCTGTGAGTTTGATTACTCGGGCGCTCAGGCGTGTAAAGCGCTGCGCGAAGAGGGTTATCGGGTGATTCTGGTGAACTCAAACCCAGCGACCATCATGACCGATCCAGTGCTGGCCGATGCGACCTATATCGAGCCAATCACTTGGCAGACGGTTGAGAAAATCATCGCCAAAGAAAAGCCGGATGCGATCTTGCCAACCATGGGCGGGCAAACCGCACTGAACTGCGCCCTCGAGCTAGACGCAAACGGCGTGCTTGAACGCCACGGCTGCGAGCTGATCGGCGCGACCAAAGAAGCGATCGAGATGGCAGAAGACCGCGATCTGTTTGATCAGGCTATGAAACGGATCGGCCTTGAGTGTCCGCGCGCCGACATCGCAAGCAGCATGGAACAAGCCCACGCGATCCAAAAAACCCTCGGGTTCCCCTGCATCTGTCTCTTATACACATCTCCGAGCCCACGAGACTAGGCATGATCTC
>OJBY01000259.1_pt1 | contig 33090 bp, 24 predicted proteins | sample 1591731 | NCBI WGS metagenome assembly OJBY01 (sample SAMN05416837, study PRJEB24817) | seawater metagenome | isolation source: Sea water | place: Canada:Atlantic | collected 2013-07
GCGTGATGGTTTCACGCGGAGCCATCAGGTTGTCGCCGTTCTGGCGGGCCGAAATCAGCTCTTCGACAAACGCGCCATCGTCGGTCAGCGAAGCGGAGGCCTGAGCCACCGTGTGCTTCTGCTCTTCCATAGCGGACAGATAGACAACATCGGTCGTGACCTTGCCGTCCCTTACCTGACGATAAGGCGTTTCGATGAAGCCGTATTTATTGACGCGGCTGAACGAGGCGAGACTGTTGATCAGGCCGATATTCGGGCCTTCCGGCGTTTCAATCGGGCAGATGCGGCCATAGTGCGTCGGGTGAACGTCGCGGACTTCGAAGCCAGCACGCTCACGCGTCAGACCACCGGGCCCAAGCGCCGATACACGGCGTTTATGCGTCACTTCGGACAGCGGGTTGGTCTGATCCATGAACTGCGACAATTGCGAAGAACCAAAGAATTCACGCACGGCAGCCACGGCGGGCTTCGCATTGATCAGATCGTTGGGCATGACGGTCGAAACATCGACCGATGACATACGCTCCTTAACGGCGCGCTCCATGCGCAGCAGGCCAACGCGGTACTGGTTTTCCAGCAGCTCGCCCACCGAACGCACACGGCGGTTGCCGAGGTTGTCGATATCGTCGACGTCGCCCTTGCCGTCTTTCAGGTCGACCATTTCCTTGACCACGGCCAGGATGTCTTCCTTGCGCAGGGTGGTCACGGTGTCTTCCGCGTCCAGTTCCAGACGCATATTCAGCTTCACGCGGCCAACAGCCGACAGGTCGTAACGCTCGGCATCGAAGAACAGGCCTTCGAACAGCGCTTCGGCGGTTTCCTTGGTGGGTGGTTCGCCGGGACGCATGACCTTGTAGATCGCTTCCAGGCCTTCTTCGCGGTTTTCGGCCTTGTCCACTTCCAGCGTGTTACGGATCCAGGCGCCGGTGTTGACGTGGTCGATATCCAGCAGTTCGAGCTGGTCGATACCGGCACCGTCCAGCTTCTCGAGGTTTTCCGGCGATACTTCGTCGCCAGCCTCAATGTAGATGCGGCCGGTCTTCTCGTCGATCAGATCCACGCTGGCATAACGGCCGAAGATTTCCTCGGTCGGGATCAGCAGTTTTTCAAGACCGTCCTTGGCCGCCTTGTTGGCAGCGCGCGGCGAAACCTTCTGTCCGGCGGGGAAGACTTCCTCGCCGGTCTTGGCGTCCACCAGGGCGAAGGCGGGCTTGGAGCCGCGCCATGCTTCGGCAACGAAGGGAATCTCCCATCCGTCCTTGCCGCGCTTCCAGGTAACGGTGTCGTAGAAATGATCGAGAATGTCCTCGCTATCGAGGCCCAGCGCGTACAGCAGCGCGGTGACCGGCAGCTTGCGCTTGCGGTCGATACGCACGTTCACGATATCCTTGGCGTCGAATTCGAAATCCAGCCAGGAGCCGCGATAAGGGATCACGCGGGCGGCGAACAGGAACTTGCCCGAAGAGTGCGTCTTGCCGCGGTCGTGATCGAACAGCACGCCCGGCGAACGGTGCATCTGCGATACGATCACGCGCTCTGTACCGTTGATGAGGAAGGTGCCGTTGCCCGTCATCAGGGGCATGTCGCCCATGTAGACATCTTGCTCCTTGATATCGAGGACCGAGCGGGTCTCGGTTTCCTGGTCCACCTCAAACACGATGAGGCGCAGCGTCACCTTCATCGGGGCGGCATAGGTGATGCCGCGCTGGCGACATTCGGTGGTGTCGTACTTCGGGTCTTCCAGTTCGTAATGCACGAAGTCCAGTTCGGCCGTGCCGGCGAAGTCGCGGATCGGGAAGACACTGCGCAGCGTCTTTTCCAGGCCAGAGACATAGCCGATCGAAGGATCGGAGCGCAGGAATTGCTCGTAGCTTTCGCGCTGAACCTCGATCAGGTTCGGCATCTGCACCACTTCGTGGGCGTCGCCGAAAATCTTGCGGATGCGCTTCTTCTTGGTGCCGGTGTTCGCCGGAACGGACTTGTTCGCCATATGAAAGCCGAGGCCTCTTCTTCGCATGTAGGCAGGGCATATGCCCGTGCCGGAAAATTCGTGTCTGGAACGGGAGAACGTGAGACGCCGTTCGTCCTCAAAAGGACAAACGCACAAAAGGCCGCAAGAAGGCGCACCACAGGAGGTGCCGCCGCTGCAGCCTTGATTCGTTTTGTCTCACGCAGATGCCGGAACTTCCTTCCTGGGTAATGCCCCCGCGTAAGGCACACCTTGCTCGAAGCTTTCCGGCGATGGAAGGCATATAGGCGCCTGCTGGCATCGGGTCAATGGGCGAGAATGTTGTCGCGGCGTAGCATTGCAGCCCTGAAGAGCATTCCGAGCAAACTGCAGGCTCAGAACGTCTCGCCCAGTTCCACCATCTTCCCGCGCAGGCCCTGCATGGTGGTGTTCTGGATCTCGATTCCGGGGTGGGCATTCACCTCGATCACCATCGGTCCTTCGTTGATGTCATGCACGATATCGACGCCGCAATAGCCCAGCCCCACGGCGGGCCCGCTCATGGCGGCGATTTCCATTACCTTCTTCCAGTGCGGAATCCTGAATCCGATCAGCCGCCTGCCGGTGTCGGGGTGAAACTCCAGCACCTTCTTGCCCTGTTTGGCGCGGAACAATACGCCGCTTTCCAGATCGACGCCTGCACCGATGCCTCCTTGGTGGAGGTTCGCCTTGCCATCGGATTCGTTGGTCGGGAAACGGCCATGGCCATTATGGGATTGTTACCCAAACAGATCACCCGCACATCGGGCAGACCATCATCCACCAAAGAGGCGAAAGTCGGATCGGCGCGGATCAGCGGTTCGATAAGTGCCGAATCGTCTGATGCAGCATCGCCCGAGAATTGGCCGTCCACGATCCGGCGAACATGGTTTTCGACATCATCGACGGTGATCGCCTTGCCCGACCCCTTTGCCCAGTGATCGCCCTTTCGCGCTACTGCCAGCAATATGCCGTCGCCCTGCGATCCGCGCGCGGGCTTGATGGCCCAGCTATCGGGCAGCAGGGACTGCGGCCGGAAGCTGCTAAGCTGACCATAGCCTGAGATGACGGCGATCGTTCCAGTGGTTGCGACCCCGTGCTCCACCAGCGCCACCTTGGCCGCAACCTTGTCGCGCGCCCGCTCGATCGCTTCGCGCTTGTTGTATTTCGCGATGATCGCGTTGCGCAGATTGATCCCCAGAATGTCGTTCATCGGGACGCAGGAATCCGAGAAGAGCGGGGTCGATGATCCGTTCGAGCGAGGCGCGCTGCGCAAAGAATGCCGAGAGACCGCCGCTGTCGGGGGCGGCGAGGTGCGCGCGTGCCGTTTCATAATCTGGAAGGGCATGGTTCTGGGCTTGGTCCTTCTGGAGCAATTCGGCACGGATACGATCCCAGTCCGCCTGGGTCAGACGACCGTCGTCGTCTGCGGGTTCGGCTGGCTCGCCGGGCTGTTCGACAATCGCGGGTTTCGTTTCTACCGGCTCCCTCGCAGGTTCGGCCGGGGGAGGGGGCGGCGTCGCGGGAGCCTGTGACGGACCAGGAGAGGTGCCGGCGGCAATGGTGGTGAGCATCAGCGGTCGCCCGGCCTGGGGGGCGCGCTTGGGGAAGACGGTCAGCTTGACGTCGTGGTCGGATTCGTCCGGTTCCTGGTCGATACTGGCGCGGGCGGCCAGCACATCGTCGATGGCGCTTTCCGGAATCACCTCGTCCCAGCCCATCTTGCGTCGCCAGCCTTCGTACCAGATCGGGAAGAAGCGCGGGATTTCCGTCATGCGCAGGCCGCGATAACGGCCGAGGATGGTGATGGCGATGGCGGCAAAACCGGGCAGCAAAAGGGGCGAAACCTCGATTAGGCGCAAGGCGATTTCACTCACCATCACGAACTGGATCACCAGCGCCAGCATCATGGTGTTGAACGCGATATGCGCGGCTTCGAAATAGCCGTCCTTTTCCCATTGGCGCCACCAGCGTTCCACCACCAGCGCCGTCACCACCACGGGCATGGCATCCACTTGCAGATTGGTGTCGAGAATGCCCTGCAGCGCCGCCAGCACGAACACCACGAGCGAGATTAGCACGCCGAGGAAGCCCACACGGGTCATCCGCAGCTTTAGCAGCGACGGTGCCACCACCATGCCGATACCCACGGCGGTGCCGAGTACGATGGGTCCGAAAATCGGACCAATCTGCAGAAAAGCCAGCGCGATCAGCATCGGCGTGAACAGGCCGAATGCCTTCATCCCGATAAAGCTGCGCGCCAGAACCACGAGGAAACTGCCAATGGGCAGTACCATCAACAGGTTGGAAGGCTTGAGGCCCCAGATCGCCTGCGATACCGCCCAGGGCCGACGGCATGGACAGCGGGTTGCGCGTGTTCGACATGCCCCAGATGGCCAAAAGGCCAATCACCGCGCAAACCGCCATACCCATATAGGCCGGGCGGCGAACTTGCGGCGTGGCGCGCGCATAGGCCCGCCTGACGAAGTCGATGTGTCTAGAAAACATAACCGACGGAGAGGCTCAGCCGGTAACCCTCGCGATCCCTTATCGGGTCGTTCGAGTTGCCGAAGATGTACTTGGCTTCCGCCTCTATCCGCCAGTTGCCCGGCCACCACAGGAATTCAATCTCGGGCACGATCTGCGTATCGTCGCGCGGCGTGCCGACAGGAGCCATACGGCCACCAAACTCGGTGTGACGCAGTTCCACGGCAGGGCGCGCGCGAAGATCGGGGGTGATCGGGTGCGTATAGCTGACCGATGCGGATTCGCGGGTGTAGCTGCGCAGCGGATTGTCGGAATTTATCTCCTCGGCGCGCAGATCAAGATTGATGTAGTGGTAGCGACCCAGGCGGTGACGATAATCAACATCGACGCGCAGGCCCTCGCCGGTCGATGGCGCGCCGCCGGGGCCGTCGTCATCGTTATATTCGCGATCCCTCCACGTAACCTGCGCGCGGAGCCGATGGTCCAGAACGGGTTCGTATTCGATGCGAAGGGCGGCCTGCACTTCATCGGTGTCGCTGCTCTCCACGCTGACGAGATCGTCGTACACGCGTCCTTGCAAGCGTACTTCCCAGTCATCGCCCAGCTCTTGTTCGATCGACGCTGTGAAGCGATCGCGATCGTAACGTTCGCGCCCGGTGGCATTGCCGAAGCGTTCGACCTGGATGCGGTCCGCCTCCAGGCTGAAGGTGGTGGTGTCGTCGCCAAGTTCGAGGCCCAGCTTGCCGCGGATGTAACCGCCATCGCCGACGATGATGAGTTCGTCCTCGCGGTCGCTGCTTTCGGACGTGACAACGCCCACCTCTACACGGGCGAAGGGATCGAGCTCCCAGTCGCCCCGGCCATCCTGCGCCAATGCAGGCCCGCTCAGCAGCCCCATCCCAAGTATCGCCAAGAGAGCAGCGAGCAGTTGCCTTCCGGCGTGATTAGGTGATTTCCCCGTCATATGCGGAGAATTACGCAGGCAAAGGTTTAGGATTTGCTAACCCTAAATCGCAAGCTTTGCGCCCAAGCTCACTTGAGCGTGCCGTAAGTCAAGAACCAGACTGGTTCTTATTGCTACAATATCGAACCAGGTTAGAGCGGGTTGCCATCCCGGTCACGAAAGATTTCACGACGACCAACGTGGTTGGCGGGGCCGACAAGCCCTTCACTTTCCATGCGTTCGATCAGCTTGGCGGCGGTGTTGTACCCGACCCCCATCTGGCGTTGCAGCCATGAGCCAGAAGCCTTCTGGTTCTCGATCACGAACTGGCAAGCCTGGCGATACTTGCGCTCTTCCGGATTGTCGGAGGCGGTCACATCATCGTCGAAGGACAGGCCACCGTCTTCCGGTTCCTCGGTCACGGAATCGACATAGGCAGGCTCACCCTGACCGCGCCAATGATCGGCTACTTTCTCCACTTCCTCGTCGCTGACGAAGGGGCCGTGCACGCGCTTGATCGCGCCCGTGTTAGGCTTGAACAGCATGTCGCCCTTGCCCAGCAATTGCTCCGCGCCCTGTTCGCCCAAGATGGTGCGGCTGTCGATGCGGCTGGTGACGTTGAAGCTGATGCGGGTGGGCAGGTTGGCCTTGATGACGCCAGTAATGACATCGACCGACGGGCGCTGCGTCGCCATGATGAGATGGATGCCTGCCGCGCGGCTCTTTTGCGAAAGGCGCTGGATCAGCACTTCGATTTCCTTGCCGACCACCACCATGAGATCGGCGAGTTCGTCCACGATCAGTACGATCTGCGGCAGCACTTCGTAATCCAGTTCGGCCTCTTCCACGATCGCCTCGCCGGTTTCGGGATCGTAGCCTGTCTGCACGGTGCGTTTCAGCGGCGCGCCCTTCGCAGCGGCGGCGGCAACACGTTCGTTGAAACCGTGCAGGTTGCGCGCGCCGATCTCGCTCATCATGCGATAACGCTTCTCCATCTCCTCCACCGCCCATTTCAGCGAACGGACCGACTTGTGCGGTTCCGTTACCACCGGGGCGAGAAGGTGAGGAATGTCGTCGTAGCTTTTCAGCTCCAGCACCTTGGGATCGATCAGGATCAGGCGGCATTCGGCCGGCGTAAATTTGTACAGCAGGCTAAGAAGGATCGCATTGAGGCCGACGGACTTGCCCGAGCCCGTGGTACCCGCCACCAGCAGGTGTGGCATGGCGGCAAGGTCGGCGACGATGGGGTCGCCTGAAATGCCCTTGCCAAGGATGATCGGCAGGCCGCCCCTGGCATCGACAAACGCCTCGCTCTCGCACAATTCGCGGAAGTTCACGGTCTGGCGATTAGCGTTGGGCAGTTCGATGCCCATGACGGTCTTACCGGGAATGGACGCCACGCGCGCGCTGATCGCGCTCATGTTGCGGGCGATGTCTTCCGCCAGGCCCACCACACGGCTGGCCTTGATGCCGGGAGCAGGCTCCAACTCGTACATGGTCACGACGGGGCCGGTCTTTACCGCCGTGATTTCGCCTTTTACGTTGAAATCGTCGAGCACGGTTTCCAGCAGGCGCGCATTGCGTTCCAGCGCCAGCTTGTCGAGCGGGGGTGCCTGGTTGGCCTCCCCTTCTTCCAGCAGATCGAGGCTCGGCAGTTCGAAATCGGCGAACATGTCCTTCTGTTGGGTCTTTGGCGAAGGCTTTGCCCGGCGCGGTGGAGCAGCCGGATCGGCGATCTCCACCGGCCTGCGATCGGCAAAGGGAGAGGCGGTTTCGACGCCCTCGTCTTCGTCGTGATCGACCTGTTTCGCCCGCCGTTGCTTTGACCGTTTTGGTTCTTCAGGCTTGAACGGATTGGCCGGAGCGGCGAACCGAGGAAGCCTGTCCGTCCAGCTGGGGAGGGTCAGCAGGCTGGCCCAGTCAACCGCGAAGACGCGGCCCGCCAGCAGTGCGCCGCCACCAAGGCATGCAAGTCCACCTGCAAACATGCCCCAGAAGCGACCGCCTTCGGGTAGCAACTCGGCGGCAGCTTCCAGCCCGCCAGCCCCCAGCAGACCGGCAAGCCCGCCGAAGCCGGCTGGCCAACTATGTTCGCGCGGATCGGTAACCAGCGATATCGCGGTGGAAAGCAGCACCATTGCCACCAGCAGCAGGCCAACCGCACGCCACCACGCGCCGCCCCAATGCTCGTCCTCATCGGCGTCGCGCCACAGCTTTCGGGCAAACACATAGGCCAATGGCAGGAACAGCAGGGAAACCCAGCCGAATCCCGTCAGCGCCAGATCGGCAACGAATGCACCGGGTGCGCCCATCCAGTTGTCAATCATGTCACCGGCCGCCGTGGAAAGCGAGGGATCCGTCTGGCTGTAGCTGATCAGCGCAAGGGCGAGGAAGACCGTAAAGGCAAACAACAGCACCGCGCCCGTAAGCTGCGCACTGCGCGACAGCGAGCGACGAAATGCGGCACGCCAGTCCGCGTTCGGTTTTGCGGCCCTGCTGGCCATGGTATGTCCCCTTGCGATGCGTCCCGTGGGTCAGAATCCCACAGCGGGACTCGGGGGTCAAATTGTTTGTTTTGGCAAGCGCCTCCGCAATCGCGTCCTCGCTCGACGCGCAGGCAAGTTGCGGTGGGCAATCGCCCTTGCGCCCCTTACGGGCCGATTTGGCTCAAGCCATCGATGGCCCCCCACCTCGGCCAGCCAAGTTCTTCCGCACGTTCGAAAGTCATGCCGCCCAGCGCGATTACCGGAGCCTTGGCCTTCGAGGCCATGAACCGGAACTGTTCCTTGCCCAGATGTCTGCCATCACGATGCGAGCGTGTCGGGAACACTGGTGAAAGGAACATCGCATCGATACCATAGCGTTCGGCACGGCTTATCTCGAGAAGATCGTGGACCGTGGCGAAGCGGGCGATGCCCTCGACGCGCCCTAATCTGCGCGCCGGACCATAGGCTCCCTCGGCGCCCCAATCGCGGGCCTCTATCGATGTTCCCGACAGCACGAACAAATGTCCAGACCCGCGACAGGAACTTGCAAGATCATCGAAGCGCTTTCGCCTTTCAGCCGGGTCCAAATGATAATGCCGGAAGATAAATCCGCTCCCGCTTGGCAGCAGATCCAGCGCAGCCTCGAGCTGGGCATCATTGCGCTCGTCCGACAATAGCCAAAGGTCGGGCAGGGACTGGAAACCAATCATGCCTGCGCTATAGCGCGCGCATGAGCAAGAACGCTACCGACCGCCTGCAAGAAGTAGAGGCCGAAATCGCCAAAGCCTGCAAGATCGCCCGCCGTAAACGAGAGGATGTCACGCTCGTCGCAATCAGCAAGACGCATCCGGCGCAGGATATCATCCCGCTGTTGGAAGCAGGTCAACGCGTTTACGGCGAAAACCGCGTGCAGGAAGCGCAGGACAAGTGGCCCGCCTTGCAAGAGCAGTTCCCGGAGACCCAGTTGCACCTTGTCGGCCAGTTGCAGTCCAACAAGGCTGAAGACGCGGCGCAATCGTTCGACTGCATCCATTCGCTCGATCGCCCCTCGCTGGTGAAAGCGCTGGGCAAGGCATTCGACAGGACAGGTAGGCAGGTGCCGTGCTTCGTACAGGTGGATATCGGTGAGGAGGAGCAGAAGGGCGGCTGCGCCATCGCTGACCTGCCGGGCCTGCTGGAGCAGGCGCGCGGTGCCGATATTCCCGTACTCGGTCTGATGTGCGTGCCGCCGTTGGGTATAGAGCCAGCCCCCTATTTCGCGCTATTGGCGAAGATTGCCGATGATCATGGGCTGCAAGGTCGATCCATGGGTATGAGCGGCGATTATCCGACAGCGATCATGCTGGGCGCAACGCACATTCGCGTGGGCACGGCGCTGTTCGGCCAGAGAGATTAAGCGGTGCGGCGGTTGACCTTCATGACCAATCCGGTGGTAAAGGGCGCAAAGCTTCTTTCGCCAAGGACGTCCGACATGATCCGCACATTCGCTTTTCTCCTTCCGACGCTTGCACTGGCAAATCCCGCCCTGGCGCAGGATGATGACCCCTATTCCGCCTGTGTGGCCATGCAGGATGATGCAGCGCGGCTCGCCTGTTTCGACCGCACCTACCAGACCCAGCGTATCGTAGTTGCAGAGCGTGAAGTGGAGGAAAAGCGCGTCGAGGAAGAGGTGTTCGGCTTTCGCGAAGCTGATGCCGCGCTGGAACGCGGAGACGAAACTGCACTTACCGCTACGGTAAGCGAAGTGCTGCGCGGCTCCACACGTTCGCAGGTGCTGCTGATGGACAATGGCCAGCTGTGGCGCGAAACTGACGGATCGACCTTGCGCAACCGCATTCGCGACGGCTGGACGGCAACCATTACGCGCCACTGGAGCGGCGCTTATGAAATGCGCTTCGACGGACGCTCCGGTTATTTGCGGGTCACGCGGATGCGCTGATCCTCACGCGGCTTTTGCTGCACCTGGTTCGCCTTTCGCAATCGCTTGCAACAGGGCCCGTTCCACCTTGTCCAGCCGCTCCTGCCTCACGATCTTGTCGCCCAGGAGGTCGGTCACGTAGAAAGTATCCACCGCGCGCTCTCCATATTGGGTGATGTGCGCGGAATTGATGATCAGGCTGGCTTCGAACATTGCCCGCGTGAGGCGGTTGAGCAGTGCAGGGCGGTCTGTTGCATTGACCTCGATCACGGTGAAACGGTTCGAGGCATCGTTGTCGAACAGAATCACGGGGGCGACGTGGAAATTCTCTGCGCGGCTCTGTTTCAGGGGGCGCTTGGCCAGGCGCGGAACCATGTCGATCTTGTCGGCCAACGCATCCTCGATGGATTGCTTCAGCCGCACCAGTTGCTGGTCTTCCTTGAAGGGTTTGCCCAACGGGTCGAGCACGAGGAAGTTGTCGATCGCCTTGCCTGTCCTGTTGGTGTGGATGCGTGCATCGATGATGTTTCCGCCCGCAAGGTTGATGGCCCCTGCAATACGGAAGAACAGGCCGGGATGGTCATTACCGATGACCGTTACCAATGTCGCGCCAAGCGCCTCGTAATACTGGGCATGGATGGATAGCGAATGCTCTGCCACCCGCGCCGCTTCGTAATGCGGCAGGTTGATGGCGATCACGTCTTCGGGTTCGGCGATCCAGTAGGTGTCGTCGAACCGGTCGTCCAGATCCTCCACCAGGTGCCCCTGTGCCCCCAGCATTTCGATGACAGTCTCTTTCTTGGCGGCAACCTTGTGCTCTCGCCCATGGACCTTGTGACCAAGGCGCAGCCGCTCCACCGAATTTTCGTAAAGATCGGAGATGAGCTGCCGCTTCCAGCTGTTCCAGATGCCTGGACCCACGGCGCGGATATCGACGATGGTCAGCACCACCAGCAGACGCAGCCGCTCCAGGTTCTGCGCTTCGGATACAAAATCCGTGATCGTCTTGGGATCGGAAAGGTCGCGTTTGAAAGCAGTGGCGCTCATCAGCAGGTGATAGCGCACCAGCCAGGCGACCAGCGCGGTTTCCTGCTCGTCCAGTCCGAGCCTGGGGCAGAGTTTTTTCGCCACGTCCGCGCCCAGCACGGAATGGTCGCCGCCCCGCCCCTTGGCGATATCGTGCAGCAGGACAGCGACATACAGGACGCGCCTGTTCTTGAGCAGTGGCAACATTTCTGTTGCCAGGGGATGATCCTCGGCCAGTTCGCCGCGCTCTATCTCGCTTAGCAGACCGATGGCGCGGATGGTGTGTTCGTCCACCGTATAATGATGATACATGTCGAACTGCATCTGAGCATTGACCTTGCCAAAAGCGGGCACGAAGCGGCCGAACACGCCAGCCTCGTTCATCCAGCGCAGCACGGTTTCGGGGTCTTTGCGGCCCGACAGCAGCTCGACGAACAGTTCGTTGGCGCGTTTGTCCTTGCGCAGTTTTGCGTCGATCAGTCCGGCATCGCGGCGGGCCATGCGGATGGTGCCGGGATGCACTTCCAGACCCTCACGCTCGGCAAGGTAAAAAATTTCTATCAGACGCACCGGGTCCTGCCGGAACCAGTCATCTGCCGGAGCCGCGATCTTGTCGCCGTCCACCGGATAGCCCTCGATGGTTTTCCCCGGCTTGAGCGCGGAGAAGAATTCGCTGATGCGGCTGCGTTCCTGTGTTTCTTCCTCAAGGTGAGAAAGGAAGACACCCGACAGGTAGCCGACGTGCTTTGCCTGCAGGAAGTAGAACTGCATGAAGCGTTCGACCGAGCTCTTGCCCGGCCTGTCTGCGAAATTCATTCGATGGGCGACTTCGCGTTGCAGGTCGAAGGTCAGCCGGTCCTCCCCCCGATTGGAGATCGTATGCAGATGCGCGCGCACGGCCAGCAGGAACCGTTCCGCCCGGCGAAAACTGCGATATTCTTCTGGCGTGAAGAGATCCTTGTCCACCAGTTCGCGCGCACTTTTTACGCGGTAGACATATTTGCCGATCCAGTAGAGCGTCTGCAGGTCGCGCAGGCCGCCCTTGCCGTCTTTCACATTGGGTTCGACCACATAGCGCGAATCTCCCATGCGCTTATGCCGCGCATCGCGTTCGGCCAGCTTTTCGGTGACGAAGCGGCTTTCGGTGCCTGGCACCACCTCCCCCCAGAAGCGGGCGCCGGCGGCATCGTAAACCTCCTGATCGCCCCACAGGAAACGCCCTTCCAGCAATGCGGTGCGGATGGTGATATCCTCGCGCGCCATGCGGGTGACTTCGTTCAGGGATCGGCTGGAATGGCCTACCGTCAGGCTGAGGTCCCACAGGTAATAGAGGATCGCCTCGATCACCTGCTCGCACCACGATGTGGGCTTTTCGGGCGTGACAAAGGCGATGTCGATATCGGAGTGGGGCGACATCTCGCCGCGCCCGTATCCACCCACGGCAATCAGGGCGAGGCGTTCCCCGGCGCTGCGATTGCCCACGGGATAGACATCATCGATCACGTGATCGTGCACGATGCGGATCAACTGGTCATGCAGAAAGGCGTGTCCATTGGCGCTTTCGTGGCCCGCGCCCGGTTTTTCCTCGAGCCGCCTTGCAAGCTCTGCGCGGCCTTCGTCCAGCGCTTTGCGCAGTTGCTCGACGATGGCCTGCCTGCCGTTCGTCGCGCCCTTGTCCGCAACGATCTCGGCGATGGTGGCAGAGAGTTTGCGCCGATCCAGGATGGCGCGTTGCTTGGGGATGTTGGGCAGGCTCACGCATTCAGAGATAGTCGGCTGCGCACTGCATTGCAAAGATGTTTGCCGGTCCTCGCCAGGGGTTTCATGCCGGGCGGGCCTGTGCCAAAGCGCGAAACTTACACAAAGGGGCGAGCTGCGCCCCCGCAAGCTTTAGGGGCGCATGGTGATTCTCGATTTTCTGGCAACGGCGGGCAGTGAAGTCTTGCGGTGGCAGGACCTTGGCCTGCAAACCGGACTGGACCTCGGCTTTTTCGAACTGAAATATTATTCGCTCGCCTATCTTGCCGGGATCATCCTTGGCTATTGGCACCTGTCGAAAATGGTAAAGGCACCCGGTGCGCCGATGGCGCAGATCCACGTGGATGACCTGTTTTTTTACTGCACGCTGGGCATCATTATCGGCGGACGGCTGGGCTACGTCACCTTCTACGAACCCGGCCACTGGACCGATTTTTCCGGAGACGGCTTCGTCAGCTGGAAAGTGCTGCGGCTGTGGGATGGCGGGATGAGCTTCCACGGCGGGCTGGTAGGCGTGGTGACGGCCATCGCCTTTGTCAGCTGGCGCGGCGGCCTGCCGTTCATTCGCGTGGCCGATTACATCGCCGTGAACGTGGGTTTCGGCATGATGTTCGGACGGCTGGCCAATTTCATCAACGGCGAATTATGGGGACGGCCCGCCAGCCCCGATGTTCCATGGGCGATGACATTCTGCGATCAGGGGCGCGGGCCGGACGGCGCCTGCCTCTCCAGCCTGGTTCCGCGCCACCCCAGCCAGCTTTATCAGGCGCTGGGCGAGGGATTGCTGGTGGTGGTGGTGATGCTGTGCCTGTTCTGGCTGACGCGGGCGCGCTATCGCCCGGCGCTGCTGGTCGGCGTGTTTACCACGGTAATTTCGTGCGCACGGTTCGTGGTGGAGTTCTACCGCCAGCCCGATGCCCAGCTAACCGAGTTTGCCGCCCGTACGGGCCTTAGCATGGGGCAGTGGCTCACAATCCCGCTCATCCTCGTGGGGATTGGCCTCGTGATCTATTCGCTTACGCGCACACCGATTGCGAGCGGATCTGTTGCATCCTCCAAAACATCCTCATCGCCTGCAAGGTAGGGTTACAGGAGGCCATTTGAGCGACCTCAGAGACGAAGATGCCAAGCGCGACCTGGGCGATACCTTCCGCCGCCTGATTGCCAGCACCGGCCCGATCAGCCTCATGCATTTCATGGGCGAATCGAACATGCGCTATTACAACGACCAACGCGTGATCGGCGGGCCGAACGAACATGGGGCCGGGCAGGGAGGTGGCGATTTCATCACCGCGCCCGAAATCAGCCAGATGTTCGGCGAACTCATCGGCCTGTGGCTGGCGGATATGTGGATCAGGGGCGGTCGGACGGAACCTGTCCACTACGTGGAACTGGGACCGGGACGCGGCACATTGGCGCGCGATGCGCAGCGGGCGATGAAACGCTACGGTCTCGCTCCTCGGCTGCACCTTGTGGAAACATCGCGCACGATGCGTGACGCGCAGCTGGCGGCGGTGCCCGACGCCGTCCACCACAGCGATCTTTCCACAGTGCCCATGGAAGGCCCGATCCTGCTGGTAGCCAACGAGTTTCTCGACGCCCTGCCGGTGCGCCAGCTGGTGAAGACCGTACAGGGCTGGCGAGAGATCATGGTGGGCGTGGATAGCGAAGGCAAATTTCTGGAAACGCCGGGTCGGCAATTGATGGATTCCGCCGTTCCCGAAGCGCGCCGCGCCGATCCGCCCGGCACAGTTATCGAAACCTCGCCTGCTTGCGCCTCGATCATGTTCGAAGTCGCAGGACGGCTGGCCGCGCAAGGCGGTGCGGCGCTGTTCATCGACTATGGCTACACCCACGGGCGCAGCGGTTCGACACTGCAGGCGGTGAAAAATCATCGCAAGATCGGTGTTTTTGACGCACCGGGCGACAGTGATCTGACCGCCCATGTCGATTTCGCGCAGATGGAGCAGATTGCGCGTTCGCGCGATGCCCGCGTGCTAGGCACCGTGACGCAGGGCGAATGGTTGCAGCGGCTGGGCATTCGCAACCGGACCGAAGCACTGGCGGATTTCGCCCCGCAGCACCGCGATGCGCTGCTGCGCGCGCGTGACCGGTTGATTGCGCCGGACCAGATGGGCGACCTGTTCAAGGTGATGGGGCTGTGCGGACCCAACTGGCCCGAAGCCGCAGGCTTCAGCGACGAATAGCGTCGAGCAGCCACGCAGCCGCCTGTTCGGGCGTCTGCTTGTCCTCCTCGCGATCCACCATGAAATTGGCCTGCCGCATGGTACCCACATCGATTGCGCCCAGCAGCGGCTGCAGAGCGGCCACCAGCGCCGCGTCCTGCGCGATGCGGGGTGAAAGCAGGATGATGGCATCGTAGGAAGGCAGTGCTTCCAGTGGATCAGACAGCACCATCAGCGCATCGGCGGCGATGCGCCCATCGCTGGTATAGGCACTGATCACATCGGCCTCGCCCGATTGCAGGGCATTATACATGAAGGTGGCCGAGAAGGTGCGCTGGTCGGCGAAGTCCAGGCCATAGGCTTCGCGCACGGCTGCCCATTCGGGTCGCTCGAACCATTCGGGATCGCCGCCGATGGTCAGTTGCGGGGCGACAGCGGCCAGATCGGCAATCGTGGCAAGCTGGCGCTGGTTGGCGGTTTCGCCGCGCACCGCCAGGCCATAGGCGTTCTCGAACCCTAGCCGACCCAGCACGCGCGCGCCGGTGTTTTCCTGTTCCCAGCGCACGATGGCGTCATACATCGCGGCGCGACCGGGGTTGTCGCTTCGCCCAAGCTCGTTCGTCCACAGGGTGCCGGTATAATCCACCGAGATATCGATCGCGCTGCTGGCCACGGCGTTGTGCACCACCGCCGATCCCAGCCCCTCCCGATATTCGACGCTGTAACCTTCATTCTCCAGCACGGAGCCGATCGCGCGGGCGAGGATGTATTGTTCGGAGAAACTCTTGGCTCCGATCACCACGCTGTCCCGCGCCTCGCCGCGCCAGTCCATCGTGCCGGCTGCAGCGCCCGCGATACCCGCCAGCGCCAGCAATGCACCTTTGATGACAAGCGCGGGGCGGCGACTGGCAAAGCCGCGTTCGACAAGGCCGAACAAGGCATCGGCCACCAGCGCGAGGCCTGCACTGGCGACGCAACCGGCCAGCACCAGCACCCAGTTCTGGGTCTGCAATCCGGCGAAGATCGGATCGCCAAGGCTGCGCTGCCCGATGGTGGTGGCAAGCGTCGCCGCGCCGATGGTCCACACGCTGGCGGTGCGAATGCCCGCCATCACGAAGGGCGCGGCAAGCGGCGCCTGCACCAGCCGCAACTTCTGCCACGCCGTCATGCCGAGGCCGTCGGCTGCCTCGATCAGTTCATCGTCGAGATTGGCCAGCGCGGTGACCGCGTTGCGCAGGATTGGCAGCAACGCATAGAGCGCCAGCGCCAGCCAGGCGGGTAGGAAGCCCAGCGTGGGCAGATCTTCCCCGAATACAGTGCGCGCCGCCAACAGGATGGGGAAGAACAGGGCCAGCAGGGCCAGCGCGGGAATGGTCTGCACAAGGCTGGCAAAACCCAGCGCGAATTTTGCGACGGCGGGAGATCGGCTGGCCCACACCGCCAGCGGCAGGGCAACGACGATACCCAGCGCCACGGCAGCAGCGCACAGCAGCACGTGCTCGGCCAGTTGCGGGCCAATATCGAGAACGGCGTTCAGCAGCGGGCTCATCTACCTATTCCGGCAAGCTGGCGGGCCTGTTCGCGCGGCACCTCGACCAGCGCCTGGGCCACGTCGCCGCCCCTGCCCGCCAGCAGGGCTGCGGGCGTTTCATCGGCCACGATGCCTCCGCCTTCCATCACCAGGACCCGCGTAGCCAGCAGCAGTGCCTCGGCCATGTCGTGGGTTACCATCACCGTGGTGAGGTCCAGCTCGTCATGCAGGCGGCGCACGCGCTCCCCCAGCTGTCCGCGCGTGATCGGGTCGAGCGCGCCGAAGGGCTCGTCCATCAGCAGCAGATGCGAATCGCCTGCCAGCGCGCGTGCCACGCCAACGCGTTGGCGTTGTCCCCCCGAAAGCTCGGCAGGAAGGCGTTCGGCCAGTATCGGGTCCAGCTCCACCAGTTGCAGAAGCTCGGCAATGCGAGCATCCGGCAATCGCTCACCGACAAGGCGCGGGGTCAGGGCGATATTTTCCGCAACGCTCATATGCGGGAACAGGCCGATACCTTGAAAGACGTAGCCGATCCGGCGGCGCACCGGCGGGGCGGGGCCGTCCAGTACGTCCTCGCCATCCAGCAGCACGCGGCCCGTTGTCGGCTCTACCAGTCGGTTGATGCATTTCAGCAGCGTCGACTTGCCCGAACCCGATGCACCCACCAACGCCACGAATTCGCCCTGCTGTATACAGAGCGAAACATCGTGCACCGCGCCCACACTGCCATAGGATTTGCTTAAGTTCTCGAACCGCAGGAAGGCAGGCGGCGCCCCGGTCATTCAGGTGGTCAGCGCTACTTTGGGAATGGTGAAGTCGACGACCAGCCCGTCCTCAACGAACCGGCGGTCCCAGGTGCCTTGTAGTTGGCCCGTCACGCTCATCTCCACCAACCGCGACCCGAAGCCGGTTGCCTCCGGATCGTGCACGGGCGGTCCGCCGTGTTCGCGCCATGCCAGGGCTATGACATCGTCTTCGTCGGCAATGGTCAGCTCGATATGCCCCCCGTCAGCCGACAGCGCGCCATATTTGGCCGAATTGGTGGCCAGTTCATGGAATACCAGCGCCAGCGGCGTGGCGACCCGCGCGCTGATCGCGGTATCGATACCGCTTACCCTCACGCGCGGTTCGTTCCCGCCTGCGGAATAGGGTGCGAACAGGGCTTCGAGCAGGCCCGTAAGGCTCTCTTGTGTAGGGCCATTCTGCGGCCGCACGAATTCATGCGCCCGGCTCAGCGCACGCAGAGCCTGCGTCAGTTCCTTGACGAAGGGCGCGTTCTCTGGCGACTTGCGAGCCTGTAGCGAGGCAAGGCCGATGACGACGGCGAAGATGTTCTTGATCCGGTGCGCCAGTTCCTTCGCCAGCAGGTCGCGCTCTTCCAGGGCATTGCGAACTTCGTCGATATCGGTGACGGTGCCGAACCAGCGCAAGGGATAGCCCTTTCCTTCGGACACGGGTACGGCCAGGGCAAGCACCCAGCGCCATGAACCGTCCGCGCGCCGGATCCTGAACTCGGCTTCGAATTCCTCGCCCGCGACGAACCGGGCATCCCAGGCTTCGAATGTCTTGTCGACATCCTCGGGATGGATAAAGGGTTGCCATTCACTTGCCGTTTTGGGCGGCGGCGCGCCGGTCAGTTCTGTCCAGCGCTTATTGAAGTAATCGAAATTGCCATCGTTGTCAGCAGACCAGGCGATCTGTGGCACGCCTTCGATCATCCGCAGCAACCGCTCTTCGCGCTCGGCAATGATACGCTTCGCCTGCAATGTGGACCGGCGCGTTTCCAGCCGCCGGACCGCGGCCTGCGCCAGCACTGCGAGCCCCTCGCGCTGGAATTCGCTCAGCGGCTTCTGGTGCGCTTCGGTATCGATTACGCACAAGGTGCCGAGCGACGCGCCTTCCGCCGACACCAGCGGCTGCCCCGCGTAATAGCGCACTTCGGGCTCTTCGGTCACAAGAGGATTGTTGACGAAGCGCGGGTCATCCGGAGCGTCGGCCACCTCGAGCAGATCACTTCTGCCCAGCGTATGGTTGCAAAGTGCCACGTCGCGCGGTGTTTCGCGTTCATCGATCCCGCGCCGAGCCAGAAAGCGTTGCTTTTCCTGTTCCAGCAAAGTCACCATCGATACAGGCGCGTTGCACAACTTCGCCGCAAACTCGACGATGGCCTGCAATTCGGGATCGTCTTCAAGCGCCTCGGCTTCGAAGCTCTCGACCACGTCAAGGCGCCGGGCCTCGTCGGCAAACTCGCCGACGGGTTCGGGCATTCCGGGTGAGTTGTTGGGGTTGCGCAATTTCATTGCGGGCTACTTAACTACTGCTGCGCTGTATTTCCAGCACCGGGGGCGGTTGCGACTGTAACCTGTTTGCTTCGCATGCTGCGCTTGCTACAGGGCGCAGCACAATTAGGAGCTCCCAGTATCATGCGCGCAACGCCCGATTTCGATTTCGGCCTGACCGAAGAAGCCCAGATGATCCGCGAAACCGTTGCCCGCTTCGCCGACGATCGTATCGCCCCGTTGGCCGCAAAAGCCGATCGCGAAGACTGGTTTCCGCAGGAGCTCTGGCCCGAAATGGGCGAGCTTGGCCTGCACGGCATGACCGTGAGCGAAAAGGACGGCGGCACCGGCCTTGGTTATCTGGAACACACCATCGCGGTTGAAGAGGTGAGCCGTGCCAGCGCGTCCATCGGCCTCAGCTACGGTGCGCATTCCAACCTGTGCGTCAATCAGATCGCGCGTTGGGGCAATGCGCAGCAGAAAGCGAAATACCTGCCGGGGCTGATCTCGGGCGATCATGTGGGCGCGCTTGCGATGAGCGAGCCGGGCGCAGGGTCGGACGTGGTTTCGATGAAACTGAAGGCCGACGCCGTGCAGGGCGGGTACCTGCTCAACGGTACCAAGTTCTGGATCACCAACGGGCACGTTGCTGAAACGCTGGTGGTCTATGCCAAAACCGATGCGGATGGCGGCAGCAAGGGTATCACCGCATTCCTGATCGAGAAAGACATGGATGGCTTTGCTCCGGGTCAGAAGATCGAGAAGATGGGCATGCGCGGTTCCATCACCTCTGAACTCGTGTTCGAGGATTGCCACGTACCCGAAGAGAACGTGTTGGGCGAAGTGGGCAAGGGCGTGCAGGTCCTGATGAGCGGGCTGGATTACGAGCGTGTGGTGCTATCGGGCGTGCAGCTCGGCATCATGCAGGCCTGCCTTGACACCGTCATTCCTTACGTTCGGGAGCGCAACCAGTTCGGCAAGCGCATCGGCGATTTCCAGCTGATCCAGGCCAAGGTGGCGGACATGTATGTCGCGCTGCAATCGGCGCGGGCCTACACCTATGCCGTTGCCCGTGCCTGTGACAGTGGCAGGACCACGCGCTTCGATGCGGCAGGGGCGATACTTCTTTCCAGCGAGAACGCCTTTCGTGTCGCTGGGGAAGCAATCCAGGCATTAGGCGGTGCGGGCTATACCACCGACTGGCCGGTGGAGCGGTACCTGCGCGATGCAAAGCTGCTGGACATCGGCGCGGGCACGAACGAAATCAGGCGCATGCTGATCGGGCGCGAGTTGATCGGCAATTAGGAAAAGCACAGTTCAATGACCGCACCGATTCTCACCTCCACCCTCGACATAGACAGCCCCGAAGCCAAGGCCCGCGCCGCGCATAACCGCGCGCTGGCCGAGGAATTGCGCGCCAAGGTGGCCGAGGCCGCGCTGGGCGGCAGCGAGAAGCACCGCGAGCGGCATGTCAGCCGCGGCAAGCTGCTACCGCGAGAGCGGGTGGAGCGCTTGCTCGATCCCGGCTCGCCCTTCCTCGAGATCGGCCAGCTGGCGGCGAACGGCATGTACGAAGGCGACGTCAACGGCGCCTCGATGATCGCCGGTATCGGGCGCGTCAGCGGACGACAGGTGATGATCGCCTGCAACGATCCCACCGTGAAGGGCGGCAGCTATTACCCGATGACGGTGAAGAAACACCTGCGCGCGCAGGAGATCGCGCAGGACAATCGCCTGCCCTGCATCTACCTGGTCGACAGCGGCGGCGCGAACCTGCCCTACCAGGACGAGGTGTTCCCCGATCGCGAGCATTTCGGGCGCATCTTTTACAACCAGGCCAACATGTCCGCGATGGGCATCCCGCAGATTGCCTGCGTCATGGGCAGCTGCACGGCGGGCGGTGCCTATGTGCCCGCGATGAGCGACGAGAGTATCATCGTGCGCGAACAAGGCACTATTTTCCTGGCCGGGCCGCCATTGGTAAAGGCGGCCACGGGCGAGGAGATCAGCGCCGAGGATCTGGGCGGCGGCGCGCTGCATGCGAAGAAATCAGGTGTGGTGGATCACCTTGCCGAGAACGACGAGCACGCACTTACCATCGTGCGCGATATCGTCAGCCACTTGGGGCAGAACGAACCGGCAAAGCTCGACATTCGCGATCCGCGCCCGCCCAAGTTCGATGCAGAGGACCTGTACTCGATTATCCCCGATGATGTGCGCGCGCCCTATGACGTGCACGAGGTGATTGCACGCATCGTTGACGGTAGCGAGTTTCATGAGTTCAAGCGCGACTACGGTTCCACGCTGGTGTGCGGCTTTGCGCATGTCTGGGGCATGCCGGTCGCGATCCTCGCCAACAATGGCGTACTGTTCTCCGAAAGCGCGCAGAAAGGCGCGCACTTCATCGAACTGGCCTGCCAGCGCGGCATTCCGCTGCTGTTCCTGCAGAATATCTCGGGCTTCATGGTGGGCGGCAAGTACGAGGCGGAAGGCATCGCCAAGCACGGCGCGAAGCTGGTGACGGCGGTGGCCACGGCGCAGGTGCCCAAGATCACTGTGGTGATCGGCGGCAGCTTTGGCGCGGGCAACTACGGCATGTGCGGCCGCGCCTACTCCCCGCGCTTCATGTTCACCTGGCCCAATGCACGGATCAGCGTGATGGGCGGCGAACAGGCCGCCAGCGTGCTGGCAACAGTCCACCGCGATGCGGACAAGTGGTCGCCGGAAGAGGCCGAGCAGTTCAAGGCCCCGATCCGGCAGAAATACGAGGACGAGGGCAATCCCTATTACGCCACGGCGCGTTTGTGGGACGACGGCGTGATCGATCCGGTGCAAACCCGCGACGTGCTGGGCCTCAGCCTCGCCGCCGCGCTGGAAGCACCCATCCTGGACCGCGCGCAATTCGGCGTGTTCCGGATGTGATGGAGCACGCTCTTGCTGCCAAAGCTGTTTCGCATCGATTGCGCCGATCAACCCGAACAGGTGAAGGTGACGATTAAGGAGGCGCTTTCGGACTGGTTCGATCCCCGCGAATTCCCGCGTGGCTGGATAGCCGGGCCAGTCATGTGTTTGTGGCGCACTGCGATGACGAATGACAACATCGTTTACGCCATTATTCTGCGCGACGGATGGCGCACCCGGATTATCGGTTTCACGCTATCGCAGTTCGCGAGATCGTTCTTCATTTTTGCCCTCCTCGGCGCGATCGTTTGGCTGATCGCTTCCACGGTGCAGGGGGACTTGTTTCACATCGGCACCCTTCCTCTCGCGATACTCTGTGGCGCCGCTCTGGCAGTGCTGATTTTCTGGCCTGAATCTTCGCAAGAAGATCGGACGGTCACATTCTTGCGCGAGGCAGTCGAAGGACAGACCGGGAAGCCGCGATTGCAGCCTGCGTTTACCAAGGCCCGCAACCTATGGCGAGGCTCGCGCACTCGAGCTGGTTGTTTCGGGCCGATCGGTCGCCTCCCTTGCGACGGCAGAAGCGGTTATTGCCGCATTTCGTGCGATGGACGACGGAGAGGAGGAATTCCTCATCCTGGCAGCGGGGGAGAACGAGTTCTTTCAATCAGCTCCCGGTCCAGACGAATTCTTCGTCGAGTGGCGAGACGGCTGCCGTGAACGGCATTTTGTCGCGCAGTGCGCCGGTTCCGAAGGCACGCCGCTGGCAATGCAAGATGCGCTTCGGCTTGCTCTCGATTTCCTGCACGGCGCCGAATGGTCCGAGAATGCTGAGTGGGTAAAGCTGTACCAATAGACACAAAATCCGTTCGTCGTATTTTCGCCACATTCTCGGAAACTTGTGTCACCCGCCGCGTTGAGCGGGGCGAAGGAGACATTACTATGCGCAACATTATCACACTTACCGCCGCCGCCCCGCTGGCATTGCTGGCCGCGTGTGGTGACAATGAACCTGCCGATGACCTGGACGCGGATCCGGTCGAAACAACGATGCCCGCTGATGACATGAGCAATATGCAGGCAGACGGCCCGGCCACGACGCTGGAAGAAACCGGCGAATTTTCCGGTACCTACAACATGCAGAGCGAAGACGGCACCAGCCGCAGCATCAGGCTCGATTCGTCTGACGACAGCTACGAATATACCGCCAGCGATGGTACCACCCGCACCGGCAACTACACGCGTCTCGATGATGGTTACCGCCTGCAGATCGAGGATTACGATGGTTCGCCGGGATATTTCACTTTCTCGAACGGACAGCTTGTCCGCCTTCAGGACGACACCTCTGTCAATGAAGGCATGACGGTTCAGGGCGAGCGCTATTCACGCGATGACGACGATGCCATGTTCTCTCGCGAACCCGAACTGGGCAGCCCTGTAGCCCCGCAAGACTGATCCTTCGGGCTTCTCGGCCCTTACGACAAGGCTCGCTTTTCTCCCTTCGGATGCTAGGCCATCCGGAGGGAGATTTTGTTTGGGCCAGCCGCCAGAAGCACCGATAGACGGGTGCGCACCAAATGCCGCGCCCAGCATGCTCTCGCGCATCGTCTGGCGCGTGCTGCGCGGCCTCTATCGCGTGAAAGGCTTTCGAATGATCGGCAGGCCAGCGGCAATTCCGAAATTCGTTATGGTTGGCGCGCCGCATACGTCGAACTGGGACTTCATATTCTTTGCAGGCGCGGTGAGGGAGATGGGAATAGAACCCAGTTTCATTGGCAAGCATAGCCTGTTCAAATGGCCAATGGAGCGTTTCATGCTGGATATGGGCGGCATACCCATCAATCGTAGCGCGCCCAAAGGGTACGTGCGCAGCGTGATCGAGCGGATCGAGGCGGCGGAAAAAATGGCGCTGGTGGTGGCGCCCGAAGGCAGTCGCTCGTCCGACGGGCGCTGGCGCAGCGGGTTCTATCACATCGCCAATGGCGCAGGTATCCCGATCGTGCCGGCATGGTTTGACCGCGAAGCAGGGCGGGGCGGTGTAGGGGCGCCAATTTGGCCGACAGGCGATTTCCGCGCAGACATGGCGAAGATCGCTGCATTCTATACCAGCGCCATGCCCGAATGCGATCGCTTCACCGTGTTGACCGAACAGGCCCGCGGCGAAATTGCCACGCCAAAGTCGGGCTCATCATTGCGTGGTGACTGAGGCTTTAAGCACATCGACGCTGCCGAGAGCGGTACTCGCGCTGGGGGTGCTCGGCACCGCAATCGACAAGGTCAGCCTCTACGGCGCCGGTGTTCCTGACCTTCACGATCAACAAACGGTCGGGGAAGCTCATGACGCAGAAGACAATGTGCGATCAACACGGCGAGGAATTCGCCGAATACAAGCGCTAAATCTGTGGGCTCATTCCGTCGCCGACCAAGGCGGGCAGGACATCTGCGTGACAAGCGTGCAACAGGTGGGCAAGGGGGTGCGATGAAACGCTGGACCGCCCGTATCGCCCGCTTTGTCGTCATCGTCCTCGCCCTTGCCACACTTGTCAGCCTGGTGGCCGCCGACGCCTGGTGGATCCGCGTGTTCGATTTCCCGCGCCTGCAATTCGCCATCCTGCTGGTGATCGCGATCATATTACTTCTTGCTACCCGTTCGAAGCGGCTGTTCATCTGGTTGCCTGTCGCCCTGCTGGCTCTGGCGTTCCAGGTGGGACAGGTGCTGCCTTACTTCTCTTTCATGTCGAAAGAGGCAGTGGATGCCGACGAGTGCGCGGCTTCGGACAGGCTGCACATCGCTTCGCTCAATGTTCTGCAGAGCAACACCGATTACCAGTCCACTATCGATTACGTGCGTGGCGAAGATCCCGATATCTTCCTTGCGATGGAAAACGACGCCGCATGGACCGATGCGCTTTCGGCTGCGCTGGATGCTGACTATCCTTATTCGATGAAAATTCCGCAGCCCAACACCTACGGCATGGCCATGTGGTCACGGCTGCCTTTTGCCGAGGTCGAGCGCAACGAGCTGGCCGGCGGCGGCACGCCATCGATAAGGGCGCGCGTACAACGCGCCGATGGCGGTTTGCTGACACTGTTCGCCGTGCACCCGCGCCCGCCGCGTCCCGGACAGGATAGCGGTCAGCGCGATGCCGAATTGGTGCTGCTGGCGGATCTTGTGCGCGATTCGGGTCGTCCCACGCTGGTAGTGGGCGATTTCAACGATGTCGGCTGGTCCAGCGTGACGGAAACGTTCCAGCGCATCGGGCAACTGATCGATCCGCGGAAGGGGCGCGGGTTCAACGCCACTTTCGATGCGCGCAATCCGCTGATGCGCTGGCCGCTGGACCATGTCTTCCACACCGACGACTTCGGCGTCCTGCGGTTCGAGGCGGGCCGGGACGTGGGTTCAGACCATTTTCCGCTGGAGGTGGAACTGTGCCTTCGGTCGAGCGAATTCGCCCCGCAGCAGGAAGCGCCCGACCTGACGCAGGAAGCTATCGAAGATGCGCGTGACGAACTGGAGGAGGCATCCCTTGGCGGCGAAGGGCCCGATGCCGAAAGGCTGACGGTAGTGGATGATGGAGACGAAGATGAGGCCTACGCGCCGGAATAACCGGCGCTAGCGATGACCCTCGTGGTTCAGCGCGTATTTCAGGCTGCCGCCGATCATCAGGCCCGAAAGCCCGACGATGACGATGGCCCAGATCCAGTGGGGCAGGAACAGCTCCGCCTCCATCGCGCCGGTGTCGGAGAGCATGGGCTGGCCGCCCACGATGGCGCTTTCGGAGAACAGGTAGTCAAGGTCCTTGAACATGGAGAACGCTGCCAGCACGCCCAGGAACTGCAAGGTGAAAAGCTGGATGCCACGGCTGCCGCGCCAGGCGATCAGGCCCACGCCAATACCCAGCAACGGCAGCACGGCCCATCCCACGGCGCTGCGCACCCAGATCGCGGTGGATAGCAAGATCGCCGCCGAAAGTGCGATAAGGGCCGGGCGCCAGTGCTTGCGCGCGCTGCTGGCCAGGATCAGGGCGGCGCCGATGACGCTCGGTCCCAGCGGACCGCCCATCGCGATCAAGGCGCGGTCCAGTCCGCCGCTATCCAGTGCCGTGCGCGATGATGCATAGCCCGATCCATCGGCGTTGATCACCAGCAGATCGAAGGCATTACCTGTCAGAAGCGCGGTCAGACCATGCCCCATTTCGTGAAACCACGTGGTGAGAATGACGAAGGGCCAGATCAGGTAATTGCCGAACGGCAGGGCGGGCAGGAACAATACCAGCACGCCCGCCAGTATCAGACGGCCAACCTGCTCCTCCTGGCTGCCGGGGCGAACGCCGTACATCAGGCAGGCGCTCCCGCTTGCGGCTCCGTCTCTCCCACACGCGAGCGATAGAGGATTGACCATCCCGCGAGGAACAGCCCGGCTGCCATCGGACCGACGACGATCCCGGCCAGCCCCATCGCGGCGATACCGCCCAATGTCGAGACAAGTATTATCCAGTCCGGAATGCCAGTGTCGCGCCCCACCAGTATCGGGCGCAGCACGTTATCCGCCATGCCGATAATGGCGACGCCTGAAATCAGCACTACCACGCCTTGCCATATATCGCCGATCGCCAGCAGATAGAGAGCCACCGGCACCCATACGATGGCCGGGCCGATTGCCGGAAGTAGCGAGAAGAAGGCGGTCAGCAGGCCCAGCAGCACCACCGAAGGCATGCCGGCAATCCAGTATGTGATGGAGCCGAGCGCCCCTTGCACAAGGCCGACGACGATTGAGCCCTTCACCGTCGCGCGCACGATGGAGAGAAAGCGGTCGGACAATTCGCGCGCGATGTCGCTGCCCAGGGGCAGGTGATCGATGATCTTGGCGCCAAGGGGCTTCCCATCGCGCAGGAGAAAATAGGTTACATACAAACCCACGCCGAAAGACAGCACAAAGCCGATGGCGCTACCTGTGATCGAGACGGCCTGCTGCGCGATCAGTCCGGAGCTTTCCAGCGCCAGTTCCTGCGCGCGCTCCTGGATTAGCGCCGGCGAGCCGAGACCGGAGTTTTCGAGATTTTCGCGCAGAAAGCCCGGCAGGGCGGCGAAGATCGTCTCGAACCATCCGGCAAGGTCTATCCGGCCTTGCTGGAAGGCCACCACCACGGATGTTGCCTGGTCCACCACCACTCCGCCGACCAGGAAGGCCGGGATGATGATCGCGATAGTGATGACCAGCAGGGTGGCGATCGCCGCTCGGTTGCTGCCGCCGCCCATCGTTCGGCGAAACCACTGGAACATCGGCTGGAACATGATCGCCGCCAGCGCCGCCCACAGTATGGGCAGCAGGAATGGCCAGACGATAAGAGCAAAGCCAAGAGTAATAGCCGCGAGGAACAGCATGTAGCCACCGCTCTCCAGCCTTTTGTGCTCCATCATCACGGTCGCGGTTTCTCCCGGCCCTTTGCCTCTATCGGCGCGGCCCTATCAGATATCGAGGTTTGCCACGTTCAGGGCATTGTCCTGGATAAACTCGCGGCGCGGCTCCACCACGTCGCCCATCAGGCGGGTGAAGATTTCGTCGGTCACATCCGCATCTTCCACCTTCACCTGCAACAGTTCGCGGTTTTCAGGGTCCAGCGTGGTTTCCCAAAGCTGCTCCGCATTCATCTCGCCCAGCCCTTTATAGCGGCTGATCGAAAGGCCCTTGCGACCGGCCGTCAGCACGGCTTCCAGCAACTGGGTGGGCCGGGTGATCGCGGTCTCGGGATCAAAAGCGGGTGTCTCGGCATCGATTTCGTCCGCATTGTCATCCACCGGCTGCGCTTCGCCGCTGCCTGCCTTCACCAGCCGTGTCAGCGTGGCGTAGGTCTGCGCCTGGGCGATGCCCAGCGTGTTGAGCTTGCGCGCCTCGGCACTATCGAGGAATTTCTCCTCGATCATGTGAACGTCGGTTACACCGCGCCACACGCGGTCGAAACGCACATCGCCTGTATCGGTGGTGCGGGCGGACCAGTCGGCCTCGGGGTCGCTCAACTGGATCTGTCCTGCGGCGTGGGTGAGGCGCGTGTCGCGGTCGGCAGAAGAAAGACCCGGCTCGAGCGCGCCTGCCATGGCCATCGCTTCGATCACGGCAGAGTCGTATTTGCGCGGCGCAAAGGCGAGGAGGTTCTTCAACTGCAACGCCTTGTCCACCAGATCGGACAGGTCCGCCCCCGAACGCGCGCCTTCCCCGGTTTCCAGAACGCGGTCTTGCAGGCCGTTTTCGACGAGGTAGCGATCCAGAGCGCCCTGGTCCTTCAGATATACTTCGCTCTTGCCCTTGGCGACCTTGTACAAAGGCGGCTGGGCGATGAAAAGGTGTCCGGACTTGATGATCTCCGGCATCTGGCGGTGGAAGAAGGTAAGCAGCAGGGTGCGGATATGCGCACCGTCGACGTCGGCGTCTGTCATGATCACGATCTTGTGATAGCGCAGCTTTTCCAGGTTGAATTCGTCGCGCAGGCCGGTGCCCATCGCCTGGATCAGCGTGCCGACCTCCTTCGAAGATATGATCCGGTCGAACCGCGCGCGCTCCACATTCAGGATCTTGCCCTTTAGCGGCAGGATCGCCTGATACCCTGAATCGCGCCCGCTCTTGGCGGAGCCGCCGGCGGAATCGCCCTCCACCAGGAAAATTTCGGACTTGGCCGGATCGCGTTCGCGGCAATCGGACAACTTGCCGGGCAGGCTGGCGACGCTCATCGCGCCCTTGCGGCTCATCTCGCGCGCCTTGCGTGCGGCCTCGCGAGCGGCGGCGGCGTCGATGATCTTCTGGACGATGGCCTTCGCCTCATTGGGGTTTTCTTCCAGCCATTCACCCATCTTTTCGCCCATCAGCGATTCGAGCGGCTGGCGCACTTCGGAGGAAACCAGCTTGTCCTTCGTCTGACTGCCGAACTTGGGATCGGGCAGCTTCACGCTGACGATGGCGGTCAGGCCTTCGCGCATGTCTTCGCCCGAGAGGGAAACCTTCGTGTTCTTCAGCAGCCCTGCAGAGTTGGCATAGTTGTTCAGCGTGCGAGTCAGCGCGGCGCGGAATGCGGCAAGGTGCGTGCCGCCATCGCGCTGCGGGATGTTGTTGGTGAAGGTCAGCACGTTCTCGTAGTAGGAATCGTTCCATTCCAGCGCCACGTCGATACCGATGCCATCCTTCTCGGCCGAGACGGAAATGGGTTCGGGCACCAGCGGCGCCTTGTTGCGATCCAGATATTTCACGAAAGCCGCGATGCCGCCTTCGTAGAACAGATCATGCTCCAGCGGTTCCTCGTGCCGCCTGTCTCGCAGCAGAATGCGCACGCCGGAATTGAGGAAGGCCAGTTCGCGGTAGCGGTGCTCCAGCTTGTCGAAATCGAATTCGATGACGTTCTTGAAGGTGTTCTCGCTCGCCTTGAAGGTGACACGCGTGCCTTTCTTCAGGCCATTCTCGTCGCCATTGCTTTCTACCGGTGGGGCATCGCCCACGATGCGCAAGGGCTCCACCGCATCGCCGTGCTCGAAGCGCATCCAGTGTTCCTTGCCGTCGCGCCAAACGCGCAGTTCCAGCCATTCGGACAGCGCATTCACCACCGATACGCCCACACCATGCAAGCCGCCCGAGACCTTGTAGGCGTTGTCGTCGCTCGTGTTCTCGAACTTGCCGCCCGCGTGCAGTTGAGTCATGATGACTTCTGCTGCGGAGACGCCCTCCTCCTTGTGGATGTCCACCGGAATGCCGCGGCCATTGTCTTCCACGCTGACCGAATCGTCCGGGTTCAGTTCGATCAGCACCAGGTCGCAATGTCCGGCCAGTGCTTCGTCGATGGCATTGTCGGAGACTTCGAACACCATGTGGTGCAGGCCCGATCCATCGTCGGTATCGCCGATATACATGCCGGGGCGCTTGCGCACCGCATCCAGCCCTTTCAGGACCTTGATGCTGTCGGATGAGTATTCGCCGTTCTGGCGCGCTTTCTCGGGGGTCTTCTCAGGCGTGTTTTCCATGGGGACGATATAGGCACTACGCCGCCCATGCGGAAGGCTGGCGGTCGCGCTCCACGCGCTTTTCCACGCCTTACCGGTACGTTTACCAAGAACGGGCCTGTTTGCACCGTTTCGGGACGCCTTCTTTGCCGATGTAGCAGCGCATCGCCCGCTTTGCTTTGACAGCGCCGAGAAACACGCGAATCAAACGACAGGGGTAAAGTCATGAAGAACAAACTTGCGCTGGGCGCTGCAATCATGGCGATGGGTTTTGCAACACCCGCGCAGGCAGACATCCTGAATTACGATGTATCGAATGCCACCGGGGGCGATTGTGCGCATGGCCTGTGGACCAACACGCTCAACAGCGGGTGCGATCGGTATTACTCCTTTCAGGACGGTTCGCTCTTCTCCGTAGATACAGACAATGGCACCGGCACCTTTACCGGCACCGCGATCAACAAGTCCGGCACGGTGGCAACGCTGGATCTGTCGCTGTCCGGTCTGCTCGACACGCTGGACGGCACGGGCTTTGGCTACAAGGCCGGCGGCGGCGCCTATGATCCCGCCAACCAGGACTATTTCACTTCCGCCCTCGGCACGATTACCATCGGCGGCACGCCGTATACGTTGAATCCGCTCGATCCCATGGCGGGCAATACCGTTTTCCAGTTCGGCACTGGCGCGAACGACAAGACAGGCGATTTTGGCGGTTCGGCATGGCTTAACGTCCTGAAACCCACGGGCTGGGCGCTGCCGCATTTCGATATCAATTTCGACCTGACCCGCTCACCCACGCAGGTTCCCGCTCCAGCGGGTGCATTGCTGCTGGGCCTGGGCCTTGCAGGAGTATGGGGCGCGCGTCGTCGCAAGGCGAAGACTGCAGCCTGAATTCCCATTCGGCAATTAAGACTGCAGCCTGAATTCCCATTCGGCAATTACGCCACAGGGCGGATTGTCATTAGCAGAACCTGAGCGAGGCCGGGCCGAAAGGCTTAGGTCTCGCTTAAGGCATTTGCGCTAGGTTCGCGCGCATGAAGAAGAACTCCTTTCTCGTGCTCTCCACGCTTGCCCTTTCCCTTGCAGCCTGCGGGCTTGGCAGCGGCGACCCCCTGGTCGAGGCGCAGGCCGCTTTCGAACAGGGCGATTACCGCACGGCGCGCATTGCGCTGGTCGAGGCGATGGACAATCCGGAAAGCGCAGCCGCCGCCGCGCCGCTTTACGCCCGAACCCTGTTGGCGTTGGGCGATGGGGAGGGCGCGCAGCGCATCATCGACCGGATGCGCGATTCGGGCGAAGCGCCTGCCGATATCGACGCGCTGGCAGCCCACGCAGCGTTCCTGCGCGGCGATCCGCAAGAAGCCTTCGCACGCAGCGAATTGCCGGGGGCACAGAATGCGCTGGGCGCATGGGTTGCCATCCGCGCGCTTACCGCGCTCAATCGCGAAGAGGATGCCTTGGCCCGCGCCGATCAGGCAGTGGCTGCCTATCCCGACGACGCCCGGCTGCTGGCTACCCGCGGCGCCATGGCGCTTGCGCAAAGGCAAGTTGCCGCCGCAAAGCATTGGTCAATCCGCGCACTGGATGCAGACGGGACGCAACTCGACGCGCTGATGCTGGCAGGGCAGTTGCGCTTGTTGCGATCCGATTATGCAGGGGCGCGAACATTCTATGCCCGTGCGCACCAGCATCACCCGGTCGATCTGGACGCCCTGTTCGCGCTCGCCGCAACGGAGGCTGACCTCGGCAATGCCAAGGCGGCGGCAGGCCATCTCGATACATTGCTGTCGGCCGCGCCCGGCCATCCGCTGGCGCTGCTGCTGAGCGCGCGGCTGGCGTTCGAGGAAGGCGATCTGGACGAGGCGAATGCCATCCTCCAGCGCAGCGAAAGCGATATAGCGAAGCTGCCCAGCGGTCGGCTGCTGATGGGCGAGGTGGCCTATTTGCGCGGCCTGCCCGCACAGGCCATCGTGCACTTGCGAGAGTTTGTGAAAACCCAGCCCGGCCATGCTCACGCAAGCACGGTCTTGGCGCAGGCCTATGCCGGGGAAGGAGAAGCGCGCCGCGCCTTCGATCTTGTGGCACCCTTGGCGGATAGCGCCACGGCCACGCCGCAACTGCTCGCACTGGCATCCCGGCTTTCTGGAGAACTGGGGCAGGAGGATCGCTTTGCCGCGCGTCTGGCTGGTGCGCGCCCGCGAGGTTTTGCGGCGAGGGCGAGCGAGGCGCAGGATGCGCTGCTGGCGGGCGAGGCGAAGAAGGCAGAACGGCTTTACGCGGCGCTACTGGCCGATGGCGGGCAAAGCGACGCTGTAATCCTCAACAACGCCGCGCATGCTGCGCTGGGCGTGGGTGACAAGGCGGAGGCGTTGCACCGCGCGCGCGGGGCCTATGCCCTGGCGCCGCGCGACCCGCGCGTGGCCGATACGCTGGGTTGGGCATTGCTGGAAAACGGGGAGGCTTCTGCCGGATTGCGGCATCTGGAAACGGCGATGGCGGCGCAGCCGGGCAACCTGCAGATCCGATGGCATTATGCCAATGCACTGATCGCCAACGGGCGCGGCGCGGAAGCGCGTCCCATTATCGCCGAAATGCGTGAATTTGCAGGGGCTTCGCAGCGCGAGGCCATGGACGAAATTCTCGCCCGACTCTGACTGCAAACGGCATCGGGTCCGTAAGCGGATACGAAAATGGCCGCCCCTGGGGAGGAGCGGCCATGTGTTCGGCCCGGAAACGAGGGGGGTTGGAGAGGATGTCTCCGGGCCTTGGGGTCTGTCGTGCCCGCTCTTACAGAATGCCGTACAGCAAGGTGGTGCTGAGGGTGATCGCTGCGAGCGATGCAAGGATATTCGGTGCGAAATGCCGCATGGTTACATCGTCCTGTTGCTTGAGAAATTCGCCGGGGTGCCCCGTCGTCGAGGGGCAGATGGCGCTTGATTGAAAATTATGCAAATGCGAAATAATCGACAAGTGTTGCGCATTTTGCAACCGCCGGGTTGCACTGCTACAAGGTGGCATGCTGGACACGGACGCGGCCTTTGGGCAATGCGCTGCCATGCAGGCAGACCATCTTCCCGATTCCATCCTTATCGTCGATTTCGGCAGCCAGGTAACGCAGTTGATAGCGCGCCGCGTGCGCGAGGCGGGCGTCTATTCCGAGATCGCGCCGTTCACCCAGGCGGAGGAAGCGTTCGAACGGATGAAGCCGAAGGGCATTATCCTCTCGGGCTCTCCTGCCGGTGTGCCCGATGACGGTTCACCACGCGCGCCGCAAGTCCTGTTCGAAAGCGGGTTGCCGATCCTCGGCATCTGCTACGGCCAGCAGGTGATGACACACCAGCTGGGCGGGGAAGTTCGGCCCGGCCACGAAACCGGTGAAGGCGGCGAATTCGGCCGCGCATTCCTGACCGTTACTGCCGATTGCGCGCTGTTCGATGGGCTGTGGCAAAAGGGTGAACGACACCAGGTGTGGATGAGCCACGGCGACAAGGTAACGCAGTTTGCCGATGGTTTCGAAATCGTCGCCACCAGCGACGGTGCCCCTTTCGCCGTGATCGCCGACGAGAAACGCAAGTTCTACGGCACGCAGTTCCATCCGGAGG
>OJBY01000260.1_pt1 | contig 32905 bp, 31 predicted proteins | sample 1591731 | NCBI WGS metagenome assembly OJBY01 (sample SAMN05416837, study PRJEB24817) | seawater metagenome | isolation source: Sea water | place: Canada:Atlantic | collected 2013-07
TGTGTATAAGAGACAGTTCCTCGACCTATCAAGCGACGAAGTCACCGACTACTCGCACACAGGGCAGGACGACCAGGCCCTGGTCGGCAGCATCTGGCGCACGCGCGACGATTCCGACTTCCGCGAGGATATGGGTCTTTCGCTTCTGGCCGGCCTCGTGCGTCTGAAGGGACTGGAAACCCTGCGAGAGGAACTTGCGGCAACCTACAGCCCGTCCGTCTCCAACTCCACCAGCGAAGATTTCGCCGATTTCGGCACCCTCAGCCTTGCGGCGGTCGTCGATCCGGCACAGGCGGACGAGGTGCGCGACATCATCCTGCGCCTTGCTCGCGAATTGCGGGACGAGCCCGTAAGCGATGACTTCCTGCTGCGCGCACGCCAGCCCCTGTTGGAAAACATCCGGCAGTCACGAGAGAACAACGGCTTCTGGATCGGCGTTGCATCCGACGCGCAGAGCGAAGCGGAGCGCCTTGACCGGGTGCGTGAACAGGCAGAGGTCGTGATGAGCTTCACGCCTGCCGAACTTCAGGAACTTGCGCAGAAATACATGGTGCCAGATCGCCGCGCCGACACCCGCATACTCGTCGCGTCCGGTGAGGCAGACGGAGAATAAGCCAACCAGACTAGCATCGGCGGAGGTCGGGCTTCTTGCTCGACCTCCCCTTCGCATTTTAAGCGAAGAACTATTCGTCGATCAGCGTCGAATGGATATGCAATTCGCCTTCCAGTGTCTTGTGAACAGGACATTTGTCCGCGATTTCCATCAGCTTCTGGCGTTGCTCCTCGGTCAAATCGCCCGATAGCTCTATCGCGCGGTCGATCGCCTGGATCGGCACGCCCTTGTCCTCGCAGTCGATACAGTCTTCCAGATGATCGCGGCTGTGCTCCAGCTCTATCCGCACGTTTTCCAGCGGGATCTTCTTGCGGTCGGCATACATCTTGATCGTCATGCTGGTGCAGGTGCCCAACGCTGCCAGCAGCAGGTCGTAAGGCGTCGGTCCGTGGTCGCTGCCGCCGAAGCTTGCAGGTTCGTCGGCGATGAATTCATGGTCAGGCGTGCGCACCCCTTGTGCAAACTTGCCGCCAGCGGTCGACACTTCGACCGTACCTGCAAAGTCCTTGCGCGGCTCCATCGGCAGGTCGGCCAGATAGGGCGTTGCCCAGGTGGCAATCAGGTTGGCTGCATATTCGGCAGAGCCCGCCTGGGTCAGCAGATGGTCTGCCTTGTCCAGCGCCACGTAACTCTTGGGATGCATCGCCGCTTCGTAGATCAGTCGGGCGTTCTCGATACCGACAACCTCGTCCTGAGGCGAATGCAGCACCATCAGGGGCAGGCCAAGGCTGGCAATGCGCTCTGCCTGCGGCTGGTCTCTGCCCTGTTCCAGAAATTCGCGGGCGATGCGAAACTTGCGTCCCGCCAACGTTACTTCGCCTTCTCCGCGATCCTCGATATCCTGCACGGCATCACCGAAATGTTCGAACACGTGGGCTGCATCGTAGGGTGCGTTCAGCGTGGCCACGGCGCGAAGCTGCGGAATCTGCCCCGCCGCCGCTAGCGCCGCTGCACCGCCCAGCGAATGGCCGATCAGCAGTACGGGCGGCAGTCCGCGATCCGCCAGCGCCTTGGCGGCGCAGGTCAGGTCCTCGACATTGGTGACAAAACCGGCGTTGGCGAAATCGCCGTCGCTGCCGCCAAGACCGGTAAAATCGAAACGCAGCACGGCAATGCCCTTGGTCGCCAGCGCGGACGCCACGCGGGTGGCGGCGTGGCTCTGCTTCGTGCACGTAAAGCAATGCGCAAACAGCGCAGCGGCGCGGGGCTTGTTGTAAAGCGGCAGTTCCAGCCGTCCGTCCAGCGATTGCCCATCCTTGCCCATGAAGGTGAATTTTTCGGTCGAAATCATATGTTCTGGCCCCTTTCCCGCGTGCCTGTCCTACGCATCAGCAACATCCTAACGCGCTATGCGATGCAACCGTTTCCATCCTGCACCCTCCGCCTACTTTGAACGAGCTGAGCGATGCGAACGATTTCCGCTTTAGGACCGTGTTCCATGTGTTCCACATTGGTTGGAAATTTGGCGCGCGTCCACGGTGCAGCGATGCCTGGCCCTTGCAGGAATCGCCCTCAATCTCCATAGGCAGCGGCAAATTGACGCTACCTACCACCACGCCGCGAAAGGCCCGTGCCATGAAAGTCCGCATCCATGTAAGCCTGAAGCCCGGCGTGCTCGATCCACAGGGCCGCGCCGTCCATCACGCGCTGGACGGGTTGGGGTTCAAGGGCGTGAACGACGTGCGCATCGGACGCCTGGTGGAAATGGAAGTGGCCGATGACACCAGCGATGAAGCGCTGGACGACATGTGCCAGAAGCTGCTCGCCAACATGGTGATCGAAAACTACCGCATCGAGAAGGTTGGCTGATGAAAACCGCCGTCGTCACGTTTCCCGGTTCCAACTGCGACCGCGACATGTGGGTCGCACTGCGCGATGTATCGAGCAAGGATCCGGTAAAGGTCTGGCATGGCGATGCCGACCTTCCCGATGGCCTCGATTTCATCGCCCTCCCCGGCGGCTTCTCCTATGGCGATTACCTGCGCAGCGGCGCGATGGCTGCCAACAGCCCGATCATGCGCTCCGTGAAGGCGGCGGCGGATCGCGGCGTGCCGGTGCTGGGCGTCTGCAATGGCTTTCAGGTGCTGACGGAGGCACAATTGCTGCCCGGCGCCTTGATGCGCAATGCAGCGCAGCATTTCATTTGCCGCACCGTGCCCCTGCGGGTGGAGAACGCCGACAGCCTGTTCACAAGTGCCTATTCCGGTGGTGAGACGATCCATATTCCCGTGGCTCATCACGATGGTAATTACTTCGCCGCTGACGATGTTCTCGATAGGCTCGAAGGAGAAGGCCGCGTGGCGTTCCGCTACGAGGAGAACTCCAATGGTTCACGCCGCGATATCGCCGGTATTCTGAACCATCGCGGCAACGTGCTGGGCATGATGCCCCACCCCGAACGCGCAATCGAAGCCGACCATGGTGGCAGCGATGGCCGACGATTGTTCGAAGGCGTAATCGGAAGCCTGGTGGAGGCCTAGTTCGTTGGTCCCTCAATCGCCGGGCGCGGGCCGTCCGGCCTGCCTGGTTTTCTTCGCATAAGCTCGGACGCGCAATTGCGCTTGCGGTCGAAAAAGCGACCGATCCCCGCAAGAATGTTAGCTTTCCTACGAGTTCGGGTTGCGACTAGCGAGCCGCACGGCCAAACGGCCGTCCGCAGCGGGCGCAGCTTGCCTGCGCGTTTAGCGAGGAGGAAGCCGCGGAGGCGGCTTCGTAAACTAAATTATGCAGCGCGGCTGCTTTTGCGGCTTTTTACCACCAGAGAGCGGGCTTCCAGCGCCTTCATGGGGCGGCCGAAATAATAACCCTGGATCTTGGTGCAGCCCAGTTCGCGAATCAGGGCCGCCTGGTCGCCGTCTTCCACGCCCTCGGCGGTCGTGGTCATTTCCAGGCTGCGCGCCATGGCGACCACTGCGCGGATGATGGCGAGGCTTTCCTGGCTGTCATGCGTGGCGCCCTGAACGAAGCTTTTGTCCACCTTGATCGTGGAAAACCGCAATGTGCGCAAGTAGCCGAGCGAAGAGTAACCGGTGCCAAAATCATCGAGTGCAATGGAGCAGCCGAGCGCCATGATCTCCTCCAGCGCCTGGCGCGCAATACGTCCATCGCGCAAGAAGACGCTCTCGGTGACTTCCACCTCCAGCCGGTGGGCGGACAGCCCGGTATCAGCCAGCGCGCGCACCACAGTTGACGCGAAATTGGGTTCCAGCAATTGCTCGCCCGATACGTTTACCGCCACCTTAATCTCGTCGGGCCAGCGCACCGCCTCGCGGCAGGCTTCGTACAGCACCCATTCGCCGATTGGGACAATCAAACGGGTGTCTTCGGCCAGCGGAATGAACTTGGCGGGGCTGACAAACCCGTGTTCTTCACTGTTCCAGCGCAGCAATGCCTCGAAACTCACCACCGTCTCACTGCGGGCGTTGACGACGGGCTGGAAGTTCAATTCCAGTTCGTTCTTGCTGATTGCACGACGCAGGGACAGTTCCAGCTTGCGCCGCTCCTCTGCATCTGCGTGCATGGAGGGCACGTAGCGATAATGCGTGTTACCGCCCTCGTCCTTCGCCCGGTAGAGCGCGAGATCGGCATTGCGCATAAGGGTCTCCACCGAAGAACCATCGCGCGGCCCCACCGCAGAACCGACGCTTGCGCCGACGAACAGGGTATGATTGTCGATCGTATAAGGCTGCGAAAGAGCCTCGATTATGGCATCGGCCAGCCGGTCGACGCGGCCTTTTTCGCTGGCATCCCGAATGACGACAGCGAACTCATCGCCGCCCAATCGCCCGCACTGCTCGTTCTCTGTGATGACACTGTCGAGGCGTTTGGACACGCTGGCCAGCAACCGGTCGCCCAACTGGTGCCCAAGCGAATCGTTTACCGCCTTGAAGCGATCAAGGTCGATCATCAGGAATGCGCAGCGCGATTTCCATTGTTCCGAATAACTCATGGCATCGCCAAGCGCTTCTGTCAGCATAAGTCGGTTGGGAAGGCCCGTAAGCGTATCGTAGCGCGCCAGATAGGCGATCTTCTCGTCGCGATCGCGCTGCTCCGTAACGTCGGAACCGACCCCGCGAAAACCGATGTAGCTGCCGTTATCATCATACATCGGAGTGCCGGAAAGCTCCCACCAGCGATGCCCGGTCTCCAGATAAACCTGCACCAGAAGGTTGGAGAAATGCTCGCGGCGTTTCAGTTTCTCGGCAAGTTCATGAAGGCTGCGTGGAAAATCCCCGCTTTCCCATGTGGACCCGGCGATCAGCATTATAAAGCTTTCGCCCTCCAGCTTCTCTGGCACGCAGCCGAAGGCAAAGGCGAAGCGCGGGGACGCAGATCGAATCCGGCGATTGGTATCAACTTGCCAGAGCCAATCCGACTCCTTCTCTTCGAATTCGCGCAGCAGGAGGGATACCACTTCGTCCTTCTCCGCAACGCCGGCCTCGGCGATCTTGGCGGAGAGATAAGTTCGCGCAGACCGCAGGGCGCCTGCAACTATAGTCATCGTATAAACAGCGGCGGCGATGGCGAACAGAAAATCGCCCGTCAGAATGAACGATGCGACGCCCGCCGTGCCTACTACCAGGTCGAACACGACGATTGCCACGGGCGCGCTGGCCATCGTCGCCGCGCTTCCCGCTATCAGCATGGCGGCCACGGCCCAGAGTGCGTAATGGTCCGTCGTCGTACCCTGGGGCACGAAGAACAAGAGCGCCGCGACCCAGGGAATGGTACACCCCGCAACGCCCAGCGCCTGGCACGTAAACTCGTTCCACTGCACGCCGCGTGCTTCGATATCGATGAAATTCCGGTCGATCCGACCGACATTCCACACGGCAGCAATGATGCTGAGCATCCACCCGGCCAAAGCCCAATGCGCTACGCTTTGCATATAGAGCCCGACAGCCAGCATCGCTGCCAGTCCGTGGGCCGTGATCCGAATGGTAGAGACTTTGTGCAATTCGGAGTACTGGAGCGTGCGCAGCCGGGTCCAGTCCCCGTCACTCGGTTCGCGCAGTCCGATCACCTGCAGAAATCCCATCTGCAGCGGAAGTGTCGGTAATCCAGAATGTTTATCGCTCACCACCCCGCACTACCCCGCCAATAGTTATTGGGGGGTAAAGCGCAGGGACCGTTTCTGAATTAAATTACTGATTATTCCACAGTAACCGACTTGGCCAGGTTGCGCGGCTGATCCACATCCGTGCCCTTTGCCACCGCCACATGATAGGCCAGCAACTGCACAGGCACCGCGTAAACCAGAGGGGCGATGAGCGGGTGCACCTTGGGCATTTCGATCACGGCCATGCAATCCTCACCCGCCTGCTTGATACCCGCCTTGTCAGATATAAGCACGACCTTGCCGCCACGTGCCTGCACTTCCTGCATGTTCGAAACCGTCTTTTCGAACAATGGGCCTGATGGCGCCAGAACGATCACCGGAACGGTATCGTCGATCAATGCAATCGGACCGTGCTTCATCTCACCGCTGGCATAGCCTTCGGCATGAATATAGCTGATTTCCTTCAGCTTCAGCGCGCCTTCCAGTGCCAGGGGGAAATCTGCGCCGCGGCCCAGATAAAGCACGTCGCGGGCAGGCGCGATAAGGTGCGCCATGCTCGCGATGTCCTCGTCATGGTCCAGCGCGGCGTTGAGGCAAGCAGGTGCCTCCAGCAGGTGCTGGACCACTTCCGCTTCTTCCGCGCGATCCATCAGCCCTTTTTTTACCGCCAAATGGGCCGACAGGGCGGCCAGCACTGCCAGCTGGCAGGTGAAGGCCTTGGTGGATGCCACACCGATTTCAGGGCCTGCGTGGGTGGGCAGCAGTAGATCTGCCTCCCGCGCCATGGAACTGGTGGGCACGTTAACCACTGCAGCGATGACCTGCCCCTGTTCCCGGCAGTGACGCAAAGCTGCAAGCGTATCCGCCGTCTCGCCGCTTTGCGAGATGAACAAGGCCAGCCCTCCTTCGGGCAGCACCGGCTCGCGATAGCGAAATTCGCTAGCGAAATCGATGTCCACCGGCACACGAGCGAACTGCTCGAACCAGTATTTCGCCACCATCGCCGCATAATAGGATGTGCCACAAGCGACGATCGTCACACGGTTTATCGCGGAGATATCGAAATCGATTTGCGGCAGGGCAACCCGCTGTTCGCCGGGGCGAAGATAGGATCGCAGAGTCTGCGCGACCACGGTCGGCTGCTCGAATATCTCCTTCTGCATGAAGTGGTTGTAGTTGCCCTTTTCAATCATCGCGGCAGTCGCGCCGGACGCCTGGACGGCACGTTCCACCGTATTACCGTCAAGATCGCGGATACTGGCGCTGTCCTTCGTGATCGTGACCCAGTCACCTTCTTCCAGATAGGCGATCTGCTGCGTCAGCGGGGCAAGTGCGAGCGCGTCTGAGCCGAGATACATCTCGCCTTCTCCGTACCCCACAACCAGCGGAGAACCGAGCCGAGCGCCAATCAGCATGTCCGGATAGTCGCGGAAGGCGATAGCCAGCGCGAATGCACCGCGGAGGCGGGGCAGTACCTCGGCCACCGCGTCTTCCGGCGACCGGCCCTGTTCGATCCGGCGCGAGATTAGGTGGACGACGACCTCGGTATCGGTTTCGCTTTCGAAAGTGCGGCCATCGGCGCGCAGCTCATCCCGCAATTCCTTGAAATTTTCGATGATTCCGTTGTGCACGAGAGCAACGTGCGGTGTCGCATGCGGATGCGCGTTCTTTTCAACCGGCGCGCCATGGGTAGCCCAGCGGGTATGGGCGATGCCGGTGCTGCCAGAAGCGGGATTTTCCGCAAGTTCCTCGACGAGGGCTCCCAGCTTGCCTTCGGCCCGGCGGCGCGTCAGCTTGCCGTCATCCGCAGTGCAGATGCCTGCGCTGTCATATCCGCGATATTCCATCCGCCGCAGGCCGTCCACCAATCGCGCAGCGACATCGCTATGGCCCACAATTCCGATAATTCCGCACATGGCGTAGGTCCCTGATTTCTGTTCGCTGCCTTTTAGGCGACGATATTCGTATAAAGGGTGAAAACTCGCGCGGCGGTCCCTGCCAGCAAGATGCTGAACAGCGAATGGCCGTGTCAGCTACCGAGAATGGAAGGTTCCGCATCGAAGGGCACGGGTGTCAACTGCTCGTCGGTGAGGGTGCGATCAGCCATCCTTTTGAGCCGCCAATTTCTTCTTCATAGTATCGTGAAAACGGTCCGCCCAGCCCGGCTTCACCAACTGGTCTGCGCGCACCATGCGCAGTTCGCCGTCGGCGACGTCGCGGCTTACTGCGCTGCCCGCTGCGACGATGGCATCGGCGCCGATCGCAAGCGGGGCAATCAGCGAGGAATTCGATCCGACGAAGGCGCGCGGGCCTATTGTCGTCTGGTGTTTGAAGTATCCATCGTAGTTGCAGGTGATCGTGCCTGCACCAATATTTGCGCCGGCGCCCACGCTCGCATCGCCCAAGTAGGTGAGGTGGTTGGCCTTGGCCCCTTCGCCCAGCGTGGTTTTCTTGATTTCCACGAAATTGCCGACCTTGCTTTTCGCTTCCAGCACCGCGCCGGGCCGCAGTCGAGCGTATGGACCAACCTCGGCATCTTCGCCAACGCTGGCGCCTTCAAGATGGCTGAAGGACCGGATCAGCGCGCCGCTGGCTACGCTCACGCCGGGACCGAATACCACGTTGGGCTCCACCACCACATCGGCCGAAAGCTGCGTGTCATAGCTGAAGAACACCGTATCGGGCGCACGCAGGGTGACGCCCTGCTCCATCGCTTCCTCGCGAGCCACTTCCTGCCACTGCGCTTCCGCTGCGGAGAGTTCAGCGCGGCTGTTGATGCCTGCCACTTCATCTGCACTGTCACACGCGACAACCGCACAGTTGCGGCCATCGGCAATGGCAATGTTCACGATATCGGGCAGGTAGTATTCGCCTTGCGCATTCTCGTTCCTGACGCGCGTAAGCAGCGCGAACAGGTCTTCCGAGCGCGCGGCCAGCAGGCCCGAATTGCACATTGTGCAGGAGCGCTCTTCTTCGCTCGCGTCCTTGTATTCCACCATCTTGATGATCTGGCCCTGCTGCGCCACCACGCGGCCATAGCGCAGCGGATCTTCGGGTTCGAACCCCAGCACGACGGCCGCTGGCGCATCGTCGGCGCGCAGACGGTCAATCATGGCGCGCATCGTTCCTGCCTTCACGAAGGGCACATCACCATACAGTACCAGCACATCGCCATCGAACCCTGCCAGGGCATCCTCGGCCTGCTGCACGGCGTGGCCGGTGCCAAGCTGCGGTTCCTGCACCCCAAAAGCGCAACGATCGCCCAGCCGCTTTTGCAACTGTTCGCGATACTCGCCCACGATGGTGACGAGCTTGCTTGGCTGCAACTGGTCCACGCTGGCCAGCAGATGTTCGATCATGGGACGGCCCGCGACTTCGTGCAGCACCTTGTGACGGCTGCTTTTCATGCGGGTACCCTTGCCGGCGGCAAGGATGATGGCTGCGATAGGTCTTTCACTCATGACGCGGCCCATGCCACCATTTCATTGCAGTTTCCATATCCCTGCTCCACATGGCGGCCCAATGCCTGCTTTTCCTTTCGACATCGTTCTTTTCGATCTTGATGGCACGCTGGTCGATTCCAGTCTCGACCTCGGCCCCGCGATCAACCACGCGCTTGCTCTGGAAGGCCGTCCACCGTTGCCGCTGACAGAGGTACGCCAGTTGATCGGCGGTGGCGCCGTCCCGATGCTGGAGCGCGGGCTGGAACATACCGGTGGCCCGGTTTCGCCGGATCGTTTCACAGAACTGAAGAACGCGCTGCTGGATCACTATTGGGCTCATATCGCGGACAACACCTGCCCTTTCCCCGGTGTGCTGGGCGCGCTGGACTTGCTGGCCGCCAAGGGTTGCAAACTGGCGGTGTGCACCAACAAATCCGAAGAACCTGCGCGCCAGTTGATCGAGGCGCTGGGGATGACGGATCGCTTCTGCGCGATCCACGGCGGGGACACTTTCGGAAGAGAAAAAGCCAAGCCTGCGCCCGACATGCTGCTGGCCGCGATCGAAGATTGCGGCGGAGGCCGCGCTGCGATGGTGGGCGATTCAACCTTTGATGTACGCGCGGCGCGCAATGCCGACTGCCTAGTCGTAACATATCGCTACGGCTATCATGACGTACCGGTCAACGAGCTGGGCGGAGACGTGATGATCGATCACTTCGATGAACTGGTCGGCGCTCTGGAAGGCCTGTAGAACGCACTGGTTCCACGCCATTTGGCGCGTTTCTAATCGACCAGCTTCAGCAACCGCCGCTCTACCGGTGCGAGGACGTTGGCCAGTTCATGACCGCGCTTCAGCACCTGTCCCTGTTCGCCAAACAGGGCCCACATGCCCTGCTTGCCATGTAGCGCCGGGCGCTTTTCCAGGCGCGTCTGCGGCACTTCCGCCGTGCGGCGAAAAGCGGCGAAGGTGGCGCAATCCCTTGTGAAATCCATCGCGTAGTCGCGCCATTCGCCGGCCGCGACCATGCGACCATACAGGTTCAGGATCTGGGTCAATTCCTGGCGATCGAAGCCCACTTGCTCGGGCCGCCGCTGGCCGGGAAATGCAACGATATTGGGCGCGCCGCCGTGCGCCGCCATTAGCGCTGAGCCCCGCTCTTGTGGCCGCGATCGACGTCATCAGAAGCTGGAAGCAGCCTGCGCAACTCCGCCATTTCCTGTCGTAATTGGACAAGTTCGTCTTCCAGCGCCTGCACCTTTTCCGTGGGCGCTGGTTCGCACGGTTCATCGCACGGTGTGCCATAGGGAATGAATTCGCGCAGCCACGTTTCGGCAGGCACCAGGGTTGAGCGTGCCTTCAGACCGATCATCGTCGCCCCTTCTGGCACATCATCCGTTACCACGGCATTGGCGCCCACACGGGCGCGCTCCCCCACGCTAATCGGCCCGATCACTTGCGCGCCCGAACCGATGATCACGTTATCGGCCAATGTCGGATGGCGTTTGCCACCCTTGCCGCTGGTAGGGTTGGTGCCACCCAATGTCACGCATTGGTAGATCGTTACGTTGTCGCCGATTTCCGCTGTTTCGCCGATGACGGTAAAACCATGATCGATGAAGAAATTTTTGCCGATCTTTGCGCCGGGATGGATATCGATGGCAGTCATCCACCGCGCGATGTGATTCACTAACCGCGCCAGGAAATACATCTCGGCTTCGAACAGCCAATGCGCGATCTTGTGCATGCCGACGGCCAGAACCCCCGGATACAGCAGGATTTCCCACCGCGAACGCGGCGCCGGATCGCGTTCGCGGATCGAGTCCAGATAGGCTGTCAGTTGTTCGAACATCGTTACTCCAATGTCCCATCAAAATCCGCTCAGATCAAGCGGGGTTCCTCCGGCCCATGCACCGCGTCCAGTGCAGCGCGCCAAATTCCCATGTTAGGTGGGGCCTTTCGCTCAAGAGACAAGCGATCGATGGTTGCCACCAAGTTTTCGAGCTGCGCCTGCGATCGGGACGCACGAGGGACCAGGTAATCCGCTGCGTCGTCGCGCAGTGGCAAACCACGCTCGTCTGCCAAGGAAAGCAGAAGGTCGCGTGCCATGTCATCGTCTGGCTGGCCGATTTCCAGTTGCAGCGATCCGCCAAGCCGAGAGCGCAGATCGGGAAGCGAAATATCCCAGGGCGGCTCTCCCGCGACAATCAGTAACGAGGTGCCAAGTTCCTGAGCACGGTTCCAGCGATGAAAAAGCTCATCTTCCGGCATTTGCTGTGCATCGTCGATCGCTTCATGGCGGCTACCGTCGATGGAATTGTTCGCAAACCAGCGCGCCAGAAGCGTTTTGCCGGAGCGTGGCGGGCCGGTGAGCACAGCAGTGCGGAAAGGCCAGTCCTGTGTCGCCACCAGCGCCTCTGCAACATGGCGGTTGGCATTGCCGACAACGATACGCGCCGGGCCGCGACCGCGGGCAGCTAGTGGAAGGGCAAACTGGCTCATCAGCCGCAGGCCTAGCGCGAAATGCCGAGAGCGTTCTGTCCTTCGTTCACCGCCCAGCCCTGCTGTCGCAGCACTTCGGCCAATGCCGACAACTCTCCAGCATAGGTCACGTCGAACACCGATGCACCACCGATCGCGGTGGAGCGCACGCTTACTCGAGTAACACCGGGAATCGCACGAAGCGCCGATAAGGTGCCATCGAAATCGGATGCCTCGGGTGTCGCGGCCTGGATGCCATAGCTTGCGGTCGGGACGGAGGTTTCGACGGACTGCGACTGATCCGCACCCGAAGTGACGTCGATATCCGCATCGCTCTGCCTCGTCGCGGCCTCCTGCGCTGCTCGCTCGGCCGCGCGCGCCTGCTCCAGGATCGCACGGATTTCGGGCGTGATCTCGATATTGTCGAGGGTGAGCGTAGGGTCGGGCCGCAGCGTACCGTGGGCCAGGGCAGCAGCATATATCTGGTTGAAGCGGGTAACCGCGCGGCGCAGCATGGCAGGCAGTTCACCGGCGTTATCGGCCTGCATGGTGAAATCATCCAGAAAGCGATTGTCCGGGCCATAACGCGCGGTAAAGCGCCCTTCAACCGGGCCGCCGGGCCATTCCCATCGCAGGTTGGCAATGGGCACCAGCACGTCTGCCGCCCCGAACTGGTCGAGTATGTTGTTCCACCATGCCCGGCTACGCCTGCCACTCTGTCCGTATGTCAGAAGCAGCGATTCGCCGCCCGCGCCTGAAGGACGGACGTAATCGATCGTGCTGGAACCGAACTGGTACTCCGCCCACGCGCGCTGCCAGGGGTTGCGCACTTCGAACATCGTCTGCGTACCGCCGGAGATCAGCACCGGCAATGTCAGCATCGGGGCGGACCGGGCGCGCTCCCCGCCGGCACCCAGCAGTGCACCTGCACGCTGCCGATCAAAAATCACGCCCAACCGCGCAACATAGCGGCGCGGACCAATGCTTTCTTCTTCCACCACAATGGCAGCCACCAGCGAATCGAGTCGCGAATCGGGAATTTCCGGTCCGTCAATCTTCGCCCAGGCGAGGCGCTGAGCTTCCCGCCAGCCGTTGGCGCGAGCTTCCTCTGCGCTGTCTCCCGTTACGTTCACTTCGATACCGCCAACGTCGATATCGCTGCTGCTGGCGACCGGCGCGATGCCGCGATCGCCGGAAACCTGCGCAGTAAGCGACACTGCAGCGAGTGTTGCAAGCACGGCAAAGCCGAGCACCACAAGGAGGGCGGGCAGGCGGCTCTGGTTGTGCCGGAAAAGGAGAAAATCAATCTTCATCGGGGAATTCGCGGCTCTTTTGCCCAAAGGCGAGTGGAATTCCAAGCCTGAAAGACTATGGCGGTGGGATGAATTCGGACAAGCAATCCTACACCTACGAACAGGCAGGCGTTTCAATCGATGCCGGCAACCGCCTCGTGAAGGCAATCGGCCCCCTCGTCAAAGCCACGATGCGCCCCGGTGCAGACGGCGAAATCGGCGGTTTCGGCGGGTTCTTTGATCCCAAGGCTGCAGGTTATAAAGACCCGCTGCTGGTGGCCGGTAATGATGGCGTCGGCACGAAGCTGAAGCTGGCCATAGATACAGATCGTCATGACACGGTCGGCATCGATCTTGTTGCCATGTGCGTGAACGATCTTATCGTTCAGGGTGCAGAACCGCTGTTCTTTCTCGACTATTTCGCCACGGGCAAGCTGGAGAACGGCATCGCGGAACGCGTGATCGCGGGGATTGCGCAGGGCTGCAAAGACGCCGGATGTGCCCTGATCGGCGGCGAAACCGCGGAAATGCCCGGTATGTATGCGCCAGGCGATTACGACCTTGCCGGTTTTTGCGTCGGTGCAGTGGAGCGCGGCGAACAGTTGACAGGCGAACGCGTTGCTCCGGGTCATGTCTTGCTGGGCCTTGCAAGTTCCGGCGTCCATTCCAACGGTTTTTCTCTTGTCCGAAGGCTTGCAGCGGACAAGGGCTGGAAACTGGATCGCCCTGCCCTGTTCGATCAGGATCAGCTGCTTATCGACGCGCTGATCGCGCCCACGCGCATTTACGTGCGCAGCCTGTTGCCCACGGTTCGCGCAGGCCATGTGGATGCGCTGGCGCATATTACCGGCGGCGGCTTGCTGGAGAACTTGCCCCGTGTGCTGCCCCAGGGTGCCCGCGCCGTGGTCGACGCCGATAGCTGGCAGCAGTCGCGCCTGATGGCGTTCCTGCAGGCGCAGGGCAATATCGAACCGGGCGAGATGGCCCGCACGTTCAACTGCGGCGTGGGCATGGTGCTGGCGGTATCACCGGAAAAGGTCGATACCATAACCGATGTCATGACCGAGGCCGGCGAAGAGGTTTTCAGGATCGGGGAGATCGTCGAAGGTCAGCGCGGTTGCACGGTCAGGGGCTCGGCCGGCACCTGGTCCGCCACAAACGATTGGGTTGCCGATCACGATGCCTGAAGCGGTGGCGGATGCGAAGCCGCGCAAGGCGAAGATTGCCTGTCTGCTTTCCGGCAACGGCACCACCATGTCTGCTCTGCTGTTCCAGTCCCGCCTGCCCGATTGTCCTTACGAGATCGTGCTGGTTGGCAGCAACAATCCCGACGCGCCGGGCCTGAAGATTGCCGCTGCGGAAGGAATTACGACCTTTGCGCATGACCATCACGGAATGGATCGCCGCGCGCACGAACGAATCATGGACGCCGCCCTTCGCGAGAGCGGCGCCGAGTATCTCGCCCTGTGCGGATACATGCGCATTCTCACGGCAGACTTCGTGCATGGCTGGGAAGAACGCATGGTCAACACCCATCCATCCCTGCTGCCCAAGTACAAGGGCCTCGACACGCACCAGCGTGCGATCGACGCAGGTGAGGACTTCGGCGGCTGTTCGGTTCACGTGGTAACTCCCGAACTGGATGGCGGACCGTTGTTAGGCCAATTGCCCGTGGCGATCCTTCCGCAAGACACCGTCGAGAGCCTGGCAAGCCGGGTCATCCTGGCCGAATACCAGCTCTATCCCCGTATGGTGGCCGAATACGTCAGCCGCGCCTACCGCGGAGACTGGCTGCTGCAACGGGTTCGGGAATTGGCGCTTGTTCTGCCCGAGGCGGCGGAGCGTGAGAGCCACGGCACCCCAGGCTGGCGCACCGGCGGCAAGAGCGGCAAGTACTTCGCCTATTTCCAGGATCGATTCCACGGGACCGATCATATTGCCGTGCTGGTGAAGACAAGTGGGGCCGATGAATTGGCGAGCTTGGTGGAAAACGCGCCCAATACATATTTCAAGCCTGCCTATTACGGGGCCAGCGGTTGGGTAGGGATCGTTCTGAACCGGCCAGGAGTTGACTGGGATCATGTGGCTGAATGGCTTGAGAGAAGTTGGCGCTCCGTCGCGCCCAAACGGCTTGCGAAGCTACGCAATACGGCGGATGAATTCTAAGGCATGAGCGTCCCTCCTCGTCCACACCCCTGTGCTCGATCATCGCGGGTGGACCGCGTTAACGGGTGGCTGGAAACGGCCTGGCGTCGCGGGTTGAGCGACAGGCCGACGCTCGATCCAGACGCCTTGTGGGCGAAGGCTGAGCGAGATGCGCCAACCTCGGGCGAGCAAGGCCCACGTTGCGATGCGGACGTGGCGGACTTCAGGCTGCGAGTGGAAGCTCTGACTCGATCATTGCAAGCCGAAGCAAGGTTGAACCCGCTAGGTCTCACGATGGCGCATGGCCAACTGGTTCGGGCTATCCGGCAAAGGCTTGAACTTGGCGCCTTGTGGCAGGCGCAACCCGGTATTCTCGAAACCCCCCTCGCCCCGCCCGTGATTGTGGTAGGCCATATGCGCAGCGGCACGACACGCGTGCATCGCCTGCTGGCATCTGACCCTGCGCTGGCGGCAACGCGTTTTTGCGACAGCTGGCAGCCTGTGCCGAGGTCACCAGATACACGTCCGGCCTGGTCGGCGATAACCTTGCTGTTTGCGCGCGCGATCGATCCGTGGATCGATTCGATCCATCCTTTCGGCGTCACCCGCGCGGACGAGGAGCTGGGCTGGCTTGCAGCAGCGCTGGATCATAGCGCCTACGAGGCGCAGTGGCATATCCCCGGCTTCAGCGCGTTCAACGAGGCGCGCGACCCCGCCCCTGTCTACCGCGAATTTGCAAGGATGTTGCGCACCGATGCCAGCTGGCACGCAAATGCGGATCGACCGCGTGTGCTGAAGGTTCCGCAATTTGCCGAAGACCTGCCCGCCCTGCTTTCGCAGTTCCCCGGTGCGCGCGTCATCATGACACATCGCTGCGAGAAAGACCTTGCGCGAAGCGCGGCGTCGCTCGTTGCGAACCAGATGACGATCCAGTCCGACACGGTCGATTTCAACTGGATCGAGAGTGAAATGCAACGCAAGATCAGCCTGAGGCAGCAGCGTATGGACGATGCACTAGGAAGCTTCACAGGCCCGGTGGCACGCGTGGAGTTCGAGGCGCTGAACGCCGATTGGGAGGCGGAAGTTGCCCGTATCTATGGTGATCTTGGCCTGCCACTGACGGCGACTGCGTTAACAAAAATGCGCGGAGAGCAGGCGCGCGCCGCTGACGGTGAACATCAGTCGCACTCCAAAGCCTATAACGCCTTCGCGCAGGCCTAACTCTCTTGCTCTATACCAGGGCCTTGTCGACCTCGGTGAACAGCGACATCGAATGGCCGTGCGAAAAAGACTGCCGTTCCAGGATTTTCGAACGCTCTGCCCGCGCGCGCCATGGCCTTGGTAAAAAGCTTGAGACATTGTTCGCGCCCTCGCCTTGCGCGGCCAGTATCTTCAAGCAAAAGGAATTCAGCCAACAGCATCTCTACTTTAGCGAAGTCTTGCGCATTCATCGCGTCGATAAAACGATTCACTGTTCGTTCGGACATACTACTATGCAGGAGTCCGACCTTGCCACCTTGGACTCGGACGAAATGTCGTAATTATTCAGCCCGAAACGAAAAGGGGGCAGCGATCGTATCACTGCCCCCGGTGCGGTTGCGGTTGCTCAAGAAAGGCGAAGTCGGGTTAGCCGACGATTTCGTCTTCATCGAAGAAGAAGTCGATTTCAATCTTGGCGTTTTCTTCGCTGTCCGAGCCATGGACGGAGTTTGCTTCGATGCTTTCGGCATAGGCCTTGCGGATCGTCCCTTCATCGGCGTCGGCAGGGTTGGTAGCACCCATCACCTTGCGGTTGCGGGCAACGGCATCTTCACCTTCCAGCACCTGCACCACCACAGGACCGCTAATCATGAATTCGACCAGTTCGCCGAAGAATGGGCGTTCCTTATGTACGGCGTAGAAGCCCTCGGCCTGTTCGCGGGTCATCTGGATGCGCTTGGAAGCGACGACGCGCAGACCGGCGTCTTCCAGCATCTTGGTGACCGCACCGGTCAGGTTGCGGCGCGTGGCGTCGGGCTTGATGATCGAAAAAGTGCGGGTAGCCGCCATGGGGAGTTCCTTTGCAAGAATTCTGTGATGTAAAGAGTTCGCGCGGCCCCTAGCGCCCCCGAATGCACAGGGCAAGCAGGCTTGCGCATTACGCAACCCCGAAGCAGATGACGCTCTGCTGCCTAGTTCAGGTCCTGCCCCAGCACAAGTTGCCCGGTCGTGCCATCGCCAGATGAGGATGCGTTGAAACTGAAGGTGCCACCATTCTCGGTTTCGCCGGCCACCATCATTGAGCCGTTGGAATTCATCTCCATACCGATCTCGACACCCGCATTTTTCGCCTGCCTGCGATAGAACGTTACCATCTCTTCGGGTGTAGCATCGCTTTGCATGATGACGAGCATACCTTGCCCGTCTGACTGGTTCATGGTGGTCGTGTTGATCACGGAAGCGCCGGGATAGAGAGAATAACCATCGGGCAGGTCGGCCGCGACATTGTTGCCCGAATTAATGACCATTTCCTCGCCATTGTCGTCGGTGACCCGAACCTTGGTATCGCCACCATCACGATCAACGTCGTAATTCACGGTCTGCCCGTCATCTGTCTGCACAGTGCCTTCATCGGGTCCGCCGCAGGCAGACAGCGAGATGGCAAGAACGGTCACGAATGTGATCTTGTGCATGATGGCCCTCATAAGGTTGCGTCGGACTTTCTGGTAGAAATGGCCCTATCGTCAAGGCCCCTCGATCCAGCGCCCGCCCTGTTGTTTCCAAAACCTGCGTTCCATTCCCTCGCGATCCTGCAACGCTTTCCATGTCTGCCGTGCGTGCGCGATCGTAGTCTGGTCAAACAGGAATAGCACACGGTTAAAGCTATCGCCCGGCTCGCGCCACTGACCATCGGCGATCAGCAGGAAGTTCGCCCCGTTGTCGGGCTGAACATCGTTCGACAGAAGGATAGGCTGGATTGCGTCGTGCTGGTCTCCGGCGATACCGTTGGCGAGGAAAGCCTCGGGCGCGGCTTCCCACAAGATCTTGCTGGTATCTTCCAGCAAAGCCAGATCGTCTGCCACAACAAGCAATCGTTCGCCCGCCTGCCGCACCTTGCCCGCCAACAAGGTAATGGCAACGGGCGCGGGATCAGAGGAGAGCAGGTAGAAATCGACGCGCATCAGGTTGCCTTGTCCTTCTGCCGCCTGCACTTTTCCGAACAATAGCGCACGTTATCCCAGTCCCGCTCCCATTTCTTGGGCCAGTTGAACGACAGACCACATGCGGCGCAAATCTTCGACGGCAGGTCCGATTTGCGCCGCATCTTGGGCATGGCTGCGAACCTTATCCGTTCACGGTGTTGCGGATGAACCGGTCGAGCAGACGCACGCCGTACCCGGTAGCCCCCTTGTCCCAGGTCGCTCCCGGCTTGTCCGCCCACACCATGCCCGCGATATCCAGATGCGCCCAGGGCGTGTCGTTCTCGATATAGCGCTGCAGGAACTGCGCGGCGGTGATGGAACCTGCATATCGGCCGCCGATGTTCTTCATATCGGCGATCGGGCTATCCAGCAGCTTGTCGTATTCCGGCGCAAGCGGGAAGCGCCACAGCTTGTCGCCTGCCTGTTTGCCGGCGTGCAGAAGATCGTCCGCCAACTCGTCGTTATTGGAGAAGACGCCCGCATGTTCGCTACCCAGCGCCACCAGCATGGCCCCTGTCAGGGTTGCAAGATCCACAATGCGTTTGGGCTTGAATTCCTGCTGCACCCAGGTCAGCGCATCGCACAGCACCAGCCGTCCCTCGGCATCGGTGTTCAGAACTTCAATTGTCTGGCCGGACATGGATGTCACCACGTCACCGGGACGCATGGCGCGACCATCGGGCATGTTTTCAACGAGGCCGCACACGCCCACGATGTTGGCTTTCGCCTTGCGTAGCGTAAGGGCAAGCATGGCACCTGCCACGGCGCCCGCGCCGCCCATGTCCCACTTCATATCTTCCATGCCCGCACCGGGTTTAAGCGAGATGCCACCTGTATCGAAGGTCACGCCTTTGCCGACGAAAGCGATGGGCGCTTCGCCCTTGGTGCCGCCCATCCACTTGATTGCAAGGATACGAGACGGGCGTTCAGAGCCCAGCCCCACGCCCAACAGCGCGCCCATGCCCAGCTTTTCCATCTCGGCATCGTCCAGCACGACCAGTTCAGCGCCGGTCCCCTCGAAACGCTTGTTGCAGCGTTCAACGAAGCTTTCTGGATAGATGATGTTGGCAGGCTCCGCCACCAGTTCGCGGGTAAATTCAACGCCGGTCGCCACAGCCTGCGCATCGGTCCACTCGTCCTGCGCACCCGCCGGGGCACCGGATACGACCACTTTCTTCAACGTACGCTTCTGCTCGTCACGCATCTTGGTGCGGTATTCATCCCAGCGCCATGCGCGAAGGCGCGCGCCCATCAGCACGGCAGCCGTCTCGTTGGCGTCCAGACCGCTCGCGCCCGCGTCGAGAGCCATTTCGGTCTCGCCGCTGGTGAGGTACTTCGCCGTCAGCGCGGCACCTGCGCGTTCCAGTGCGGCGTGGCGGCCTTCCTTGTCCTTCTTTCCCGCGCCAACCAGCGCGAGTCGCACGACTTTGCCATCGATGTCCGCAAATCCATCGAACACCTGGCCGGCCTTGCCCGTGAAACGCGAAGCCTTGGCCCCTTCGCCGATAGCGGCGGGTAGATCGCCAGGTAGACTGTCCTGATCGACAACGCGCGCCACGATGCGCGGGCTATCGGTGCCGAGTGAGTTGCGAAATTCAATTTCCATGGGTGGGGGGCTCCAGCAAGATAGTTCGGGATCGGCAGCACAGCTTTTCACCGTGCTGCAAAGCTGGCGTTGCGATTAGGAGCGCGTGGTGCAATAGGCAAGCCATGCACCCCGGCCCGTTCCCCGCACTGCCAGCGAATCCGCTCCCTGCGTACGTTGTCAGCGCAGCCGTTCTACTTGCCTTGGGGTCACCGCCCGCCGCCTTTGCGCAGGAAGGTGCAGCCCCTGGTGTGGAAACGGCGATCGAGCCGGTGCAGACGCCCGAGCCCGACGACGACGAGGAAAGCGGCTTCCCGATCATCGCCGACAGCATTCTTGCAACCGACGATACTGATGGTCCGCGCGAAATCGCCTTCGAGGCGAACGAACTGCGCTATGACGAAAATAGCGATACCATTACAGCCGCCGGAGATGTCCTGCTGCGATCGGGCGACCAGTCGGTGCGCGCCGATGCAGTTACCTGGAACCGGCTGACCGGCGAAATCGTCGCCACAGGCACGATCAGGCTCGTGGACGAAAACGGCAACCAGCTATTTACGGATAGGCTCGTGCTGACAGAGGAGCTGGAAGCGGGTGCCATGCAGAACCTGCTACTGGCATTCCGGCAAGGTGGCAGGCTGGCAGCCCAGCAAGCGACGCGCACGGCCGATGGCAATATCGAACTGACCCGCGCGGCCTATTCTTCCTGCGCTGTGGTGGACACAGAAGGCTGCGACAAGAGCCCCAGCTGGCGGGTTACGGCAGAGCGCATTTATTACAATGAGGACACCGCCGAAATTCGTTTCCGCGATGCGTATCTGGAATTGTTCGGTGCCCGTATTCTGCCGTTGCCGGGTTTGACGATAAGCGCGGATGGCTCTGCCAGTTCAGGGTTTTTCATTCCGGATATCGGCCTGACCGCATCCAACGGCATCGAAATTTCCGACAGTTATTACTGGCGTCTGGCCGATAATCGTGATCTGACCCTGTCGGGCTATGTCTACACAGAAGCTGCGCCCTTGGTCTCTGCACAATATAGGCAGTTAACCGGGAAAGGTGCGTTCCAGGTCACGGGCTACGCCACCTATGGCACGCGCATTCCGCTCAATTCCACGATGCGGACCGAAGAGGACGATTTCCGCGGATATCTGTTTACCAATGGGCGTTTCCAGTTGGACGAAAACTGGACGGCCCAGGGTTCAATCCGCATTGCCAGCGACCGTACGTTCCTGCGGCGCTACGATATCAGCCGCGAAGACCGTCTGCGTTCGGTTGTCGAACTCACCCGGCAAGACGAGAATTCGTATGTTTCAATCGCCGGCTGGGCAACGCAGGCCTTGCTTGTCAGTACCGATCAGGGCCAGGTGCCGCTTGCCCTTCCGCTGATCGATGCGCGCTATCGACTGGAGGAGCCTGTGCTTGGCGGCTCGGTCGAGTTGCAGGCCAATACCCTTGCTGTCACCCGGTTGGAGGGGCAGGATACCCAGCGCGCCTTCGCCCGCGCACAGTGGGATATGCGACGGATCACGGCCTGGGGGCAGGAGGTTACTTTAACCGGCCTAGTGCGCGGCGATGTCTATCATTCCGATGACAACCTGCTCACCAGCGTCGCATCCTATCGCGGCGAGGACGGCTGGCAGGCACGCGGCATCGCGACCGCTGCGGTGGATATCAAATGGCCCTTCATCGGTGAGTTCATGGGTGGGTCGCAAATATTTACCCCGCGCGTGCAGCTTGTGGCGACCCCCGACGTTCGCAATCTCGAAATTCCCAACGAAGATTCCCGCGCCATCGACCTTGAGGATTCGAACCTTTTCGCTCTCAACCGTTTCCCTGGATATGACCGGGTGGAAGACGGTGTCCGCATTACCTATGGTATCGACTGGGAGGCCAATTTCCCCGGCTGGCGGCTGGAAAGCACGATCGGCCAGTCCTATCGTCTGAACGATGCGTTCGACCTGTTTCCCGATGGAACGGGACTGAATGATCAGTTCTCCGATTTCGTGGGCCGTACCCAGGTGCGCTATCGCGATTTCGTAAAATTCACGCACCGCTTCCGCCTCGACAAGGACAGCTTCACCGTCCGCCGCAACGAGATCGACGCCACCGTGGGCAACGACCGCACCTATGTCGAGGTCGGCTATCTGCAGCTAAACCGCGATATCGACTTCACGCTGGAGGATCTGCAAGACCGCGAGGAAGTGCGTCTCGCAGGCCGGGTCGCGTTCGCAGGCCACTGGTCGGTGTTCGGATCGGCCGTGGTAAACCTTACTGATCGCAACGAAGATCCCACGCTGGTGGCAGACGGGTTCGAACCGCTGCGGACCCGGCTAGGTATCGCATATGCGGATGATTGTCTGGAGTTCGGCTTCACCTGGCGGCGGGACTATATCGAGCTGGCTGACGCGCAATCCGGCAACAGTTTTAGCATTTATTTCAACTTGCGCAACTTGGGCTTCAACTAGTCTTTTTCCACGCGGATTGGCAGCGCGGGGACATTTGGCTAGGAGGGGCTGGCTCAGGTGGGGTTAAGCCGTAGATTGCAATTACCCGGCTCTGCACAAGGGCGCTTTTCCCCGCGCCACAGACAAGACAAGGTAACCCAAGTGATCGTGTTCACGACCAAAATGCTGAAATATTCCGCCACCGCGCTCGGCGCTTTCGCACTTGCCGGAACGGCACAGGCGCAAGGTGTGCAAGTCACAGGCTCCGACGCCTTCAACCTGCCCGATGACATTTCTTTCATTGTCGAACCCGCCGATCCGAATGTGCGCCGTGCCACCGCACGCGTAAACGGTGCCGTCATCACCGGCACCGATGTCGATCACCGCGTTGCGCTGATATTGTCCGCGCAGGAAGGGCAGATTTCGCCAGAAGAGAGACAACGTCTCCGTCTTCAGGTGCTGCGCAATTTGATCGACGAGACACTGCAGGTGCAGGAAGCGGCGGCGCAGGACATGGCCGTTACGAACGAAGAGGTGGAAGCCTCCTACGAACGCTTCGCCCGTGAGGGCCGCGGAATGGATGTGGCGCAGCTGGACGCCTATCTTGCGTCCATCGGCTCCTCGCCCCGCTCCATCAAACGCCAGATACAGGGCGAACTTGCCTGGGACCGTCTACTGAGCCGCAACGTGCAGCCCTTCGTTAATGTTTCCGAAGGCGAAGTGAACGAGCTTTTTCAGCGCTTGCAGGCATCGCGCGGCACGACCGAGTACCGGCTTGGCGAAATCTTCCTCTCTGCCAACAGCGCCAACCGCGAGCAGGTGCTGGCCAACGCCGGCCAGATTATCGAACAGTTGCGCGCCGGCGGCAGCTTCGTCGCCTACGCCCGCCAGTACTCGCAGGCTTCCAGCGCCATCGTCGGCGGCGATCTTGGATGGATTCGCCTTGAACAGTTGCAGCAGCCCACGCTGGAAGCCGCTGCGCAGCAGATGACGCCCGGCCAGCTGGTCGGCCCGCTGGAAATTCCGGGCGGCTACTCAATTCTGCTGATGATCGACCAGCGCCAGATCGGCATGGCCGACCCGCGCGACGCGGTTCTCAGTCTGAAGCAAATCAGCATCGCCTTCCCCGAAGGAGTGTCGACAGCCGAGGCGGAAGAGCGCGGCTCCACCTTCATTCAAGCTGTTAACACGATGAACGGCTGCGGCGATGCCAACCTGCGCGCAGCAGCAATTGGCGCGACGACGGTCGACAATGATGACATTACCGTGCGCCAGCTGCCCGAGGCCTTGCAGAGCATTCTGCTGAACTTGAACATTGGTGAGACCACACCGCCGTTTGGCGATCTCGACGAAGGTATCCGCGTGTTGATGCTGTGCGGCCGCGACGATCCCCAGGAAACGGCTGGTCCCAGTTCCGACCAGATCATGGCGCAGCTGGAAGATGAACGCGTCAACCGTCGTGCCCAGCGTTATTTGCGCGATCTTCGCCGCGATGCGGTGATCGAATACGACTGATCTGAATGACACAGCCCCTGCCGCTTGCCGTTACCATCGGCGACCCGGCAGGGGTCGGTCCTGAACTCATACTCGAAGCGTGGTCACGCTGTGATGCGCTGAGTCTGCCGCCTTTCGTCGTATGCAGCGGTGGCACTGTGTTGCAGGATGCCGCTCACAAGCTGGGCATCGCCTTTCCCGATGAACTCATCATCAACGTTGAAGGCGAGGCTTGCTATACTCCCGGCAAGCCTACTCGCGAGGGCGCATTGGTGGCACGCGCATCCCTGGCGCACGCATTGGCCATGGCGCGAGCTGGTTCGGCGGCAGGCGTGGTGACTGCGCCGGTTTCCAAATCGTCAATTTTTGCAGTGGACGAAACTTTCATCGGTCAGACGGAATTTTGTGCCGATGCCACAGATGTCGCCCGTCAAAATGCGGTAATGATGCTGGCCGGGCCATCATTACGCACCGTGCCGATGACTGTGCACTGTGCCCTGTCCCAGGTTCCGTCCCGGCTGAGCCAGGAGCTTATCGTGGAGCGCACGCGCATTGTCGCCCGCGCCATGCATACCGACTTCGGCATAACGCAGCCGCGCATCGCCATTGCCGGCCTTAATCCCCACTCCGGCGAAGACGGGCGAATGGGCCGCGAGGAGATCGACATCATCGCTCCTGCCATCGCGCAGCTTCGGGCCGAAGGGATCGGCGTCACCGGCCCCCACCCTGCCGACACCCTGTTTGCCCCGCACAAGCGCGACAGTTACGATGTGGCCATTGCCATGTATCACGATCAGGCGCTGGTGCCGCTCAAGGCCCTCGATTTCGACGAAGGCGTGAACGTCACACTAGGCCTGCCCATCGTGCGCACATCGCCCGACCATGGGACCGCATTCGATATTGCCGGCAAAGGTATCGCCCGGCCTAACGCCATGATCGCCGCTATTCGCATGGCGGGCGAGATTGCCGCACGCCGGGCGGATGAAGCGTGAGCCTTCCCCCGTTGCGCGAGGTAATTGCGACACATGGCCTCTCTGCCAGCAAGGCATTGGGGCAAAATTTCCTGTTCGACGAACAATTGCTCGATCGCATCGCGGCCATTCCCGAAGACCTTTCCGACAGGGCCGTCTTGGAGATCGGCCCCGGTCCCGGCGGCCTTACCCGCGCACTGCTGCGTGCCGGTGCCCGCGTCACCGCGATAGAGCGCGATTCGCGCTGCATCCCTGCACTGGCAGACGTGCAACAGGCGTTTCCCGGCAAGTTGCGCGTGCTGGAAGAGGACGCCCTGAAGCTGAATCATGCAGAACTGATGGGCGAACCCTTCGCCGTGGCGGCCAATCTGCCGTACAATATCGGTACCCTGCTTTTCACCCGCTGGATGGGCGGTGAAACCTGGCCGCCAATGTGGACCAGCCTCACGCTGATGTTCCAGCACGAGGTCGCCCAGCGCATCGTCGCAAAACCCGGCACCGGGGCTTACGGCCGCCTCGCCGTGCTGGCGCAATGGCGCGCCAAGCCCAAACTGGCGATGAAAGTGCATCGCAGCGCCTTCACCCCGCCGCCCAAGGTGATGAGCGCCATCATCCATGTCGAGCCTGCCGCTGCGCCCGAAGGCGTATCGGCAAAGGTGCTGGAACGCCTGACCGAAGCCGCATTCGGCCAACGCCGCAAGATGCTGCGGCAGAGCGTGAAAGGCCTGCCTGGCGCGCTGGATGCCCTCGCCACCTGTAAGATCGATCCCACCCGGCGCGCCGAAACGCTATCGGTTGAAGAATTTGTCACTGTAGCCCGCGTCATGAGCGGCTAGAGGATGATGTACGTCACGATCAGGTAGGCGGTGGAAAGCGCCGTCAGGCACAACACGCCATAGGTGACAAGCGTGGCCCTGAGCGACGTATCGCTTGCGCCATCTGACGCAACTGGTTTTGCGGGCTCGCGCGCCCGTCGCTTGCCGCTGCCAATGGACGCGGCATCCACACGCTCGCGGAGGCGAACGCCGAACCTGCGACCGTTCACCCAGCGTACCTGTCCGCCCACCTCCTGACCGGGCAAGTGAATGCTGATGAAATCACCGCGAATCGGCGGGCTTTCCATCGTTCCCAGCAATCCGCGAGGACTGACGTCGGAAATCCGCGCCTCGTGCGTGCCGCGCGAATCGACGACCTTAGCGCGCAACATCACCATTTCGCGCAGTTCGGCCCTCGAATTTTTCGTATCAGCAAGCATTGCCGTTCCCGGATTGCGTTGTTCCGTCCGTTTAACGGCCAAGGGTTTAGGACTTCGTAAAAAATCGTTCGCTGCAACGGGCGCAGGCCTGCGGCGTTGGGAGCGCTGGTTGCATTGCGCCGCCTGACGCGTAATGCGGTTTGCCATGCAACCACTTTCCCAGACAGAGCGCGACCTCGTCGCCGATATCGACCAGCAACGCATGCTCTCGCGCACGCAGGAATGGGCGGCGATCAATTCGGGTACCGACAATCTGGATGGTCTTGCGCACATGGCAGAGGTTCTGTCGCAGGCTTTTGCAGCGCTGCCCGGCGAAGTTACCCTGCGAGATCCCGCGCCGGTTACTGTAGTCGATGCGGCAGGAAACGAGGTGGAGAAATCGCATGGGCAGCATCTTGTCTGCTCCGTACGTCCCGATGCACCGCGGCGTTTCCTGCTGACCGGCCACATGGATACGGTTTTTCCGGCCAGTCACCCTTTCCAGACGCTGGAATGGCTGGACGATGATATCCTGAACGGCCCGGGCACCGCCGACATGAAAGGCGGTATAGCGGTAATTGCAGAAGCGCTGATGGCCCTGGAAACCAGCGATGCGGCCGCAAGTATCGGCTATGACGTGATGATCAATTCGGACGAGGAAACAGGATCGCTGTCGTCCGCCCCGCTGATCGAAGCGTTGGCGCGGGGCAAGATTGCCGCCCTTACCTACGAGCCCAGTGCCCTGCCCGATGGCACGCTGGCCCACGCGCGCGGCGGTAGCGGGAATTACACGCTCACGTTCACCGGCAAGAGCGCTCATGCGGGGCGTAATCCGGAGGACGGGCGCAACGCCGTTGTGGCTGCGGCCGATTGCGCTGTGCGCCTGAAGAGCATGCAGCATGGTGACCTGCCCATAAACCCTGCCAAGATCGAAGGCGGCGCCGCCAACAACGTGGTTCCCGATCACGCGATCCTGCGCTTCAACATTCGGCCCAGGTCGACACGCGCGGCGGAAGAATTTGCCGCCAATCTCGACCACCTGATTGCCACCCTTGCAAAAGAGCATGATCTGCAGGTGACAATGCACGGCGGTATATCGCGGCCACCCAAACCGGTAGACAGTACTGCCCAGAAACTGTTCGACCTCGTGCGCGATACAGGAGTGGCGCTGGGTCAGACGATCGCTTGGCAAAGCACCGGGGGTGTGTGCGATGGTAACAATATCGCCGCCAACCACGTGCCCGTTGTGGATACGATGGGCGTGAGAGGCGGCAAGATCCACTCGCCTGATGAGTTCATGATCGCACCCTCGCTGACAGAACGCGCCCAGCTTTCCGCGATCGTGCTGCATCGGCTTTCCACGGGAGACACCCTGTGACTTTCGTGATCCGCCCCGCAGCGATGGACGATCTGCAACATCTTTACGAAATGGCGAAACTGACAGGCGGCGGTTTTACGAACCTACCGCCGGACCGCAACGCCCTCACCGGCAAGCTGGAAGGCTCCGAAGCGGCCTTCTCCCGAGCAGGTGACGATATCATGGGCGAGACCTTTGTCCTGGTATTGGAGAACACCGAGACTGGCGACGTGCGAGGGACCTGCCAACTGTTTACCGCAGTGGGGCATCAGTACCCTTTCTATTCCTACCGTATCGGCATGTTGACCCAGTATTCAAAGGAACTGGAGCGCACCGTCGCTGCCGAGTTGCTCAGCCTGTGCAACGATCTTGGCGGCACCAGCGAAGTGGGCGGGCTGTTCCTGCATCCGGGCGAGCGCGCGGGCGGACTTGGCCTGTTGCTGGCGCGCAGCCGCTATCTGTTCATCGCAGCCCACCGTCAGCGCTTTGGCGACCGCATTCTGGCGGAACTGCGCGGCATCATCGACGAGCGCGGCGGATCGCCTTTCTGGGATGCCATCGGGGGCAAGTTCTTCGGCATGAGTTTCCAGGAAGCGGACGAGTTCAACGCCATCCACGGCAACCAGTTCATTGCCGACCTGATGCCCAAGCACCCTGTCTATATCGCCATGCTGGACGAAGAAGCGCGCAAGGTGATCGGCCTGCCCCACCCCAGCGGCCGCGCCGCTATGCGCATGCTGCAAGACGAGGGATATTCCTACCAGGGCTATGTCGACATTTTCGATGGTGGCCCAACCATGCTGGCCGATACCAACAAGGTGCGCTCCATCGCCGGCGCCCATCATGGCGAAGTGGTGAATGCGACGCTGGAAAAGGGCGAAAAGGCGCTGATCGCAGCAGGCCAGTTCGCGGATTTCCGTTGCTGCTATGGCGCGCGCGAACTGCGCGGCGATACCGTTGCCATCGATGCACAGGCGGCAGAGCTACTGCGAGTTGGCAAAGGCGACAGCGTGTGGAGCATTGCGCGATGAGCTTGCAGGAGATCAACTTCGACGGGATCGTCGGCCCAAGCCACAATTATGCAGGCCTCAGCCTGGGCAACCTGGCCGCGACCAAGAATGCGGGCGCCACCGCTTATCCCCGCGCCGCCGCCTTGCAAGGCATCGCCAAGATGAAGGCGAATATGGCGATGGGTCTGGCGCAGGGTTTTCTGCTGCCTTTGCCGCGCCCCAACACGCTATGGCTGAACGAGATCGTCGTCGATGAAACGACCGACCGCGCGCTTATAGCGGCAGGCTGGTCCGCCAGTTCCATGTGGACGGCCAATGCCGCGACGGTCAGCCCAGCGCCGGACACCGCAAACGGTAAATGTCGGATGACGGTCGCGAATCTCGTCAGTATGCCGCATCGCAGCCACGAATGGCCCGATACGCACCGACAGCTGTCCCTCGTGTTTGCCGATAGCGATCACTTCGAGGTGTATCACCCCGTCCCCTTCTGCTTCGGCGACGAAGGCGCGGCCAATCACATGCGCTTTTGCGAAGCGCATGACGCACCCGGGGTGGAAGTCTTCGTCTACGGCAAGACCGGCGGCAAGTTTCCTGCCCGCCAGAACGAGCAGGCCAGCAGGGCAGTAGCGCGCCGTCACGCCCTAGATCCCGAGCGTTGCGTGTTTATCGAACAGAACCCCGATGCCATTGCGGCAGGCGCTTTTCACAATGACGTGGTGGCTGTCTCCAACCAGCGTGTGCTTTTTACCCATCAATCGGCCTTTGCCGATCAACAGGCGGCCTATTCGGCCATTCGGAAGAGTTTCCCTGCTCTAGAGATCGTGGAAGTGCCTGCGGACCGCGTCAGCCTGGAGGACGCGATCACCTCTTACCTGTTCAACGCGCAACTGCTCATGCCCCCCGGCGGCGAGATGACGCTGGTGGTGCCGGAGGAATGCCGCGACAATTCCAATGTGTGGAGCTGGTTGCAGGACATGCTGGCAGGTAATGGGCCGATCCGTCACGTGAACGTTGTGGATGTTCGCCAGTCCATGGCCAATGGTGGCGGCCCCGCCTGCCTGCGCCTTCGCGTTGTGGCCGATCCTGCGACTGTAGATCAGCGCTTCATGCTGGATGAAGCTAAGGCCCAGCGAATGGAAGCCATCGTGGCCGAATACTGGCCCGAAAGCATAGACCCTTCGCAGGTTGGCGCTGAGAGACTTGCACAGCAGGTTCGAACAGCACGTAGCAAATTACTGGAAACGTTGGACATCACCGAATTGGCGTAGTGATCGACCAACCTGTCGGTTTGCCTTACACATCCTCCTTCCTTAACCATAGAAATCGCGGAACTGCGGCACTGGCACAGTGTTTGCATTAGTGAAGGTTAAGAGAGGTAACTGATGCTCAAGAAGATTTCCCGCCTGTTTGTGATCAAGACCCGTTGGGAAGCCTATCTGATTATCTTTGCCCTGGCGTTGGGCGCTATGGAGCGCGGCAGCCAGTATCTTGATCGCTTCCCCGGCTGGGGTGGCTGGCTGCTGATGGCGGCCTGCAGCGGCGCGGTGTTCCTTGGCGGTGCGAAAATCCTCGACTGCCTGAATTACGAGCGTGCCGAGAAGGAAGCCAGCAAGGTTTTCGCGGAAAAAACCTAGGAACCGGATCATCGGACATAGCTGAATGAGAGAAAGGTGGGGGTTTCTGCTGCTAGCTACCCGCCATTCCTGAAGGTTTGGAGAGAGGACCGTCGAGACGGTCGATCGCAAAGTCCACCAAATCGGGAAATGAGTGGGGGTTTCTGTTGCTAGCTACCCCCGGAGCCCCGGAATCCGTTCTGTTGCCCGGTCGGTCCAACCGCGCTTTAGCTTTGTAAATTCAGTCCGTTAGGACATCAAATTACGCAGCGATTGCGAGTGCTTCGTTATCGTTGGCACTTGTGTGTTTTGAACAGTTTTACGGGTTACTCAGCCCGAGCAAAAACACCGTCTTTCAGCACACGTCGATCCTGGTTCGGCCCCATCAGGACTGGCGACAGATCGCCAATTTTGGTGGAGCCGCCGGGTACTGCCCCCGGGTCCGCTGTACCTATTGCACGGCGCAATTTATCGCCATAGCCCGCCGAAGCGAGCAGACCCGATATAGACCGCACTCGCTTAATGTGAAGTGTATCGCGATATTTTTCAGGTTAGGCCGTTGGCGTTTGCCCCGCAGCATCGTGGTTTTGTGATTTGTCGCCGGTGCGTAATTCGGCGAGGATTTTCTTCAGTACATCGAGTTCCGGATTGGTCGGCACATCGTCGCTTTTTGAACTATCTTCCGTTTCCGCCTGCTTTGCCTGCATTTCCTCTGTCACACGATTGAGACCGCGAACCATGAGAAACAGCGCAACTGCCACGATGAGGAAATTGATAACCGCCGTTATCAGTGCGCCATAACCAAGCATCGCAACGCCAGCTTCCTTCAACTCGGCGTAATTGGTCGTCGAACCGTCATATCCTTCGGGGACAGGGCCCAGCAGCAGGAACCAGTTGGAAAAGTCGATCTCGCCGAAAATCCAGCCGATCAACGGCATGATGACAGCGTCCGTAACCTGTGTCACGATACCGCTGAACGCCGCACCGATCACCACGCCCACGGCCAGATCGACCACGTTCCCGCGCGCGATGAATTTCTTGAACTCCTTGAGCATGGGCGCCCTCCTATTCACTAACACCAGAACGTCGCTTTGAAACGGCAGCCGGTGGAAATGCAAGGCCCGAACATGTCTTGTATGCAGTCTCCGCCGTGCTATATCAGCAATACACCAAGTTTTCTGGAGGGTTCACGGGTATGTTCACACGTCTGGCCAAGGCGGCCGCTCTTATCGTCGGCGCGATTTCGCTGGCGTCCTGCGGCATCAATTCGGTGCCTGCTGCGGAAGAAACCGCAAAGGCCAAGTGGGCCGACGTGGAGGCACAGTTCCAGCGCCGCGCCAACCTGATCCCTAATCTGCAGGAAATCGTAATGAGCTCCGCAGAGCAAGAACGAGAGACGTTGAACGCGGTGATCGAGGCGCGCGCTTCGGCCACTCGCCCCGAAGTCCAACTGGATGAGGGCGATCTGAACGATCCCGCCGCCATGCAACAATTCAGTCAGGCACAAAATCAGCTCGGTGGCGCGCTGTCGCGCCTGCTGGTCTCGGTGGAGCGCTACCCTGAACTGAAAAGTCAGGACAATTTCGGTCGCTTCATGACCCAGTATGAAGGGACGGAAAACCGCATTGCCGTGGCCATCCGTGACTATAACGAGGCGGTGCGCCAGTATAACACCACGATCCGCACCTTCCCCGACACCATCGGTGCGAACATCATCCACGGCGCAGAACCCATGGTTCCCTACGAAGCTGCGACCGAGGGCGCCGAAGTCGCCCCTGATCTCGACATGCGCGGCGAGTGAAGCTCATTGCGATCCTCATCGCCGTCTTTTTTCTTAACGCGTGCGAAGCGCAGGAAGCGGAGGCGGAGAGTACGGCCTTTCCGTATTTTTCCGAGGAAGGTGGACGTGTGCGGGATAATGCCAACTTGCTGAGCGAAGCGTTCGAGGCGAGGCTCATCGCTCGATTGGATGCGGCGCAAGAACGCTATGGCCAGCAGATGGCTGTCGTTACGGTGCCGTCTCTGAACGGATATTCGATTGACGATTTTTCGTTGGCCTATGCAAATGCGTGGCGCTTGGGAAATGCTAAGAGGAATGACGGCATCATGATGCTGGTTGCGCCGAATGAGCGCGAGGTTCGCATTGAGATCGGTCTTGGCCTCGAAGCCAACTTTCCCGACGACTTTTGTGAAGAAGTGCTCGACAGCCAGATTCTACCAGCATTCGAGGCAGGCGAGTATGAGAAGGGAATTGCTTCGGGAACAAGCGCCCTGATCGAGCGCATGCGCGCTTATCCCTCTATGCCTACGAACGATAACGACGCACGATCTACACGTACAAAGGACGCGGCTTAATGCGCTCTTTAATTACCTTGATTGGCTTGCTTTGGTTGGCGTTGGCCAATCCCGCCGCTGCCCAGCCCACCTTCCCCGAGCGTGGCACCGCGCCGGTGGTGGATGCTGCCAACGTCATTGACGAGGCGACAGAGGCGCGGCTGACGCAGCAGCTTGACGAGTTCGAGGAGCGCAACCAGCGGCAATTCGTAGTGGCGACAGTCCCTACATTGGATGACCACGACATAGCTGATTACGGCTACCAGTTGGGCCGCGAATGGGGCCTTGGCGATACAGAGAACAATGATGGCATCATACTGCTCGTTGCTCCGAACGAGCGGAGGATGCGGGTTGAGGTGGGCTATGGCCTTGAAGCGATCATTCCCGATGGGCTGGCCTATGAATACGTGGAAGGCATGAAACCCTATTTCCGCGATGGCGACTATTCCGCCGGGATCGAGTGGGGTGCAAATCAGATCATCCAGCAGCTTGAACTTCCTCCGGAAGAGGCCGCGCAAGTGGCACAGCAGGCCAGTCAGCAGCGCGAGAGCCAAGGCGGCTTCCCGATCGGAACGCTGATCTGGCTGGGCTTCATATTCTTCCTGTCTCTTATACACATCTCCGAGCCCACGAGACTAGGCATGATCTCG